>ERZ773066.268-NODE-268-length-30489-cov-7.293915_pt1 | contig 30489 bp, 36 predicted proteins | sample MGYA00580573_ERZ773066 | MGnify/ENA primary metagenome ERZ773066 (study PRJEB29015, sample SAMEA2738128) | human oral metagenome | biome: human oral; feature: human-associated habitat; material: saliva | place: China | collected 2203 ... | reverse complement strand
TGCCAGAGCCTAAAATGCGCATCTTGAAGTGAGGAGGTCAGGAAATGGAAGAATTGATTGAATGGCTGGATAAGCTGACTATGATTGTTAAAGAACTGAAAGGAAGGAAATCAACTTCAAGACATTTTATTACGATATGGGAAAACGATTATAAAAATCTATTACTAGTCAAAGAATACCTAACAGACTATGAAAAACTAGCTAAGGACTATCGTGATGTGGAGCTTAAAAATAAGCTGCTAAAGCTTGAAAAACTAGAGTTAGAAGGCAGGTACATCTATGAAGATATGCGGATGAAGTACCGCGCTAATCGTAGGAAATGGGGTGCTAGGTATGTCTGAAGAATTTAGAATACTCCCTCATGATCTAGTCGCAGAGCAGTCTGTTCTTGGAGCGGTATTTATCGCACCTGATACAATCATTTCGCTGGCAGATGAATTGGTTCCTGAGGATTTCTACAAGCCTGCCAACAAGATTGTATTTAAGACCATGTTGTCTCTCTTTAAAAAAGGCGAGCCAATCGATGCTACGACAATGGTTTCTGCTCTTACCAATCAAGGGGATATTTCAAACATTGGAGGTATTAACTACGTTGTAGAGTTGGTAAATTCAACACCAACTTCAAAAAATGTGGAGCATTATGCCAAACTGGTTAAAGAAAAGGCTACGCTTCGAAAGGTAATCGCTGACTTGTCAGAGTCTCTTTCTAGCGCATATCAAGGAGATGTATCGATTGGTGACATCATTGCTAAAACTGAAAAGTCTATGCTAGATATCAGTAATCAAAATACAGGGACAGGATTTCGTAATGTGGCTGATATCCTTGATACACATATGCAGATAGTCGAGACTCGCTCGCAGACAGATGGATTCGTGACTGGTCTGTCTACTGGCTTTGTCGGATTAGATAAGATAACAACAGGCCTTCACGAAGGAAATCTTATCATTCTTGCTGCTCGTCCTGCTATGGGTAAGACGGCGCTAGCTTTGAACATTGCAAAGCATGTGGCTGTACAGGAACATAAACCTGCTGTTATCTTTTCGCTCGAAATGGGAGCAGAAGAATTGATTGAGCGCATAGTGGCATCTGAGGGGATGGTTCCAGGTTATCATCTGAAGACTGGGAATCTTAGTACTGATGAGTGGAAAAGGTTTGTACAGGCGCAAAGCAATATCTATGATACGCCTATTTTTGTGGATGATACTGCTGGTATTCGGATTTCAGAGATACGGTCAAAGGCTCGAAAACTCGCCCAAGAAATGGGCGGTCTGGGTGTCATTATCATTGACTACTTGCAGTTGATAACTGGGGCAAAGGGCGAGAATCGTCAACAGATCGTTTCAGAAATTTCAAGGGAATTGAAGATATTTGCTAAAGATTTGAAAGTACCTGTCATTGCCTTATCGCAGTTGAGTCGGTCGGTTGAGCAGAGACAGGACAAGCGACCAATGCTATCAGATTTGCGAGAATCTGGTTCGATTGAGCAAGATGCAGATATTGTAGCTTTCTTGTATCGTGATGCCTACTATCAGAAGGAACAGGGAGACAGTCAAGAAGCGAATAACGTGACCGAGCTGATCCTGGAAAAGAATCGGCATGGCAGTTTAGGCACAGTGAAGTTGTATTTTCACAAAGAGTACACAAAATTTTCAAGTGTGGAGGAGGTATAACAATGATTAAAAAAAGCGAAGTCACTGGATTCTTATCGTTTTTCAAATTTCCAAAGCCATTTATCTATGATGAGAAATATAAGACATTGAGCAATAACGCTAAAATGCTCTATATGCTTCTGTTTGATAGGTTAGAACTATCTTTAAAAAATGGCTGGCATGATAAAGAAGGGAACGTTTTTCAGTATTACACCAATGAACAGTTGATGATTGACTTAAATTGCAATAGCAACAAGACGATTATCAAAATCAAAAAGGAATTGAAAGATGCTGGTCTAATGACGGAAGTCAGACAAGGTATGAACTTACCAAACCGCATTTATCTTGATGCTCTTAACGGAAGTGTAGAAAGTACATTTCAGGAAGTGCAAAAAGTACACCATGGAAGTGTAGAAAATACACTTTCGGAAGTGCAAAAAGTACACACAATCAAGACTGAGAATACTAAGACTGAGAATAACAATAATAAATTGTTAATTTGTAAAGAAGTTATTTCTTATCTCAATTTGAAAGCTAAGAAGAATTTTAAGGTTGATACTGCTAGTCATCAAAAATTTATCAAGGCAAGGTTAAAAGAGGGCTATGTCCTTGAAGATTTTAAAAAGGTTGTGGATGTTATGGTCGCTAAGTGGAAAGGTACAGAGTATGAGCAGTATCTTCAACCACAAACGCTCTTCGGCAACAAGATGGATAATTATCTAAATCAACCGATGCCAAAACGTTCTACAATTTTAACCAGTACGGTTGACGAAAGGCTAGGATTTTAGATGAAGCAGTTTAAACAATTCAAAACTAGAACAGTTCTTGATGATGTCTGTGAAATCCATGGATGCCATCTTTGGTCTGTTAAAATTCCTATCAAGGGCAAGGTTGAGGAAATCAGTCAATGTCCTGAGTGCGAGAAAGAGAACATTCGACTCTTTGAAAAGCAGTTGAATATGGAATCTGAAGTTAAAAGCAAGCTTTCGGACACTTATGAGGTCTTTGCTCGTGACAGTATCGTTTCAAGTAAGCTGGCCAGCAAGTCGCTACATGACTATGAGATTCAGGTTGATATTGATGAAAAGGCTATGAATTTCGTGAAGCGGTTGGAACGTTGCTATGCGAAAGGTGAGACTGGGAATGCTATCATCACTGGTCCGTCTGGTGTTGGTAAGAGTCATCTGACCTATGGATTTGCTCGGTTTCTCAATGAGCAATTTAAGTCTTATGATGAACCGAAAAGCGTGCTTTTTGTGTCGGTTGTGACCTTGTTTGACAAGATTAGAGAAAGCTTTGAGTTTGACAATGGATTTTCAGAAGCCAAGATGGTCAAGCTACTGTCTGAGGTTGATTTTCTCTTCCTGGATGACCTTGGGAAAGAGAGTCGCAAGGCTGACACGAGGCGAAGTGAATGGGCGCATCAGATATTGTTCAAGATCCTGGATAATCGGACGAATACGATTATCAACACGAATTTGTCTAGTGAAGAAATTAAAGAGCTTTACTCGGACGATTTTGGGAATGGTGCTCTATCAAGTCGAATTTTCGAAGGAGCAACTGGCAGATGCTTTGTGTATCCAGCTGGGATGAAGGATAGGAGGTATTGATGAGAGAGTTTTTTAACAACGATTGTATGGACATCATGAAACAATATCCTGATGATTACTTCGACCTAGCTATTGTTGATCCACCTTATTTTTCTGGTCCAGAAAAAAGAGAATACTATGGTCGAAAAGTCAGTCCGATTGGTGTCAATAGACTGTATGGCAGAACATCAGAGTGGCAAATTCCAAATCGAGATTATTTTGACGAACTTTTTAGAGTTTCAAAAAATCAAATCATTTGGGGAGTAAATTATTTCGACTATTCTTTTGGCTCTGGACGTATCGTTTGGGACAAAGTTAATGGTCATTCAAGTTTTTCAGATTGCGAGCTAGCATACTGCAGTTTGCATGATAGCACGCGACTATTTCGCTATATGTGGAATGGTATGTTGCAAGGGAAGTCAATATCCGAAGGACATATCCAGCAAGGAAACAAGGCTTTAAATGAGGTTAGAATTCATCCAACCCAAAAACCCATCAATCTTTATTTCTGGTTACTTCAGAACTATGCAAAAGACGGAGATAAGATTCTTGATACTCATGTTGGTTCAGCAAGTAGCTTGATTGCTTGTCAGGAGTTAGGTTTTGAGTATGTTGGTTGCGAGCTTGACAAAGACATCTTTAACCTTGCTCAACAGAGACTTAATGATTATGAAAAACAAATAAAACTACTTTAGAAAAGGAATTGGAGGTAGAAAAATGCGTAAACAGGAACTGATTAAACGTATCGAGGATTTGCCTTATACAGAGGGGCCTATCGCAGATACAATCGAAATTAATAGAAATTGGATATTGAAATCAATTGAACAACTAGACGAACCAGAAATGGGTCACGCAGACGAAGCACCTCGCTATGTCAAAAACATATTGGCAAGATTACGAGAATTGCCATTGCATAATCGTGAAGTTTGGCTAAATGCTATCATGGGTGAATTTGAGAAAGATTTCAGTAGTGCAAAATGGCGTGAAGGGTATGAGAAAGGAAAATTTGAGGGTATGCTTGAACGTGATAAAGTCACAATTCCGCAGTTTGTGGCGGAATATATCGAGGAAAGTAGATTGAAAGGCTGGGATTTACTGGCTTCGATGTGCTTTGTACTTAATGCAAAAAACAAAAAAACTACAAAGTGGTTTTATTTAGGCGAAAATAAAAATATATTCGCTCTTGCTTGGATATTTGGCTACACAGTCGAGGTCGATGAAGAGAAAAAATACAAAATTACACTTCTAAACCGAAACGACGGGGACTTATATCTCATCAACCAAAATGCAGGAGTATCTGATAAATACGGACATTTTTCTCCCGTAGTGCTCCTTTTTACAAAAGAAACTAATTTCTCAGAACAGTGCTATAAACTCACGAAAAAGGAAGTAGCTTCGAATGGCTTCGGATGGGTATTCGATTGTCCAGGAATCAAGATCGAGGAGGTCACAGAATGAGTAAATTTGAAATCTCCCTGTCTAAAGATGACCTTGAACATATCGCTAACGGTTATGACATCAAAATCAAAATCGATGGTAAAAGATTTTCGAACACAAATGAAATCATTTTGAAACCTGCATTGACAAATGATGTTATGGCTCCGATATTGAATTATAAAAATAAAATAATCGATACTGAACAGCAAAATATTGTTAATAATTTCATGGGAGGTGCAAGATGACACCAAAAGAATTTATTGAAACACTAGAGCAGACAAGACAAGTTAATCTTGAACGCTTTAAAAAGTACGGTCCGACTTTTAGAGGGGGCAAAGTTTTTCATGCAGATACTTTAATTGAGGTGGAAGATGAGTGATTTTCTAAAAGGTATCGGAGCAGTAACATTAATGCTATCAACAGCTGCAGTCGTTCTCCTCACTATTTGCGGGCTTATTGAATGGTATTTTACATGGGTATTTTCAATTTTCCCAATCAAACCTTATTTAATACCGGTTCTGTTAGTACATTCTTTTCTTTTTGGAGGGTTGATATTCCTTGTAGGAAGTTTAGTTGAACTAATCGGCAAAAGGAAATCTAAAAGATAAAATATAGGAGGTAAAATGAAACGATTTATTGCAATCTGGATTGTCTTGTCAGCTACTTTGAATATCTGGCAATGTGTCCACATTAAAAATCTTGAAAAAAGGCGCCCTATTGTCATCTATAAAGCTGACAACAAAGGCGCAGAAATTAAAGGCAGAGTAGTCTACAAGGAGCAGATTGGTGACCTGCATACAATCACTATTAAAAATTATGGCATTTTCGTAGTCACGCAAACAAGCTATGAATTTTTAAGGATTGGAGACGAGGTGAGATTATGAAACCTAAAAAATATCCGTATTCAGGAAGCAAAACAAAGAAAGTGACTACAACAGGAATAGGAGCTCAAGAGCTTGTAGTTTTCCCTAACATAGCTTTTAGAAAAAGCTTGCTCAAGCACATTTTCTCAGTTGTCAAACAACATGACAACGCTACAATCATTTACTTCAGAATTCCAAAAGTATTCGGATACGAGGAGAAAAGAGCAAAAGTATATCTAAGCTACGAAAAGACGATGATGATACTCAATAGCTACTAAAACAAAAAAAGCCAAGGCACTCTCTGCCTCGACAACGTTTTCAATAATATTATTATATCATAAAGGAGATAGAGAGTGAAGGCAAAAGAGCTTTTGAGCGAGTTGCAAAACCTCGACATGGATATCCAGAGCAGAATAGACGAAATCAACGAACTTGAAGCTGGCCTGCTCTCAAGTCCTAAGTGGTCCGAGGTTAAGGTTAAAGGGGGGCAACCAAGGAAGATTGACGACGTGTATGCTCAGTTGATAACTATGAAGGATGCAATCGAGAAAGACACAAAGACGATCATTGACAGAAAGCTAGAACTAAGCAGGATGATCAACAGGCTATCAAATCCAAAATATCGGACAATCTTACGGATGACCTACATCAATAAAGGTACAGCTGATAGTATTTGCTATGATTTAAAAATGAGCCGTACAACCTATTACAGATTAAAAAATGAGGCTGTTTTAGCCCTAGAAGAAATCATCTGATGTTATAGGTTCAAAATGGGACTATTTGGGACGGCACGGTTCTAAAAATCTGTTAGAATGGTAGTATCAAATGCTGCGGCAGATGATACTCCTTTATGAAAATTGAGGCGAAAGCCTCTCTAGACGACGAGAAGGATTCTGGCACTCTCTTCTATTTGTTGCTCCCTTTTGAGAAGTGTCCTTGGTTCAATTCCAGGCGTCGTCATAAAGGCTACAAAAAAATAAAAAAGAAAAGGTAAGAATATAATATCGATTCTAACAGAGGTCAGTAGTCGCCTCATATCAAACCACTCTTTGAGTGGTTTTTATTTTGTCCGAAAGGAGGTAGTCCATGAGTGGATAAATTAACCCCAAAACAAGAGCTATTTGTCCAAGGGATAATCTCTGGACTATCTCAAAGACAAGCGTACAGACAAGCCTACAAAGCTGAAAAAATGAGCGATGCTGTAGTCGACAATAAAGCCTCCGCCCTTTTTAATAAGGGTGAGGTAAGGGTGAGGTATCGTGAGTTGCTCAAGCAATTCTCCAACATGTCCTTATGGTCCAGAGAACAGGCTTTCAATGAGTATGAATGGCTTAAAAATAAGGCTAGGTCAAGCATTGAGAATGACGGCATTAGACAAGCTAATTCCACGGCATTTCTTTCAGCTCTGGACGGTATGAACAACATGGCTTGGAAAGACATCGAATTGACAGATGAGAAGATCAGGCAAGAGATTGAATTGCTCAAAATCAAGATTGAGAAGAATCAAGGCTCTAAGTCTGATACTACTCTCATGGAAGCTCTTTTGAATGCAGTGAAGGGCGGTGACGAGGTTGAAGATTAAGTTTTCAAATAAACAAGCCGACATCATTCGCAGGCCATTCAACTATGAGCTTGAAGTGAACGAGGGCACGCCTCGAAGTGGTAAGACAACCGCTGGTCATTTCAGGTATGCAAGATACTTGATTGAGTCGCCAGATGAGAACCATCTTATAGCTGCATACAACCAAGAGCAAGCCTACCGCCTTTTTATTGACGGTGACGGTACAGGTCTAATGCACATTTTTGACGGTGCTTGCAAAATCAAGCACGACGAGCACGGAGACCATCTCCTAATCGATACACCAAACGGCACTAAGCGAGTTTACTATAAAGGGGGCGGTAAAGCAAATAGTGTAGGTGCTATCACTGGTATGTCGCTAGGTTCAGTAGTCTTTTGTGAGATAAATCTATTGAATATGGATTTTATCCAGGAAGCATTCAGACGGACGTGGGCTGCTAAACTCAGATATCATCTAGCTGACCTTAATCCTCCAGCACCTCAGCATCCTGTTATTAAGGATGTATTTGACGTTCAAAACACACGCTGGACGCATTGGACCATGGACGATAATCCGATTCTGTCAGAGGAACGAAAGCAGTCTATTATCCAATCGCTCAAGAAAAACCCTTACCTCTACAAGAGAGACGTCCTTGGTCAACGTGTCATGCCTCAGGGCGTTATATACGGCCTATTTGACCTTGAGAAGAACATCAAGGACAACTTGGTAGGCGAACCTATGGAAATGTATTTCAATGGCGATGGTGGACAATCTGACGCTACCTCGATGTCTTGTAATATCGTTACTAGGCACAGAGAGAACGGGAAAACCTTTTTCAGGCTCAACCGTGTAGCTCACTATTACCATAGTGGCGCAGAGACTGGTCAAGTCAAGGCGATGTCTACCTATGCAGTCGAGCTTCGAGCTTTCATTCAGTGGTGTGTTAGCAAGTATCAAATGCGCTATACCGATGTCTGGATTGACCCAGCGTGTAGATCCTTACGAGAGGAATTGCACAAGCTAGGGATTCAGACAAGAGGGGCTTTGAACAACGCCCATGACGTCAGCAGCAAGGCGAAGGGTATCGAGGTAGGGATTGAACGTGGCCAGAATATCATCTCTTCAGGTCAGTTCCTGCTTATCAATCATTCAGAGGAAGAGTACGACCATTACTATTTCTTGAAAGAGATTGGTCTTTATAGTCGTGACGATAACGGAAGGCCCATTGATAAAGACAACCACGCAATGGACGAATTCAGATATAGTGTCAATGTCTTTTACAAGAAATACGCTAATTTTTAACAGGAGCATATCAAAGAATGGGAATTTTTCAAACCATTAAAAATTTAATAAAAAGGAGTCAATACAGAATGACGACAGAAAGTCTGGCAAGTATCACAGACCATCCTAAAATCGCAATAACAGACGCAGAGTATCGGCGGATTAACGAGAACCTCAAATACTATCAAAGCAACGCTGGAACGGTTACTTACACGAACACGGACGGCATGATGAAACAGAGAGAAATGACTGTTTTGCCAATTGCTCGGACCGCTGCCAAGAAGATTGCTAGTCTGGTCTTTAATGAGCAAGCCTCAATTAAATTAGACGATAAAGACGCAAATACATTCATTCAAGAAACATTGAAGAATGATCGCTTTAACAAGAATTTTGAGCGCTACCTTGAGAGTTGTTTAGCCCTTGGAGGACTTGCCATGAGGCCTTATGTGGATAATGGACGAGTGAGAGTATCATTCATTCAAGCGCCAGTCTTTTTACCACTTCAATCTAACACGCAGGATATTTCAAGCGCTGCTATCGTGACTAAGACGATTAAGGCTTCAGGTCAGAAGAACATCTACTACACGTTGATTGAGTTCCACGAGTGGTCAAGCGACGGGAAGTACATCATCACTAACGAACTATACAGGTCTGAAAGCTCTGAACAAGTAGGTGGACGTGTTCCTCTAGCTGAAGTCTATGAGGATTTAGAAGAACAAGTTGAACTTGACGGTCTAACAAGACCGCTTTTTTCTTACCTAAAACCTCCTGGAATGAACAACAAGGACATCAATTCGCCTCTAGGTTTGTCTATCTTTGACAATGCCAAGAGCACGATTGATTTCATTAACACCACCTATGACGAGTTCAAGTGGGAAGTCAAGATGGGACAACGCAGAGTGGCAGTTCCTGAAAACCTTACAGAGACTCGAGTAGTTAATAAAGACGGAGACGTCCAGCTTGTCAAGCGTTTCGATACTGAGCAAAACGTCTACTTACGCTTATCCACTAATGACATGGATGGAGGAAGCATCACAGACCTAACAACTGCAATCCGAGCTGATGATTACATCAAGACCATTAACGAAGGCTTATCGCTCTTTGAAATGCTTCTAGGTGTATCAGCTGGGATGTTTACATTTGACGGGCAGAGCTTGAAGACTGCGACAGAGGTCGTTTCTGAAAACTCTGATACTTACCAAATGAGAAACAGTATTGTCAGCTTGGTTGAGCAATCTTTGAAAGAATTGATTATCTCAATCTGCGAGCTTGGTAGTCTTTATGGATTGTATAGCGGTCAAATTCCTCAGATGGAGAAGATTGCAATCAATCTGGACGACGGAGTTTTCACTGACAAGAACAATGAGCTTGACTATTGGACCAAGGCTTTGGCCAGTGGCATTGTCAGCAAGGCTCACGCTATCCAGAAGGCATTCAATATGTCAGAAACCGATGCTAAGAATATGATTCAAGCAATCAACCAGGAAACAATGGATACTGCCAACAGTCAGCGAAGTCAACAAGACATTGATATTTACGGGGAGTGATTAAATGAACCTAATTTCAAGGATTTTCTGGTTAGCTCCAAACCCTGCCAAGTTATTTATGAAAAGCTCAAGACCAAGGCTAGAGAGGATGCTAAATGAAAGGAAACAAGAGACCGCCGATACAATTCAATGACGAGCAACTGCTGCTTCAAGCGAGCAATGTCGCAGACATCTATCATCAGTTAGCCTTGGATTTGTTTGACAACGTGGTTGAACGTGTGACGGAACGTGGCACGGTTTATCTTGACAAACAACCTTATATCTGGCAACTCGAGAAGATGCAACAGATGCACATGCTGAACGAGGAAAACCTAAAGCTAATCTCTGAGCGTTCAGGTGTAGCTGAAGAGCAACTGCGACACATTGTCGAAAACGAAGGATTGAAGCTCTACACTGATACGAAACAACAACTCATGGAAGATTTAGGCCGTGGATCATTAGGAGGTAATAATTATATTCAAGAAATTCTTGCTGATTATGCCAACCAAGCGATTGACGAGCTACACAATCTAACAAACACAACGCTTCCTAAGGCTGTCATAGGCGCTTATCAAGGTATTGTTGAGCAATCTGTCGCTAGAGTTGTTACTGGCCTGTCTACGGCTGATAAGGCTATCTCTGACACGGTCATGAAGTGGCAAGAGAAAGGGTTCCAAGGCTTCCAAGATAGTGTTGGGCGAAATTGGAAGATAGACAACTACGCACGGACTGTTATCAAGACGACAACCTATCGAACTTTTCGAGAAATGCGAACAAGACCAGCTGAAGAGCTGGGCATTGATACCTTTTACTTTTCAAAGAAAGCATCAGCGAGAGAGATGTGTGCGCCTTTGCAACACCAGATAGTCACGACTGGTCACGCTAGAACCGAGCATGGCGAGAAGATTTTGGCTTTGGACGACTACGGTTATGGCAAGCCTGGAGGTTGTCTTGGTATCAACTGCGGGCACATGATCACACCATTCATTCCAGGAGCCAATTACAAGCCTGATTTAGGCGAGGATGTGGCAGAGGTTAGTCCAGAGCAAGCAGAAGAAAATGCTAATGCAGAAGCAAAGCAGAGAGCTCTAGAGAGGTCTATCAGAGCGAATAAGGAAAAGCTCCACGTCGCTGAGAAGTTAGGCGATAAAGAACTGATAGACCGATATAAAATGAAATTAGGCAACCAGAGAGGTGCCCTCAAGTCTTGGATAGATGACCATCCATTTCTTTACCGTGATGAGAAACGTGAGAAGTATCATGAAAATCCGTCGAGCTTTGCTAAAGAGGAAGGTAAGCAGAGAGAAAAAAATCAGAAGGTTGCATCAGAATATAACGAGATAAGAAGATTATTAGGTGAGTACGCTCCATTATCACTAGATAAATACCGAAATATAAGGTATAATGATAGCGAGGAATATAAGCGACTTAGTGCACTAGTGAAAAGCGTGAAAACAATGCTGGAAGCTAGAAAAAATACCACTGTTATTGTTAATGATAAAGCCCCTGTTTTACATCAACCAAACAGTGTTGTCGACTTGTATAAAGATGGTGATTTGATTCAACGTCGATACTTTGGTAAGACTGGTAAAGCTAAGTTTGATATTGATAATACAGACCATAAACAGCCAGAACACCACAAAAAAGTCCCTCACGTTCATTATTGGTCTTGGTGGAAAGATGATAACGGAATACAGAAGAAAAAACGGTCAAAAGGCGATCAAGAACTAACTTTAGCCCAACGTATCGCAAACGAAGATTTGAAAGGAATTAGGCATAATTATGGCAAATAATTTTTTTAAAACTCTAGAAGATTTCAGAGAAAGCGTAGAAAGCGGCGAAGAGTTTAATCTAAAGCTAAACGGAATTGAGTATTACATTGGGTATTTTGGTGATGATAATGTAATCTCTGAGCCTTTTGGTGTTAATGAACAAAAATTTTCTAGTTTTGATGAATTATTAGATATTGATCTACACGGGACTACCTTAAGAGATAGTTGGATGCTATTGACTGCATAACTTTGTAGCAAGTCCCATTTTTATGTGATATATTGGTAAATAAAAACAAGAGTGTCTACGGACGCTCTTTTGTTTTTGTCGATGTTAGCACCCTCAAAACCGTGTCGAATTCGATGCGGTTTTTTGCTTGACTTTATCCGCAGTCGGTAAAGAACGGAAGATATTACCTAATTTTAGGAGGACAGAAGAATGCCAGAAGACATTCAAGCACAAACTGACCAGCCAGTTAACGCTGGAGAACCTACTGAGTCACAAACTCAAGAGCAACCTGTCAAGACATTCACTCAGGACGAAGTGACTGGTCTTGTCGCTAAGGAGTCTAGGAAAGCACAAGAAAAAATCTTCAAAAGCCTAGGATTTGAAGACATCAAGAGCGCTAAAGAAGGACTCCAGCAACTCAAAGAGTGGAAAGACTCACAAAAGAGCGAGGCTGAGAAACAGTCAGAGGCGCTTGCTGCTAAAGAGAAAGAGCTAGAAGCTGCTTTATCAAGTCAACGACTTCTTGAAGCTAAACTGTCAGCTCTGACTTTGGGAGTCAATGCTGAGTCTGTAGACGATGTTATCACTCTTTCAAATCGCTTGGTATCCGATGAGGTGTCTATCGAAGACGCTATCGGTCAAGTGTTACAAAAATACCCTCAGTTTGGTCGCACGGAGCAACCTGAGGAGAAAAAGCCGACATTTTCAGCCGGAGGAAATCCAACGGCCGGAACAAACCAAGAAGACGCCTTTTTGAAGGCTCTGGGATTAAATAATTAACAGGAGATCTATAATGACAATTAACTATATCACTAAACACGAAGGCACTTTTGAAAAGAAATTGATGCAAGGTGCACTTACTAACATTTTGGAAACACCACAGGTAAACTGGTTAGGTGCTAAATCGTTTGAATTGCCTACAATTTCAGTTACTGGTTATAAAGCACACACACGATCTAAAGGCTACAACGCTGGTACAGTTTCAAACGACAAGAAAGTTTACACGCTCGGTTTTGACCGTGACGTTGAGTTCTTTGTAGACGCTGCAGACGTAGACGAAACAAACCAAGAGCTTTCAGCTGCTAACGTATCTAATACATTCATCACTGAACACGCAACTCCAGAAGTTGACGCTTACCGTTTCTCTAAACTTGCAACAGAAGCTATCACAGGTACACACTTCAAGTCTGAAGCTGACTTGTCAGAAGTGAATATCTACTCACGCTTGAAAGCTGCTCTTTTGCCAGTTCGTAAATATGGCGCTCAGAACATCGTTGTTTATGTTTCTAGCGAAGTTATGGACTTCTTGGAACGCTCTAAAGAGTTCACACGCTCAATCGCTACTACATCACCTCAAGGCATCGACACTCGTGTCACTTCACTTGATGGAGTTCAGCTTATCGAAGTTTGGGACGATGCACGCTTCAAGACTAAATTTGATTTCACTACTGGATTTGTTAAGGCAGCAGACGGTAAAGACATCAACTTCTTGATCGTTGCTAAACCTGCAGTAATTGCAAAAGCTAAATTTAACTCTATCTATCTTTTCGCACCTGGTCAACATACAGAAGGCGACGGATACTTATACCAAAACCGTTTGTATCATGACCTCTTCGTCCTAGAGACTAAGAAAGACGGTGTCTACGTTTCTCACAAAGCCTAATAAGGGGGGTAATCCATGAAGAAGTATGAAAAATTGAACCAGGTCTACACAGTCCAAGAAGGGAGCTTGCTCGAAGCGCAATTAGTCGCTGACGGCTTTGAAGAAGTGGTTGACGAGGCAGAGCTTGAAGAACTACTTGCTACTCATCAACTCGCAGATCTCACTTTGGTTGAGCTGAAAGCTCTTGCTAAAGAGCGAGGGTTTGAGGGCTATTCAAACAAGACCAAAGATGAACTTTTGGAGGTGCTAAATGGCCAAGTTTAAAGCAAAATTGAACGCTTATCTAGCTAAGTCTGACCGTCATTTTGACAAAGGGCAAGAATACGAGTTAGATCAAGACGAAGCTAATCGAATCAATGGCCTCTTTAATGAGGTTGTTGGTGAAGATTGCCTTGAACTCGTTGAAGAGCCTAAGCAAGATCTATTTGAGGCGGAGACATTCGCCTTGTAAGGAGGTGAATAGATGTCTTACTTAACTAAAGAAGAGTTCACTGAACTCGGTTTTGAGTGCGAGGGCGACTTTTACAAACTCTTAAAGCGTGCCAAGCTCGCTATTGATGCTTTTACAAGAGATTTCTATTTCTTGAATAGCTTTGAAAGCGACAATGAAGCACGAAAAAGAGCGGTCAAGCTCGCTATGGCTTATCAGATAGCTTATTTAGATAGTTCAGGAGTCATGACAGCAGAGGACAAACAGTCTATTGCTAGTATGTCAGTCGGACGGACGTCGGTAAGCTATCGCACAGGCTCACAGAACGGCTCGGGCTCGCTTTCAGTAGCTGAACGATATAATTTATCCAAGGACACGGAGAACTGGCTTCGAATGGCTGGATTTGGCTTTGCGAGGGTTGATTATGATAGATAAGAGAATGCTACCTGATTCTGTGACTATCAAGAAGTCAATCGGAGAGGATAAGTGGGGGAAAGAAACCTATTCTGAACCCCTTTTATTATCTCCTTGTAAATTCGATAGGTCCTACTCTCATTCTGGCTCAGGTAATCATCGTAGCGAGTACAATTCCTCAACCGTGATTGTGTATCACAAATATTGCCCCGTGTCGCTCGATAAGAGCTTCATCGGTGGCATTGTCGAAGAGGACGGAGTCAGCTACGTTGTTAAAAACATCATTCCACAGTATCATCCCTTGACGAGTAGGCTTTTAGCTTATGAAATCGAGGTGATTTAGTGGGTGGTGGTGTAAGTGTCAAGATTGACCTGAACGGCGTTAAAAAGAAGGTATCGCCTGAGAACTTCGCAAAGGGTAAGTTGGCCATCGCTAACCAAATGCTACTGGACATGGAGCCATACGTCCCAAAAAGGAAGGGAATTTTAAGATCTAGCGCCCATGTCAGACAAGATTCGGTAGTGTATGTGACACCTTACGCAAGATTGCTATATTATGGCAAGAAGCGGAAAGGGTTCTTTTCTGAGAAACAAAGAAAGTTCTTCTTTGCTAATAAGGAGAAGTTGTTGAGCCAACGGCCAACACCTGGAACTGGTCCGAGGTGGGATAAGAAAGCCGCAGCCCTACACTCTAAGAAATGGGGCGATGTCGGATTGAAAGCGATGGGATTGAAATGAACCAAAATAATGACTTTGCAGATGTCTTGCTTGAGCATATCGAGGGTATTCAAGACAAAATCCCGTCTAAACTTGGTTATTTAACCGAGAAAGAGGGATTGGTCCTTTATCCGCTACCTGGTGGAGAGGTTGTAGACGAGGACATGGCTGGAACTCAAACAGTCAGCTTGCCCTTTGAAATTGCTATCAAGTCACGAGATCAGGAATTAAACAATAATACATTGTGGCAGATTAACGCTGCCTTATCAAAAATGGACCTAGAATTGCCAAGTAAGAATGGTTCTTACGATTTCTTAGGTCTGAAAGTCGACAAGCCTTACTTGAATGATTTAGACGAGCAAGGCTTTTACATTTACTTGCTGGACGTAACTGCCAGCCTTGAAATTGAAAGGAATGAATAACTAATGGCAAAAAATAAAAACGTAAAACGTAAACATTATATTGCGCCTTACAAAGAAGCAACTCCAGACACTCCACCAACTGCGACAGATTACCTCTGGATTGCTAAAGGCATCAAGTCATCATCACCAGAAAACGACGAGAAGACAGACGACTTCACAGACTTTGCTGGTGACGGAACACCAGAAGAACAAGTGATCACTAAAACACGAGGGCGCTCATTTGAGGGCGTTCGTGATACAGATGACAAAGCGCAGAACTTTGTAGCTGACAAAGAAGACGCAGTAGGAGACGAGCTTTTGGTTTGGTACAAGGAAGTTGACGTAACTGGAAAAACTCAATACGAGGGACCAGCTCGTCTTTCTGGTATCGAAATCGGAGACGGAGAAGCCTCTGAAAATGAAAGTATTAAGTTCAAGGTCGTTTGGACTCGTAAACCTAAGAAATCTACAGTAGTACCAGGATAATCTAAGGCGTGAATTATCACGCCTTTTTATTTTTTAAAAAAGGAGCATAAAACATGGTAGTCATTAAAAAAGCTAGCAATATCATCCCTGTTGATTTTGGAGAATTCCAGCTGGAATATTTAGCAAATGACAAGGGTGTCAAAGAACTTGATTCATTTCTTGATAATTTGAAGAAAGAATGGAAAAAAATGGAAAAACTTTCTGACGAGGCAATCGTTAAGAAGGGCAGAGAAATCGTTGAGGCCGGATGGACTCGTCTTTTCGGTGCTGAAGAATTTGAGAAAGTATTCAAATTCGCAGACGAAGACTCGACAATCGCATTTAACTATCTGGTTCAGACAGTCCTTGGAATTATCAAAGATTACCAAGAGCGCAACTCGGAAGATGCACTCAAGAAGTATCTAGCGTGATGCCATGTTAGATATTTCTAGGAAGCTAGTTGATGAGCTTGTTCTAGAAATTGAAGGCAAAGAACAGACTTTCCCTCTGCTCTTATCGTTCGATAGAGTTTTGAAAGTCTTTGAATTGTGGAAGGACGACGAAGTTTCAGACATTATGCGACCTTTCTTTGCGTTGAGGATCCTGACTGGTGTTTCTTTTGATTTTTTGACCGTGAACGAGGCCATGGAAGTGATTTTGGCAATCTTTGAAGAACATATACAAAACGGCAAAAAAGAAGATGATGTCGAGTACGACCTGGCAGGTAATGTCATAAAATCCTCGACGTCAACAGAAGAACCACAGAAAAGACTCTACAACGTGAAGCATGACGGAGCTTATATCTTTGCTTCTTTCATGCAAGCCTACAAAATCGACTTAATTGAAGAGATTGGAAAGTTGCACTGGAGAAAATTCAACGCATTGCTTGTTGGTTTGCCTGAAGGAACCAAATTTGTAGAAGTCGTGAAGATTCGCTCTTACGAACCACAAAAAGGCGACAGTCAGGAATACATCGAGAATATGCGGAAATTACAAAAAGAATACCGTCTACCAGGCGACGAAGAAGACGACGAACTGGAAGACGATGAATATGATTATTACGAATAGAAAGGAGGTATACAATGGCAGACGGAAAAGTTGTCATCCAGGTTGACATGGATGGCAATAAAGCACAGTCAGGTGTCGAACGTTTAAAAAGCATGATGGGTGGATTGGCTGAAAGCGGAGAGCGAGTAGGCTCGGTTTTTAAATCAGTTTTAGGTGCTAACATCGTCAGTGGTGCTCTGATTGCAGGGATCCAATCCCTTGGAAATGCAATGAAGAGTGTTTTTGCTACTGCCTTGGACGAAGGAGCAAAACTCCAACAATCCTTTGGTGGTATCGATACGCTCTACACGACTGCCGCTGACTCTGTGAAGCAATATGCGAACGCTGCGGCTTCAGCTGGTATCTCTGCTAATACATACGCAGAGCAGGCCGTTTCATTCGGTGCTAGTTTAAAACAAGCGCTCGGTGGTGACGCAGTGAAGGCTGCACAAATGGCGGACAAGGCTATCATGGCCATGGCTGATAACTCGGCTAAAATGGGTACTGATATTGGTTCAATCCAACAAACATTCCAAGGTTTTGCGAAGCAAAACTACACAATGCTGGACAACCTCAAGCTAGGCTATGGCGGTACCAAGCAAGAAATGGAGCGACTCCTAAAAGATGCCAGCAAACTTGAAAAAGCGATGGGTAAGAAGTTTGATATCAACAATTTTGCGGACATTGTAGAAGCTATTGACCTGGTTCAGCAAGAATTAGGAGTCGCTGGAGTTGCTGCAGAAGAAGCTCGGACAACGTTCAGCGGTTCATTCGCAGCAATGAAGGCTTCAGCTTCCAACTTCTTAGCTAACCTCTCACTTGGTCAGGACATCGCTCCGTCTTTGAAGGCGCTAGTGTCTACTACCTCTACATTCCTGTTAGGCAATTTCTTGCCAATGGTCGGGAATATCATGAGGCAACTTCCACAAGCCGTTGAGACGGCTCTGGCAGAAGCTGGACCTAAAATTGAACAAGGTTTCAAATCCTTGTTTGCATCTTTAGGAGTTGACGAGGGTGTTTTCGACTCATTCAAGGACACTTTCAGAGATGTCATCGTTACGGCTCAGTCATTGTTTGAGTCGTTCACTGGAGAAGCAAGCGGTTTTGGAAATGTCATTCAAGGTGTAAGTAATATCATTGAAACGGCTAATACAATGATCCAGAACCTAGCCGCTGGCTTCCAATTCGCACTAGAAGCCTTTGAGAATACTGGAGCGATTAAGAACGCTTATCAAGCCTTTAAGGACTTATCAGAGGTGGCGCTTGACCTAGCAACTAAGTTAGGCGATGCTATCCCATGGGATACGATTGGAGAAGCTGCGGGTAAGATTGTAAACTTTGTTTCACAGATGGCGAGTTCGTTCGCTAATTTTATCAAAGGACTTGATGCTAACACAATCCGAAATGTAGCGACGGCTCTAGTGACCATGGCTGTGGCCTTAAAAGGTATCAAGACAGGTGTAGCGATTGCTAAAGGTCTAAAATCAGCTTTTGATTTTGGAAAAAACATCGTGTCGCTGATTGGTAACGTCCTAGGGCTTACCGCTGCTCAAGCTGCAAACGCTGGAGCGAGTGCTGCAATGAGCGCAGGGACGACCGCAGTCGGTACATCAGCTGGAGCGAGTGCTAGTTCAGTTATGCAGTTAGGTGTAGCTGTGCTCATGGTTGGAGCTGGTATCTTAGCAGCTGCAGCAGGTATCTATGTATTGGTTCAAGCTGCTATCCAATTATCAAGTGCTGGAGCTGGTGCACAGATTGCTTTACTTGCAATTGTGGCAGGAATAGCCTTGCTTGCAGTCGGTGCTGCAGCAATCGGTCCAGCATTAACAGTAGGCGCAGTCGGTATTCTAGCTTTTGGTGCTGCAATCGCTCTAATTGGAGCAGGTGTCGCAGTCGCCGCGCTAGGGATAGCCGTATTAGTTGACGCTATCGCCAATGGCTTTGCCTTGATCATCAACACGATTTCAAGTAATGCGCCTCAGATTATCAGTATTATCCAGGCTATTGCCGATGGTATTCGCACGGCTATGGATGGCATAGCTAACATCATCATCTCTGTAGGTACGGCTATTAACATCGCTCTACAAGGTATTGCCGATATTTTCAAATCAGTTGGAGAGTCAATCTCTACGGCTGCTCAAGGTATCGGTAAGGGTATTGAGAGTGTATTCAATGGAATTTCAACGGTCATCAGCTCAGTCGGTGGTGCAGTTAGAACAGTTTTAGATGGTATTGCTAATGTATTCACGTCTATTGGAACGGCTGCCAAGAATGCAGGTCTAGGTGTGAAATCAATGGCTGAGGGCATTCAGTTGCTTGTAGGTCTTAATCTGTTTGACCTTGCAAGCACTCTGACGGTTGTTTCTACTGGTCTTGCTGCTATTGCCAACTCTGGTATCGCTACGGCTGGACCAGGGTTACAACAAGCAGGAACTGGATTGATGCTGATTGCTACATCAGCACAACTTGCAAGCCTTGCTTTGCAATCAGTACCTACTGCGCTATCATCACTAAGCACGAGCCTTGGCACTTTGCCAGAAACATTAGCAAGCGCTGGAGCTTCCATGAGCACCTTTGCTTCATCGGTCATGGCTTCATTTGCAAGTCTTTCTGGATCCGTGTCAGGTGTCATGATGCTACAAACAGGCTTGATGGCTCTAGCTAATGCGATGATGATGGCACAGAGCGGAGCTTCAGCGATGTCATCTACTCTAACGATGATTAACGCTTCAGCTTCGTCTGCTTCATCAGCTATTAGTCAGCTTGCTTCAGGCATAGCTTCAGCAATGACTCAGGCTGTATCATCGGTCCAGTCAAGCATGGCATTGATTGTTTCTGTGATTACACAGTCATCGGTTCAAATGACACAGGCAGGCCAACAGGCAGGTCGTGGAGTTTCTGAAGGGATTACAAACGGCATACGCTCTGGAGTTGGTTCAGCAATGTCAGCAATGGCTACAATGGTCAGCTCCATTCGTTCTACTGCGATGACTGGTGTCAGTGCTATGCGCTATGCTGGTTCGATGATTGGCCAAGGTTTGGCACAAGGTATGTACTCAGCGCTAGGAGCAGTAACGGCTGCAGCTAATGCCCTTGTCGCTCAAGCTGAGAGAGCTGCACAGGCTAAAGCTAAGATCCATAGTCCATCACGTTTGTTTAGAGACAATGTCGGACGTTATATCTCACAAGGGGTGGCAGTTGGTATTCTGTCAGATGCTCACAAGGTAGATGATGCTATGGGCGATGTATTCGACCAAATCAAAGCCTTTAATTTTGCGCCAGAAGACATTCTTGGTGTGGGACAAGCGAACCTTACTAAGACACTTCAGGTTAAATCTGACCTTGACCGTCAAATCAAGGCAAGTGTTAAGGTCGTACAAGAGAAATCTAACCGACTTGTCGAGCAAGCTCTAGAGGTTGCTGAGAAAGCAGTCAAACGACCTGTAAACATGATGATGGAAAGTGGAGTACTTGTCGGACAAATTGGTCAACAGATGACCGAGTTCCAAAACGACAAGCTCATGATCGATAACATGATGAGAGGTAATTATTAATGGACACAGTAATCTATAACAATCATGACCTCTCTGAGGTTATCAAAATAAGCGAAGTAATACGTCCAATAGGAAACGAAAGGAACGTCACGACGAATGACGCTCCTTTTTTGGGCGTTAACGTCCAGGAAGTAAGAACTGGACCGAAAAAAATCAAAATCAAATTTGCCGTGCAAAGAAAAACGGCAAGAGATACCGAGTCAGCCAAGCACGCTTTGGCCACAATCTTGAACACAGATAAGCCTGTTAAGATTACCATTTCAGACGAACCTGACAAGTACTATATGGGACTTGTCATTGGCTCTGTGGATGTCGATAACGTGGCCAGATGGTTCCAAAAGGGCGAGTTTGAAATTTTAGTTCCTGATGGCGTCGCTCATAGTTCGACTTATAGACGGTTCGACAACGGCCAAGAGTTGCGTGACAAGGTTATTTTTGACCTAGTCAATAATGGCAACGTCGAAGCTTTTCCAATCGTTACAGTCAAACACAATGCTGAGAATGGCTACATCGGTCTTGTAAATACCAGCGGAGCTCTTGAGGTTGGTGACCGTGAGGAAACTGACACAGGCACCGTCAAGCGCTCTGAGGTCTTGGTTGACTTTAGAGGGGATAGGATTTCAGATGCTTTCAACAGAGCGATCAAAAACAGAGCAATCACGAACGATAACGGGGAAACCGTGACAGGAGTGTCTGAGCTGACTACTCTTTGGAACAAGAAACACATCAAACTGCGAGACCAAACTGTAGCGGGCAAGTACGGGAACTATGCGACGGGGCTTTCCTGGGATATTCCAACAGATAGTGCTGGAGGTGTAGGCTCGCTCAATGATTATCTGTTTTGTAAACAGGTATTTCAATCAGGCGGTGCTGATCAGTACGGTTTTATTAAGATAACTGTATCAGACACTAGCGGTCAATTTCTGTATGGCGTCGAGACGTTCAAACGCTCTAAAGGGCAAGAATGTGAGTTCAATGTTTTCGGTTCGGACGGGAAAGGAAAGTATAACTTTTTGAAATGTTTCACTTTCACTGGTTCTGACGATAAAAACAAAAATCCGTTTGTCCCATCAAGAGGTCAGTTTGAACTCAAGCGAAACGCAGAAAGGGTTCAAGTCTACTATAACGGCTCGTATTATAGCTTTGTGATTCCTGAAATCAAGGATAGAAAATCAGCTAAAATCCATGTGACCTTAGGAGCTTATCACGATAAACCTATGGTGTCGCATATGTACGTTGATGAGTTGATGTTTCGTAAGGACTTTGTGCCATCTATTGGAGATGTACCTAATCGGTACCCTATCGGCTCTAATCTCATTGTCAATAGCGAGACGGACTCAGTAACGCTTGACGGAATTGAGAGGACAGTAGACGTCGTTGACGGTTCGCACTGGTTGACTATCCCTCCAGGCAATAGCCAATTGGAAGTCTATTGCTCAAGTTGGATTAAGACCAAGCCTACTATCAAAGTGGAGTTTGAAGAGAGGTATTTGTAATGTTATTAACAATTCACGACTCGAATTTGAGGAAAGTGGCATTCATTGACAATAACAAGCAAGGAACGTTGAACTATTTCAATGATACCTGGACACGATACCTTGAAACAGGATCCAGCGTTTTTGACTTTACGGTCTTTAAAAAAGCCATTATCTCAGACATCGGACAAAAAAGAGCCTATAACGCTCTAAACGAGAAGGCATTTGTGTCGTTCCATTACAAAGGCAAAACCTACCTGCATACTATCCGAAAAGTCGAGGAAAACGAGAAGGTCATTAAATGCTACGGCATCAACCTAAACCTTGAACTTATCAATGAGTACTCAATTCCTTATAAATCTCCTAGGGCTATGAGCTTCAAGGAGTTTTGCGAGGAGATGGACTTACTCAACTATACATTCTTGAAAATCGGTATTAATGAAGTATCAGACAAGAAGATTTCTGCTGAGTGGGAGGGCACAGATACTAAACTGAATAGGCTACTAAGTCTGGCCAAGAAGTTTGGTGCTGAGATTGAATTCGACACAAGGTTGAATGCTGATAGTTCTATCAAGTCATTCACCGTCAATGTCTACCATGAGCATGATGATAACCATCAAGGTGTAGGTCAGTTGAGTCCGACTGTATTGGTTTACGGCAAAAATCTAAAAACCTTAACTCGCACGATTGATAAGACCAGGATCTACAACACTGTAGTACCTACTGGTAAGGATGATAAAGGCAACGTGGTTGATATTAGAGGCCTTGGTCCTTGGTCAGTTAACAACGCAAAGGGCGAGCGTGAGTTTTATCAGTCGGGAGCTGCTTTGTATGCCCCTCTCTCAATGCAGATGTATCCATCTACATTTACTCACTCAACAGGCGAGCGTGACCAGTGGACTCGTAAAGACATGACGGTAGAAAGTTCAAATCCTGAGGTCATCCGTTCGATGGCTTACCGTGAACTGAAGAAGAATTGCTACCCTGCAGTCACTTATGAGGCTGAGGGCTTTGCAGATTTGGAAATAGGGGATACAGTTAAGGTCTATGATGACGGATTTAACCCTACTCTTTTGCTTGAAATGAGGGTATCTGAGCAAACTATCAGCTTTACCAATCCTAAGAATAATAAAACCACTTTTTCAAACGCAAAAGCGCTTGAAAATAGGCTATCTCAAGGCATTCAGCAACAACTAGACAGAATGATAGAAGAGGCTAAGCCTTACGCAATCAAGCTAGCTACTGACAACGGTATAGCCTTTAAGAACGGTCAAGGACAGACGATTGTGACTCCTACCTTAATGAGAGGTAACAAGGTCATCAATAGTGGCTGGCGTTGGGTGGTGAATGGTGTAATCAAGGCTACAAGCTCTAGTTACATTGTGAGAGCTGCCGACATCAACCAAAAGATGGTTTTGACAGTCTCGGCGTGGATTGATAACAAAGAGGTAGCCTCTGACCAGTTGACTCTTATCAATACGTCTGACGGAACGGCAGGAAAAACTCAGTACTTGCATAGAGCTTGGGCCAATTCAGAGGACGGACGTGATGGGTTCAGTACGTCATCAAGCGCCAACAAGCGCTATTTTGGGACTTACACAGATTTTACAGAGGCAGACAGTCAGGATCCTACAAGCTACAACTGGACAGCTCTCTTTGATAATGTGAGGGTTGGCGCTCGTAACTTTGCACTAGGAACTGCTAGAGCAACTATAGGAAATCAAGGGAAAATCTATACACTAGCACAATCAGCTCAGAATTGGCCAACGGTTCAACCACTTTATTTAACGTTTGATTATGTGGCCTCTGAAACCATCAAAGGTTTTAGGCTTAATCGTGTGATTAAGTATAGAAACGGTTCGCCAGAACAGTGGGATTTTACTACTGATGATAAAGCCTTAGGAATACAACACATAGATACTACATCTGTTAAATCTGGCACGTATTCTCAACCTTGGCTGTGGAAACCATACTCAAATGGTAGGACAAGTGATCTAATTGAAGAAATTGCCTTGTATCTAAATTTTGAGAAAGGTTCAGATGGAACAGTTATCGTTTCAAATCTAAGAGTCAATACTGGGACAGTCCCTATTGACTGGATACCAGCTCCTGAGGATATTGAGGATAGCCTTAATTCTAAAGCCGACCAAGGGCTAACTCAGGAACAACTGAATGCTCTCAATGAGAAAGCTGGAATTATCCAGGCTGAGCTTGAGGCAAAGGCTAGCGCTGACACACTTGATAATTGGATAAAGGCTTATAAGGACTTTGTCCAATCTAACGAGACCGCAAGGGCGCAAGCTGAGAAAGATTTGATTTCAGCTAGTCAGCGTGTTTCTAACATTGCTAAGGATCTTGGAGAGCTCTCTGATCGCTGGAATTTCATTGATACCTATATGAGTTCCTCAAATGAGGGGCTTGTTATTGGTAAGAATGATGGCAGCTCTAGCATGATGTTCAACCCTAACGGCCGTATCTCAATGTTTAGCGCTGGTGTAGAGGTTATGTATATTTCTCAAGGTGTTATACACATTGAAAACGGGATTTTCTCTAAGACTATCCAAATAGGCAGATTTAGAGAAGAGCAGTATCATATCAATCCTGATATGAATGTCATCCGTTATGTCGGTTAGAAAGGAGTAAAATGGCTAAATTTAGTAATTCAAGTGGGAGCTTGTATCTCAATGTTTATGTAGATCAGGGCTCTCAGAGTATCACGGCTAACACCTCAACTGTCAACTGGCGGATAACAGTAAGCCGTACAGGCGCCTATTACACTCATAACCATCAAGGAGACAGTACGTTGTCTCTCAATTTAGATGGTCGTAATGTGCATTACAGCTATCCGACGTGGGAGACATCAGGCGAGGAATACACGCTGGCTAGTGGTTCAAGTACAATCAGCCACAATGCGGACGGGACTAAAAAACTCCCTATTTCTTGTACGTTCAATCCTAACAATGGCCTGCATGGGACTATCACAGTGTCAGCTAGTCTCAACCTGACAACTATACCACGCTCTAGCTCTGTAAGCGTGAGCCCTGGAGTTATTGGTAGTTCAGTTACTATCAATATTAACCGTCAAAGCTCAAGTTTCAAGCATACAGTGCGCTATTCATGGGCAGGTAAGTCAGGGACGATTGCAACGAATGTAGACACATCTGCTACATGGTCAATCCCTATTGATTTTGCTAATGACATCCCAAACTCAGCGAGTGGGACAGGGACAATCTTTGTAGATACCTACTCAGGGAACACAAAGACAGGAACGCAGTCAACAACCTTGACCGCTAGCGTACCAAGTAACGTAAAACCCACATTTACAGGAGTTTCCCTATCGGACCTAAATGGCGCTGCTCAGAACCTTATCCCAAACGGAAACACGTTCATCCAGGTAATTTCTAACATCAAAGTAGCGTTTAATGGTGCGGTCGGCTCCTACGGCTCATCCATCACTGGATACTATGCTGAAATAATCGGCAAAAACCAGTCCACAAGCTCAAACGGTGGCAGTCTGGGCATTATGAACTATCACGGCACCATCAAAATCAGAGCTAGTGTATCTGATAGCCGTGGACGCTGGTCAGACTCTAGAGAGGTATCTGTCACAGTGCTTGAGTATTTTGCTCCTGCTCTTAGCTTTAGCATAGCCAGAACAGGCTCAACTTCTAGCACGTTGACGGCCACACGAAATGCCAAGATCGCCCCTCTGGCTGTCTCAGGTAGTCAAAAAAATACAATGACCCTGACATTCAAGGTTGCAAGACTTGGGACTACTAACTTTAAAGCAGACACAGGACCAGCCACTGGATCCTGGACAAGTATCTCAAACCTAGTCAACTCTCGGGCTAACCTAGCTGGCAATTATCTAGCTAATCAGTCGTGGGTTGTAATCGGAACGCTTGAGGACAAATTCACTAGGACTGAGTTTATGGTCAATGTGGCCACAGAGAGCGTGGTCTTTTCTTATGATAGGTCAGGCGTGGGGGTCAACAAAATCCGTGAGCGTGGGGCTTTGGACGTCAAAGGAGACATCTACGCTAATGACCAGCCTATTCAACAATATCAGCTAATTAATAATGATGGTGGCCTATCAAAAGGAAGTGCTCAATGGGATGATGTTTGGAACAAGCAAGGAACTGAGTTCGGTTGGAGAAGTGATAAATATGACGACAACCCTACTGGCAACGATTGGGGTCTGTATCAAAATTTTTGGCTTGATAGCTGGAAAGGCGTCCAATTTTTCACAGGGGTAACATCAAATAGGTTTTTCTTTAGGACTTACAACAATGACAGTAGATGGAGACCATCTCAATGGAAAGAGATCGCTACTAAAGATGACATCCAAAAATATACTCAAGACTCTACTTGGCAAGTCCTACCTTTGCAAAACGGCTGGGTACATCATCCTGATTATGACAAAGTTCAGTACTCAAAAACATTTGATGGAGTGGTTTACATCAGAGGCACGGCTTACAAAGGCAGAACAACAAAAGAGACAGTTATTGGTGTCTTACCTGTCGGATTTAGACCTAAACAAACTATGTTTGTATCAGCTCTAAATAATAGCTATGGCACGGCTGTTTTAGGTCTCTATTCGAGCGGTAACATAGTCGTCAAGGGAAACGTTGACGCTGATTGGCTCAATTTTGACAATATTTCATTTAAAATTTAGAAACGAAAGGAAACTATATGAAATTAGAATATGGAACAAAATCTTTGGAGTATGATGGCAGCGGTGCGGTATCAGCAACCAAAGTAACACTAGTAAACTCAATGGGGGCGAATGTACCGGTATTATTGCCGGCGGATAAAATCAGCTTGTCAAACACAGAGCTTTTTGAATTAGCTCTGGAGTCGCTCTATGAGGAGAATTTTCCAAACCGAGCTGAAAACGAGAAATTCAGCAAAGTAGCTCAAGAATTACAAAAAAACAAAGAGGCAGCGGCTCAAGCTGAGCAAACAGCAGCGGATACAAAAGAAAATCTTGATACTGTTTCAGCTATTACAGAGGTACTAATTGCTCTTGCTGTTTCACAAAATGGAGGTATGCCTACCCACGCTTATGGAAAGGTAGCAGCATTCATCAAGCCACTTGCTAAGGATAAACGTTACAACAACGGAGACATTATCGCAGGTGATTATCCATTTGATACCAATCCGAAGTGGCCAAGCGGAACTAAAACAATTTTCAAGTTCCAAATGCAACAGTCTGAAGGATACACTTACAAGGGGCAATCACTTGCTGAAATGCTACAGCAAGGTGTCTTGACCGTGGTAATGCCTCGTATTGAGTAACAGGAGGTTGTATGCAAATCGAATTTTTTAATTTTTTCAGAAGCGTAGTACAGACCGAAGACGGTCTGGTCTTGTACGCTCTTTCTTTGATTGTTTTGATGGAAATCATTGATTTCCTGACTGGAACGATTGCTGCTATTGCAAATCCTGACATTGAGTATAAGAGTAAAATCGGTATCAATGGACTCCTTCGTAAGATTTTAGGGGTCCTCTTGCTGATGATCCTTATTCCGATGTCCGTCCTCTTGCCTGAAAAGACAGGCTTCGCATTCTTGTACTCGATTTATCTCGGGTACATCGCATTTACTTTTCAATCACTTGTTGAAAATTACCGTAAATTAAAAGGAAATATCACTCTTTTTCAGCCAATCTTAAAAGCATTTCAACGCTTACTTGAAAAAGATGAAGATAAAAACAAAGGAGAATAACACATGCAACAAATTACTGAAATCATCACAAACGGAGCAATCAGCATCCTTGTCATTTTGGCTGGTATCGCAGTCAAGGCAGTTAAAGACTACCTTATTCAAAAAGGCGGTGAAAAGACCATCAAGATTGTCGAAATCTTAGCTAAAAATGCTGTCAATGCGGTTGAGCAGGTCGCTTCAGAGACTGGCTACAAAGGCGAAGAGAAGCTAGAACAAGCACGTATTAAGATTCGTACTGAATTGAACAAATACAATATCAGTATGACTGATACAGATATGGATACATTCATTGAGTCTGCAGTTAAGCAAATGAATGACGCCTGGTCTAAAGAATAAACCAAGAGAACCTTTTAGGTTCTCTTTCTTTTTTATTAGAAAGGAGGTAAGCATTTGAAAAAGGCCATAAAAAAAGACACGGACATTTGTGTAAATGTCCGAGATAGTGCCGACAAGGTGAAAGAAGAGTTTTACTCTCATGACAAAAACAACGCATTTATAGAGCTATCCTTGAACAGTATCAATGCTGAGAAAGTGACCGTCCTATTCCACTTTAAGAAGACCAACCGTTTCTTGGAAGTCGTTGGAACAGTTGAAGCTAATCATGCCTCTATTCCCTTTGATACATCGATGATCACGACTGACGAAACTGTGACTGGTTTTGTCTATGCTGAAAAAGATCTGCAATCTGCAGACCTTTTCAGGTTCTCGTTTGGTGTACGTGTTTCTGAAATCGACAAGCTCGACGGTGCCCCTGTTATCGAGAAGGAAACTAAACGCATTGTGGCAGCGACTGATATTGTGACCAAGTCGGAATTAGAGGAAGCGCTGAAGCATATCAAGGTTGAAGGTGCGACCTATGACGACTCAGAAGTCATTCGACGGTTAGCGCTGCTAGAAGCTAAGCCCGAAATCGATACGAGTCAGTTTGCTACTAAGGAAGAGTTGCAGAATATTTCACTGACTCCAGGACCAAAAGGCGACCGTGGTGATCCAGGACCGCAAGGTGTACCAGGAGAAATTGGCCCACAAGGACCTGTCGGGCCTACTGGACCTAGAGGTGAAAATGGACGTGACGGAGTAGGCATTCCTCAAAAGATATCTTTAGCTGGAAACACGCTTATTCTATCGGACGGAGGAGGCAGCGTAACCTTACCGGCAAATGCCCCGGCAAACACTAGCGGGCAAGTATCTGAGTATGAGATACACGGTGTCGGGATGCCCAATGGTAAGGTCGCTGCACCTGTAGGTACTACTTATGTGGATACCGTTGCTACAAATAAGGCTTTAAAATGGATTAAACGCTTTGGCTCAGATAACCAGGGATGGGAGGTTCTAAAGGGTGACACTGGGTGGATAAACCTCCCTATTGTGTCAAAACTAGGAGCTTCTTATTTAAAAATCAGACGTGTAAATAACATGGTTACTTACCAATTTGGTGGGTTAAGTTGGGGCTGGTTTGGTATTGTAAGACGGGGAGGCCCAGGATATGTCTTACAACCTAGTGACCGTGACCGAAATGTGTTCATTCTAGGGCTAGGCGGTGTTCCAGTAGGTTTCCGTTCCGAGTTTAGTCTTATTGGAGGTATATACAATGACGCAGGAACGCCCTACGGTACATGGTATTTAGGAGGATCTGGAGATGGTAATATGTTGAGATTTCAGTTTACTGATCCGGTGCCTACCAATAAAGATATTGGAGATATCCGTGTCAGCTCAATAATGTACTTAACGGACGAACCTTGGCCTACAAGGTTACCTTAAAACGAAAGGAATAAAACATGGTAGAAATTATTAACCATACAATTTTTAATGGGATTTCAGGCTCCCGACCAACTGAGCGACCAAAGTATTATGTTTTACATAATGATGCTGGTTCAAAAAGTGCAAAGGCCTATATCGAATGGCTTCAAGAACGATATGACAATGGGCAGTCTGAACTTGGTTTTGCTCATTACTACATCACAAGAGATGCAATTGTGCGAGTCGAAGACACATACAATGGTTCGTGGTCTGCAGCGAACTATGATGCGAACATGAACTCTCTTAGCTACGAAGTATGTCAACAATACAACTCAACAGATGCCGAGTTCATTGAAAATGAAAACATGGTATTGCGACAAATGGCGGAAGACATGACCTACTACGGTGATACTCCGAATTATTCAAACATCAAGTTTCACAATGAATTTTCTAGCACATCATGCCCTGCTCGTTCCTTGGAATTGCACGGTGGCTACAATGACAGCCTGCGTGACTATGTGATTGCTAAGATTAAGCATTATCAGTCGCTCGGTTCAACTGTTCAAGAAATGCTCGATAATGAGGGCAACCAGGAAGGCTGGAAGAAAAATGCGACTGGTTGGTGGTATGTCAACGCAGATGGCTCATATCCAACTGATAAATGGCAGAAGATTGACAATTTCTGGTATTACTTTGACAGCAACGGCTATATGAAAGCTAACTATTGGCACAAACACACAGACGGCTACTGGTACTACTTGCTCCCAAGTGGAGACATGGCTACTGGTTGGGCGCTTATTGCTAACAAGTGGTACTACTTCAAAGAAACTGGTGCCATGGCCACTGGATGGGTCAAATATAAAGACCACTGGTTCTACCTCGATGCCAAAGACGGTGATATGAAATCCAAACAGTTCATTAAGTCAGCCGACGGATCAGGCTGGTACTACCTAA
>ERZ773066.267-NODE-267-length-30505-cov-3.783547_pt1 | contig 30505 bp, 20 predicted proteins | sample MGYA00580573_ERZ773066 | MGnify/ENA primary metagenome ERZ773066 (study PRJEB29015, sample SAMEA2738128) | human oral metagenome | biome: human oral; feature: human-associated habitat; material: saliva | place: China | collected 2203 ... | reverse complement strand
GGGCAGGAGGGGTGAGATGACTGCTGCTCCCGGCCCCATGGGCGCCCCCGCGGGCGTCGCGACCATCCAGCCCGCCGGCGCCGCGCGATACTCGGGACGGTGGGCGGAGGCGGCGCTGCTCGGCGTCGCGTATCGCAGTGCTTACGAGGGGCAGGCACCGATCGAGCTGGAGCGTCTCGCGCGCACGGCGCGGCGGGCAGGATGCGTCCTGCCGTATACCGTGGCGGAGGGCGCGCGGCTGACGGTGGACGTACTGCCCGCGCTCTATGCGCTCGCGGATGGGGCGGAGGCGCTGACGGCGGAGGAGCGTGCGGGACGCGCGCTGGACTTTCATGTGACGATGGCGGCGGCGGTCGCCGAGGTGCTTGGCATCCTTTCGGTGCGGACGGGGCTGCGCACGGTCGCCCTCGCGGGCGGCGTGTTCCAGAATGCGCTGCTCATCGAGGAGCTTCTGCCGCGCATCGGCGACCATCATGTGCTCCTGCCGCACCGCATTCCGCCGAACGACGGCGGTATCGCTTACGGGCAGGCAGCTGTGGCACTCGCGCGGATGAGGTGCTCCTAGGGGCTCGCCGCACGCATAGCGGTGATTTGCGGCAGACCAAAGCCTCCCCCGTCTCGGACGGGGGAAGGTGCATGTTGTAAACCAAAAGCCTCCCCTGCCGCAGCGGGGGAGGTGTCACGCGCTAGCGTGACGGAGGGGGCGCCTTGGACGCCATAGATAAGGTGTCCTTGTAGATAAAATTTTCATCATTTAGGGAAGGAAACAATATGTGTTTAGCAGTTCCGGCGAAAGTCGTTGCCATAGAGGATCAGCTTGCCTCGGTGGAGGTGCAGGGGGTGCGCCGTGCGGCGAGCCTCATGCTCCTGCCCGAGGCGAAGGTGGGAGACTTCGTGCTCGTTCATGCGGGCTTTGCGATGCAGATCGTCGATCCCGCGGAGATGGAGCGCATTGAGGCACTGCGCGCGGAGATGAACGGCGCGCCGCGCACGGTGACGCATATCGACACGCCGCGCATGGAGCACACGGCATGACCCGCGCACAGGAGATGCAGGCAGAGAGCCGGGCGATCCTCGATGAGATGCATGACCTGCTCGCAGGGCGGCACATCCGCATCATGGAGGTCTGCGGGACGCATACCGTCGCGATCTTTCGCGCGGGACTGCGCCAGATCCTTCCGCCCGAGGTCGAGCTGGTCTCAGGGCCGGGCTGCCCCGTCTGCGTGACGCCCGACAGCTACATCGACGCGGCGATTGCCTATGCGGGGATGGAGGATGTCATCATCACGACGTTCGGCGACATGCTGAAAGTCCCGGGGACGTCGTCGAGCCTTGCCGCCGCACAGGCGGTGGGGGCGGATGTGCGCATCGTCTACTCGCCGCTCGATGCACTCCCGATTGCGGCGGAGCATCCGGAGAAAAAGGTGATCTTCCTCGCCGTCGGCTTTGAGACGACCGCGCCGACCGAGGCAGCAGCGGTGCTCGCGGCAGAGCAGCAGGGACGCAGGAACTTCTTCCTGCTATCGGCGCAGAAACTCGTGCCGCCCGTCATGCGCGCCCTGCTCGACGGCGGTGAGACGCACGTGGACGGATTTCTCCTGCCGGGGCACGTCGCCGTCGTGACGGGGACGGAGGCGTTCTCCTTCCTCGCGGAGGACTACCATGTGCCCGGCGTGGTCGGCGGCTTTGCGCCGATGGAGATTCTCACCGCCCTACAGATGCTCGTCCGCCAGATCGCAGGGGGGGCGGCGCGCATCGAGAACGCCTACCCGTCCGTCGTGCGGCCTGCGGGGAATCCGGCGGCGCGCGCGGCGATGGAGCGCGTCTATGAGCCGGCGGAGACGGCATGGCGCGGGCTCGGCATGATCGCTGCCTCGGGCCTTGCGATGCGCGAGGCGTACCGTGCCTATGACTTTGCCGCTGTGCGCCCGCTCACGATCGAGACGCGCATCGAGGGACGGCGCGGCTGCCGCTGCGGTGAGGTGCTGCGCGGGGCGATCCTGCCGAAGGAATGTGCGCTCTTTGGTCGGGCGTGTGTACCGGAGCACGCCGTCGGCCCCTGCATGGTGTCGGTCGAGGGGACGTGCGCCGCGTGGTACAAGTACGGCGGAGGGAGGTTCCACTATGGAGCATGATGTGATTACCATGGCGCATGGGGCGGGCGGACAGCTCTCCCATGCGCTCATGGAGGAGGTCGTCCTGCCTGCGCTCGGCAACACGCTGCTGAACGTTCTGCACGACGGTGCGGTACTGCCGCTCACGGGACGCACCGCATTTACGACGGACTCCTACGTCGTACAACCGCATTTCTTCCCCGGGGGGAGCATCGGACGGATCGCTGTCTGTGGGACGGTCAACGATCTCTCCATGACGGGGGCGGCGCCCGCGTATCTCTCGCTCGCCGTCATTCTTGAGGAGGGCTTTTCCATCGCCACGCTGCGCCGCATTGTCGCGGATATTGCGGCGGCGGCAGAGGAGGCGGGTGTCTCCATCGTGACGGGCGATACGAAGGTCGTGCCGCGCGGCTGCGGCGACGGTATCTACATCAATACGGCGGGTGTCGGGACGATGCTCGCGGGGGCGGATATCGCGCCGACGAACATCACAGCGGGCATGGACATCATCGTCTCGGGCACGCTCGGCGACCATGCGGCGACCGTGATGGCGGCGCGCCACGGGCTCACCCTGCCGCCCGAGATACAGAGCGACTGTGCGCCGCTCTGTCACCTGACGGCGGCAATGATCGCGGCGGCAGGCGACGGTATCGCCGTCCTGCGCGACCCGACGCGCGGTGGTGCGGCGGCGTCGCTGAACGAGCTGGCGAGCGCGGCAGGCGTCGGGGTTCTGCTCGAGGAGGACGCCATTCCCGTGCGCCCCGCCGTGCAGGGCGTCTGTGAGATGCTCGGGTTCGACCCGCTGACGCTCGCGAACGAGGGCAAACTCCTCGCCTTCGTCCGTCCCGAGGTCACGGCGCGTGTCCTCGATGTGATGCACGAGAACCCCTACGGACGCGAGGCGTGCGTGATCGGACATACGACGGCGGATGCGCCCGGCACGGTGGGGCTCAGGACGGCACTCGGCGGCATCCGCGTCGTGGATCTGCCGCTCGGGGAACTGGTGCCGCGCATTTGCTAGGATACGGCAGGTGCTCCTAGGCGAACACCTCGTTGCGCAAGCGGTCGGCCACTTATCTGCGAGGGAATCACGGACGCATTCAGCCGCCCATCTTGGCACATCTTTTTTACCCCCTCTGTGTCGATAAATCCTCAGCATAGCCACCGCTATGCTTCCGGTTTATCTCCTTGATAGGACAAAAAATCTGCACCAATCTGAACAGCATCATTGCGTTCGTGATTCCCCAATACCTGCGAATTTCTAAACGCGCTTCGCTTGAACGAAGAAATTCGCAGGGGGCAGAACGTGTCCTTTTCCCGTTTACTTCACTAGGGTTCGCGCAGGAGCACCCACCTCCATGGATGATGTTTGCGTGATTTTGCTGACATAATTTTTTACGAACAAAAAAGCGAGCGGATCGTCCGCTCGCTTTTTATCAAATGTCTTACTTCGTCAGATGCACGTCGGGAATCTCGACCGTATCGTGATGCGTGTCCGGGTCGACGTTGGCATACACGCCCGGCTTCGTCTCATACGCCTTCAGATTGTCCTCGTTCGCCTTAAGCATATCCTCGACAAAACGCTCCACCGCATCTGCACAATATACCTTCATCGTGAAACCCCTTCCTATGACTGCTCATTGTGATCTTTATTACAGGCACAGAATATCATTTTTTTGAACTTGTGGAAAATATTTCTTTCTGATAAAATGATAGTGTGATTTTATAGAAAAAATCTATTGGACAATGTGACATTTGCTCTGTCGATATATTTCTATATATAGTAAACTAATAATGATATAGTCAAACACTACGTTCTGTCGCCATGGGCGCGGAAGGAGATGATCGGATGACGCTGGTTCAGATGCGGTATTTCTACGAGGTGTGCCAATGGCAAAACATCACAAAGGCCGCAGAGCATCTGCACGTCTCACAGCCGACCGTCACCGTCGCCATGCAGGCACTTGAGGCGGAGACGGGTCTGAACCTCTTTCACCGCGAGGGGCGCAAGATCACCGTGACGGCAGATGGGGCAAAGCTCCTCAGCAAGGTCTCCTACATCCTCACGGAGGTCGCGCGACTCGACGACGAGATCCGCGACATGGCGCACCGCCACGCAAAGGTGCGCATCGCCATGCCGCTGCAGCTCGGCGTCGTCTTTCTCCCGTACATCTTCGGTGAGTTCCGCGCGGAGCACCCCGAGATCGAGCTCGAGATCATCGAGACGGGCGGTGTGAGCGCTCTGCAGATGGTCGAGGAGGAAAAACTCGACTTCGCCCTGACGAACTATACGGCGGATTTCAGCGCGCGGCTCTCCTACGCGAAACTCTTTGACTGCGAGTGCACCTTCGTCACGCGCCCCGACCACCCGCTCGCCGCGCGGCACGCGCTCAGCATCAGCGAACTCAAGGACGAGCCGCTCATCATGCTCGACAGCAAATTCTTCGTCGATCGCCTCGTGCAGGACGCGTACGGGCGTGTCGGCGAGAAGCCGAACGTCGTCCACTACTCGCCCTACCTTCACACCGTCAAAAATCTCGTGCACGCGGGCATCGGCTCGACCTTCCTCGCGCGCCCGTCCGTCCTCCCGACCGACGGCTTCGTCCAGATCCCCCTCCTCGACCCCATCTTCATCAACAGCGGCCTCGTCACGAAAAAGGGAAGGCAGGCATTCGACGACGTGCGCCTCGTCATGAACTACCTGCGCACCCTGACGAAGAAACTGCTGGGCGGGGATAAGGCGGACTGATGCAGATTTTTCGCCGCGGTGCGGGAAAAAGATACGTCAAGATGCCGCGGCATTGATCCGAGCGTCCGAATAGGACGTCAGTATTGCCTCCCAGTACAGAAAGCCCCCCCTCTGCAACATTTATTATGCAAAGGCGGGGGCTTTGTGCTATAATGAAATGAATACTGTCTTTCAATCGGTTTATGATGATTAGCAGCACAGGAGTGTGAAATATTTGTTCGGCATATCTTCGATTCTCAAGCGATTCCTCGGCGACAACAACGACAAGGAGATCGCGCGCTACCGCGGCATCGTGGAGCAGATCAATGCGCTCGAGCCGTCGATGGTGAACCTCACCGATGACAAACTGACGGGCTATACGCAGAAATTCCGTGAGCGGCTCGCGCAGGGGGAGACGATGGAGGAGATCCTCCCCGAGGCGTTCGCAGTCGTGCGTGAGACCTCGCGCCGCGTGCTCGGCATGCGGCATTTTGACGTACAGCTGATCGGCGGCATCTGCCTCCACGAGGGGCGCATCGCCGAGATGCGTACCGGCGAGGGCAAGACGCTCGTCGCGACGACGGCGGTCTACCTCAACGCGCTCGCGGGCAAGGGCGTCCACATGGTCACGGTCAACGACTACCTTGCACGCCGCGACAGCGAGTGGATGGGCAAACTCTACCGCTACCTCGGGCTGTCGGTCGGCCTCATCGCACATAACATGGACTTCCCCGAGCGCAAGGCGGCGTATGCCGCCGATGTGACGTTCGGCACGAACAACGAGTTCGGCTTTGACTATCTGCGCGACAACATGGTGCTCTCAGAGAGCCAGATGGTGCAGCGTCACCTGCACTATGCGATCGTCGACGAGGTGGACTCCATCCTCATCGACGAGGCGCGCACGCCGCTCATCATCTCGGGCCCCGGCACGAAGTCGACGGACAACTACCGCGTCATGGCGGAGGCCGTCCGCCACCTGAAGGAGGGCGAGGACTACACCGTCGATGAGAAGGCCAAGACCGTCGCACCGACGGACTCCGCCGTCCCGAAGATCGAGAAGATCGTCGGCATCTCGAACCTCTACGCACCCGAGAACATCGAGCTCTCGCACTGCTTTACGGCAGCACTGCGTGCCAAGGCGCTCATGCACCGCGACCGCGACTACGTCGTGAAGGGCGATGAGATCATCATCGTCGATGAGTTCACGGGTCGCCTCATGGAGGGGCGCCGCTACTCCGACGGTCTCCATCAGGCGATCGAGGCGAAGGAGGGTGTCAAGATCCAGCGCGAGTCGCAGACGCTCGCGAGCATCACATTCCAGAACTATTTCCGCATGTACGACAAACTCGCGGGCATGACGGGCACGGCAAAGACGGAGGAAAACGAGTTCCTCAAGATCTACAAGCTGCCCGTCATCGTCATCCCGACGAACAAGCCCATCCGCCGCATCGACGAGCCGGATGTCATCTACAAGACCAAGGCGGGCAAGTACCGCGCCGTCGGACAGGCGGTCAAGGAGATCCACGAGACGGGGCAGCCCGTCCTCATCGGTACGACCTCCATCGTCCAGTCCGAGGAGATGTCGCACGTCCTGAAGAAAAACGGCATCCCGCACGTCGTGCTGAACGCGAAGTTCCATGAAAAGGAAGCCGAGATCGTCGCCAATGCAGGGCAAAAGGGCGCGGTCACGATCGCGACCAACATGGCCGGCCGCGGCACGGACATCAAGCTCGGCGAGGGCGTCGAGGAGCTCGGCGGCCTCTACATCATCGGCACGGAGCGGCATGAGTCGCGGCGCATCGACAACCAGCTGCGCGGCCGCTCGGGCCGTCAGGGCGACCCCGGTGCGTCGAAGTTCTTCCTCTCACTGGAGGACGATCTCATGCGCCTCTTTGCCTCCGACCGCATCGCGGGCATCATGGATCGCCTCGGCATGGACGAGGACGAGCCGATCGAGCACGCGATCATCACGCGCTCGGTGGAGCACGCGCAGAAAAAGGTCGAGGCACGTAATTTCGATATCCGCAAACACGTCCTCGAGTACGACGACGTCATGAATCAGCAGCGTGAGGTCATCTACGGCGAGCGCAAGAAGATCCTGCTCGGTGAGAACCTGCGCGACAACATCCTCGCGATGGTAAGGCACATCATCAAGGACGAGATGGCGCAGTACGCGAATGAGAAACTCTACCCCGAGGAATGGCAGCTCGATGCACTCATCGAGGATGCGGAGAAGGTCTACGCCCCGAAGGGACGCCTCAAGAAGGAGGAGCTCGAGGTGCTCGCGCGCGACGAGATCCAAGAGGAACTGGAGAAGGTCGCCGAGGAGGGCTACAAGAACCGCGAGCTGATGTTCGGCGAGGAGAATATGCGCGAGCTCGAGAAGGTCGTCATGCTCCGCGTCGTCGATCAGAAGTGGATGGATCACCTCGATCACATGGACATGCTGCGCGAGGGCATCAACCTGCGCGCCTATGGACAGCGCAATCCTCTCGTCGAGTACAAGATCGAGGCACTCACGATGTTCGAGGAGATGGAGGCGGCGATCATGGATCAGATCGCCTCGCTCATGTACCATGTGAGCATCATGACGCCGCAGCCTGCTGCATCACAGGCGGGTGCAGACGGAGCGGAGGCTCTGCCCGCGCCCGTCGTGGACGAGGGCGCGCAGCGCCGCGCCGAGCAGCTGCTCGCACGCGAACGCTCGAAGCTCGAGAACCATCTCATGAACGCACGCGTCTCGCATGGTGATGAGTCCGCGCCCGCCGAGGCAAAGGCGGAGAAGAACGAGGACGGCAAAAAGATTGGGCGCAACGACCCGTGTCCCTGCGGCAGTGGCAAGAAGTATAAGAACTGCCACGGGAAGGATAAGTAAGGAAGCGTCCCGCTGATGAAGATTGTCAAACAGGTGACACTGGATTGCGCCGTCGTGGATGATGCACATTGGTTCAAACTGGGCTATTCTGCCGACCTGCATACACATCTGATGGTCGTTTCTGTCGCATGGGTCGCCGGGTACGAGCGTTACTACCGGATGGAGGCGGATGATCGTGCGCTCTATGCATCGGATCGGGCATCATTTTACAGGAAGTACGCAAACGAGATCGGGCAGAGCGGCAACACCTGTTATACTGAGCGATTGATTGGCGCACAGGCGCTCCGGGATTATGACGGACGGCGCAATTCATTTCAGAGGGCTTATCCTGCGAAATACGGGAATCCGTTTCAACATTACGCCTATATCGGGGGCATCCTGTTTGCACGTATTCTGTGGGAACGTGGTACGTATTATGTGCCGCCGATGCAGGCAGTTGATGCGGGAGACGGCACATGGCACTTCCCCCTGCGCGAGCGGTGCCGTCTGCTCTGCGACGATGCGGGGGAGCCCCTATGCTACTACTATATAGAGGAAGAACAGAACCATGCTGGAAGATCTGAAACCGACACTGAATGATCTGGGCGAAAAGCTCGATCAGATGCGCATCTCGCTCGAGATCCCCGCGAAGGAGGAGAAGATCGCCGAGCTCGAGTACAAGATGGGCGAGCCGTCTTTCTGGGACGACGCGGCGGCGGCGCAGAAGCTGAATCAGGAACTCGCCGCGCTGAAGGGCGGCGTCGATACCTACAAAGGGCTCATGGCAAAGTACGAGGATGCCGAGACGCTCTACGAGATGGGCATCGAGGAGGGGGATGCGTCCATGGAGGATGACATCCGTGCCGAACTCGACCTCATCGCAGAGGGACTAGAGACCCTGCAGCTCGAGGTGCTGCTCTCGGGCGACTACGATGCGAACGATGCCATCCTGACGCTCCATGCGGGCGCGGGCGGCACGGAGGCGCAGGACTGGACGCAGATGCTCCTCCGCATGTACGGACGCTGGGCGGAGCGACACGGCTTTACCGTGGAGACGGCCGACCTGCAGCCGGGCGATGAGGCGGGTGTCAAGTCCGCGACGCTCTTTATCAAGGGGCACAACGCCTACGGTTTTTTGAAGTCCGAGAAGGGCGTCCACCGTCTCGTGCGCATCTCACCGTTTGACTCGCAGGCGCGGCGGCACACGTCGTTCTCCGCATGCGATGTCATGCCCGAGATCGACGATGCGGTCGAGGTGCCGATCAACATGGACGATGTGCGCGTTGACTACTACCGCGCGAGCGGCGCGGGCGGACAGCACATCAACAAGACCTCGTCCGCCGTGCGCATGACGCATGAGCCGACGGGCATCGTTGTGCAGTGCCAGAACGAGCGCTCACAGCTCCAGAACAAGGAGCAGTGCATGAAGATGCTCCGCGCGAAACTCTTTGAGCTCGAACAGGAGAAAAAGGAAGAGGAGATCGCGAAGCTCGAAGGCGTCCAGCAGAAGATCGAGTGGGGCAGCCAGATCCGCTCCTACGTGTTCCAGCCCTATACGATGGTGAAGGACGTGCGCACGAACGCCGAGACAGGAAACGTGCAGGCGGTCATGGACGGCGAGCTCGACCCGTTCATCCGCGCGTATCTCAACGCCAAGGCAAATCACGAGTTTTAAGGAATCGCATTCACATGCCTCTCGTGAACACATCGAGGCCATGTGTATACTTTACGTCGTATGAAGTTCACCCAAGGAGGGATCACCATGTGGAAGGCAGTCACGGCCATTCTCATTCTCGCACTGATTGCGGCGGGGGCGGTATTCGTCCTGCCGACCGTCGTCGAGGAGCGCATCGTCGATGCGCTGAAGCAGCAGACGGCGGCGGAGGACGTGCAGATCTCCATCACGGACAGTCCGCGTCTCGTCTTCGGCGAGATCGGTGCCGTCGACGGCGTCATGCGGCAGGGACGCGTCGGCAAGCTCTTCGTGCGTGAGCTGACCGTCAGCGGCACGGGGCTCAAGGTGGATATGATGACCCTCCTGCGCGAGCACAAGGTGGAGCTCACCTCCGCCGACAGCGTACAGATGCGCGGTGTCGTCGATGCCGATGCCGTGCGCGAGCTGATCGGCAGCTCCTCGGGCAAGTTCGAGGGCGTCGAGGTGAAAGTGGAGCCCGGCAAGGTGCTCGCAACGGCAGAGACGAAGGCGCTCGGGCAGACGTTTGACGTGACCATCGACGGCGCGTTCAGCGTCGCGGACGGCGATCTCTACTACAAGGCACGCCGCATCTCCGCGCGCGGGCTCGGACTGAATGCACTGAGCCTCGACAGCATCCTCCCCGACATCCTCGTCGCACGTGCCAACAGCCTGCCACTCGGGCTCGCCTTTGAGAGCGTCGAGGCGCGGGACGGCGTGGTGGTGCTGACGGCTGGAAAGTAAGGCTTCGGTGCGGTAACATCGCAAACGCCTCGTTGCACGAGCGATCACGTGCTTGTACACTTAAATACCGACGAATTTCTAAACGCGCTTCGCTTGAACGAAGAAATTCGTCGGGGTGTACCGCACGTTTTCCTCGCTCGTTCCACTAGGGTTTGCCGCTGTCACCGCAGCCTACGTGGGAATAGATACCATTATTTTTTACCCTCATTTTCGCACTTATTTGCTACAGAGCACGCGGCATGGACGCTGCGTTATATCGAAGGACTTATTTTAGATGAAGAAATTTTACTATCATCCGATTCTGCTGGCGGCGATCCTCATCGGCTTTGTCGCGAGTGTTGTGATCGGCTTCCAGCGGCACGCCGTCGAGGTGAACTCGCGCACGGTGGAGCTCGCCATCGACTACGAGGGCCTTTTGGAGCTCGCGCAGCGCGAGGGTCTCCCCGCCGAGGAGGTGCTCGCTCAGGCAAAGGAGGCGGGCATCACCTCGCTCGCCGTTTATGAGACGACGTTCAAAAAGTTCAATGTGAACGGCAAGGCGGCCGTACTCTCGGGTGCGGACATCCTCGCGCGCTATCACAGCGGGATGCTCATGGATCCGCGCTGGCGCGCGTTGGTGGACGAGGGGAAGATCGTCGGCACGGAGGTCTACGTCGTGGGGAACGACCCCGAGACCTATGCACAGCTGAAGGAGGATCTTCTGCGCCGGTTCGGCGCGGAGCGCGTCACCGTCGATACGGTCGGTGGCGAGGAGGTCATCGCGGTCAAGGCGTTCTACGAGGCGTTCCTGAAACAGAACATCGGGATGCCGGCGGACGAGATGCGCGCCGTCAACGCGGCGGGCTTTGACGTACTCGCGCGCCCGTCGAACTACCACGCCTGCACGCCGGACGATGTGCGCGCCGTCTTTGACCGCATGGAGGACATCCGTGTCTCTGCCATTGTCTTCTCGGGACAGGAAACGCTCGGCGCACCGAAGGCACTGCAGACGACCATCGACGAGATGAAGGAGCGTCGTCTGACGCTCGGCCTGATCGAGGGCATCACGCAGCTGCAGTTCTACCGTCAGCAGGGCATGGACGAGATCGCAAAGGGGCTCGGCGAGGAGCACGTCGTACGTCTCTACGCCATCCCGCCGGATGAGCAGAAAAAACTCAAGATCGCCGAGGCAGTCGAGCGCTGGGTGACGACGGATGAGGAGCGCAACATCCGCATCAATCTCCTGCGCATCTATGACACCCCTGCGCCCAATATGTCTCTCCTCGAGACGAATATGCAGTACTTCACCGATACGCGCAAGGCACTTGAGGCACACGGCTTTGCCATTGGGCGGGCGGGGACGTTTGCGGACTACGCGCCGTCCCGCCTCCTGCGCGCACTCGTCATCATGGGCGTCGCCGCGGCGGGCGTGCTCTATCTCTCGCTCGTCATTCCGGCGCTGAACCATCGCCGCCGCGCGGTGCTCCTCGCCTTCGTCGTGCTCGCGCTCATCGGCATGATGCCCGTCCTGCTCGGCGCGGGGAGCAAGATCCGCGTGCTCGCGGCACTCGCAAGCGCGAACCTCTTTCCGGCACTCGCCGTCACGGGGCTGCTCGATCTCCTTGGCAAACGACGCTTTGCGAAGGACACGCCCGCGTGGCGCATCATCGTCGCAGGCTGGGTGCTCCTCGGCATCACGAGTGCACTCTCCCTCGTCGGTGCGGGCTATCTTTCGGGATCGCTCGTCGATACGCGCTATCTCCTCGAGTTCGACATCTTCCGCGGGATCAAGCTGACCTTTGTTCTGCCGATGGTACTCGTGGCGATTGCGTTCATGCAGCGCTTTGATATCTTCGACGGGCAGTTCGACGCGTCGGCGGGCGTCCTCGGACAGGTGCGCGAGATCCTCGCGACCCCCGTGCGCGTCGGCTCGCTCCTCGGCGGGCTCGTCCTCATCGGCGCGCTCATCGTCCTCGTCCTGCGCAGCGGGCACACCTCGGGGATGCCCGTGCCCGGGATCGAGCTCAAGATGCGCGCCGCGCTCGAGCAGCTCTTCTACGCACGCCCGCGTACGAAGGAGTTCATGATCGGACATCCTGCCTTCCTGCTCGCGCTCTGGGCGGCGGCGCAGCGGTGGCGGACGTGGATCATCTTTGCCCTCGTCCTCGTCGCAACCATCGGACAGGGCTCCATGGTTGAGACGTTCGCGCACATGCGCACGCCGATTGAGATGTCGCTCGTGCGCGGCATCGGCGGCATCTTCCTCGGCGGCGCGATCGGCGCTGTGCTCGTGGCACTTGTTGCGGCATGGAATCATCTCTTGGAGCGCGTGCGGAAAGCGGTCTGATATCCGTATTCTTTGAGAACGTCGTTCTGTGTGAAAACTGACGATGCTTTGTCAAGGTGTTGCCGTGAATGAGGAAGGGCGAAGCCCAAAAGCGAACCCTAGTGGAGCAAGTGAGTAAAGTATGCGTTCTGCCCCCGGCGTACTTCTTTCGTCCAAGCGAAGCGCGTTTAAGAAGTGCGCCGGTATTTAGGCAGATAAGCATACGATCACTTGTGCAACTAAGCGTTCGCGTTGGGTTCGCCCTTACATAAAACTTTTACATTTATACAGGAATGGGAAAATGGAACGGAGGGCGCTTTACCTGATGAAGCGGATCGTTGTATCCGGGTACTACGGTGCGAAGAACGCGGGCGATGAGGCCATGCTCGCGGCGATGCTCGAGGTGCTCGGAGATTTGGACCCGGAACTTCATATCACGGTCATCTCAGCCAACCCTGCCGACACCGAGCGGCGCCACGGCGTCCATGCGGTCGGCTCGCTTGACGCGCGCGGAATCTTCCGCGCTATGCGGCGCGCCGACCTCCTCATCAGCGGCGGCGGCAGCCTGCTCCAGAACGTCACGAGCCGCCGCAGTCTCTACTACTATATGGCGATCATCCTGCTTGCCCTCCTCCTCGGCAAACGCACGATGCTTTACGCGCAGGGCGTTGGTCCCGTCACGGGGAAATTTGCCTGCCGCTGCATGCGCTGGCTCGGCAACCGCGTTTCCCTCATCACCGTGCGTGACGAGGGATCCATGGCGGAGCTGCGCCGCCTCGGCATCCGCCGTCCGCCGATGGAGTGCACCGCCGACCCCGTGCTCGGCATCCATCCCGTCGGACGCGAGGCAGGGCGCGGCATCCTCGCCGCCTGCGGGGCGGACGGCGCACGTCCTGTCGTCGGTATTTCCGTGCGCGACTGGCAGGGCTGGCAGCACTACAAGGAGATCCTCGCCGAGATCAGCGACGCCATCGTCCGCGAGCTCGATGCACGCGTCATCTTCCTCCCCATGCAGTACCCCGAGGACGTGCGGACGGCGGAGACCGTCGCCGCATGGACGAAGGAGGACTGCACCGTCCTCACGGGTGAGTATACGACCGCAGAGCTCCTTTCCCTCGTCGCGAACATGGACCTCATGATCGGCGTGCGCCTGCACGCCCTCATCTTTGCGGGCGTCATGGGCGTCCCCATGATCGGCATCTCCTACGATCCCAAGGTCGACCGCTTCCTGCGCTCCATCGGGGAAAAACCCGTCAACGACCTGCAGGACATCACCACCGCGAGCGTCCTCAAGGAAGTTCGCCGCAAATGGGCGGCGCGCAGCGAATTTACCGCGGCGAACGCCGACCTCCTCGCACAGATGCGCAGCCTCGCCGCACGCAACGCCGAGCTCGCATTGGGACTAATTCACCGGAAAAAGTAACGGGATACCGTCTCTTTGCTGGGACGTTCCACTTGATTATCAATAAAAGAGCACTGCACTGGTGATTCGCCAATGCAATGCTCTTTTTTTATCCCTCTAATGTCCGCATCAGCGCTTCCTTATTCTCCGTCGGCGTTGTTGTCGGACGGCCGAGGTCAGCGCGTGAGCCGATGGCGGTGCGCACCTCAAGGAAGGTGAGTGCATCACTCCTCCCTACCGCAGGGAGTACCTGTGCGAGCTCTGCCGCATCCGCCGCCGTCTGCACCAGACGGTAGCCGACGGCACGCGCGACGGCGGGGAAGTCCACCGTACGTGCCGCTGTCGGTGCGCCGCCGACGCTCTCATGTGCCTCGTTGTTGAGGAGGACGTGGACGAGATTCGGCGGTGCGGCGGCACCGATGGTCGCCATCGCGCCCATGTGCATGAGGGCTGCGCCGTCCCCGTCGAGGAGAAAGACGCGCTGCGACGGGCGGTGGAGGGCGATACCGAGAGCAATCGCCCCCGCGTGCCCCATCGAGCCGACGGTGAGAAAGTCATGGACGTGATCCTCGCCGCGTGCCTCGCGCAGCTCAAAGAGCTCGCGTCCCGTCTTGCCCGTGGTTGCGACGACGACGGCGCCCCGTGCCGCATCGAGGATCTGCGCAATGGCATCCTCGCGCCGCAGGGGATTTTCATTTGCGTATTTGTGTTTCGGATGCGTGAGCGCTCCCTTGCGGACGAGGAGCGCGCATTGTCCGCCGGCAGCGAGATGCGGGCGGATACCCTTCACCCACGCAGTGACATCCGCCGGCTGCGACGCCTCCGTGAGCACCATCGTCTTGACACCCATCGTCTCGAGGAGCGGCAGCGTGAGGCGCCCCTGTACGAGATGCTGCGGCTCGTCGTGGAGATCCGGCTCGCCGCGCCAGCCAATGACAAAGATGCACGGGATGCCGTAGACCTCCGTGTGGAGGAGGGAGAGCAGGGGATTGACGATATTGCCGAGCCCACTGTTCTGCAGGTAGACAAGCGGCACCTTGCCCGTCGCGAGGTGATAGCCAGCCGCGAGTGCCGCCGCATTCCCCTCATTCGCCGCGATGATGTGTGACGGGCTGTTCGCCCCGTAGGTATCCATCAGAGCGTCGACGAGCGGGCGCAGCTTCGAATCGGGCACACCCGTAAAGAACTCTGCCCCAAGGGCGGCAATGAGATCGTTTGCGTTCATCGTATCCTCCTGTTATCATGCGTTTGATTCTTTCGGCGGCGGGAATGCCTCACCATTGCTCGCAATCCCTTTTAGGAACTCCCGCACACGCGGGTAGAAGAAGGCGCGCAGGGCAGGATCGTCGATTTCGTATCCTGCCTCTTTCTCGTGTGCACGGGGGTAGATCTCCGCCTTGACATGCTGCAGATCGACTGTCCCGCTGACGGAGGCGATGTCCGGTGTTTCCAGACAAAGGGTGTAGTCTCTGCTGCGCGCCGCGAGAAAGTATTCTTTGCGCGGGAAGATGGAGTTGCTGTATGCAATCTCCCGTCCTGCTCCCCCCGAAGACACGTGGAAGAATGCCGTCCACCGGGGCATCGGTCGGAAATCCGAGGAGCGCACACAGGGTCGGGCAGATGTCCACCGCACTGGTCAGATCGTCCACGACCGCACGCTCGGGCACCCCCGCACCGCGTATCATCCATGCGGTATGTGTCATCTGTTCATCGACGATATAGTGCTTGGGACTAAAGATCGGCACGCCGTGGTCGGAGTATAGATTGACGAGATAGTCTTCGGGTGTATAGTGCTCCTCCAGATAAGAAAAAAGCGTGCTGAGGGCGCGGTCGACATTATGAACGCAATGCCAAAAAGCCGCCTGGTTGAGCGCGCTTGGCTTGAGGTAGGGGCTGGCGACTTTTTCCTCCGGTCCGGAGAGACGCTTTGCCAGGGGAAGATTCATCTGGACGGTGTCAGGCACCTGGAACTGTGCGTTTGACCACGGGTGAATATCCATCAGATGCAGTGACAGCACATTGTCCACATCGGGCATCCCCTCCAGAAAGCGGATCACACGATCTGCAGCATCACGGGCAAAGTCCTGATAGGGGGTTATGACGAGACGGTCGTATCCGCGCGTTATGCCGTTATAGATACCGTCTCCAGCATTCATGAGATAGGTTGTTGCATATCCTTGTGCCCGCAGGTGTTCGGAGAGGGTGATATAGTCTGCCGGAAGCTCAGCTGCTGTCCACTCATTGGATATGCCTGTATGCTGCATATACATCCCCGTCTCGATGGTCGGGAGAGACAGATAGGTAAACTCGTGCACGGAATAATGCTGATCGAATATCGTGCCATGTGAAAAGAAGCGGGCGGTGTGCGGCATGTGTTCCGCAAAAGATGTACGCACAACATGCCATGGCAGCGCATCGACGAGGATGTTCAGGACGAGCTTTCTGCGCCTTGGACTGTGACCGACGCATATTGGCGTTCCGATGATAAAGTCGCTGTCGGATGTAAAACGGGTGTTTTCACTGAGACGAAAGAAGTTCACTGCCGCAGGATTCAGCCAGGCAGTGTCGTCGATGGTTTCCGTTTGTGCCGTGATGATCTGTCCTTCTGCTGTCCCGATGATGGGAACAACGGCCTCTGTCCCTGGGGCGACAGTGATGGCGGCTGCTTTTGGCGCACGCGCACCGCGCATAATGTCAAAGGTGAAATCCCCGCCGACATTTTCGGCGAGCCCTGGTGCTGTGCGAATGGCATTCATCAGCCAGCGTTTATCGTTGCTGAGACCTTGCTCCACATAGGCTCCTACATAGTATGCAGGGGAGATATGCGGCGAGACCGGAAGGAACTCCTCGAAGAAAATGGCGGACTCTGCGTGAAGACCATTTTCTGCAGAGTAACGCATTCGGCTCAGCGCATAGGGGGCATAGTTCGCCTTTCCGGCCGCGATGGACAGACGGTCGAGTGTCTCCTGTGTCAGCACCGATGCAGGGATGTCGAGCGCGATCGGGACGTGAAAGAAGTTCAGTGCATAGCCCTGCATGACGAGAGCATCTGCATAACGCCCTGCCGCGTGATAGGAACGGCTGAGGACAGACCAGACCGCAGGCTCGGCGGGACGCATCCGAAAGGCACGCTCTCCGCAGGTGACTGCATTCGCCGCGTCACCGTTTGCGAGAAGATACTGCGCCGCGAAGATATCGGCGTGCACTGCATCTCCGCCCGCCTCGCGGTATGCGGCTAGCTGCATGAGAAAGTCGTCATCGTAGGCGTCCTGCTCCGACCGCGCGAGGAGCGCATAAAACAGTTTCTGTGCGTGCTCATTATTGCGCCAGAATACGGCGTAGTCTTCGCTCATCTCATGCCTCCTTCGACAGCGGGAATACCTCCCCGTTGTCTGCAATGCCTTTTAGGAACGCCTGTACGCGCGGATGGAAGAATGCGCGCAGAGCAGGATCGTTGATTTCATATCTCTTCTCTTTCTCGTGGCTGCGCGGATAGATGGCGACTGCTGCCTTGCTGAGGTCAACGGTGCCGTCCATGTTGACGGGCTCCTCTGTCTCGAGGAAAAGCGTGTGTGTCGCTGAGCGCGCAGCAAGGAAGTACGGTTTCGTTGGAAAGAGGGAGTTGCTGCAAGCGATCTCTCGTCCCGGTCCGCCGAATATACGTGGGAGTACCCCATCCACATTGGCGTCGACGGGAAATCCAAGCAGATGCGCCAGCGTCGGATAGATGTCCACGGTGCTCGTCATCTCGTCCGCCGTGATCCCCTCAGGCACGCCCGCACCACGCATCATCCATGCGGCATGTGTCAAAGCAGCACTGACGATATGGGGATCCTCATCAAAGATGGAGACACCGTGATCGGAATAGAGGTTCACGAGATATTCGTCGGGGGTATAGTGCTCCTCCAAATAGGTGAAGAGCACGGCAAGCGCGCGGTCCACACTGCGCACACTCTGCCAAAACCCTGCCTGATTCAGAGCACTCGGCGAGAGGTAGGGACTGGGCTTTCCCTCTGCAGAGGTATCGATGCGGTCGGCGAGAGAGAGCTGCGCCTGTGCAGCAGAGGGGATGGAGAAGTTTTTGTTCGGCCACGGGTGGAGATTTGTGGCATGTAAAAATATGAAATGGTCGACATCATGCAGTCCCTCCAAGTAGCGGATGACCTGCTCCGCTCCTTCGTGTGCAGGGAGACGGTAGGGCGTCACGATGAGGCGGTCATAGCCGCGTGTTACGCCGTTGTAGACGCCGTTCCCGTCGCCCCTGAGATTTGTCGTCGCATAGCCGAGGCTGCGCATTCGCTCGGAGAGCGTTATAAACTCCGCCGGAAGGGTCATGACGATGCGGTCATTGAACACTCCGCTGTGCTGTGCATACATTCCCGTCTCGATGGCGGCGAGAGATGGATAAGTGAACTCAGCGGTGGAAAACTGCTGTCGGAACGTAAGCCCCTTCGCGAAGAAACGGGCAGTATAGGGCATGTGTGCCGCAAAATCCGTACCCATAATTTCCCACGGGAGAGCGTCAACGAGGAGATTGAGCACGAGACGACGGCGATGCGGTGCATGGCCGATGGCAATCGGTGTACCGACGATGAAATCGTGCGGCGAGGAGAAATCCGTTGTCTCGCTGAGCCGAAAGAAATTCGGCGTCGCCGTGCTCAGGAGAGCCGTGCCGTCCGCATGATCGGCTCGGATGCGAATCTCCTGTGTGGATTCGCCGGTCCCGAGGAGGGGCAGCACGACTTTCTGCTGCGGACTCAGGTCGATATGGGCACTGCCGTGCGCACGCGAGCCACGCACGAGATCAAATAGGAAATCGCCGCTGATGTGCTCGGCGAATCCGTCAAGATTGCGCGTTGCGGCGATCATCCAGGCCTTTCCCCCATGCAGCTCCTGTTCCGTATAGACGCCGACGTAGTAGGGCGGGTACATGGGCGAGACGGGGAGGAATTCGCCGACAAATGCGGTGGCGGAGGATGAGAGCCCTCTGTTTTTGTCGTAGGTCATACGAAAGAGTGCGATTGGGGCATAGCTGGGCTTGCCCATGGCAACGGACAGGCGATCGAGCACATCCTGCGTCAGGACCTCGCGCGGGAGATTCAGGTCGATTGGCACATTAAAGCAGCTGGACAGATAGCCCTGCATGATCAGGGCGTCGACATAGCGTCCCTGCGCCTTATACGCTGCGGCAAGGGTTTGCCAGGTGATCGGTGCAAGCGGCCGTCGATGGTAGGAGCGTTCTCCGCATACGGCAGCACTCACGGCATCTCCATTCGCAAGGAGATACTGTGCAGCGAAGATGTCCGCATGCGCGGCATCCCCGCCCACCTCGCGGTAGGCGGCAAGCTGCGCGAGAAAGGCGTCGTCGTAGGCGTCCTGTTCCCCACGTGCGAGGAGATCATAAAAAAGCGCAGAGGCCTGTTCGTTGTTGCGCCAGAATATGCTGAAATCGTCGCTCATAATCTTTTTTCCTTTTCGGATGTTTTTTAGGACTCTGCGCCGAACCACTCCGGACGTACGGCACGCATCGCAGGCCAGAACTCCCCGTTGTTCGCGATCGTGCGGACGATGCTGCGCGCACGCGGGTAGAAGAACGCGCGCAGTTCCGCGCTGCCCAAGGCGTAGTCCTCCTCAAGTTCGTGGGCTCGCGGATAGATCCCCACACGAGCATCTGCGAAATCCACCGTACCGTCCTCATCGAGCAGCTCGCGCGTTTCAAGACGAAATGCATGTGCATGTGTTCGTACGGCGAGCTTGAAGGTCTGCCCCGGGAACATCGACATACTATATACGGCGTCGCGCTCTTTTCCACCAAAGACCGACGGCAGATTGCCGTCGATGTCCTCTGCCACGGGGAAGCCGCAGAGCGCCCCAAGCGTTGGATAGAGATCCGCTGTACTGGTCAGCTCGTTTACGATGCGCCCCTCAGGGACGCCCGCACCGCGCATCATCCAGAGGGCACGCGTTGAGTTCTCGGCGATCACGTCCATCACGCCGTTCACAGGTGTGCTGAAGATTGAGTTGCCGTGGTCGGAGTAGATGCTGACGAGGTACTCCTCCTCCGCGTAGTGTTCCTCGATGTAGGTGAGCAGCTGCGCCAGATTGCGGTCCGCACGGCGAAGACTCTGCCAGAACTGTTCCTGATAGATTTTGAGTTTGGGCAAACGCACGCTGGCGATATGCTCATCGAGTTCAAAGAGGCGCTGTGAGAGCGGCAGATGCGATTCTACCGCAGGGTGAAATTTGAGCCCCTTGGCATTCCACGGATGTACGTCTGTAACGTGCAGGTAGAGGAACTGATCCGTCTCATCGAATGCCTCGAGCTGCATGATGGCGCGGTCAGCCGCCTCAGCGGAGGGGAGCTTCCACGCGGCGGTATTCAGCTGATCGTAGCCGCGCAGTGCGCCGCAGGTGAGACTGTCACTTGCCCCCATCGGAGCGGCAGCATAGTAGCCGAGGTCTGTCATGCACTCCGAGAGGGTCATCATATCGAGTGGAATCTCGTGGCTGTCCCGCTCGTTGAACACCTGCGTATGGATCGGATAGCGGCCCGTCTCAATCACGGGGAGGGACGGATAGGTGCACTCTGATGTGGAGAAATGCTGATCGAAGATCGTGCCGCGCGCGAAGAAGCGTGCGATGTTCGGCATTGCATCGGGAAAGCGCGTGCGCGCGATATTCCACGCAAGCCCGTCGATGAGAATGTTCAGCACGAGTTTTCGCCGCGCAGGACTGTGTCCGAGGCGGATCGGCGTACCGACGGCATAGACGGCATCAGAGGCAGGCGTGATCTCGGTCGTCTCCGTGAGACGAAACTGACTGAACGCCCACTTGCCGAGATAGGCGGATGCCGGCGGCTGGGTTTCTGTCGTGATGGTCAGCTCCTGCAGCGGCTCCGTCCCTGCGATGGGGAGAATGACCTCCGTCCCCTCCGGCACCTCAATCGTCACACGGCCGCGCACCTCTTGTGCCTTTTGCAGACAGAACGGATAATCCCGCTGCATCTTATCGACGAAGACACCGCTGTGCCGCACCTCCTCGATCAGCTGGCTTTGATCCGAGAGAAATGCATTATCGACATAGGCGGCGACCCAATAGCGTGCACTTCCCTCGGGCGGTGTAAGCGGGAAATATTCCCCCACGAAGGCATCGAGCTGAAATTCCAATGTGCCATCTGCGGGACAATAGGCACGGTTCTGTGTCATCGGCGCACCTGTTCCGATGCCTGCAGCGATGGAGAGTCGGTCAAGGCCTTCCTTTCCGCCGCGCATGAGAAGCTCTGCGGGAATCTCGGGTGCGAGATAAAGACCGTAGGCGTATCCATACATCGTGAGCGCATCGACGGGACGATCCAGCTGCGTGTATGCCGCGGCCAGCAGCAGCCAGATCTCGCGGTTGACGGGGCGTTTGCGGCAGGCGCGTTCCGCGCATGCCGCCGCATTCTCTGCATCGCCGTGATGGAGAAGATACTTCGCCGCAAAGATATCGGCACGTTCGGCGTCGGGAGAAATTTCCCGATAGGCGGCGAGCTGAATGAGGAAATCGTCGTCGTAGGCATTCTGCTCCGACCGTGCGAGGAGATCGTAAAAGAGTGCAGAAGCCTGCTCGTTGTTGCGCCAGAATATGCTGAAATCGTCGTTCATCTCATCACACCTCCTTCGGCGGCGGGAATACCTCCCCGTTATCTGCGATGCCTGTTAGGAACTCCCGCACACGCGGGTAGAAGAAGGAACGAAGCGCAGGATCGTCAATTTCACGTCCCGCGTCCCCTCCTCGTTGCGTAGATAGCATGCTGTGACAGCACGGGCGAGATTCACGGCTCCGTTCGGTCTGACACCATCCGTTGTCTCAAGGTGGAAGGCGTGGGCTTTTGTGCGTGCGCGCAGACAGTAGGTACGCCCGGGGTAGAGCGAGTTGCTGAACGCGATCTCACGTCCGCTGCCGCCAAAGATCTGCGGCAGGACGCCATCCACATGTTCTCCGACAGGGAAATGGAGAAGATGTGCGAGTGTCGGATAGATGTCCACCGTGCTGGTCATTTCGCTCACCGTGATCCCCGCGGGAACGCCTGCCCCACGCATCATCCATGCAGCGTGCGTCATCTCCGGACTGACGATGTAGTGATGCTTGCTGAATACGGGGACGCCGTGGTCGGAGTAGATGTTGACGAGATACTCGTCCGGCGTGTAGTGCTGCTCCAGATAGGAAAAGAGTGTGCCGAGAGCCCGATCGAGATCACGAATGCCCTGGATACATGCCGCAGCACTGAGCGGCGTCGCTCGCAGATAGGGACTGGGGATGCTGCCCTCTGCGCCCGAGAGACGCTCTGTGAGAGGAAGTCGTGCCTGCACACTCGAGGTGATCTGGAAGAGCGGATATGGCCACGGGTGGAGATCGGCCGTATGCAAAAAGATGAACTGGTCGCTGTCGCCCAGTCCCTCCAGATGGCGGATGGTTCGCTCAACGCCTTCATAGGCGAGCAAACGATACCCCGCCACCAACAGCCGATCATGACCGCGTGTTGCCCCGTTGTAGATGCCGATACCGTCGCCCATGAGATTTGTCGTCGCATAGCCGAGGTCGTGCAGACGCTCGGAGAGGGTGATGATGTCCGCGGCCAGTGGAATAGCGATCTTATCATTGAAGATTTGGCTATGATGTGGATACATTCCTGTCTCGATCGTCGGCAGGGAAGGGTAGGTATACTCTGACACGGAAAAATGCTGATTGAAGATCGTTCCCTGCGCGAAGAAGCGGGCCGTATTCGGCATCCATTCGGCGAAATGCTCCCGCAGGATCGCCCACGGCAGCGCATCTGCGAGAATGTTCAGAACAAGCGGGCGCCGCATTGGATCGTGTCCGATGGAGATTGGCGTACCCACGAGAAAATCACGGTCAGAGGAGAGAGAGGCATCCTCGGTCAGACGGAAGAAGTTGGGTGTTGCGGGGTTGAGCGGCGTATCCTGCGCAAGGCTTTGTGTCTTGATGTGCAGCCGCTGGAACGGTGTCACGCCGATGATGGGCAGAACATTCTCTCCGGCGCAGTGAATCTCAGCGCGTCCGAGGGCACGGTTAGCGCGTATGATGTCGTAGACGAATTCCCCGCCGACATTGAAGGAAAAACCCTCTGCCGACTGAATCGTCTGCAGGAGCCAGCCCTTGTTGCCCTGCTGTTCCTGCTCCGTATATGTGGCGACGTAGTAGGGCGGTCGATGTACATCCGTCGCGGGGATAAACTCACCGGCAAAAACACCTTCCGTGGCGCACAGCCCCTTTTCGGCCTCCCAGCTCATGCGGCTGAGTGCTATCGGTGCGTAGCTCGGTTTTCCCATGGCAACGGACAGACGATCGAGCACCTCGGGGGTCAGCGCGCTGTGCGGAATATCCGTCGGGAGCGTGAGCGGGCGGTTCAGCAGTTTCGCCGTATACGCCTGCATGACGAGTGCGTCGGCATAGCGTGCCGTCGCTGTGTACGCACGGCGCAGCACCGCCCAGACCGCAGGCTCGACAGCGTGCAGGCGAAAGGCACGCTCTCCGCATACGGCAGCGGTCTCTGCATCTCCATTCGCGAGAAGATACTGTGCGGCGAAGATGTCGGCGTGTGCGGCATCCCCTCCTGCCTTACGATAGGCGGCGAGCTGAATGAGGAAATCGTCGTCGTAGGCATTCTGCTCCGACCGTGCGAGGAGATCGTAAAAGAGCGCAGAAGCCTGCTCGTTGTTGCGCCAGAATACGCTGAAAGCATCGCTCATCTCATGGCTCCTTCGGCGGGGGGAAAGACTCTCCGTTGCTCGCGATGCCCTTTAGGAACTCCCGCACACGCGGGTAGAAGAAGGCACGCAGGGCCGGATCGTCGAGTTCATATCCTTTTTCCCGCTCGTGATCACGCGGATAGACGGCGACTTTTGCCCGCGCGAGATCGACGGTACCGTCCATGGCGACGGGATCCTCCGTCTCGAGACAGAGTGTATGTGTCGCCGATCGCGCCGCGAGGAAGTATGGCTTCGTCGGAAAGAGGGAGTTGCTGAATGTGAGCTCTCGTCCTGGTCCTCCGAAAACGCGCGGAAGGACTCCGTCGATGCAGGCATCGACGGGGAAGCCGCAGAGATGCCCCAGGGTCGGATAGATGTCCGTCGTACTTGTCAGCTCATCCGTGCGCACGCCGCTGGGGATGCCCGCCCCGCGCATCATCCACGTGGCGTGCGTCAGGGGGGCGTCGACGATATAGGTCTCCGGGCTGAAGATGGAGACGCCGTGATCGGAGTATAGGTTGACGAGATACTCCTCCGGGGCATAGTTCTCCTCCAGATAGGTGAAGAGCATGCCGAGGGTCCGGTCAAGCTCGCGTACGCCCAGCCAGAACACCTCCTGGTTCAGGGGACAGGGCCGCAGATAGGGACTGGGCGGCGTGTCCAATGTCTCAGTCATGCGCTGTGCGAGAGGAAGACGTGCCTGAGCCGGGGTCGCGTATTGGAACATGGGGGACGGCCAAGGATGTACATCGGAGGAATGCAGGAGGATGAAGTTGTCGGCGTCACCGAGACCTTCCAGGTGGCGGATGACGCGCGTTACCGCTTCGTAATTTTGTTGACGGTAGGCAGCCGTGATGATGCGGTCGTAGCCGCGTGCGGCACCGTTGTAGATGCCCTCGCCTGTACCACTGAGGTAGGATGTGGCATAGCCCATATTGCGCATGCGCTCCGAGAGGGTGATGTAGTCCTCGCGGAGTGGAATGGCAATCTTGTTGTTGAACAGCTGATTGTTCTGCAGGTTCATTCCTGTTTCGATGGCAGCAAAGGAGGGTGCGGTGTATTCTGCGCTGGAGAATTGCTGATCGAAGATGAGTCCCTGCGAGAAAAAGCGAGCCATGTTCGGCAGCTTCTCTTCAAAACAATTCCGCAGAATCTCCCACGGCATCGCATCGGCGAGAATGTTCAGGACCAGCCGACGGCGTCTCGGATGATGGCCAATCTGAATCGGCGTGCCGACGAGAAAGGCATGGTCTGAGGAGAAGTCCGTCGTCTCATTGAGACGGAAGAAATTCGGCGTGGCGACATTCAGCCAGCCCAGCTCATTGACGGATGCTGTGCTCACGCGGATCTGCTGCGGGCTGCGCAGCCCATGGGCGGGGAGCACGGTGCCAATGACAGGCAGGACGACCTCCTGTCCCGGGGCGAGATCGATATGGGCGGCCCCTGCGGCACGCTGTGCGCGGATGAGATCAAAGAAAAAGTCACCGGCACCAAAGTAGGCAACCCCCCGTGCATCACGCAGGACGTTCAGCTGCCATGCCTTGTCGCCCTGCAGCCCCTGTTCGGCGTAGACGCCGACGTAGTGGGCAGGGGAGATGTGCGGTGACGTGGGGAGGCACTCCCCGCCAAAGACGCCGCCCGCCGTTGTAATTCCGTTTTCCGGATCGTAGGATGCCCGTGTAGCGATGGGGGCAAATCCGGGGCGCGACAGCGCGACAGAGAGACGATCTAATGCCTCTTGGGTGATCGCCTCTGTTGGGTAGTCGTCCACCGTGATGGGCGTGTTGTAGAGCGTGTTTGCATAGCCCTGCATGACAAGTGCATCTGCATAGCGTCCGCATGCCTTGTACGCACGGGAGAGCACATCAAAAATCGGGTACTGAATCGGACGCGTACGGAATGCGCGCTCGCCGCAGACCGCTGCGGTTTCTGTATCTCCGTGATGGAGCAGGTACTTTGCCGCAAATATATCGGCATGTGATGCATCTCCGCCTGCCTCCCGATAGGCGGCGAGCTGTGCGAGAAAATCGTCGTCGTAGGCGTCCTGCTCTGACCGTGCGAGAAGGTCATAAAAGAGAGCAACAGTCTGCTCATTATTGCGCCAGAATACGCTGAAATCGTCTCCCATAAAGTCCCTTCCTTTTAGTTTGATCCGCCGAACCACTCCGGTCTTGCCTTGCGCATCGCGGGCCAGAATTCGCCATTATTTGCCGTCTCGCGGACAAAGTTACGGGCCCTCGGGTAAAAGAATGCCCGAAGCTCCGTGCTGTCCACGGCATAGTTCTCATCGAGCTCATGGCCGCGCGGGTAGATCCCCACACGCGCATCTGCGAAATCCACCGTACCGTCCTCATCGACTTTTTCCTGCGTCTCAAGGCGCAGCGCATGGTCGTGGGTGCGCACGGCGAGCTTATACGTCTGTCCGGGATACTGCGATGCGCTGTATACCGTGTCGCGCGCTGTACCGCCAAAGATGGCGGGCAGATGCCCGTCGATATCATCTGCCGAGGAAAATCCGCATAGATGCCCGAGTGTCGGGTAGATATCCACTGCACTCGTGAGGTCGTGAATGACTGCTCCTGCGGGCACACCTGCCCCGCGCATCATCCATGCGGCGGCCGTGGAGCATTCGCTGACAACATCGATGCGCCCCCCGGGCGGAGGCGGGGAGAAGATCGATGTCCCATGGTCGGAGTAGAGGTTCACGATGTAGTCATCCTCTGCATAGTGTGCAGCAACGTAGGAGAGCAGCTGACCAATCGAACGGTCGACGTGGCGCAGCTCCGCCCAAAACTGCTGCCGGTAGATGGGGAAGTCGGGCAGGCGGACACTGAGGCCATTCTTTTCCAGCGGGAACAGACGATCATCGAGGGGCAGATGCGTTTCGACTTCCGTCGCAAACTTATAGTCTACCCCATTCCACGGGTGCACATCTGTTGTGTGCAGGAAAAGGCATAGATCGCATTCCCGAAATGCCTCCAACTGTCGGATGGTACGCTCCACGCCGACGCAGGCGGGGGCTTTCCCCGCATTGACCGTGAGCTGGTCATAGCCGCGCAGAGCTCCGCTGTATATGCTGTCTCCCGTCGCCAGAGGAGCACAGCAGAGGTAGCCAAGAGCCTTCATTTGTTCGGAGATAGTCTTCTGTGCCAGGGGGAGTTCATGGCTGTTCTTCTCGTTGAATATCTGGGTATGATGGGGGTATCTCCCCGTTGCAATGGAGGGGAGTGACGGGAATGTATACTCCGACCCCGCAAAGTGCTGATCGAATACTGTCCCTTCAGAGAAAAACGCTGCAATATTTGGCATTGCATCGGAAAAACGTGCGCGTACGACGGGCCATGAGAGTCCGTCGAGCAGAATGTTCAGCACGAGTTTTTTTCGGCGCGTGCTGTGCCCCAGCGGGATTGGTGTACCAAGCACGTAGGGGGCCTCATCCTCCGTGCGAATCGTGACGGGTTCATCGATGCGGAAGTAGCTGAACGACCACTTGCCAAGACAGGCGGGGCGTGCTTCCTGTGCTGTCTGCACGAGGAGACGCTGTCCCTCTGTTGTCCCTGCGATGGGGATGATCTGCGGATTGCCTTCGAGGACGTTGATGACGGTTGGCACAGTGACCTCTTGTGCCCGCTGCAGCTGGAACACCATATCCTTATATCCTGCATGCAGAAAGGCGTCATTGCCGCGGATGACCTCCAGCATAACGGCTCGGTCGGAGAGATACTCGCTCTCCGTATAGAGGGCAGACCAAAAGGGAAGCGTATCCGTGTCTTTTTCCTGCGGCAGTGCTTCTCCGACAAATACATTTGACTCAAACTGCAGTCCGCACGCATCCAGGCGTGCACGCTGCGGGACCAGAGGGGCATAGTTTCCGGGACATAGTGCGAGGGAAAGCCGATTGAGGCACGTCTGCATATTCTCCTCGGTCAGCTGCAGTGAGAGATGCGATTGTCGGCGATAGAGCCTGTAGGCATAGCCCCGCATGACTGTCGCGTCTGCATCGCGTCCGAGACTGCTGTAGGCAGCGGCAAGGATTCTCCACACCTCGAGGCTGACGGGGCGCTTTTCATAGGCGCGCTCTCCGCAGACCGCCGCATTCTCCGCATCGCCGTGATGGAGGAGATACTGGGCGGCAAAGATGTCGGCGTGTGCTGCATCCCCTCCTGCTTCCCGGTAGGCGGCAAGCTGCAGGAGGAAGTCGTCGTCGTAGGTGTCCTGTTCCGACCGTGTAAGGAGATCGAAGAAGAGCTCCCGTGTGTATTCGTCATTGCGCCAGAATACGCTGAAATCATCACGCATCGTGCTGTCCTTCCTTAACCTCCCCGATGGATACGGCACAGGGGCTTATTCTCCGCCGAACCACTTCGGCCGTGCGGCGCGCATTGCAGGCCAAAACTCCCCGTTGTTTGCGATCTCACGGACAAAGTCACGAGCACGAGGGTAAAAGAATTCCCGCAGCTCTGCATGGTCAAGGGTATAGTTCTCGTCGAGTTCATGGCCGCGCGGGTAGATACCGGCGCGCGTAAGCATAAAGTCCACCGTGCCGTCCTCGTCGACGGGTTCCTGTGTCTCGATGCGCATCGCATGATCGTGGGTGCGGACGGCAAGCTTATACGTCTGCCCCGGGAAGATCGACATGCTGTATACCGCATCGCGCGGCGTACCGCCGAAGACGGCGGGGAGACGTCCGTCAATATCGTCATTGACGGAGAATCCGCAGAGGTGACCCAGGGTCGGGCAGATATCTACGATGCTCGTGAGATCATGGACGACGATGCCTTCGGGGACGCCCGCACCGCGCATCATCCACGTGGCATGGGTGGAGTTCTCTGAGATGATATCTACCGTGTCGTCGATGCTGCTGTTGAAAATGGGAACCCCGTGATCCGAGTACAGATTGACGAGATACTCATCCTCACTGAAGTGCGCCTCCAGATAGGAAAACAGATGCCCAAGGTTACGATCAACGTGCTCGATCCGCTCCAGATATTGCTCCTGATAGATGCGCAGACTTGGGAGGCGTACTGCAGCGGCAGAAGCTTTTTGAGGGAAAATGCGCTCTGCGAGAGCCATGTGTGTCTCAACTGCCGTGTCGAACTTGAAATCAAAGGCATCGTATGGATGCACGTCGTTGATGTGCAGGAAGAGGAACAGATCGGTCTCGTTGAATGCTTTGAGATGCCGAATGGCTGAGTCCACGGAATTGTTGGAGTCCAGTGCCCAGCCGGTGGCGATCAGACGGTCAAAACCGCGCACTGCGCCGCGGGAAATACCGTGCGTGGATGCAAGCGGTGCAGCACAGTAGTAACCCTGTGCCTTCATCTGCTCGGAGATTGTCGTCATGCGGAGCGGAAGCTCATAGCCTGCCTTCTCGTTGAAGATCTGTGTATGATGCGGGTAGTATCCCGTCTCAATGGCGGGATGCGCCGGCAGGGTGTGCTCCGAGGTCGAAAAATGTTGATCGAAGATGACTCCGCGCGAAAAGAAACGCATGACATTCGGCAGATGCGTTGCGGCATAGGGGCGTGCGACCGCCCAGGACAGCCCATCGACGAAGAGGTTCAGGACGAGCTTTTTCCGCTGCGGGCTGTGTCCGAGGCGGATTGGTGTTCCGACGGCGTAAGGAGCGTCCGCGGAGGCGTGCAGTGTGGCGCTCTCACTGAAGCGAAAGAAACTGAACGCCCATTTGCCGAGATAGGTTTCCTTTGTTCCGAGGGACTCCGTCGTTATGGAGAGCGGCTGGTTGATGGCTGTCCCCGCGATGGGAATGATCGCCTCCTCTCCCGGAGGAAGCTCGATCTTTGCCGTTCCGCGTACCTCTGTCGCCTTCTGCAGATCAAAGAGAAAATCGCGGTGTCCGTAGCCGATGAACGATTCCTGATGGCGCAGATCCTCCATCAGGCGGCTGTGGTCTGACAGAAACGCATTTTCCGTATAGACCGCACTCCAAAACCGCACACTGCCGGCGGGCATGGTAAGAGGGAGCTCCTCACCAAGAAAGACATCATGGCGGAAACAGAGTGCGCCGTTTTCCACATAGGCACGACTCTCCGATGTGGGCGCATATAGGCTGTGCCCCAGCGCAATGGTGAGACGTCCCAGTCCCTCCTGCAGATTGGATGGTGTCAGGTTCAGTGCAAGTTTCGGCGCTTGGTAAAGCCCGTAGGAAAGCCCCTGCATATCGATAGAGTCCATCTCACGGTGGAGGGCTTTGTAGGCAACGGCGAGGATCTTCCAGATCTCGTAGTTGAGCGGACGTTTTTCGCGGGCACGTTCTGCGCATACGGCGGCGTTTTCTATATCACCGTGATGGAGCAGATACTTCGCCGCAAAGATATCGGCGCGCTCACTCGCGGGCGCTGCCTCGCGATAGGCGGCAAGCTGCGTGAGGAAATCGTCGTCGTAGGCGTCTCGCTCCGACCGTGCGAGGAGATCATAAAAAAGCCCCTGTGCGTGTTCATCATTGTACCAGAATATGCTGAAATCGTCGCTCATCATATCTCTTTTCCTTTTAAGGCTGTCCGCCGAACCACTCCGGGCGTGCGGCGCGCATCGCAGGCCAGAACTCCCCGTTATTTGCGATCTCACGGACGAAGTCACGGGCACGCGGGTAAAAGAATTCCCGCAGCGCGGCACTGTCCTCGGCATAGTTCTCGTCGAGCTCATGGCTGCGCGGGTAGATCTCTACACGTGCATCGGTGAAATCCACAGTGCCGTCCTCGTCGAGCACTTCGCGCGTCTCCAGACGAAGTACGTGCTCGTGGTTTCGTACGGCGAGCTTATACGTCTGCCCCGGGAACATCGACATGCTGTATGCCGCATCGCGTGGTGTGCCGCCGAAGACGGCGGGAAGACGGCCGTCAATATCGTTACTGACGGAGAATCCACAGAGATGCCCTAGGGTCGGATAGAT
>ERZ773066.261-NODE-261-length-30763-cov-4.414941_pt1 | contig 30763 bp, 32 predicted proteins | sample MGYA00580573_ERZ773066 | MGnify/ENA primary metagenome ERZ773066 (study PRJEB29015, sample SAMEA2738128) | human oral metagenome | biome: human oral; feature: human-associated habitat; material: saliva | place: China | collected 2203 ... | reverse complement strand
TAGGATAAGAAAAATTTATTGAAAAATTTTTCTCGGTTTTTTTTAAGATTTTTTAAAAAAGGGGTAGGATTTTTCTCTTCGTTATGGAATAATATAGGAAGATATGGACGTGTGTCTGACGGACCAGGCGAATATGCGTTCGATGATCGAGAAAATGGATTGGGGGCTTTTGTTTTGGAAAAATCAACAGTCATCGGGCTTATCATGGGTGTCATCTCGATCTTTGTTGGTATGATCTTGAAAGGGGCGCCGCTGACGGCGCTCAACAACCCGGCGGCATTCCTGATTATCATAGGCGGTACGTTTTCGTGCTTGTTTATTGGTTTTCGTATGGAACAGTTGGGGAATTTTACCAAACTGATCAAGAAAACATGTCAAGTTCCACAGCTTCAGGAGAAGGGACAGCTGGTACAACAGTTCATTGAGTTGTCACAGATCGCGCGCCGCGAAGGTATCCTCGCGCTCGAGAGCAAAGCCCAGGAAATCCAGGATCCATTCTTCCGTACGGGGCTTGGCATGGTCATCGACGGTATGGATCCGGACTTTGTCGGCGATGTTCTTGATGCAGAACTGGCAATCATGCAGGAGCGTCATGCAGAGGGGCGCTCGATGTTCACGCAGGCCGGCACGTATGCACCGACGCTGGGCGTTCTGGGCGCGGTTGTCGGTCTGATCGCGGCACTCGGCAATCTGAATGATATCGACAAGCTCGGACACTCGATCGCAGCGGCGTTCGTTGCAACGATTCTGGGTATCTTTACGGGATACGTCCTCTGGATGCCATTCGCGAACAAGCTGAAGATCATGTCGGAGCAGGAAGTCAGCCAGAAGCGCATGATCATCGAAGGGATTCTCTCACTCCAGGCAGGCGACTCGCCGACGGCCATCGAGGCGAAGCTCATGGTGTTCATCCCGCAGACGGAGCGTGAGGCACTGAAGGGAGAGGGCTGATATGGCACGTAAAAAGCATGCAAAGCCCCATGAAGAGGAAGCGGGCGAGGCTTGGCTCCTGCCGTATTCCGACCTCATGACACTCCTTCTGGCACTCTTCATCGCACTCTTCGCAATGTCACAGACGGATGCATCGAAGATGCAGGCTCTCGCACAAGCGTTCACGGCGGCGTTCAATATGGGCGGTCCATCCTTCTTCAATGGGATGGGGCCGTCGACGGCACCCAGTGCCGCGTCGATGACGAATGGTGCAGACACAGCGGATGCTGCCTATATGAAGGAGAACCAGGACCTTTCAGAGGCTCAGAAAAAACTGGAGCAGTATATCAAAGACAACAATCTCCAGGATCAGGTCAGCACGGAACTAACTGAAGAGGGGCTTATGGTTCGCTTGAAGGAGAAGGCGCTCTTCTCGTCGGGTTCAGCCGTTCTCCAGGGAGATGCAGAAAAGATTGTTCCCGTTATCGCAGGTGTTTTGGCCTCTCTTCCTGAGCGTGTGACAATCTCGGGGCATACGGATAATGTACCGATCTCGACGGCACAGTATCCATCGAACTGGGAGCTGAGCTCAGCACGTGCAGTCAGTCTGATGCGCGGTGTGATGGGGGCACAGCCCTCGCTGAACCCCGCACGGTTCAGTGCACTTGGATACAGTGAGTATCGGCCGATTGCATCGAACGATACAGAGGAAGGGCGTGCACAGAATCGACGCGTTGAGGTCTTCATTGCGCGCAGCATGAAGCTTTCGGGCAATACAAGTGATGATGGTGCAGGCTCTGTTCAGACCAATGGAACGGCAGCTCAAGGAACGCCGTCGTCCTCCGCGTCATCACCCGCACCGGATGAGGGCGTGTATAAGCTGTCAACAGATATGCGTCCCGCGCCGCAGCCGCACGGCGTTGTGCCTGAGCCGCTGCGCCACTGATGGGGCAGGCACGGGGCAGGTATGTATCCATGAACTTTGAAGGGATTATTGCGTGGCGCAATAATCCCTTTTCTGTTATGATAGAGGAGATGTCATGATTCTGGGTGTCGGCTGTGATATTATCCGCGTGAACCGTGTGGCGCGTGCGGCAGAGAAGGAGCATTTTCTCACGCGCGTCTATACGCCCGCTGAGCGTGCCTGTGCCATGCAGCGCGGCGCAGGGTGTGCAGCAAGTCTTGCTGCGCGTTTTGCGGGCAAGGAGGCGGTGCTGAAGGCGTTTGGCACGGGGCTGCGCGGCGGCGCACTCCACGATGTGGAGATTCTGCCCGATGCGCTCGGTGCGCCCGAGGTGCATCTTCACGGATTCTTCGCAGCGCGCGCGGCGGAGATGGGGGTGGTGCGCGTCTGGATCACCCTCAGTCACGAGAAGGAATATGCAACGGCTTACTGTATATTGGAGGGTCAGTGATGAACGTATCGTTTGCAGAGGATATGCGTCGGATCGATGGTGCAGTGGAAGAGAGCTACGGGCTGCCTGCCGCTGCCCTGATGGAAAATGCGGGGCGGCGCTCGGCCGAGGAAGCGGCGCAGCTGATCGGCGGCACGGCAGGCAAGGTGTTCGCTGTCTTTGCTGGTGGCGGCAATAACGGCGGTGACGCTTTTGCTGCAGCGAGGCATCTCATCAATATGGGTGCACGCGTGAAGATGTTCTTCATCGGGACGGAGGAGCATCTCGGTCCTGCTGCCCGTGCGATGTACAGTGCCCTGAGAGGGATGGGGACAGAGATCCACCCTCTTGCGGGTGACCGCGACTGGGATCGTCTGCGCGTTTCGCTGCGTTTTGCTGATGCGGTGGTGGACGGCATCCTTGGCACAGGTATCAAGGGGGAACTGCGCAAGGCGACACTCCGTCTGATCGAGGAGATCAATGCGGCGAGCAAGCCGACGCTTGCCATCGATATTCCAAGCGGGGTGGAGGCGGATACAGGGCGGATTATATCAGCTGCAGTGCAGGCCGATCGGACGCTCGCTCTTGGCCTTCCAAAGGTAGGGCACTTCCTTGGGCAGGGGGCAAACGCAGTGGGCGAGCTGCTCGTCGATGACATCGGCATCCCCCATGCCCTTCTTGCCGGTGAGGGGATGCGGCAGTCGCTCATCACACAGGATGCAGCGGCAAAGCTGCTGCCGCCGCGTGCGCGTGACGCGCACAAGGGGACGTGCGGACGTATTCTCGTGCTCGCCGGCTCGCTCGGCATGACGGGGGCGGCGGCACTCGCAGCAGAGGCGGCGCTGCGCGTCGGCGCGGGGCTCGTGACGCTCGCCGTGCCCGAGCGCATCTATCCCGTTCTGGCTGCGAAGCTGACAGAGGTGATGGTCGTTCCGCTGCCCGATGAGGGCATGGGCTGTTTCGGTGGAGAGGATGCGCGGCAGAAGGCACTCTCTCTTGCGGCGCGTGCGGATGCCGTGCTCATCGGCCCCGGCATCGGGCGTGCGGCGGAGACGGGTGAGTTTGTGCGGCTCTTTGCCGCGGAGGTCAAGGCTCCGCTTGTGATGGATGCGGATGCGATCGCGGCGTTTACGGGCCATCTCGATGCGCTGCGCGATCTGCCGCAGGTGCCGATTCTGACGCCGCATCTCGGTGAGTTTTCCGCGCTCCTCGGCGCGGAGACGGAGGAGGCGTCAGAGGATCTGCTCCGCATGGCACGGGACGCGGCGCGTGAGCATCAGGCAGTGTTTGTGGTCAAGGGGGCGTGCACCATTGTGGTCTATCCCGATGGCGATGCGTTCTTTACGACCTGCGGCAATGCAGGTATGGCGACGGCGGGCGCAGGTGATGTGCTCGCGGGCGCGATTGTCGGGCTGATGCGCCAGATGGAGAGCGGAATGACGCCGATCGTGGGCGTGTGGATGCACGGATATGCGGGGGATCGCGCCTACGAGAAGCGTGGAAACGGCCTGATCGCGGGCGATATTCTAAAGCGTCTGCCGCGTGCACGCAGAGCGCTGGATGCAGTGGCGCGGTAAAGGAAGCACTGATAAAATCGGCACAGCCATCTTGACGTATCTTTTTCGCCCGCTTTTCGTTAGCAAATCCTCCACATAGCCCTCGCTATGCGTCCGGTTTGCTGCCTCAATCGGACAAAAAATCTACGCCAATCTGGCATACCTCATTTTATCAGCGATTCCTATTATCTATATTTTTATTCGTGTTATTTTGGAAAATTCCTGCCATTCCTCACGGGGGAAATATCCAACAAAAAAGGTCAGAACCAAGCTGCCGTACGGCAGTTCCGCTCTGACCGGAAGAGAGGGGTCTGAAATGCCGTACATCCTATATGTCTATACCTGCGTAAAGCAGGTGGGTACCCTAAGTTCGGCTTCCGCGTTCACCGAAGTGTTTCACTTTGACCGAAATCAAATTGGGTTCCCTAGAAAATCTGTAGGTTAGACATGAATAAGACATACGCACACCTAAGGCGCACCTTCTTGGTCTTTATGATAGCATAAAAAAAAATACGTCGCAAGACTTGACAAATCGGGGAATATAATAAATATATTGCAGGACGCAGTTGCATGCTCCTTGACATAATTTTCCGCACGCTGCCGAGAAAAAATGTGAATCGGATGAACTTCATTTAAGGAAGCACTGATAAATTCAGCACTACCATCTTGACGCATCTTTTTCGCCCGCACTTCGGCGGAAAATCCTCCACATAGCCTTTGCTATGCGTCCGGTTTTCCACCTTGTTCGGACAAAAAATCTACGCCAATCTGGCAGACTTCATTTTATCAGCGATTCCTTTATCAGTGCTTCCCTAAAATGTGTATCTCCTCTTTTCCTATGGGGAATACCGTGTTATAATGTTTACGAGAATATGGGCGTTATATCTTAGATGTGCTGACAAGCTCAGCAGCTATACAACAGGGAAAGACGGTGCTGACAATGGCAAACATACGTGATGCCGTAGATGCAGTGATTGCTGCCATCATGGCACAGAAGGACTATCTGACGGCGGTGGACGCCAAGACGGGAGACGGTGACCACGGTCTTAACATGGCACGCGGCTTTACGGCGGCGGAGGAACGCCTCGCAGACCTGCCGGCAGACGCACCGCTCGCGGAGGTGCTCCATGAGATTGGGCGTGCGTTCATTGAGAATGTTGGCGGGGCGGCGGGCCCACTCTATGGGATTGCCTTTGTGCGTGCGGGCGAGGCGGTCGGCGCAAATACGCGGCTCGATGTGGCGGGCTTTGAAAAGCTGTTCTCTGCCGGCATCGATGCGATCCAGCGGCGCGGGAAAGCCGTGCGCGGGGATAAGACAATGCTCGATACGCTGATCCCGATCCGTGATGCATTTTTAGCGGAGAATGCAGAGGGCAAGAGTCTGCGCGAGTGCCTGGAGGATGCGCTTGAGGCGGGGCGTGCGGGCGCGGAGTATACGAAGACCATCGCCGCGCGGCGCGGACGTGCAGCACTCATCGGTGAACGCAGCATCGGCATTGAGGATCCGGGCGCGATGAGTTCGCTCATCATGTTCCGTGCGCTCTGCGGCTATCTGCGTGGCTGAGTGACGTAATACAGTTGATTCGTGCCGCCCTGCGACGGCACGATTGTTTTTTGGAGGAAAGCACTTTGGCACAGACGACAATTCGCACGCGTTTTGCCCCCAGCCCGACGGGCTATATGCACATCGGCAATCTGCGCACCGCGCTCTATGGCTATCTGTTCGCGCGCGCGAATGACGGCACATTCATCCTGCGCATCGAGGATACCGACCGCAGCCGCTACGTTGCGGATGCGGTGGACTTCATCCGCCGCACGCTCGACGCGGCGGGAATCATCCCGGACGAGGGACCCGATGAGATCGGCGGAGACTTCGGTCCATACGTGCAGAGCGAGCGCATGGCGATCTACAAGCAGTACGCCGAGCAGCTCGTGGCAGAGGGGCATGCTTATCGCTGCTTCTGTCATCAGACGGAGGAGGTGGAACCGGCAGAGGATGGGAAGTCCTACGGCGGCTACCCGCGTACCTGCCGCGACCTCACGCCCGAGGAGGTGCAGGCGCATCTCGATCGGGGCGACGCGTACGTCATTCGGCAGAAGATGCCGCTCGTCGGTGAGACGACGTTCTACGACGTGCTGCACGGGAGCGTGACGATTCCGAACACGGAGCTCGAGGATCAGGTGCTCCTTAAGCGCGATGGGATGCCGACGTATAACTTTGCCAATGTCATCGACGATCATCTGATGAAGGTGTCGCATATCATTCGCGGGGCGGAGTTCATCACCTCCACGCCGAAGCACGTCCTCCTCTATGAGGCGTTTGGCTGGGAGCCGCCCGTATTCGTCCATCTCGCGCCCGTCATGGGGCGGGACGACGCAACGGGAAAGACGAGCAAGCTCTCCAAGCGGCATGGGGCGACGAGCTTTGATGATCTCGTGAAGATGGGCTATCCTGCCGCAGCGATCGTCAACTACGTCGCGCTTCTCGGCTGGAGCCCGAAGACGACGAATCAGGAAATTTTCTCGATGGACGAGCTGATCGAGGCGTTTTCGCTGGAGGGACTGTCGAAGTCTCCCGCCGTGTTCGATTACGATAAGCTCGGCTGGATGAGCGGCGAGTACTTCAAGGCGATGACGGATGCGGCGTTTGCTGAGGCAGCGCGCCCCTATGCGGGCGAGCTGCCCGCGTCGGTCGAGGCGCAGTGGAATGCGATGGCGCGTCTCCTGCGTACGCGTGTCACACGGCTCAGCGATGTGCGTGCGGAGATTGAATTCTTCGTAAATCTGCCGCCTTTTGACGCATCGCTCTATGAGAACAAGCGCAACAAGGTCACGCCGGCGGCGGCAGCGGAGCTCCTGCCCGAGCTGATCGGGATCCTCGATGCCCTCGACGGAGATCACTGGGAGAACGATCTCCTCTATGCGCTCCTTGAGGAGTGTATCGAGCGTGAGGGCTGGAAGAAGGGCACGGTCATGTGGGTGCTGCGCATCGCGGCGGCGGGGCAGAAGGTCACGCCGGGCGGCGCGACGGAGATCCTCGCCATCCTCGGCAAGGAGGAGAGCCTGCGCCGTCTGTGTGAGGCACAGCGGCAACTTGCGGCAGATGAATAAAAATTTCCTTGATTTTTCTCCATCCCTATGATATAGTACGTCTTGTTGACATATGTGGCGCCTTCGTCAAGTGGTTAAGACACCGCCCTCTCACGGCGGGTTCATGGGTTCGAATCCCATAGGCGTCACCATCGAAATGGACAGGAGCCGTTTACGGCTTCTTTTTTGTTTTCTATCGTAATGAGAAAATGGGGGCGGGGCAGGCATGCTCTTCTTATCGATGCTTCTCATGGGCGGAATTATCGGTTTTGTCGGGGCGGGCGGCAGTGGTGTGATCATTACATTGCTTGTCGTTGGATTCGGCGTGCCGATCCATCAGGCGCTTGCTGTTGCACTGGGATCCATGGCATTTACGACACTGTCGGGGGCAGTCAGTCACTACCGCGAGCGTGAAGTCGTTCCCATGACAGGGGCGGTACTCGGCGCGGGCGGCCTTCTCGGCGCACTCCTCGGTGCGGTGATTTCCAACCACATGGAGGCACCGAATCTCAGCCTCTTTACGGGCATCATGCTCCTGTCGAGTGCCTTCCTCCTCTATCTGCGCATCTACCGTGCCGTGTGGCTCTCGGCGCATATCCACGTGCGCGAGGAGCTCTTGACGGGGCGGCGGCTCTATCTCTATGGGCTGCCCATCGGCTTCCTCTGCGGCGTCCTCTCGGGTGCATTCGGCATCGGCTCTGCGGCCTACATACAGATCGCCCTCATGGTTGTGTTCGGTGTGCCGCTCCTACAGGCGGTCGGAACGACGATGATGATCATCGTGCCGATCTCAATCAGCGGCGGTATCGGCTACCTCCTCTATGGACAGCTGGAGCCGTGGCTGTTCATCCAGACGCTCGTCGCGCTCTCGCTCGGCTCGTACGCCGGGGCAAAGCTGACGCATCTCGCGCCGCTGCCTGTTTTGCGTTTTTGGATTGTTGCCCTGCCGACCATCGGCGGTGCGATTATGATTCTGTTTCGCTGATTATGTTGCTGCGGAAGTGATATAGAAGATTGGCTCTCGTATATCGTTTGCAAAAAATCAGGATAATTGCTACAATAAGAGAATAAATCTACTTTAAGGAGTGATACGATGAGAATATGGATGGTATTGATGTTCGTCGTTATGCTGATGCTTTCTGTCTCCGGCTGCGGCGGAGCACAGTCGTCAGCGACATCGGAGGGAAAGGAAGAGACGATGGCAGCATTCCAGCGCGTCGCGTCCGATGAGGCGCAGCGGATGATGGCGGAGAATACAAACTATATTATTTTGGATGTGCGGACGGCGGGGGAATATGCAGGCGGACATATCCCGCATGCCATCAATGTGCCGAACGAATCGATCGATACGAAGTCGCCGAAGGAGCTGCCCGACAAGGATCAGATGATCTTCGTCTACTGCCGCAGCGGTGCACGCAGTCAGCAGGCGGCGCAGAAGCTCGCGAACATGGGTTATACACATATTGTGGAGATGGGCGGGATCAACAACTGGCATGGGGATGTCGTGAAGTAAGGGAAGCACTGATAAATTCAGCCACGCTGTCTTGACACATCTTTTTTCCCGCATCTCGGCGGGAAATTCCCCACATAGACTTCGCCGCGTGTCCGTTTTTTCACCATGATCCGACGAAAAAACCACGCCGGGTCTGAAGGCTTCTCTTGTTGGTGATGGATTCCTGGAAAATTAGAGCAGGGCTGCTGTATGAAGATCTTTTAGCTTCGTACAGCAGCTTTTTTATCCTCGCTTTGCACAAAACGCCTGCAGTTCCTTTCGAAAAATATCAACGGCGCGGGGGAGGTAGCGGTTCTTTGCGCGGGCGAGGATGATTGTGCGCTGCGGGTCGCCCTCGATGGCAGCGTAGCAGGGCGGATTGGCGGGCGGTGCAGCGACAATGAGTGTTTCGGGGAGAATCGCGGCACCGAGTCCTGCGCCCGCGAGCGCATGTGCCGTGTTCATGCTGCGCGTCTCAAGCGTGACCTGCGGGAGGAAGCCTGCCTCCTTACAGAACATGAAGAGCGTATCGTGGAGTTTCTGCTCGCGGTGCATCAGGAGGAACGGTGTGTCGCGAAGTGCGGCAAGCGGAACGATTGGCGGTGCTGTACGGTCACCGGGCAACAGTCCGAGAGCCGTGCTTATGGAATGCGCGGGAGGCAGTGCGAGCAGAAGCCGTTCCTTGAAGAGCACATCGTAGTCAAAACGATGCTCGCTTACGGGCAGCAGCGAAATGATGCAGTCCGTCTCCCCCGCCTCGGCAAGCTCCTCGAGTCGGTAGGTCGTGTCCTCGCGAAGATGCAGCATGATCTTTGGATATTTTGCACGAAAGGCGGGCAGCATGGGCGCGAGAAGATGTGTACTGCGGAACTGCGTCAGCCCAACCGTCACATTACCTGCTGCGCCGCGCATGCAGTCGTCCACCTGCTGATGGAACGCTTCGTCGAGTGCGATGATGCTGCGCGCTGTTTCAAGATACAGCCTGCCGACAGCGGTTGGTGTGAGGCATGTGCCGCCGCGGTCGAAAAGCGGTGCCCCGATCTTCTTTTCCTGGGCGGCAAGCATCTGTGAGAGCGATGGCTGTGAGACGTAGAGTTTTTTCGCTGCACTTGAGAGTGTGCCCTCCTCGGCAATTTTTAAGATATAGCGGAACTGTCGGAACTCCATGATGCACCTCGATATAAGATTTTTCTTATCAATAAAATAGGATTTTACGTATTCGACTTATAGGAAAGAATAACGTATAATCAAATATAAGTAAAGAGTCTGTGCAGATGCTCTCGGAGGAATGGGCGAACAACCGTCCACTGTGTATTATATATCATTAAGGGAGGGGTCTCTTTTGAGTAAGGGAGTACGATGCTTTCTGACGGCAGGACTGATTGCCGTCCTCTGGTTCATGCCGATACCCGATGGGCTGACTCCTGCGGCATGGCATCTGTTTGCGATCTTTGCGGGTACGATTCTGGGGTTCATTTTGCAGCCATTCCCGCTTGGAACGGTCGCACTTGCGGCGATTACATTTGCGGCGCTGACCAATACGATCAAGCCGGCGGAGGCACTCGCGGGATTCAGCAATACGGTCATTTGGCTGATTGTGTCGGCGTTCCTCTTCGCACAGGGCTTCATCAAGACGGGACTCGGGCGGCGGATCGCCTACTGTCTCATTCTGAAATTCGGATCGAGCAGCCTGAAACTAGCCTATACTCTTGTTCTCAGCGACTTCATCATTGCGCCCGCAACGCCGTCGAACACCGCACGTTCGGGCGGTATTCTCTTTCCGATTGTACGCAGTCTCGCCTCGGTTTTTGGGTCGGAGCCGGGCGCGACAGCGCGCAGAATCGGTGCGTTCCTGCTCGTTGTATCCTTCCAGGTAGATGCGCCGATTGCCGCTGCGTTTTTGACGGCGTGCGCACCGAACCCCCTGATGGCGGAGCTGGCGCGCGACACGGCGGGGATCGAACTCTCGTGGGGACTTTGGGCGACGGCGGGCATCGTGCCCGTCCTGCTTTCGATGATTGTTTTGCCCTATGTCCTCTATAAGTTCTATCCTCCCGAGATTCGGAAAACGCCCGAGGCGCAGTCACTCGCGCGTGAAAAACTTGCGGAGATGGGCCGGATGACACGCGATGAGAAAATCATCTGCGGCATCTTTGTCGGTGCACTTCTCCTTTGGAGTACGTCGGGCTATACGGGCGTGAATGCAACCATTGCCGCTTTGCTCGGTGTGACGGCAATGCTCCTCACAGGCGTCCTCACATGGGAGGATGTGCTGAAGGAAAAGGGCGCATGGGATGGCATGATGTGGATGGGCGGCGTCGTAAGCCTTGCGGGTGCACTGAATAAGATTGGCTTTATTCCATGGTTCGCCGCCAGCGTCACGGGGGCGATGACAGGGATTTCATGGGGACTGACACTCGGCATTCTCTTTCTGGTCTACCTCTACAGTCACTATGGTTTTGCGAGCCTCTCGGGGCATGCAACAGCGATGTATGCGGCGTTCCTCGCCGTCGCCGTGGCTGCAGGCGCACCGCCCTATCTCGCCGCGCTCGGACTGGCTTTTCTCTCGAATCTTATGGCGGGGCTGACACATTACTCCACGGGGTCGGCTCCCATCTACTTCGGTGCGGGCTATGTGACGCAGGAACAGTGGTGGAGGATGGGCTTCCTCTGCTCCGTCATCAACGTCCTTATATGGATCGGCATCGGCCCCGTCTGGTGGAAGCTCCTCGGTATTTGGTAACGTTGTGTTCGGTAACTCTGTGTATTTATATAAAGGAGAGATTTCTATGACGAAAGCGGAAGCCTCTGCGCGCATGACGGATGTGCTCGCAAAGTTCGTAGCGTACACGGGGAAGCGCTTGCCGGATGATGTGCGGGCCAAGATCGCCGCGTCATCGAGGAGGGGAGGAAGCTTCCCGTCGATGTGAAGAACGGTGCAATTCTCCATGCAGGCCCCATCATCCGTAAACGCGGTGAGGGAAAATATGAGATGGTTACGGTCGGACCAACAACCAGTATGCGTATGGAGAAATTCGAGGAGGCGTTTATCGCTGAGACGGGTGTACGGCTCATCATCGGCAAGGGCGGCATGAAGGACGGTACAATGCGTGGCTGTCGTGACCATAAGGCGCTCCACTGCGTCTTTCCGGCTGGCTGCGCCGTCGTCGCCGCAACCTGTGTCGAGGAGATCGTGGACGCGAACTGGCTCGACCTTGGGATGCCCGAAACGCTCTGGACGTGCAAGGTGAAGGAGTTTGGTCCGCTCATCGTCTCCATCGACAGCCACGGGCGCAATCTATTTGAGGAAAACAAGGTGATCTTCAACGAACGTAAGGAAAAGGCGTGCGAAGAAATTTGTAAGCAAGTTGGGTTTATCAAATAAACATGCAAAGAAAACGGCGGCACATCGGTACGAATGACTGATGTGCCGCCGTTGCTGTATCACACGTGCTCACTTCCAGACGGATTCTGCGATCTCCTTGATAAAGCGCAGTTTGTTCCACTGCTCCTCCTCCGTCAGGAGGTTTCCCTCTTCGGTCGAGGAGAAGCCGCACTGCGGGCTGAGGCAGAGCTGATCGAGCGGGACGTGCTTCGCCGCCTCGTGGATGCGGGCGACAATATCCTCCTTCTTTTCGAGCGCGCCCGATTTTGAGGTGACCAGTCCGAGGACGACGCGCTGATCCTTGATATAGTCGAGGGGGGCAAACCCGCCTGCACGGTCGGAATCATATTCGAGGAAGAAGCCGTCGACATGGCAGCCGCCGAAGAGAATTTCTGCGACGGGCTCATAGCCGCCCGAGGAGAACCATGTTGAGCGGAAATTCCCGCGGCAGATGTGCATGGTAATCGTCATGTCCGCAGGCTTTGCCTCCAATGCACGGTTAATCATCGCGACGTAGGCACGCTCGATGCGGTCGAGGTCGAAGCCGCGCGCCTTGTATGCGGCACGTTTCTCGGGATCACAGAACTCGCCCCAGGACGTATCGTCGAGCTGCAGATAGCGGCAGCCTGCCTCATAGAATGCACGGATGGCCTTCTGATAGGCGAGTGCGATGTCCTCAAAGAGCGCATCCTCGTTCTCGTAGCGCGGAATCGGCGCGTAGTCCGTCGCACGCACGCAGCAGATGAGGTGCAGCATGCTGGGCGAGGGGATGGTCATCTTTGCGACGGCATCCCCTGCGAGATCGTTCAAAAATCGGAAGTGGTCGAGGAACGGATGCGCTCCGAAGTCCACCTTGTCCACAATTTTTACCGTCGCCGCCTTTGGCTGTGCGCCCTTGAACGCGACCGACCAATGCGATGCACCGACCTCTTCGACGCCGCCTAGTGCTGCAAGAAAGTCCAGATGCCAGTAACGGCGGCGGAACTCGCCGTCCGTGACCGCGCGCAGCCCAACCTCCTTCTCCTTTGCGACGAGGTCACGGATTGCCGCATCCTCCGCTGCACGCAGTTCCTCTGCGCCTGCATTTCCTGCGGCGTATGCCTCACGCGTCTTCATGAGTGCGGCGGGGCGCAGAAAGCTCCCCACAATGTCATAGCGAAATGGTGCTTTTGTTTTTGTATGGTTCATTGTCATTTCCCCCTGATGTACGATGTACAATTGAAACAATGTTATTATATCACAGACGTTCATATCTATGCGAGTAACAAATGGTACAGAAAAAGCAGTCTGCTCATCGACAAACTGCTTTTTCTATGACACGGGGGTCAGATTCTGGCAACGGGATCAAGGGCCTTGACCTCGCCCGTGGCAGTCATTTTGACGCTTGTTCCCTCGGGCAGTCCTGTGAAGATCACAAGGCAGGCGTCCGATGTCGCGTTGGCGCGGATGTAGTCGATGTCGAACTCCATCAGCTTGTCGCCTTTCTTTACCTGCTGTCCTGCCTTGACAAAGACGTTGAAGCCCTTGCCGCCGAGTGCGACGGTGTCGACGCCGATGTGGAGCAGATACTCCGTGCCGTCCGCGCTCTTCATGCCGATGGCGTGCTTCGTGTCAAAGACAAAGACCACCTCGCCGTCGGCGGGTGCAAGCACCTCTCCTTTGCTCGGGTAGATGAAGAATCCATCGCCCATCATCTTGCTCGCAAACGCCTCGTCGGGTGCCTCCGTGATCGGATGCACCGTGCCCGTGACGGGGCTGCAGAGCGTATGCTTTTCTCCTGCGGAGGGGGCCGTCTCTTGTGTCGCTGCCTCGGCGGGCTTTTCCTCAGCGACTGCAGCGGGGGCGTCCTCCGGCTCGACCGCGGGCGCTGTCTCGAGATAGGTCTCAAGGTTCGACTTGATGACGGCGACCTGCGGGCCGTAGATGACCTGCACGCCCGTGCCCTTTACGATCACGCCGACCGCGCCCGTCGCCTTGAGCAGTTTTTCATTTACAAGAGAGGAATCTGCGACAGAGCAGCGCAGGCGTGTCGCACAGCAGTCCACGGACGTGATGTTGCGCTTGCTGCCGAGTCCCTTGGCAATCGCTGCACTCTTGGCATCGAAACCTGCATTACCGTCAGCAGAGCTGCCGGCTCCCTCGCGTGCCTTGTAGTCCGCCTTGGTGTAGAGTTTTGTCTCCTCGTCGTCGTCCTCACGCCCCGGCGTCTTGAAGCCGAAGTGCAGGATCATCCAGCGGAAGATGAAGTAATAGAGGAAGAAGTAGACGATGCCGACGGGGATGACGTACATCCAGCTCGTCTTTGCCTCGCCCTGAAGGATACCGAAGATGAAGAAGTCGAGGAGTCCGCCCGAGAAGGTGAGACCCACGGCGATGTTCAGCATGTGCGCGATCATATATGCCGCGCCCGCGAGTACGACCTGAACGGCGAAGAGGGCAGGAGCAACGAAGAGGAACGAGAACTCGATCGGCTCCGTGATGCCCGTGAGCATACAGGTGAGTGCTGCCGAGAGGAGCAGTCCACCCGCGACCTTTTTCTTTTCGGGGCGTGCGCAATGGTACATCGCGAGAGCCGCACCCGGCAGGCCGAAGATCATGAAGATGAACTCACCGGAGAAGTAGCGCGTGGCATCTGCACTGAAATGTGCGACATCCGGCGAGGCGAGCTGCGCGAAGAAGATGTTCTGACCGCCCTGGATGAGCTGTCCGTCGATCATCATGGAGCCGCCGACGCCCGTCTGCCAGAATGGCAGGTAGAAGACGTGATGCAGCCCGAAGGGGATGAGCGCGCGCTTGATGATACCGAAGATCAGCGTGCCGATGTAGCCCGTGCCCGTGACAAGGCCGCCGAGGGCGAAGATGCCCTGCTGTGCAAGCGGCCAGACAAAGTACATGGCGATCCCGACGAAGAGAAAGACGATGGTCGAGATGATGGGAATGAAACGCGAACCGCCGAAGAAGGAGAGTGCATTCGGCAGAATAATCTTATGGTATCGGTTGTGTAGGAGTGCCACGCCAATACCGACGATGATGCCGCCGAAGACGCCCATCTGGAAGGACATGATGCCGCAGGAAGGCGCGATTGTACCCTCGAGGACGCCCGGTGCGATCGTGCCGTCGGCGAGAATCTGCCCGCCGATTTTCAGCATGGCATTGCAGGATGTGTGCATGACGAAGAAGGCGATCATGGCGGAGAGCGCCGCGACCTCTTTCTCCGCCTTTGCCATGCCGATGGCGACACCGACCGCGAAGATGATCGGCAGATTGCCGAAGATCGTGCTGCCTGCGCTCGACATGATCGAGAGCAGCGCGTGCAGCGGTGTTCCTGTGCCGAGCACTCCGCCGAGACCGTATGTCGCGATGGTCGTCGGGTTCGTGAACGACGCGCCGATGCCGAGCAGGATGCCCGCGATCGGCAGGATCGCGACCGGCAGCATAAAGCTGCGCCCAACGCGCTGGAGCACACTAAAGATTTCATCTTTCATAGTATTTCCCCTTTCTCCCCGCCTCCACCCCGTGCGTCCTCCCCTTTAGACGCACAATGTCAATCTAGGGAAGCACTGATAAATTCGGTACAACCATCTTGACGCATCTTTTTTGCCCGCACTTCGGCGGAAAATCCTCCACAGAGCACCACTCTGCGTCCGGTTTTCCACCTCGTTCGGACGAAAAAATCTACGCCAATCTGGCAGACCTCATTTTATCAGTGATTCCCTAGTAGATGCACTGACACGATGAAAACGGTATTGATGAAATGATATATGGAAATTATACTGTAAACGCGGAGGAAGTGCAAAAGAAAATTAGACATGTTTATCATAGGTGATGTCAGAAATATTTTGTCCTGCGTTGAAATTATGTTATAATAATTCTATCAACGAATACCGTAAAGGAGAACCTATGAACGCAGAGCGCGGGCGTCAGTATCAGGATTCTGTTTTTCGTATGTATTTTAACAACGAGGCGCGTTTGCGGGAACTCGCCGGGGCTCTGCACGGGAAAATGTATTCACATGGGGAGCGGCTCGAAAAAATTCGTGAGATTGGACAGGTGCACCACTTGCTCTGAGAATGCGGCGTATGCTATAATATGTGTGACTAATCTGTCAACAAAGGGGTGTCGGATGAAATGAGAGGCGCGGAGGCGGTTCTTGCGTGTCTGCGAGAGCAGGACGTGGATACGGTGTTTGGATACCCCGGCGGCATGATTCTGCCGCTCTACGATGCACTTTATGGACAGACGGAGATCCGTCAGATCCTCGTGACGCATGAGCAGAACGCGGCGCATGCCGCCGACGGTTATGCGCGTGCGACGGGGCGCGTCGGCGTCTGTATTGCGACCTCGGGGCCCGGCGCGACCAATCTCGTGACGGGCATCGCAACGGCGTACATGGACTCGATCCCGATGGTGGCTATCACGGGACAGGTTGATCTGGAGATGCTCGGCCGCGATGCGTTCCAGGAGACGGATATCCTCGATGTGACGATGCCCGTGACAAAGCATAACTACAAGATTAAGAACGCTGCCGATCTCGTACCGACGATTCGCGAGGCGTTTGCACTCGCGCGCAGCGGGCGCCCGGGGCCCGTGCTCATCGATGTGCCGCGTAACCTCTTTTTCGAGGAGGTTGCCTATACCGCGCAGAAGCTGGTGGAGCATCAGCCCGGAAAGCCTGATGCGGATTTCATTATCTGCGCAGCGGAGGCGGCAGCGGAGATCGTGAATGCGGAACGCCCGCTTGTCATCGTGGGCGGCGGTGTGATCTCAGCCGGGGCATCGGCGGAGACGGTCGCATTCATCGAGAAATACCAGCTCCCGGTGGTTCATACACTGATGGGGATGGGCGCTGTCCCCAGCACGCATCCGCAGATGCTCGGCTTCATCGGTATGCACGGAGCAAAGGCGGCGAACTACGCCGTCGGTGCCGCCGATCTCGTCATTGCGCTCGGCAGCCGCTTTGCCGACCGCCTGACGGGCAATCTCAGCAAGTTTACGGCGAACCGCAGGTTTATCCACATCGACATCGACCCTGCAGAGATCGACAAGATTGTCGGCAGCAGCATCGGGCTTGCGGGGGATATGCGTGTTGTGCTGAACCTGCTCATGCGCAAAGAGCCCAAACGCGACCACACGGCATGGTGGCAGCAGATCCATACGTGGCAGGAGGAGTTTGAGGATGATTACCACGTCGACTCTCTGACCGTCCCCTGGGCGCTCCATCAGGTCGCGCGCATGACGGCAGGGAAGCCCTACGCCTATGTGACGGATGTGGGGCAGCATCAGATGTGGGCAGCACTTCACCTGCACGTAGAGGAACCGCGGACGTGGCTGACCTCAGGCGGGCTCGGAACGATGGGCTATGGTCTGCCGGCGGCGATGGGAGCACAGGCTGCGTGGGGCGACGAGCGCCGCGTGATTCATATCACGGGCGACGGCAGTCTCAAGATGACGGGCAATGAGTTCTACACCATTGCGCGCCTCGGCTTGCCTGTGATCACGATTCTCTCGAACAACCGCAGCCTCGGGATGATTCGCCAGCTCCAGAAGGTGCTCTATAAGGAGCACTATATCGCCTGCGAGTTGGACCACGAGATGGACTATGTAAAATACGCGGAAAGCTTTGGCATCAAGGCCGTGCGCGTGTCGACGCAGGACGAGTTTGCGGCGGCACTCAGCAAGGCACTGGAGGATCGTATGCACCCGCGTGTGATCGTGATGGATGTGTGCCGCAGTTTCGTGTAGCCCATGGTGAAGGGACGGTGTGTGCGATGGAATTGCCGATCACAAATGAGCGGCGGACGCGCAGCGAGCGTGGCTTTTCGTTGCTCTCGACCCTTCTTGCCGTGATGATTCTGGCCGTTATCCTTGCGATTGCTGTGCCGCGCTTTTCCTCAGCGCTCGCGACCGCAAACACGGTGAAGGTGCAGGCGGATCTCACGGCACTCGATACGGCGATTGTCCTCTATCAGACGGCAAAGGGGAAAAACCCTGCGGGCATTGATGATCTCACGGACTACGTGACGGATTTGAAGCATCTGAAACCGCCTGCGGGGACGATACGCGTCGGCGCACAGGAACTCTCCACGGAGAACGTCTCCTATCAGGTAGAGAAAAAGGACGGCGTCTGGCGTGCGACCTGTGCAGGACGCACGGCGGAGGAATACCATACACGGAATTAGTATGTCTTGGAGGAGGATGGCGTGATGCAGGAGACAGCGCACACGTTTTGTCCGTCGCGCTGTGCCGCACCTGTCCTCATCCTGCTCTGGTGTGCGGGCAGCCTCGGCATTCTCTCGACCTACGGCGTGGGACTGCGCGGCGGATGCGGCGTGCTCTTTACGGCGGTGCTGCTCTGGCTCTCCTATCTCGATCTGCGCGATGGGATGCTCTATGACTGCATCACAATGCCGTTTGCCGTTCTCGGACTGATGGCCTCAGGACTGGTCTCAATTTCAGATGCACTTTTGGGCGGGACGCTTTGCGGCGTCTTATTTTATTGCCTGTATATTGCTGCGCGCGGCGGACTTGGCGGCGGTGATGTAAAGCTTGCCGCTGGGCTTGGCCTCTGGCTTGGCTGGGAGGCGGCGATTGTCGCCGTCTGGACGGCGTTCCTGCTCGGCGGCGTGGCGGCGGCGTTTCTTCTCCTCACGGGGCGCAAGAGCCGGCATGACGGCATCCCGTTCGGTCCATTCCTCGCCGTCGGCGGCTATGTGGGCTACCTCGCGGGGCAGCAGCTCTGGCAGCTCTACTGGGGGCTGCCATGATGCGGAGGGATGCGCGCGGCATGCTGCTCCTCCACGTCCTGCTCGCCGCATCGATCATGGCTGTACTTGCCGCCGCCGCATTCCCACGTGCGCGCTCTCTCTATGTGCGGGCGGCAGTGGAGTATGAGGCGGTGCATCTCATCGGCGAGCTGCGCCGCATCCAGGCGGTCAGCCGCACGACGGCGATGCCGCTCTACATGCTTGGAGGGACGGCGGCAGGGTCGCGCGAGCCGCAGCTCTATGTGAAGGGCGGCAGCTATGAAATCGCGCCGCACGGCGGGGCAGAGCACGTTCATCGGATGCTTCCGCTTGTGCGAATCACACAGGTGACCGCGGGCGGGAAACCTATGTCATTCGACAGCAACGGCGGCATCGGGCAGGGGAGCAATAATATGACCATTCGCATCGAGGCAGAGGGATATGCGCGGGATGCGCTGAACGTCATCATTGACAGTGCCGCACGCATCCGTCTCCAGCGCGGAGGCCGCGATGAGGAATGACGCGTGCGGCTGGGTGCTCATGGAGGCGGTGATCCTCGGCTGCATTGTACTTTCCGCCGCCGCGGTGCTCGGAATCTTTGCCCGCAGTGCGCTGCTCGAAGAGCAGTCCGCCGCGCGCATGGATGCGGCATTCTTGGCACGGCAGGAGCTCTCTGTGATGGAGGCGGGACTTGAGCATGGAGCGTTTCCGACGGTCAGCGCGCCCTCGGTTCGCGTGAACGATGTAACCTATGCCCTGCGTGCAGATGTTGTACGTCAGGGAGGTTTTTATGATGTGACGCTGCACCTCTCGTGGCGCGCCTTGGGGCGCACGGAGACGGCAGACTACGTGCGGAGGATGAAGCGATATGATACGCAGGCGGCACCGTAGAGCGCGTGGGGAGCGCGGCGTCGTGCTGACAGAGCTCGCCGTCAGCCTGCCGATTTTCGCGCTCCTGCTGACCTTTCTTGTCGTTGCCCTCGTGTGGGGCTGGCGCAGCTATCAGCGTACGGCCGCCGATGCTGAGCTGCGGCAGGAGATGCAGATCGCCATGGCGCGCATTACGGAGTCCGTGCTCTCCTCGTCGTATGTTACGCAGGACACGCAGGGCATCTATTGGATGCGGCACAGCATGGAGAAAAAGCATAGGGGGACGCCGCTGGATTCCTATTGGCTCACCGGCGGCAGACTGGTGTATCAGACGTCCGCTGCACCGCTGACGGGCGGCTATGCGGGCGCAGGTGTGCATATCTCGTCGTTTTCCATACGGCCGGACGCACGATGCCCGCGCCTCTATCACATCGAGATGACGGGCGAGAGCGTGGCGACGGGCAGGAGCTGCACTGCTGCGACCTCCGTCTATCTGCGGGAGGATCAGGGTGGGCGGTAAAACATTTCGGTGCGGGCAGGATGGTTTCGCCTCGGCGCTCGGACTGTGTATCCTTGCACTGCTTATCCTCATCGCGATGACCGCCGCGTCCCTGACGCGCAGCGGCGGAACTGTCGCGGCGGAGTATGAGCGTGAGATGCAGCTGCGCCTTGCGGCGGAGAGTGGTATACTGACGGCAGCAGACACGCTGGAGCGGCGTTCATCCGCTGCTGGGAAATTGTCTGCTGGGGGACGGCAGAGCGTCGCCGTGCACGATGTCCCCATGGCGGTGGACATCGACCTGCACGTCGTGATCGAGCCGCAGACAGACGGAACGATCTGGGTCACGGCTGCCGCTATAGATCAGCGGCATGATACGGATGTATCGGATGGTGAGCACTGGACGCGGGCGAAGATCGTCCGTGCGCAGATGGAAAAGAAGGATGGGCACTATGTTTGGCGGCGATGGTTTTAGTCTGCGCCCGCGCGAGGCGGTGGGCATCAGCATGACGGCGGAGGGGCTGCGGCTCGTCCGCCTTGCTGCACCGGAGGAGAGGGATGGTGTGTGGACGGTCACTGCATCATCGGGAGCGGCGTGTTCCTGTGACGGAGCAGATGTCGCTTCTCTCACTGCTGCCGCCTGCGCAGCGCTGGATTCGCTCGGATGGATGCACCTGCCGCTCGGGCTTTCGCTGCCTGCGGAGCTTGCCATGACGGCAGAGCGGGAACTCCCCGCCGCACTGACGGGGGCAGAGCTGCAGGCGGCACTCCTCTGGGCGATGCGTGCGGAGGCGGATAGCGAGGGACACGCACTGCCCGCCGATCTGCGGCTCTGCTGTGCACCGATGGAGACGGATGCCAACACACATCGCTATTGGACGGCAGCCATGACGGAGAGCCGTGTGCAGTCATATTTTTCGGCGTTCTCTGCACGCGGCCTCCGTCTGCGTCGGCTGACGATCTGCCCGCCCGACGGCGGCACTCTTGCCCCATTGATTGCGGCGGCACGGGATCCACAAATGCCGTGGGAGGAGCCGGAGGAGCGCACGGGAGAGTGCGCCGCAATCTATGCGGGACTCCTCGTCACTGAGCCCTCCTCCGCCCTCTCTTGGCACGCAGAGCGTCGTATCTTTCCGCAGCTACGTCGCCACGCACCAGAGCTGATTGCAGGAGCGGCGACGCTCATCTTTGCCGCAGCCGTGTCGGCGGATGCGGCCGGCCTGATGGCGGAGCGCACAGCGACAGAGACGGTGCAGGAGGAGCTGCGCCTTCATGATGCGGATGTACGCCGCATGGAGGACTATGCCATGCGACGTGCTGCTGTGGCAGAGCGTGAGCGTGCGCTGGCAAAAGTACAGGCGGAGTCCCTGCCCCTGCGTGCGCTCCTCGTACATCTCGGCACGCTGCCGCTCAAAGGCGTTCACCTCACCGCGCTGCGTGTGGGGCAGATGCTGGAGATTGAGGGGGAGGCGGAGAGCTACGAGGCTCTTGCGACAATGACGGAGCACATCGCAGAGGATGGATTTTTCCGTGCCCCGCCGGTCTTGGCAGAGGCATCGCGGGAGGATGGACACATCCGCTTTGTCCTGCGCACGGATGGTGTGGGACTGTGATGCGGCGGGAGACGGAGCGTCAGCGGATGACGGCGGCACTGATCTGGGTGTGTTTCCTTGCCCTTTTGTACGCGGGACTGCTGTCGCCGTATTTTTCTGCAGGGCAGGAGGCCGCACGGGCGGAGCGTGATGCGGCGCGTGCTGTCCTCGCGCGAACAGAGGTGTATCAGCGCACGGTTCACGCGGATGCGCAGGCGGAGGATAGGCTGCGTCTGCGTGAGGCACGCCTTGCGGCTGCTCTGCCTGAGGAACATGCACAGGGGGCTTTCTTTTCGTCCGTGGAGCGCAGTGCCCGCCATGCGGGGGTGACACTTGTCCGTATGGTTCCGCAACCCGCTGTTTCTGATGGGGAGATCGTACGGCAGAGTGCTGAGCTTCACGTGAGCGGCGATTATTTTTCCCTGATCTCCTTTCTGCGCGAGGTGGAAAGCGGGGAACGCACGGCCGTGTTCAAGGCGCTAAGTCTGACAGCGGACGGCACGATGCTCCATGCAGTGATTACACTTGAGACAGCGGCGTTGGCGTCGCACGAGTAGCGAGGCACATGAACTTTTAATTGTTCGTTGGCAGGAAAAGCATGTAATATATCGAAATTATTACAAATGCATACATAAGAAATGGTACGGGACGATCAGAGGGGGATTCACATGGGACAGCTGCGGTTTGTCACGGGGGGAGAATCGCATGGCGCGGCACTGACGGCAATCATCGATGGTCTGCCGGCGGGGCTGCAGCTTTCACGCGCGGAGCTCGATGCCCAGCTTGCGCGCCGCCAGCGCGGCTATGGACGCGGCGGGCGCATGAAGATCGAGACGGATCGCGTGCTCGTGCTCTCGGGGCTGCGCTTTGGCGAGACCATCGGCGCACCGCTTACCCTGCAGGCCGTGAACCGCGACTTTGTGAACTGGACGGATCGCATGGATCCCTTCGGCACACCGACGGGGGAGCGGATCACGGCAGTACGCCCCGGACACGCCGATCTGGCGGGCGTGCTGAAGTACGACCGCAGGGATGCGCGTGACATCCTCGAGCGGTCGAGCGCGCGAGAGACGACAATGCGCGTTGCAGTCGGTGCTGTTTGCCGCCAGCTTCTCACGGCACTCGGCATTGACATTGCGTCCCATGTTACGGAGATCGGCGGTGTGACCGTCGATGCGGCGGCCATCCGTGCCGATGATATCGGAGTGACCAATTCCGATGATCTGAACTGCTGTGACGCAGCGGCGGGGGCGCGCATGAGAGCGCGCATCGACGAGGCAAAGCGGGCAGGAGATACGCTCGGCGGTATCTTTGAGATCGTCGTGCGGGGCCTGCCCACGGGACTCGGCACGCATACGCAGTGGGATCGGCGGCTCGATGGCCGTCTGGCGGGCGCACTCATGTCCATTCAGGCGATCAAGGGCGTGGAGATTGGCGCGGGCTTTGCTTGCGCTCATCTGCCCGGCAGTGAGATCCACGATGAGCTCTATATGGGCGCAGATGGACGTCCCTATCGCAAGACCAACCGCGCGGGCGGCCTTGAGGGCGGCATGACGAACGGAGAGCCGCTCATCGTGCGTGCGGCGATGAAGCCCATCCCGACTCTGATGACACCTCTGCAGACCATCGACCTCGCGACGGGGGAGGCGGTCTCGGCGAGCAAGGAGCGCAGCGACACCTGCGCCGTCCCTGCCGCGTCCGTGGTCGGTGAGGCGATGACGGCGTTTGTGCTGGCAGATGCCGTATGTTCGCAGTTCAGCGCGGACAGCATGACGGATCTTCAGGCGTCGCTCAATGCCTACCGCGCACGGCTCGCCGAGGTGTGGCAGAACGCATGAAAAACATTGTACTGATCGGCTTTATGGGGACGGGCAAGACGAGTGTCGGACGCCTCCTCGCGGGACGGCTCGGCTGCGCCTTTCACGATCTCGATAAAAAGATTGAGGAGGCGTGCGGCATCTCCATTCCGCAGATATTCGCACAGCACGGCGAGCCGTACTTTCGCGCACGGGAAAAGGAAGCCGTACGCGCCGTCGCCGCGCGGAGCGGACTCGTCGTCGCAACGGGCGGCGGGACGGTCAAGGATGCGGAGAATGCTGCGATCCTGCGCGAAAACGGTGTCCTCGTTGCGCTGACTGCCGATGTCGATACCATCCTGCAGCGGACAGCGGCACGCGGCGCGCGCCCCGTGCTCGACGGCGCCGATGCGGGTGATCGCCGTGCCGCCGTTGTGCGGCTGTTGGAGGAACGCCGCACCATCTATGCGGGGGCGGACATTACGGTGGATACGAGTCGCCGTTCGCCGCTCGAGGTGGCGGAGTACATCATACAGGCGACGCGGATATGGAGAAAGTGATATGAGACGTACGGTAGAGGTCGTGCTTGGTGCGCGCAGCTACGCCATCGAGATCGGCAGCGGGATGGATGAGGTGCTCACGGCGTTCGTCCGTGGGGCAGGATACTCCGCACGCGGCATGATCGTCACGGATACGAATGTTGGGCCGCGCTATGCCGCCCATACGGCAGAGCAGATCGCGCGCGGCGGCGTGGAGGCTGCGATCGTCACCGTCCCCGCCGGGGAGTCCGCGAAGAGCCTTACCATAGCGAACGAGCTCTATACGCGTGCGATTGAGCTGGGACTTGACCGAAAATCGCCGATCTTTGCGCTCGGCGGCGGCGTCGTCGGTGATCTTGCGGGCTTTGTTGCCGCGACTTACATGCGCGGCGTGCCGTTCGTGCAGCTGCCGACGAGCCTCCTCGCACAGGTGGACTCCAGTGTCGGCGGCAAGGTCGCCGTCAATCATGCGCTCGGCAAGAACCTCATCGGTGCATTCTACCAGCCCGACGCCGTCATCATGGATCTCGACCGCCTGCGGACGCTGCCCACGCGCGAGATCGCGACAGGGCTCGGGGAGATCATCAAATACGGCGTCATTGCAGATGCGGAGTTCTTCGCATGGCTGGAGGAGAATCGTGAGGATGTGCTCGCCCTCACTCCCGCAGCGGCATCTCATATGATCGCGTGCTCCTGCGCGATCAAGGCGGACGTCGTCCGTCAGGATGAGCGTGAGGGCGGCCTGCGCCGTATTCTGAACTTCGGACATACCATCGCCCATGCGATCGAGAAAGAGACGGGCTACACGCGCTACCGCCACGGCGAGGCAGTCGCCATCGGCATGATCGGCGCGGCGCGTATCAGCACGGCGATGGGACTCCTCCCTGCAGAGACGTGTGCTCGTATCGAGCGGCTGACTGCCGCGATGGGGCTGCCCTGCTCTGTCGAGGGCGCGTCGCCGGATGCGATGTACACCGATCTCTTTCATGACAAAAAGACTGTGGGCGGGCGGATTCACTGGGTGCTCGCCGAGGACATCGGCAGGGTATGTGTGCGCTGCGATGTACCCGAGGAGATCGTTCGCAAAAGTATTTTAGGACTTTTTACCCCCCCCGCTCTTAAGAAAAAGATGCGATGAAACGAAACAATAGATAGGAGGTGACGAATGTATGAAGCGGAGCGTGATGTTTTTCCTGTCCATTGCACTGTTTGTTCTGGTTCTAGGCATCGGGAGCAGTGTGTCGGCAGAGGAGGAAACGCTGACGTGGGAATACTGGCAGGAGAATACCGTCGATACCAACGTCAAGCCGATGAAGACGCCGCCCTCCTTTTCTCCGAGCGAGGGAGCGTGGGTGCCGTTTGATCCGCGTGAGGGTGCCTCTGTTCCCGAGGGAACGCGAAACGCATGGCTGCGCGTCCATGTCCCGGCGGATATGCGGGGCGATGAGAGCTTCTTCTTTGCGACCATCGATCAGTCCGTCCGTGTCTATCTGGATGGATCATCCATCTACCGCTGCGGGAGCAGCGATCCGCAGCTGGAGAAGTACGGGCGTAAGTGGCATCTCGTCAATCTGCCCGCATGGGCGGCAGGACGGGAGCTCATCGTCCGCGTGACATCGGACAATCCATGGGTGCTCACGCAGCTCAACCGCGTGCATATCGATAAGGAATCTGAACTCATCAAGCGGCTTTTTATTTATGACTTCCCGTATGTTGCGGGGCTGACGGCCATTGTCATCTTTATGATGGTGATCGGCGTTTACTTTGTCGTCGATGCGGCGCGGCGCGGCATCTATCTGCGTCTCATGTTCTTCTTGATGACGTTCTTTGTCTGGCTGTTCAGCTCCTCGAACCTCATCTTCATGTGGCTGGACTGGCCGGCCTTCTGGTGGCGCACGGAGCTGATCTCGTCCTACCTGATGCCCATTGCGGGCAGCATCCTCCTCGTCGAGGTCGTGAATCGGCAGTACCGCTCGTGGATCATGCGGCTGAACAACATTTTCGTCGTGCTCCTCGTGGTCGGCATCATCATAGAGATGATGGGGCAGTTCGGGCTCTACATGATGCAGTTTCCCTACGTGCCGGGACTCGCCGTCTGGGGCGGCTACGTCGCATACGCACTCTGGAAGTCGAGCAAGGCAGGCAACAAGCACGCCTCATCGCTCTTGATTGCTCTGCTCATCATCGTGCCGCTCGGCATCATCGATGCGCTTGCGTTCCAGTACCGGCTCTACGAAGGGCAGACCTTCTTCACACCGTTCAGCATCTACACCGTCGGCTTCTTCATCATCCAGCTCATCCTTGATCGTGCCGAGGCGGAGCGCCAGCTCCTGGAGCATGCCTCGACGCTCGAGGAGGAGGTTGTTGAAGTCAAAAAGCGTATGGAGATCGACCCGCTCACAGGCATCTACAACCGTAACCGATTCCCGTCCGCGATGCGTGATTTCACGAAGATCGCACGGGATACGGGCGAGCCGCTCTCCCTCGTCATGTTCGACATCGATCACTTTAAGTCGATCAACGACACGTATGGACACGATGCGGGCGATGAGGTGCTGTTTGGCTTTGCACAGACGATTCGTTCCTTCCTCGACCGGCGTCATGTCCTCATCCGCTGGGGCGGGGAGGAGTTCATCCTGCTCTGTCTGCACTATGACGGAGATCAGGCGAAGGCATTTGCCGATCAGATTCGTGAGGGCGTCGCTGAGACACGCCTCCTGCCGGAGCGTCAGGTGACGTGCAGCGGCGGTGTCGGTGTCTGGCGCGGCCCTGATGATGATACGATGGCACTCGTCAAGCGTGCAGATACCGCCCTCTACGAGGCTAAGGGGGGCGGACGCAACCGCATCACCTGTGAACCGGAATGGCAGAAGCATATGCCGCCGCGCCGCCCGAAGGAGAAGGCGCACGACAAGGAGGAGCGAGGAGAGTCCGCGAAGAATAACGTCGTCGATCTGCGTCGACGCTGAAAAATTTTTCTTGCACAGACCTTCATCTTGTGATATAGTCACTGAGTATGTGTGTGGGTGGTCCGCTGGGCGACAAAGGGTCGCGTATGAACGCCCGGATCGAAGGAGGAAAACCTATGAACATCATCGAAGTCCTGGAGAAGGAACAGCTCCGCTCCGACATCCCGCAGTTCGCACCGGGCGACACCGTGCGCGTCCATGCCCGCATCGTCGAGGGCACGCGCGAGCGTATCCAGGTGTTCGAGGGCGTTGTGATCGCCCGCCAGGGCACGGGTGTCCGCGAGACGTTCACCGTGCGCCGCATCGCATCGGGCGTCGGCGTCGAGCGTCTCTTCCCTGTGCATTCCCCGCGTATCGCCAAGATCGAGGTGACGCGCCGCGGCATCGTCCGCCGCGCCAAGCTCTACTATCTGCGCGGTCTCACGGGCAAGGCAGCTCGTATTCGGGAAAAACGCTAATCGATGGAAGATGGGGACTGCTGCGGCAGTCCCTATTTTTCGCGTTTCTTTCATCTTTTTTCTTAGGAATCAGGGATAAAATAAAGAGGTAGATTTTATCCGTGCTTCCCGTATGGCTGGGAGGAGGCCTCTATGGAACAGGAAACATCAACGGCGTCGGAGATCAAGGACTGGATTGTCTCCATTGTCGTCGCCGTTGCTCTTGCGATGTTCATTCGCACCTTTATCGTCGAACTCTATGTCGTTGACGGACCGTCGATGCGCCCGACGCTCGAGTCGGAGCAGCGCCTTGTCGTCAACAAGTTCATCTACCGGTTCCATCCACCCGCGAAGGGGGACGTACTCGTCTTTCAGTACCCGCGTGATCCGAGCCGCGACTTCATCAAGCGCGTGATCGCCGTGCCGGGGGATACGATCGAGATCCGCGAGGGGCGCGTGCTCGTCAACGATCAGCTGCTCACAGAGGACTATATCCTCGAAAAGACGCGGAGCGAGTACCCGAAGGCGACGGTTCCCGAGGGGCATATCTTCGTCATGGGAGACAACCGCAACAACTCCGAGGACAGTCGCTTTGCCGATGTGGGCTTTGTCCCGTACGATCTCATCAAGGGGAAGGCGATGCTCGTATTCTGGCCGATTTCGGCGTATAAGACGCTCTGACGGAGGACGACGCGATGCGCTTTGTATCATGGAATGTCAACGGCCTGCGTGCCGCCCTCAAGAAGGGCTTCATGGAGGCGTTCAAGGAGCTCGACGCGGATGCCTTCTGCCTGCAGGAGACGAAGATGCAGGAGGGGCAGGCGATCCTCGATCTGCCCGGCTATGAGCAGTATTTTTACAGTGCGGAGAAAAAGGGCTATTCGGGCACGGCGATTTTTACACGCGTGAAACCCCTCTCCGTGGCGTACGGCATCGGCACCCCCGAGCACGACCACGAGGGGCGCGTCATCACGATGGAGTTCGATGACGTCTATCTCGTCACGGTCTACACGCCGAACGCGAAGCGAGCACTCGAGCGGCTCGACTACCGCATGACGTGGGAGGATGCGTTCCGTGCATTCCTGCTCGATCTGCGTGCGAAAAAGCCCGTCGTCGTCTGCGGCGACCTCAACGTTGCGCATACGGAGATCGACCTCAAGAACCCGAAGAGCAACCGCCGCAACGCGGGCTTTACGGACGAGGAGCGCGGCAAGTTCACGGAGCTGCTCAAGGCGGGCTTTGTCGATACGTTCCGCGCGCTCTATCCCGACCTCACGGGGGCGTATACGTGGTGGTCGTATCTGCGCCATGCGCGCGAGACGAATGCGGGGTGGCGCATCGACTACTTCCTCGTCTCCGAGGAGCTGCGTGACCGCATCGCGGCGGCGGAGATTCATGCGGATGTATTCGGGAGCGATCACTGCCCCGTATCATTGACACTAAGGAATCGCTGATAAAATGAAGTCCGTCAGATTGGCGTAGATTTTTTGTCCGAACAAGGAGACAAACCGGACGCATAGCAAGGGCTATGTGGAGGATTTGTCGACACAGTGCGGGCAAAAAAGATACGTCAAGATGGCGCGGCTGAATTTATCAGTGCTTCCCTAAAGTAAGGGAGATTTATGGGAGCTCTGAAAGAAGAACTCGACCGCGAGATCGCGAAGCGACGCACCTTTGCCATCATCTCGCATCCGGATGCGGGCAAGACGACGCTCACCGAGAAGCTGCTGCTCTACGGCGGGGCGATACATCTCGCGGGCTCGATCAAGTCGCGCAAGACGCAGCGTCATGCCGTCTCCGACTGGATGGAGATCGAAAAACAGCGCGGCATCTCGGTCACGTCCTCTGTGCTGCAGTTCGACTATGACGGCTATCGGATCAATATCCTCGATACGCCGGGCCATCAGGACTTCAGTGAGGACACGTACCGCACGCTGATGGCGGTGGACAGCGCCGTCATGATCATCGACGCGGCAAAGGGCGTCGAGGCGCAGACGCGCAAACTCTTCCGCGTCTGTCGGCAGCGCGGCATCCCCATCTTTACCTTTGTCAACAAGCTCGACCGCTTCGGCAAGGCACCGCTCGATCTTATGGACGAGCTTGAAAACGTGCTCGGCATCCGCTCCTATCCGATGAACTGGCCGATCGGGACGGACGGCACGTATCGCGGCGTCTATGACCGCGAAAAGAACCGCATCGAGCTCTTTGCCGAGGACACGAGCCACGGGCAGGAGACGCGCGTCTCCGAGGTGTTTGCGATGGATGATCCTGTGTGGAAGGAGCGCGTCGGCGCGGAGGCCGCCGCCGCCCTTGCGGACGACATCGAGCTGCTGCGCGACGCAGGCGAGGCATTTGACCGTGCGGCTATTGATGCGGGGGCGCTGACGCCGATGTTCTTCGGCTCTGCGATGACGAATTTCGGCGTGCAGAACTTCCTTGAGGAGTATATCCGCCTTGCGCCGCCGCCGGCACCGCGCATGTCCTCGGACGGCGTGATCGAGCCGGACGATGAGCATTTCTCGGGCTTCGTGTTCAAGATTCAGGCGAATATGAACCCCGCGCACCGCGACCGCCTCGCCTTTATCCGCATCACCTCGGGCAAGTTCGACCGCAACATGAGCGTCTGGCACGCGCCGAGCGGCAAGCTCATCAAGCTCGCTCAGCCGCAGCAATTCCTTGCGCAGGATCGCCAGATCATCGACACGGCGTACCCGGGCGACATCGTGGGGCTGTTTGACCCCGGTGTATTCGGCATTGGTGATACGCTCTGCGACCCCGCACACAAGTTCAAGTTCGAGGACTTCCCCGTGTTCCCGCCCGAGCGTTTCGCACGCGTCGCGGCAAAGGATACGATGAAGCGCAAGCAGTTCGTCAAAGGTATCGAGCAGCTGACGCAGGAGGGGGCGATCCAGCTCTTTGAGCAGGTCGGTGCGGGGCTTGACAGCTACATCGTCGGCACGGTCGGCACGCTGCAGTTCGAGGTGCTCGAGTACCGCCTGAAGAACGAGTACAACACGGAGATCACGATGCAGATGCAGCCGTTCGAGACGGCGCGCTGGCTCGCGTTCCCCGACGGGCGCGAGATAAAGCCCGCCGATCTGCGCGGCGCGGATCGCGGAATGTTCGTCCACGACCGAAACGGCAATCCCGTCCTCCTCGTCAACAACGAGTGGGCACTCGGCTGGATCCGCGAGAACAATCCTGATCTGGAGCTTGGACAAGTACCGTTTGACCGCCGCGAGGCATGAACAGAAAAAACAGGAGATCACGTCAATGCGCGACGTGATCTCCTGTTTTTTAGATTTGTGCAGTTGATTGGGGAATCGCCTGTGATAATGTGTTTTTGATGAACTGGTTCAGGGATAGATCTCGTTTTGCTGCTTCCAATGCCAGTCTGCGGTGCAGGTCACTTGGGATACGGATATTAAGGAAGCACTGATAAATTCAGCACTACCATCTTGACGCATTTTT
>ERZ773066.258-NODE-258-length-30926-cov-3.165528_pt1 | contig 30926 bp, 24 predicted proteins | sample MGYA00580573_ERZ773066 | MGnify/ENA primary metagenome ERZ773066 (study PRJEB29015, sample SAMEA2738128) | human oral metagenome | biome: human oral; feature: human-associated habitat; material: saliva | place: China | collected 2203 ... | reverse complement strand
TCCCGCCGTGACCATGGTGGCCTCATTTTTATCGATTTACGCGACCATCAGGGAATTATCCAGTTAGTTATCACTCCAGAAAATAATCAGGCTTTCACTCTCGCTGAATCCTTGCGCGATGAGTTTGTTATCTCCGCAACTGGCCTCATCCGCGAGCGCGCCGCCGATCTTAAAAACCCAAACATCGAGACTGGTGACATTGAACTCGTGGTCGAAAGCATTGAACTCTTAAACCGCTCCGACACTCCTCCAGTCAATACCCACGACGATGGTCCTGAATCCAGCGAGGAGCTTCGCCTCAAGTATCGTTATCTTGATTTGCGTCGTCCAAGCATGCAAAAGACCCTGAAACGCCGCGCCAAGTTTTATTCATATCTCAGAAACTACATGGACCAGCACGACTTTATCGAGGTCACTACGCCAATTCTCGCTAACTCCAGCCCTGAAGGCGCCCGCGACTTCCTCGTGCCATCCCGTCTGAAACCAGGTCTCTTCTATGCACTTCCTCAAGCTCCTCAGCAGTTCAAACAGCTCCTCATGGTTGGTGGTCTGCCACGTTATTATCAGATTGCTCCATGTTTCCGTGATGAGGATCCACGTGCCGACCGTCTTTATGGTGACTTTTATCAACTAGACTGCGAGATGTCTTTTGTTGATAAGGGAGAAACCGTCAGACAAACTGTCGAGCCACTCATCAAGTCTCTCGTCACCGACTTTGCCGGCAAAAAACTTTTCTCTGAAGAAATCCCACGCATTTCATACCAGGAATCAATGGAAAAATACGGTGTTGACAAACCAGATCTTCGCTACGGCATGGAAATGATCGAGCTTACGGAAATCTTAAAAGACACCAGCTTCAAAGTCTTCCAGAGTCCATGCATTAAAGCTATCTGTGTCGAAAATGGCGCCAGTCTCACTCGTTCCCAAATTGATCAGTTCACCGAAAAAGCCAGGAAACTTGGCGCCTCCGGTCTCGCCTACATCATGTATGAAAACGGCATCGAAAAAAGTCCAATTGCTAAATTCTTGCAACCTGAAGAACTTGCCAAAATTAAAGAAGCCACTGGCGCTAAAGATGGCGATGCTGTCTTCTTCTGCTCTGATGACCGCGCCAAGGTGAACAAAATCCTCGGACAACTCCGCATTGCTTTTGCAGATCACTTTAACCTGAAGGATGACTCTACTGTTGCGCTTTGTTGGATTGTTGACTTCCCATTCTACGAATGGAATGATGGTGAACGTAAAATCGACTTCGGTCACAACCCATTCTCGATGCCAAAAGGTGGCCTCGCCGCTCTTGAAGCTGCAGAAACCGATGAAGAAAAACTTGCCATCGTCGCTGACCAATACGACATGGTGATGAATGGTTATGAAATCTGTTCTGGCGCCGTCAGGAATCACAATCCTGAAATCATGTACAAAGTTTTCAATATTCTTGGCTATGGTCATGAATACGTCGAGAAACGCTTTGGTGGCATGCTCAATGCCTTCAAATTTGGTGCACCTCCACACGCTGGCTGCGCCTTCGGTATCGAGCGTATCTTCATGGTCTTAAACGACACAAAGAATATCCGCGACATTGTGGCCTTCCCAAAGAACGGTTCTGGTATCGATCTTATGATGAGTTCTCCATCCTTCGTCGATGAATATCAGCTAAAGGATGCACACATCCAGATTATTGAAGACGGGGAATAAGAGACTCTAGCCATAAAAAATCTACACCGCAGTGTAGATTTTTTAATCCATGTTTTAGGCAAAAATTACAATACCAAGCAGCACACAGGCGAGTAGAACTCGGTAGTAACCAAAGGCTGGGATTGAATTTTCCTTCTTGAAAAACTTCATCACTACTTTCAAAGCGATTAGGCCAGAGATAAAAGCGACCAAATTAGAAAGTAGCAGCATCTGCCAGTTTGCAGCAATATAAGCGCGACTTGAACTTGAAAGCAGCGACTTGCCGCACACTGCCGTCATGATTGGGAGAGAAGCAAGGAAAGAATATTTCGCGGCTGAAGCAGAGTTCATCCCCATCACACGACCGGCAATAATTGTTGATCCAGAACGCGAAACGCCCGGAATCAAAGCAAATACCTGTGCAAGGCCAATCACGAGCGCTCTTTTATGAGGTAATTTATTTTCGTCTGTCTCAGATTTGTGTGGCAAGCGATTCACGAAAATCATCAAAAGCCCCACGGTGCCCATTGCGATTGCAATCGTGGTCAGAGCGGAGAAGAAGCTATGTTGCTCAATAAATTTTGATAGCACTAGTCCAATCAGCCCAGCTGGAATCGAAGTGATCAGAAGATTCATCGCCATATGCATGTCACGCTTAACAAACACTTGCTTAAAAATCTTCGCAATTTCTTTACGATAATAGATTAAAAGTGCAAACAAGGTACCGAAATTAATCAGCTCCAAAAAGAAATGAAAATCGTCCGCGCGACTCCCGGCGCCTAATAACTTTTGGACAAGCTCCAGATGCCCGGAAGAAGACACTGGAATAAACTCGGTCAGACCTTGCGTCAAACCTAAAACAAGTGATTCAATTACATTCATACTAGCATTATAGCGAATAATCTGTTTTCTTTACAATCTTGAAATATCATGTATAATATGTCAAAAGAATATTATTAAAAATCACAGGGAATTAAATTAATGCCGATTATCAAATCTGCAAAAAAGGCAGCACGCCAAGCAGTCAAACGCACTGCGCAGAATCAACAAATTAAAAAGTTCATTAAGGCCGCTCTCAAAGCTTTCAAGGCTGAACCAACTCCTGAAAATCTTTCAAAAGCTCAGTCTGAATATGACAAAGCTGCAAAGAAAGGTCTTTTGAAGAAAAATACCGCTTCTCGCCGCAAAGCAAACTTAGTTAAAATCGCTAAGGCTGCAAAAGCTGAAGTTAAAGAAGCTCCAAAGACTGTGAAAAAAGCTGTTGCAAAGAAGCCTGCAGCTAAGAAAACCACTGCAAAAAAGGCAACCACTAAAAAAGCAACTGCCAAGAAAGCTTAAATAGTCGCCAAGAAGGCTTAGTCAATCTTTAAAATAGGGCCCAGCGCCCTATTTTTTGTCTGATAATTCAAGCAAAAAAGTTTCCAGCAAAAGCCAAGGCTCTTTCGAAAAACTAGTTTGTTTTAGCATCATATCAATTTCGGCGAGCTTCTTCACGATGCGTTTCTCGCGTTCACCATTTGGTCTGGCCGCCAGTAAATCCACTGCCTTTTTGGTCCAGGACCCCACTGTTAGGTATGGATTATTACTCTCCTCAGCCTCACGTAGTAGTTTTACCGCCCTCTTTCCGTCAGTCAAAGCAATATCAAACACGCGAAAAGTCAGAAATTTGTCTACTTCCTCAGTTATCTTAAATTCATCAATCTTCACCTGCTGGGGATTTTTCTTCGCTACGGCAGCCAGTTCCTTATAGACGGCATTTCTCTTGTCGATCTTCTGTTCTAAAATCACGATTCTGTGTTCAGTCTCAAGATATTTTGGCAGCTCTGCAAATAATTCTTTCTTTGCCCCCAAATCCTTGATTAAGATTTTTCTTGTTTCAGAAAACAACGTCGTACCCTGGAAAATCGACACCAAATCTGCCTTTTCTAGACTCTCTGCGTCAATTACTTCATAGCTCTCACCCAAAAAGTCCTTAGCTTTCGACTCGGCTTTTTTGCGATCGTCTCCATCAATCAGATAAATCATAAAATCTTCTTTTGGCAATGTGGGCAAAGATGCGTACCGCGACCTGCCACCTTTATTTTAATAATTTCCGTTCCACAGCGGTTGCAAGGCTCTCCTTCTCGGCGAAAAACTTGCGCAAATTTCTGTAGGTAATCCCCACGTGTACCATCCGCCTTCACATAAGTCGCCATCGTACTCCCACCAGAATCAATCGAGGCTTGCATTACTGATTTTGCCGCTTCTAATAAGTCGGAAATCTCTGCTTCACTCAGCGACCCGGTCAATCTTTCTGGATGAATTTTAGCTAAGAACAACGCCTCGTCCGCGTAAATATTACCAAGCCCGGCAATCACTGTCTGATCCAAAATAGTCGGTTTTATCTCCGCATTCTTGTGTCTTGCCAAGTTTTTAGAAAACTCCGCCACGCTCATTTGCCATGGTTCTTTGGCTAGCTTCTTAATAAAACTATCCTGCATTACTTCGCTAGTCTCTAGAACCTTACAAAACCCAAACTTCCGCTGGTCGTTAAAATATAATGTCCCGTTCTCAAGGGTGAACGATACGCGAGTCTGCTTGTTTGGTAGCTCCGAGAAGAAGCTATCCGTCGGGTGGCCGCCCGCAAAACTTTTTTCGTCATAAAGTGAGGTTTTGAAATCACCAGCCTCAATCATTTCTCGATAATCCTTGCCGGACTCCTCGCCGAAAGCCCGAAAAATTAGCTGTCCGGTCATTCTCAGATGTACCATCATCGAAACCCCGTTTGCAAAATCAAAAATCAACGCTTTCCCAAAACGGCGAATAGCAATAATTTCTTGCTCCTCTATCAACTCTTTTGGGCCAATAAAAGATTTGTCGCAAAAAACCTGCACAGTCTTTACGCGCCTTCGCAAAATAAACTGATCTAGCCCCCGACGAATTGTCTCAACTTCCGGTAACTCTGGCATAGCTCTATTTTATCCTAAATCCCGCAAACTCTCCATATTAAAAACTTAAACGTACAGGATCACAAGAATCATCAAGCTTATGCTTGACTATAATTATAAAATATTGTAGAATCGCGGCAACTACGGGGAAGGTCCCCGAGGGTTCTTTGAAAGGAGTGTAACATGAAAAGACACAATTTGTTACCGTTGGCAACCGTTGTTGCACTTTGCATGAGTGTAACATCCACTACTATTCCGTTTGGCGCGCTCAATTTTGACGCACAGACGGTTTATGCAGGTGTTGTAAAACGCGGCGCTTCCAGCAAGTCTGCCGACACAACATCAACCGCAACTACTGACGCATCTTCGGATGCAAACACCACTAAGCAGGAGACCTCAATCGGCACCGCAGCTTCCAGCGACGGCAAGACCTACACCGAAGTTGATTCGAATGGTCAGGTCGTCACTCAGCGTGATTTACAGGATGGCGCTTCAAAGTATGCCATCCCCACCTTCCACGGGAGACCCTACTCAAGCGATTTTCATAGCATTGGTGGTGGCTACATCGAAGACGAGTTGGTCTTTAACCCGCTCATTAATCCCGATGGGAGTCACCGCAAGGATAAGGATCCGTTGATCTACCCGGTGAATGTATATAAGTCGAGCGATTGGCTGCTTCCGAATGGGGTTGCAAAGACACCGGGTTATCTCGGCGCAGAACTTGAACTTGAAACAGCAAGTTTTGACGATAGGGGGACTTTGCGTTTAACTCCTACTCCGAAAACCGCCGCGCATGGCACAATGATGTTGCTTTATTGTTCGAAATATACCACGGAGAACCATCCGTGGCCCGCAGTAAATCCGATAACCAATAAGCCGCTGTGGGACACCCAACCGTTTTGGAGAAGTGACAATAGCTTTGATCTGTACGGATACTTGAAGCAGTTTACCCCTGAATATAAAGATTGTCGTACAGTCATGGAAGTGGACGGACCTGCACCAATGAAATATGGAAAAAGAACTATGTATGGCAGCGGTTTTCACTTCGGAATCGACTACGACTACCACATTATTACAGATGAGGGACCGTTTGGCTGTGCGCCTGAAATCGATATCCAGTTAAGTAATTCTGTGGTCTTCCAAAAAGACTATAATGGTTTACCGGGTGGATTGGCGTTCCACTCAACTTATCCGACATCGGATGGTAAATGGGCGTATAGCGCCGATGCCAAGGTTCGAATTGAACCCGGCTATGAAGGCCGGAAAATCCGCATTACCGGAACAAATGATGCGTACATTAACGAGGGGGTACTTAAGGGCCTCGAAATGATTATGCATTATTATGTTGAAGATCACTCCCTCAACAACGTACTTGGGGAGGAGTATGGTTGGGTAGAAATCCCCATCCCTGGCTTTGATGCAGAAAAGGCGAAAATCATAGTTTTTAGATTAAAGTCTTAAATGATGCCGATAGCCTACTGAAAAGATGTCATGTTCATCCTTAGCGCCTGGATTTTTTCCAGGCGCTCACCATTTGACCGATTCCGCTTTTGGCTATATACTTTAAAAGAAATATCTAATGGATTTAAAGTATGCATCTCACTTCTCGTATAAAAAAGATCATAATAGGGCTCTTTCTTGGATTTCTTTTGACAATAATTACTGGTACTTCCAACTCTTTTGCGGTAGAGAAGCCGGGTGGTAGCTCTGGAGGTCAGGGTGGGAAAATCAATTCTTGCGGTAGTGATCCTAAGGCCGTATGTTATAGCAGCCACAATGATAGTGCAAGCGAAGTTAGTGGTGGAGGTGGTGAATGGGTGAAGATAGATATAAGAGTTCAAAAATTCGACAATGTAAGAAATGCAATACCTTATAGTTTTCTTCGAGAAAAAAAATATCATATACGTGAAGATACTGATAAACATATTAAATACGGATCCGACCCTAAGGTAATTACAGGGTGTGGAGAAGCGGACTATGTCTATGTCTTTATTTCGCATACGTATATAAATAACCCAAATTCAAATCCACCTTATCCAGCAACAGGAGACGGGTATGGACCGAATAGCTTTTCGAATTTTTGGGAGCACATGGAAAATGGAATAACGGTAGAACAAAGATACGTAAGACGAGCTGGGGAATATCACGCTGATTACAATGACGCAAAAGACGCCTATTTTAAATATGTAGCGCGTACTGGCCAAGGCGACGATGCGGTAGCTGAGGCAAAATGGAGGCAGGGTCAATTCTCCTGGTTCTGCTCCTGGGATGCAGATAAGAAGCCTGATTGTGACCCGAACGATCCGACTTGTAATGATAAAATTATTCCGCCAACCCCAACGGCTGGCAGTCTCAACTGTGGCCGCGATCTCCCTGGTGTTTCCACCTCACCATACAAAGGCAACACTGTTGCCGAATCTGGCGTCATCAATCTCTCCTATACCGGCACCCTAGATTTTCGTAACTGGCAAAACACTACAAAGGGGAAGAATTTTGTCCTGGCCCGGCCGGGAGATTCAGTTCGCTTCAAACACTCCATGTGTTATACCGCACAAGCAGTTGGGCGCACTCTGCAAGGTCGTCCAACCCCAGACAAAGAAAATCATTTCCAAATTTACGCAAAACGCAACGGCAGCGAGGATAGTCGTTATCTCTTCGGCCAATCTGAACTACTTGACGGCAATCAGCGTACTGTCCATGCCCACACTCAGCACCAAATCCGTGGTAACGGTATTGTTTCTGCTGACTACGGCTTCACTACAGAATCTCCAACTGGTAACCCGACTCCAGATTATCTCTGTAACTCACCGATTTTCATAAACGGTAACAACCGCGGCATCCAGAACGGTTTTCAAATCCCAGGCTTCGCGACCGGTGTCACGAACTGTAATTCCGCCAACCGCACCACCAACAATTCTGAAGTCGGCAGTGTGATTTCTCAAGGTTTGCGCTATGACGACATTCGCACCTGGGTTTCCTACACCACCCAGTTTGTCGGTAGATGTGGCTGTGAACGCGACGAGGCATATGAAAATCATTTTAAACAGACTTCATATGACACCGCCGGCACTTCAAGCGATCCACGAACCGAATGGGGCCAAAACTACGTCTCTTGTCGCGCCAGTGGCACCTGTAACCATGGTGAAGACACAAGATACAGACCAACCTATACATATGAATTTCCGCTTACTACTGAAAATCGCGGCACCAAAGAAACTGAGTCCAAGGTCTATGTCCCGTATAACTTCAATACCTATGTCACTAGCTTCATCGATGCCGAAGATATTGCTTTCGCCGGTGAACAAGTCGACATTGGTGGCTCCTATCATATTCTGCCAAGACAAAACGATGTTGTTGCAAAGAATGCCTACGCCACTGTTACCTCCAGCAAAGAAACTTTCCGTATTTATGAAATGATTCTCCCAATCTATGCCAATCCAAACACCTTCTCTGGCAACGAACGCTCCGCTCAAGACGTCTGTCAGTATTACGGTATTTCCAACTGTAATCTTGTTAATACTATCAATGGTCCAATGAACGCCAGTGGTAACTACAGCGGTGAAAGTAAAAATACTGGCACCTACTCCCGTACTATTCCAGACAATAAAGAGTATGTTGGCTTCAAATATTGCACCGCCACCTCGATCTGGCCAGCCTCCTCTCATGTCGGTACTACCAATACAGTTGATGAAAACATCAGCGGTCCAGCCATGAGTGGTGGTGACGAAAGTAAATATAACGTCTCTGATCTTTCCTGTATTACTATCGCCAAGAAACCAAACTTCCAAGTTTGGGGTGGTGGTATGTACACCAATGGTAGCATCGAGACTTCCGTCAGCAAAAAAGTGCCAGGCAGTGGCTTCAATCCTTATCCAAATGGCACTGAAAAGATTTTCGGCTCATGGGATGAATACCACGTAATCGCTGGCAGTAATGTCTCCGGTTTTGGCTCTGGGGCCTCCCTTGGTTATGAAAGGGGCTATCGCTTTGATGTTCCAACTGGTGGCGCCAATCTTAATGATAGTCGCAATAATCTCACTGTCGCAAGCCGCGGCCGCACTGGTTACTCTGGTGTGCCAGGTCTTCCATCAAGCCTCTTAGCCCGTCTCAAGGCAAGATACCGTGATAATATTGAAAAAATCAGTCGCCTCAAAATCACCACACACGACACTGGCTTACAGAATGCTTATATCAAAGGTGATGTCAATCTCTCGCAAATTAGTCTTCCAGATTATAATCCAAACGCTGCCAGTACACTTGGCGTGATGAAAAATAGTCTCTATAAAACTCTTTCCGCCGACGATTCAAAGAACAATACCCTCGTTCTCTATGTCGACGGTACCCTCAATATTGATCAGAATATCTGCTATGCCACCTCTGGATATTACTGTGAAGGTGTCTCTTCCACCATACAAAATAATTATGCCGATATAGCTACAAACTCCATCACTAAGCTCCCTCAAATTCTCATTTTTGCCAAACAAATCAACGTAGAACAATATGTGACTCGTATTGACGCTTGGCTCATTCTCGATGAAGATAATGCACCAAACAATCTTAACACCTGTTCAACCTATGCCGAACCTTCAGCTCTCGTCTGCTCGAAAACTCTCGTCTTCAATGGCCCTGTCTTTGCCAAGAGTCTTACCTTAAGACGCACTGGCGGCGCCAATCATGGCGGCGGTATAGCAACCCGTGACAACGCAGGTTCTCGTGAGCTCGGAACCTCCTTCAGGCATCTCCCAGGCGATACTTATTATTTCACCGCCAATGATGGCTCAATCGCACCAGGTGAAATCTTCAATCTCCGTTCAGACGCCTACTACTGGGGTATGGGGCAGGCCCAGCGCTCAGGTATTGCGGAAGTCGTCTATCAGCGCGAACTTGCACCACGATACTAAAACTAAAATGGGTCCATGTCGAGCGCGTGGACTCTTGACTAAAAACCAAAGCCAAAGGTCCAAAAATTACATCAAAGTTTTTCTAAAGCAAGATAGACGCCTCGCCTTCAAGCTTGTCAAAACAAAACTCTTATGCTAAATTTATATAAAATAGGTCAACACAAAAATGGATTCTGGAATGCAAAATAATCAACCAAAAACACCTGCTTCAAGCACGGTAGATGCTGCCATGAAGGCACCACATCCGGGCGGTGGCTCTGATTTTGGTCTGAATCCAGAAGACGCCGTCTCGAAGGTTGCCGATAAAATCCAGCATGCCACCAATATCCTGATTGCTCTCTCCAAGGATCCGAACGTTGATGAGATTTCTGCTGCCATCGCTCTAGCCTTTGTTCTAGACCAACAGAAAAAACATGTCACGGCTATTTACTCCGGACAAACTCCAAATGCGCTTGAATTTTTGCGCCCTGAAGAAACCTTCCAAAAAGACATTAGTGGCTTGCAAGATTTTATCATCGCCCTCAATAAGTCGAAGGCCGACCACCTTATCTATCAGGTTGAAGGTGATTATGTCAAAATCCTTATCACTCCATACAAAGGTCAAATCAAAAAAGAGGATCTCGAATATTCCTACAGTGACTATAATGTTGACCTCGTGATTGTCTTCAATGTTAATTCCGGTAGCGAAATCGACTCCGCCCTCTCTGAATATGGACGTATTATGCATGATGCCATGGCGATTAATATTACCTCCAGCGTGCCGGGTCGCTTTGCGGATCTTGAATGGAGTGATCCATCAAAATCTTCCGTTTGTGAAATGGTCTATGATTTACTCAGTGAGCTTGAAATTGACAATACTCCACAAGAGGTTGCCACTGCCCTGCTTACCGGTATTCTTTCTGCCACCGAACGTTTTTCGAATAATCGCACCAAGCCAACCACTATGGCGGTCGCTTCAAAACTCATGGAGGCCGGCGCTGACCAGCAGTTAATTTCCTCAAATATCTTAAAAGCCGAGACTCCAGCTGTAGCTGCTGAAAATCCTTTTGCTACTCAATCCCCAAGCGCCACTGAAACACCAGCAGCTCCGGTAGCCCAAGAAACACAAGAAGCTCCAGCGACTCCAATCATTCAAGAAACTCCAGAAGTGCCAGTAACTCCTGCAGCTCCAGTATCCCAGGAGGCGTCAGCAGCTCCGGTGTCTCAGGAATCCCCGGCAACCACAGCAGCCACGCCAGAAGTTTCAGTAGCCTCGCAGGACTCCACCGAAGCTCCGCAACTCACTCCGGAACAAGAACTTGAACGTATGTTTGAACAGAATCAGACTTCCCAGTCTCAGTCCTCTCCCTCAGGTAGTTCACTCCCGGGAAACCCTATGGTTGCCGCCTCGAACGTAATGGACGACTTAGCTCGCCTCACCGATTCAATGCTGAGTTCAGAATCTCCAGTAGCACCAAATGTCATTCCAGCCGCCCCTGTTGAGTCTATAGCTCCAAATATCCCAGCGGTACCAGAAAATATCCCAACATCCTCAGAAGCACCAGTGGCGACTCCAAATATCCCTGTCGCACCGGAAAATATTCCAGTCGCGCCAGAAAATTCTCCTACTCCAAACATTTCAGTTGCACCAGAAACCCCAACCATTCCAGTAGCCCCAGTACAGCCTCAATATATTCAACCGCAACCGATGCAATATCAACCAGCACAACCGCAGCCAGTGCAATATCAATCAGTACAGCCGCAACCACAGCAATATCAGCCTGTGCAACCTCAACCAGAACAGATTCAGCCGATGCCTCAAATGCAGGCCGAATATCAGCCAACTCCTCAATTTGTTCAGCCTGCTACACAACCAATTCAGCCTGCTCCTCAGCCAGCCCAGCCAGCCTTCCGTCCTCAACCAGCTTCAAACCCTGAAATTTATGGTCACACCATCGCCGAACCGGTCATAGATTCTGGTGAAGACATGAGCCGTCTGATGGATGAAGCCCTCGCTGAGCCTTCACCGATTCAGAATCCAATCGGCTACCAGGGAATGATCAACCAATCCAACTACATCAATCAGTCTCTCAATCAAAATACTACGCCAAATTATCCGCTTGCTGTTGGTCAGCAACCGGTTACGAATTACCAGCAGGGCCAAAATCTTGCAACGCTTTCCGCGCCTGCCTTGCCACAAATGCCACAAAATCAGGCCTACCCAAATCCTGAATATTCAAATGTGGTCCCTGAGTATCAAACTCCAGCTATGCCGGTTCTTCCTGAGGATCCATCACAGCCGGCTCCACAGCCAGTTCAGCCTATTCAACCACAAATGCAGACTCCAGTTCAGCCTGTCCAAGAGCCAGCTCAACCACAAATGCAGGTTCCAGCCCAGCCTGCCCCAGAGCCAATTCAGCCACAGCAGCCAATGGATAGCTATATACAAGCCACTCCACCAGCCACCAGCACGCCAATCCCAGATTTTCTCCAGCCCGAATCATTCCTGCCGCCAGCTCCAGCCCCAGTAATTATCGATCAGGCCGCGCCTCCATTCATGCCACCAGTTATGCCTACCCCACAGGCTATCCCACAGCCTACTCCACAGCCGGCTCCTCAGCCAATTCAGCCAGCTCAACCACAAATGCAGGCTCCAGTCCAACCTGCCCCTCAGCCAGCTCAGCCACAAATGCAGGCAGAAGTTCAGCCAACCCCACAGCCAACTCAGCCGCAGACCACTGCTGCTCCGGACGCTAATCCAGTCAAAGCTGATCCATCTGCCTTCCACATCCCAGGCAGCTACTAGTTTTGACATTGTGAAAAATTCCACTATGATGGTAGTAAATGACAGAAAAAAATCCCAAAACTCCAACCTCAGAGATCGACCACGAGAAAATGGCTAAAATTGAAGCCGAAGTCAGTCCAAATGACATCATCTTAATCGATAAACCAGATGGCCTCAGTTCCTTCGGCGTAGTGGCGCGTGTTCGACGTGTGCTCTCTGAGCGAGTTGGCAAAAAGATAAAAGTCGGCCATACCGGCACACTCGACCCCTTTGCTACTGGCCTTCTCATTCTTCTCGCCAACAAAGCCACCAAACTTTCCAATCAATTTCTTAAGCTCGACAAGTGGTATGAGGCAACGATCCGTCTCGGCAAGGTTAGCACTACAGGTGATCCTGAAGGTGAAATCACCGATTTTGTATCAGAAACTCCAAGAGAAAATCTCCCGGATCGCAACGAAATCGAGCAGGTGATCAAAAAATTTGTCGGCCAAATTCAGCAAACCGTCCCAAGTTTTTCTGCCGTCAAAATCAACGGCCAGCGCGCTTATCAACTTGCCCGTCGTGGTAAAACCGTAGAAATGCCAACCCGCACCGTCGAAATTTACGCCATCGAAATCCTAGGCTACCATTATCCAGATCTCGTGATTCGCACGCATGTTTCTAGTGGCACCTATATCCGCACCCTTGGTGAAGATATCGGCAAAGCCTTGAATACTGGCGCCTATCTCACCACCCTTCGTCGCACCAAGATCGGCGACTTCGACATTGCTGCCGCCACTAAGCTCGCTGATTTTATGAGTGTAGAAGAAATTCATCAAACATGAACTCTTGTAGAAACTCCTATACCGTGGTATAATCTCTCCAATATGATTACAAAAGAGAATAAAGCTAAGGCAATTGCTGCTACTGCCCGTGATAAAAAGGACGTCGGTTCTCCAGAGGTTCAGGTTTCTATTTTAACTGAGCGTATCAAAGAAGTAACTGAGCACGTTAAGGCTAACAAGCACGATTTCATGGCTCGCCGTGGACTTATGCAGATGGTTGGTCGCCGCAAGCGTCTTCTAAAGTATCTTGAGAAAACCGACTTCGAACTCTACAAAGGTACAGTCGCAAAACTCGGACTTAGGAAATAATCACGAAATCCCCGCGCAAGTGGGGATTTTTAGTGCACAAATCTTAAAAAAAGACCCTACATAAGTAGGGTCCCAGGTTCCATTAGAGTAGATTATCGAAATCCATCAGAACAGGTTATCAAAGTCTTCGACCGGCATTCCGAGTATCTCAACTACTTGCGGTCTTTCACTCTCGCCATTGAAGTATTCTTCGCTGAAAGCATCAATCTCGTCTCTGAAGCGAGTTGCCGCCATTGCGATACTTACTTGAATTTCATGCGGGGTCGGTTTTCTGACCTTGCGGTAGAAGGTGCGGATCTTTGCCGGATCAGCGAGGCTTTCTGTACTCCATCTGGTGGAAATCTTCGCGCGGCATTTATCAAAATCCGGCCGATGCAAATATCTCATTCTCACCTTAGACACATCTTGTAAAATGTCGTAGATATCGCCAACTGCCCCCTCTCTACGCTCAATCGCCTGATAGAGCATGTCATCTTCTTGGAAGAAATAATCTTCCGCCATGTTTTGCACCAACGAAAACTTCAAGAAGTTTCCCCCGTCCTGCTCGATGAAGAAGAACACGTAGTCGACGTTCAAATCGAGGCGGATCTGTTTTCTGAGTGGCACCAGCTTCTCCTCAAGGAGTCTGTTGCGAAATAAATCTCGCGCCTTCTGAATCTCGGTCTCATCCTCACCTGTGAAACCATCCATCTTGATTAAAAGATAGTGATTGTCTCTCTGTATCTGCTGTTCCATATAATGGTCCTTTCTTAATGTACATGAATTATCAGTTCAACTTGTTCTAAGGCCGCTCCCCTCCTTTCGGTCTTCAATAATAGACATCTTAGAACATCTTATATTATAACATAAAAACTATAATCTGTAAAATATAACGTAATAGCTCACAACCTTTGCAATAAAATATTAAATAGAATAAGATAACTCTTGACCCTAATCATAACTCATCTACGGATATCTTTAAAGGCCTTTTCATGATACAATCAATACATAACAATAAAAGGGAAGACGGCGGATAAGTCTTCTAGAGTTTATGAAATAGAGATAAAACTCGGTTTCAGTTTGCTAGGGTAGTTATCTGGTGTTTTCCCAAGAAAGGAATCAATGGAAATAATCAATCCAACCGGCAAACACACGTTCAGTGTGTCAACCGATTTTTGTGGTCGTGAATTGAAACTCGAAGTCAATCGCGTTGGTTTTCGCACCACTTCATCTGTTTTAGTTACTTATGGCGACACTGTCGTTCTCGGCTCGGTCGTTGTTAGCGAAAAACCTGTCGTGCAGGATTTCTTCCCACTCTCAATCGACTATGAAGAAAAATTCTATGCTGCTGGCAAAATTTCTGGCTCAAAATTCATTAAGCGTGAAGGTAAACCTGCCGATGAAGCAGTGTTAATCGGTCGCCTCATCGATCGTCCAATTCGCCCACTCTTCCCTAAAGGCTACCGTCAAGAAGTCCAGGTTGTTACTACCGTCCTCTCAATGGATCCAAGTTTTCGTCCTGATGTTGTCGCTATGATTGCTGCTTCTTCAGCTCTTTTGAATGCTGGCGTACCATTTGACGGACCAGTCGCTGGTCTTCGCATTGGTCGTGTGAACGGTGAGTTTAAGGCCTTCCTCACTAAGGAAGAACGTGAGGCTTCCGATCTTGATCTTGTGGTTGCCGTAAAAGACCAAAAAGTTGTCATGGTTGAGGCTGGCGCTAATGAAGTCCCAGAACAGGTTATTATTGACGCGATGCGTTGGGCTGTTAAAATGGCGCAGCCAGCACTTGCACTTCAAAGGGAATTGAAGGAAAAACTCAATGTGGTTGAGAAGCCATATGAACTTAGTCTGCCAGATGCAGCGGTTGCTGAAAAAGTTGAAAACTGGACCCGTGAGCACTTTAGGGGTGAAGACGGAAAAACTGGCACTAAAATCCGCGGTAATGTACTTGATCGTAAGCGCATCGCCGATGAATTAAGAGATCAGATGGATGCTGAATTTGCACTCGAGCTTGGTGAAGGTGAAACTGACGAGGAAAAAATTGCAGATTATGACGCTCGCTTGAAGGATGAATATCACAATGCCTATGAACTAGCCATCCATCATGAAGTCCGCCGCGCCATCGTTGAAGATAGCGTTCGTCCTGACGGCCGTAAACTTAATGAGGTTCGTCCGCTCAGCTCTCAGGTTGCTATCTTGCCACGCGTACATGGCTCCTCACTCTTCACCCGCGGTCTCACTCAAGCCATGAACATTGTCACTCTCGCTCCTCTTTCATATGCTCAGATTGTCGACACTATGGAAGTCACCGATGGTGAACGCCGCTACATGCACCACTATAATGCACCTAGCTACACCGTTGGTGAAACTGGCCGCATCGGTTCTCCAGGTCGTCGGGAAATCGGCCACGGCTATCTTGCCGAGCGCGCCCTTCTCCCAGTACTTCCATCCAAGGAAGACTTCCCATACGCCATTCGTTCCGTCACCGAAATCATGTCTCAAAACGGTTCCACCTCAATGGCTGCCACTTGTTCATCTTGTCTTGCACTGATGGACGCCGGCGTTCCACTTAAGGAGCCTGTCTCTGGTGTTGCTATGGGATTGATGCTTGATGGCGAAACCCCACACGTTCTAACCGATCTCATGGATGCCGAGGATTTTGCTGGTGACATGGACTTCAAGGTTACTGGTACTAAGAACGGTATTACTGCCCTCCAGATGGATATGAAGGTTCACGGCCTACCTGTTGATATTCTTGAAAAAGCTATTCAGCAATCTCACGAAGGCCGCATGTTTATTCTTGGCCACATGCTTTCCGTACTTTCCGCTCCACGTGCTGAGCTTTCACCATACGCTCCACGCATCGAAAAACTCATGGTCAAACCTGAGAAGATTGGTGCCGTGATCGGTAAGGGTGGTGAGATGATCAACAAAATCACCTCTGAAACTGGCGCTGAAGTTGATATTGACGACTCTGGTCTTATCACTGTTTCTGGCACTGATGCGGAGAAGATTAAGCGCGCCATCGACTGGATTCGCAGTCTCGTTGAAGAACCTGAAGTTGGCAAAATCTACCGCGGTAAAGTGGTGAATATTAAAGACTTTGGTGCCTTCGTGAATATTCTTCCAGGCATCGACGGCATGCTCCACATTTCTCAAATTTCTGAGAAACGTCTTGATAAGGTTGAAGATGCACTCCACCTCGGCGACGAAGTGAATGTACGTCTCGACTCGATTGATGATAAGGGCCGTCTCTCCCTCAGCATGCGCCGCGTCGAACAATAGATCGCGCTAAGCGTCGTTTCATGCGCCGCTTTACCGCTTTAATAAAAAAGATTGGTCGTATGGCCAATCTTTTTATTCTAAAGCCTTAATTCTAAATCAAGTCAAATCAAGTTAGGGTAAGTCAGGATAGGACTCATTTCAGGCTTATAAGTCAACGAAGCCGTTATTTTCTTTAACCTTTTCATCGCGGCAAGTCATGGCTGGATTACCATTTGGATCCTTCACTCCGCGATAAACTTCCTTTACTTCAGCAGAAAGATTCTCACAAAGTTCTGGCGCATGTCCGGCGGTTGCAAATTTCCACTCGCCATTTGGTAATGCACGGTAGTACATTGCAAGATGACCACCACCGGCACCTTCGACGCGGGTTGCGCCTGTTGTTGGGTTAGTTATTACTTCGTAATTCATATGTTCGCTTGCCACTGCAAATAGATAGGTTGCGTCTTTGTTAGTGTAAAGTCTAGTTAAATCTACGATTGGCCAACTATCCTTAATCTCAAAACCTTCGTCATTCTTGCCAGACATCTTTTGAGTCCTAGCCTTAATAAAATTCATAAGATCGCCGATCCGAGTATCCATGGCCATTGGCTTAACAATCTCGGACACTTTCGCACTCTCGATATTTTCTACAGCTTTGGTGCCTGTGGCGAGCTCATATTTTGAAATCACCTCGTTCGCCTTAACGAGAGCTTCCTTTGAATTCTTTACCTCACCTTCCAGTTTGTTTTTCTGATCGTTAACCCTGATCGTGGTATAAATCAAACCGCCAAGACAGGCAAGAATTATTAAACAAAAAACCGCAGCTAACTTTTTATTGCCACGGCCTGCTCGAGAATCTCGCTCTTCACTACTGATATTTATAATATTGTCTGTATCGTTTCGATCCATATATCTCCTTTAATCAACTATAACATAAACAATTTTTTCCGCTAGTCCCTCACTCTATCTAGAATTATTATGCTATAATCTGTCTATGGTTAAACGAAAAAAAGGTCGACGCAAATCTTCCCGTGAGGTAGTTCCAGAGCACGAATTGCCAGGCGGTTTTTGGCGTCAAGTCTCAGCAGTTCTTATGATTGCCATCTCTATCGTCCTCGTGATGACTTGGTTTGGTAGTGGCGGCACTCTTCTTAACGATTTTCATAAATTCGGCCTCTGGTTGATTGGCTATGCCACTTTTGCCATCCCCGTAATCCTGGTTTATCTTGCCGTGAAAATCTTCCGCACCACAGATAATCGACTTCCTGCCGTCATCTGGGTTGTTTCGTTTTTGATGATTTTCTGGCTCTCTGGACTCTTTGGTCTGCCAACTTATGGCAACTCCGCCACACAAACTGGTGGTATTCTTGGGGTTTGGTTAAATAGTATGGTCACACAAATTCTCAACCCAAGTGTTGCCGCCTTTATTTATCTTGTTCTGATCTTTATTACTGCAATTTTTATTCTGCAACTTTCACCAGCCGCCGTCTTCCGCGATATTGCTAATATCTTCAAAACCACCAAGCGTGATGAGGATGCAGAAAATGCCCGCATCGCCCGACGTGCACAAGCTGAGGATGCTGTAAATTCTGGTGCTCTCGGTCCACTGAAGATCAAAGCTAATGGGGTTGAGGTTACTGCCGAAGAACTAAAAGCCGCACCAAAAATCGAAGTTAAAAAACCGGTTACTGCCGCCCCTGTTGAGGCTGAACCTGAACGTGCTCTCATTGCCGTTTCTGATCCAAACTGGAAAATGCCAAGCACTGACCTGCTTTCGAAAAAGCAGAATCCGCCAGATGGAGGCAACATTCAGCAGAATGCCTTCATTATCAACTCCACCTTTGCCGACTTCGGTATTGAGGTGAAGCTTGATGGCGCTAACGTCGGCCCTCGTGTCACTCAGTACACGATTCAGCCACCAACTGGTGTGGTTCTTTCGAAAATTGCCGCTCGCGACAAGGAGCTTGCGCTTAACCTTGCCGTCGATAAGGTACGTATTGAGGCGCCAATTCCTGGTACTCGCCTCGTTGGTATCGAGATTCCAAACGTCCGTCCAGCCGATGTCACTCTTCGTTCAATCCTTGAGAGTAACGAATGGAAGAAGGAGACTAACCCGCTCTCTTTTGCGGTTGGTAAAGATATTTCTGGTAACCCAGTTATCGCCAATCTCGCTAAAATGCCCCACCTCCTAATCGCTGGTACTACTGGTTCTGGTAAGTCTGTCATGACTAACACTCTCATCTCCTCTTTGCTTTATCGCAATGCCCCAAGCGACATGAAACTAATCATTGTCGACCCGAAGCAGGTGGAAATGGTGCAATATAATGACATTCCGCATCTCTTAACTCCAATTATCAACTCCACTGAAAAATCGCTTTCCGCCATGAAGTGGGCTGTTAATGAGATGGAGCGCCGATATACTCTTATGGCTGAAGAGAAGGTTAAGAAAATTGAAGACTACAACGAAAAGCTTCATAAAAAATCTGCCACCATCACAGATGAGGATAACAATGAGCAACAACATGATGGCGGCAAGATGCCATACATCGTCATCGTGATTGATGAGATGGCCGACTTGATGATGCAGGCAGGGAAAGACCTCGAGCAATTGATCGTTCGCATTGCGCAGAAGGGTCGCGCCTCTGGTATCCATCTCGTACTCGCAACTCAGCGTCCTGAGGTTAAGGTGATTACCGGTCTGATCAAGGCCAACGTTCCAGGTCGTATTGCCTTCGCTGTGAACAATAACACCGACTCTCGCATTATGCTCGATATGGGTGGTGCCGAGAAGTTGCTTGGAAAAGGTGATATGCTGATGCTGACCACCGAGATGATGGGTAAACCTCGTCGTATTCAGGGTGCTTATGCTTCCGATAGTGATGTTGAAAAACTTACCAACTTCCTCCGTGAGCAGCGTGCTCCTGAATATAATAACGAAGTGATTTCTCAAGCCGTTCAAATCAAGGGTATTGGCCCAACCGATGGTGGCGGCTTTGGCGACCTCGGTCGTAAATATGATCCACATGATCCAGTCGTCAGAAAAGCCATCGAAATTACTCTCACTAAAGGTAAATTCTCAACCGCCATGCTGCAGACTTATCTCGGCAAAGGTCACGGTTTCGTCTCTGGTCTCGCTATCTGGCTGGAAGAGATCGGTGTTATCGGCCCGGCCAATGGCAACAAGCCACGCGACGTGATGATTAAAAACCTAGACGAATTCGACCAGCTCGCCGGCGGATAGAAAATCACTGTAATTCGCAAATCACTGGCAGATAAGCGGATCGCCGGCGGATAGAAATCACTGCAATTCGTAAATCACTGGCAAAAAAACGAATCTCCGGCGGATAAGCGTGCCAACCAAGGATAGATAAAAATATAGCCCAAAAAGGCTATATTTTTTATTCCGTTTATGTTAAAATAGACACACTAACAAGGTACATATCATGAAACAAACACAAAACTCAGGCAACTCCGTCTGCAAATTTTCAATATCCCCAGGTTTTGCGCGCCTCAAAAATCTCCTCAGTACAAAACGCGCGCGAACAATCGCTACAATGTTCGCATTTTTTGCATCACTCCTTTCTCTATGCTTCTTGCAAAATCCTAGCTTCGCTAGTGTCCTCCGCACCCCAGCCACCTACCTCAATGTCTCCACCTCCACCCAAAATGTCGATTTCCAGTTTAACCAGTCCGAACTCTCTTCTTCCGCCTTCAAGACAAATAATGTTACCGTCAATATCCAGACTGATAACACCACTGGTGCTACCACTTATATTTCGAGCGTCGATGAGGCTACCAGTTTAGTTCACTCCGACTCTGGTATTTCCGATAGTATTGCCTCCATCTCCTCACCTCTCCTTTCCACTGCCTTTTCTGGCAAGACTTGGGGCTACCGCGTTGGCTCTCTCGCCACCACGGCTTTTAACCCAATTCCAAAAGCTAGCGCCCCTGCTGAAATCTTAAACACCACCTCCGCCACTCCAGTTTCAAATAATCTCAACATCGACTTTGGCGTCAAGGTCTCCCCAGATCTATCTTCTGGAACTTATTCTAAGCAAATTTTGTTTACTACGATCACAAACTACGTGCAGCTAAGAACTACCTTTCTTCCTGGCCCTGCTTTTAATCCGATAGTTTTAAATCTAGATACTATGCATTTAACTACTGGTAGTTTTGAACATTCGGCCACACCACCTGCAAATTTCAGCGATGCCACCATTGTCTCAACAGCAGATTCTGAAAAACCAATTTACACCTGGTTTGATTCGACTAACCAGAAAGTTTTGTGGTGGACAGAGGCAGATGTTGCATATGCAAACGAAGACTGCAGTTATATGTTTGACGCTGAACACACTATGGGGCATTCAATCGGTAATATCGATCTCCGCGGCATCAATACTAGTCGAGTTAAGAGTATGAAGCACATGTTTAATGGCGGTAAAGAAGGTCTTACCGGCCTGAATCTGAGCGAAATGGATACCAGTAATGTTGAAGATATGAGCTATATGTTCTACAATATGTTTGCTCATGGAAGTCATAATGCTGTTGCTCTTGACTTATCGAGATTTAATACTAGTAAGGTAAAAAATATGGAAGGCATGTTTTTTCATTCAGTCGTCACGCCTCTAGACCTCAGAAGCTTTGATACTAGTAATGTTGAAAATATGTCCAATATGTTTAGCGGATTAGATACAACGGCACTGGATATTTCACCGCTAAATACCTCGAAGGTCAAAACTATGAAGGGAATGTTCTCTGGACACCGCAAGGATAATCAGATCAATCTTTCAACTATGGATACTAGTAACGTGGAAGACATGAGTGAGATGTTTGCCGGTGGAGTACTTACGAGCGTGGATCTCTCTGGACTCAATACTAGCAAGGTCACGAATATGAGCAGTATGTTTAAAGAATCATTAAAACTTACAAATGTAAACTTTGGACACATTGATACTTCTCATGTTACGGATATGTCGCATATGTTTGATATGGTCGAGCCTAGTTACTCATATATAACAAACAATCCTGATTTAACTAATCTAGATGTCTCGGCACTTAACACAAGTAATGTCGTAAATATGTCAGATATGTTTGCAGGCTTAAAGAAAGTTACAAATCTAGATCTCTCAACTTTCGATACTAGTAATGTTGAGAACATGTCTTGGATGTTCTATCGAACCTTTAAGCTAAAACATCTCAACCTCCAATCGTTTGATACTAGAAAGGTGAAGAATATGGATTATATGTTTGCCTACTCTAGCACCGATCCTGCAGGTGATGCACTTGATATTTCAAGTTTTGATACACGAAGTCTAACAGACGCTCTGCAGATGTTTTATTATATTGGAGTTAGAACTATCTATGTTTCTAATACATTTACAACTGACTTAATTTCCGATCAGCAAGATATGTTCAGTAGTAGTCCAAATCTCATCGGTGGCAATGGTACTGTCTTCTCTGCGTCCAATCCTAGAGATAAAACCTACGCACGCATCGACGCCCCAGGCGCCCCAGGTTACTTCACTCAAAAGCCATAACCCATCGCGCTTCGCTTGAGATTTTTTCCACAGTCTGCTATAATCACTGCATTATTAGCTCAGCAAGCGACTATGAGGTGTGCTTGCTTTAACCAAAGGAGTGCAAAGTGAAACAGTATGAACTTACTGTGTTGATTCATCCTGATTTGGAAATGAATCTAACACCAGCCCTAGACAAAATTAAGAAATTAATTGAGTCACAAGACGGTAAAATCGTAAAAGAGACCAACGAAGGTAAAAAGCGCCTTGCTTACACTGTCAATAAGCAAGATTACGCTGTCTATTACTTCTATGAGCTCGAGCTTCCTGCTCAGGCCCCAGCAAAGATCTCTTCTACTTTAAACATTACCGATGAGGTTCTACGTTATCTCTTAGTCACTGTCGACGAACGCAAAGCTAAATTTGAAGCTAAGCGCAAAGCTCGTGCAGAGAAAACTAAGAATACTGAAGAGTCAGCAGAATAAATAATTTAGGAGGTTTTATGGCGCGGGGATTTAGTAAGGCAATCATTACAGGGAACGTCGTTCGCGACCCTGAACTAAGAGCTACTTCTGGTGGCACTCAGGTCTGTTCCTTCTCTGTAGCAGTAAATTACAATTACGTACAAAACGGTGAGAAAAAAGAACAAGTTTCTTACATCAACTGTTCTGCATGGGGCAAGGCCGGCGAGGTAATCGCTCAGTATGCCAAGAAGGGTACCGGCATTCTCGTTTCCGGACGTCTTTCTCAGCGTGCTTTTGAAGATAAGACCGGTGCAAAGCGTTCAGCTACTGAAATCGTTGTTGAAGACTTCAACTTCCTCGGCGGTGCCAGTGAAGGATCTTCTTCAAGAAGCTTCGCCAGTTCCAGTAATGATGAATCTGCCGATATCATCCCAGATGATATTCCAGATGAGCCTATCGACCTCAGTGAGGTTCCATTCTAAACAACAATTAAGAGAGAGTTTTGAGAGAAATGAAAAGAATTAAAAATGATCCAAATCTTTACTTCGACTATCGCGATGTAAAGACTATGCAGCGTTATATCGACGTTTATGGTCGTATTGAACCAATTTCAAAAACCGGTCTTTCTGCTAAACAGCAAAGACAATTAGCTGTCGCTATCAAGCGTGCACGTCATCTTGCATTGCTTCCATTTGTGTCTGCCAACTAATTTAGGAGAAAAACCATGTACGGTCCAACCGATTTAAAGAAAAACGTACTAATCACCTTAGATGGTCAGCCATACAAAGTCATTGAATATTCCCAAAAAGTAATGGGACGTGGTGGCTCCATCGTCAATGTACGTGTCAAAAACTTAATCACTGGAGCATTAATTCCAAAGACTTTTAAAGGTCAGGAAAAAATCGAACCAGCCGAAGTTACCACTAAAAAAGTTCAGTATCTCTATAAAGACGAAGATAAGTTCTATTTTATGGATCCTTCAACTTTTGAACAGTATGAACTATCAAACGACCTCGTCGGTGATTCCAAAGACTTCATGAAAGATGGTGATGAGATGGAAATCCAGTTCTACAACGGTTCCGCCATCAACCTCACTCTTCCAAAGAATCTTTGGCTCGAGGTTACCTATACTGAAAACGCTGTTAAGGGTGATACTTCTACTTCAGTCATGAAAGATGCTACCCTTGAAACTGGTGTCGTAGTTAAAGTCCCAGCCTTCATTAAGACTGGTGATGTAATTTCTGTTGATACGGAAACTTATGCCTACCGAGAACGCCAGAAATAAAATGCGTTCATCGCGTGATCATGATCGTGATCATGATCGTGATCGTGGTCTAAAATCGCATACCAACATACAGACTACGCATGTCGGTATGCCAGTGTCACGCGCTGAGAATAAGCTTGCGGGGGCGGCGCAGGCTTTTTCTTATGATTTTCGTGGCAAAATCGTGCTCGATATTGGCTCCAGTACTGGCGGCTTCACCGAATATGCGCTTCTTCGTGGCGCCAAAAGAGTTATTGCTGTCGAAAAGGGCACTAAACAGATGAAAGCGCCTCTTCGTTTTGATCTGCGTATCGATTTACGAGAAAAAACGGATATTTTTTCCGTGACTCGTAGTTCGTTGTCGAGAGATCAAGATGAATCCAACGAGAATGAATCTAAAAATGAATCTAAAACAGGCTCATGTATCGACACTATCCTCGCTGATGTTTCTTTCATTTCTCTAAAACAAGTTTTACTTCATGCCAAAAAACAACTCGCCTCCCCTCAGACGGATTTTCTTGTCATGTTAAAACCTCAATTTGAAGCCAAGCCTTTTCAGTTGAAAAACGGCATTGTTAAAAACGAAACAATCCGACGCGATATTATCAAAGATTTTGAAGCTTGGCTCAAAAATAAAGGCTTCCTCGTCATTAATAAACGTGATAATCTTCTCGCTGGCAAAAACGGTAACCTCGAGCGATTTTATTTTCTCAAAATTGCCGAACTTCCTCATAGAAGTAAACGATGACTAGTGAATTTCTTGCCAAAGTAATCATATTTTGTTATAATACCAACTAGTTAATCTTACTTATTTTCAAACAGAACAGAATTCAAGCGAAAATCTTTTTGTTTGCAAACTTTGTAGATCTTATTATTTAAAAAAGGAAATCATGAATAAACAAGAACAAGAAAGACGTGCCAGACTCATGAAGATGCAGGCTGAGCGCTTGCCAGAAATCAAACGCCGTTTCGAAGAAAATCAGAATCGGGCGAAGCTTGCCGAAACTCCTGCTCCTGTTGAGACCGGTGCAGCAGTAATTTTTGAACAGGCCCAGAAGCGTAATTTCAACAGTAACTTCAAGCCAGGCGGCAAGGACTATGCGGCTCGTTCAAAGAGAAAAAACAATTTCTCTGGCGATAATTCCGATGCTCGCGCGAATAAAACTGCCGATCAGTCCAAGAATAAAAAAGCTCCAAAAGCCAAAGCCCCAAAGGTTGCCAAAAATACCAAAAGCACTGAAGCCGACGAGCGCAAGGTTAATCTCTCTGTCTCTACGAGGCGCGGCGACATGGTTCATCACCAGCGTATGCTTTCCCAGGACGTAAACGCTCATATCATCGGTATCCCAGTTAATAAATCCCGCTTCAATGGCTATAATGGCGCCCAGGTTACTAACGCGCAGCTCAAGTCGGCTCGTCCTGACCACGAAGCTGTTCGTATTATTCCAATCGGTGGTGTTGGTGAATTTGGTATTGGTAAAAACATGACCGCCATCGAATATAAAGGTGAAATTATCGTTATCGACATGGGTGTACTTTTTGCCAGTGAAGATTACCCTGGCGTCAACTACATGGTTCCAGATATTAAATATCTCGAAGATAATATGGATAAGGTGAAGGCGATCCTCTTTACACACGCCCACCTTGACCACATCGGTGCCTGCCGTCATCTACTTCCAAAATTCAATCCACTCACTCCGATCTACGCCACTGATTTTACCATTGGCATGATCAAGAAACAGATGAGTGAACTTGAAGATGTTCCAGAGATGAACTACCAGGTGGTTGATCCATTCAAGCACGAAAAACTCCAGGTTTCTGAACACCTAAGCGTTGAGTTTATTCACACTCTTCACTCCATTCCGGGTAACTGTGCCATCATCATCCGCACCCCAAATGGCGTCATTTACTTCTCAGGTGACTGGCGCGCCGAAGCTAACCCAATCGAAAGACAAACTGACTTCGAGCGTATTGATGAAATCGTCAAAAACGAGGGAATCACCTTGATGCTCAACGAGTCTACCAACATCGACTCTCCAGGCCACCATCCTCACTCTGAATACGACGTCGGTGACAATATCGGTAAGGTAATGGATCATTACGCCAATGGTCGTGTGATTATCTCCTGCTTCTCTTCACAGATTAATCGTATTGGCATGATTCTCGAGCAGGCCTACCAGCGTGGACGCAAAGTTGCTTTTGCTGGTTTCTCAATGATTAATAATATCGAGGTCGCACTCCGCGCTAAATGTATCAAGGTGCCAAAAGATACCGTAATGAAGATGGAAGATATTATTAAACTTCCTGACGATAAAATCACCATCGTCTGTACCGGTTCCCAGGGCGAACTCAATGCCGTGCTTAATCGCATGGTCAGTGGTGCACATAAGTACATCAAGATTAAGGCCTCCGACACTATCGTCTTCAGTTCAAACCCAATCCCAGGTAACGAGCCACACGTCGTTAACACTGTTGACGGACTCTTACGTGAGGGTGCTCAAGTTATTCAAAACGGCAAGACCCACCTCACTAATATCGGTCCACTCCACCTTTCAGGTCACGCATATTACGAAGATCACGTCGATTTTGTCACTCGTCTGCAGCCAAAGAACTATATGCCATACCACGGTGAGTTCTTCATGATGGAGCATAACGCCGAGATGGCTGAGAACGTGGTAGGTATCCCACACGAGAATATCCTCATTGCCGACGATGGTGACGTTGTTGAATTAATGCCAGATCATACTATTCGCAAAAATGGCCGCATCCATGTTGGTAATAAACTTTACGATGATGCCGATAAGCCGGTTCATGAAGCTGTCGTAAAAGACCGTATTCATATCTCTCGCGAAGGTATTTTTATGATCGTCCTAACCCTTAGCAAGAAAACCGGTCGCCTCATTAAGACCCCGGACATTGTTTCTCGTGCCTTCATTTATCTTGATAATTCTGAAGAATTAATCGGTAAAATTCGCCACTATCTCCGCGTGAAAACTGAAAAGTCCATCTCTTCCGACCCAGAGCTAAAGGTCTTAAAAGATGAAATCAAAGAAGATATCACCCGTATTCTCTTTGACGCTACTGGTCATACTCCAATCGTTATCCCGGTCATCAATAAGGTCTAGTGTTTTTAGCAATATCCAGGCCTTCAATAAGGTCTAGTATTCTTAACAATATCCAGGCTAACAATAAGCTCCGCCAGGGGCTTATTGTTTTTGTCCATACTCGAAGCACAGGTATGTACTCGAAGCACGGTTTAGAGTATAATAAGCCTAATGTTTTTTAAATCCTTAGGCATCGTCGCCGAACGTCCACTCCCCGAACTTCTTGCCTATCTTTTTTTCCTCTTCATGCTATATTCATTTGGCGGCTGGATTGTTGAATGCATCTTGACTTTAATCACGAAGCGCCGACTAGAGAATCGCGGCTTTCTTTTTGGCCCAATCTGTCCAATCTATGGTGTTGGCTCATTGCTCTGTGTGTTGTTTCTCGCACCACTCAATTTGTCCTGGCCGGCCACATTTTTTACGATGGTCATCCTCTGTGATGTTATAGAATACGTTACCTCGGTCGTGCTTGAGAAAATCTACCACGTTCGCTGGTGGGATTATACTACCGGTTCACTACTACATCTTAACGGTCGTATTTCACTTGAGACCTCCATCGGGTTTGGGGTTGGTGGCATTGCTATTCTTCATCTCGTTCAGCCAATTTTTACTAACTTTCTCGCATATTTTTCTCCTCTTACACTTCTCATTATCGCCATTATCCTAGCTATTATCTTCATTGCGGATATCATCTTCTCCACTATTGCTATTGCCAATGTTACTAATCGCATGACCGGTGGCACAATTGACTTAACATCTGAAATCAAAAAATTCAGCATTAATTATTACAAGAAGGCTTCACGTCTCAGTCGCAAGATTGCGCGCTCTGCACTTTCTCAGGTTGAGAAAGCTCAAAAAGAAGCAAAGCGTCGCGTCCAGAATACTTTTGGTCCTAAAGATTCTAGTGATAAATAATTCACTTATTCATTCACTCATTTATTTGTTAATCCAAAAAATAGGTCTTCAAATCACTATTCTCGCGTAGCTCTAAAATGAATGGCGACTCTTTATCCTTTACCGTGAGAAATAAAACTTTCTTCCGTGCACGTGTCATTGCTACATAAAATAACCTCCTTTCTTCCGCGAATGCAAAGTCTGAGTCGCAAGTCTTCTTCCTCCATAAGAAATCATTGAGAAATTGAAACCTCCCTCCAGTATCTTTATTATTTGAAAGTTTGATTATGGCCAGCTCACGTACGAGTCCTGCTAATTCATCTTCCTCCACTCGACTCGGAAAACCTAGTGTTGCATCTCGGCAATTTATGATAAATACATAATCTGCCTGCAATCCCTTAGATTTATGCGCGCTCATAAAATCAAACTGAATATCCGGTCGCTCACGCATCGTGATCAAGAATTTATCCTCATATGACTCTACCGTTAAATATTCGCAGTGTGATATTTTTCGGATATCAAAATTATATCTGCCAATCAAGAATATCCTCGCATGTATTGGTAGACTTAGTAGAAAATAATACAGGGCATTAAGGTCAGTCCTTTCGGATGGTCCGTTAATCTCGACAATTTGATCTGGCTCGTCTAGTCTTTTTCCGCGAATTTGTTTCACCAGTTGCGCGCTGTTTTGCATGATAAAACTCCCTGATAATTCCGCCAGTTTCTCGGGGAAACGATAGGTCTGTTCAATTTTGAAAACCTTAGTCTCCCCCCAGCATTTTTCAAAATTTAAAATTAAGCTAATCTCACTCCCCGCAAACTGGTAAATTGCCTGCCAGTCATCCCCCACACAAAACAACTTGAAACAGTGAATCTCACGTAATCTCTTTATTAATAAATATTCGAGTGGTGATATATCTTGATATTCATCTATAATTACGTAATCGTAGGCATATATGGGATCAGTGTAATTCGTGGCTTCTTCCAGGAGTTCAGCAAAATCAATACTGTGATTTTTCTTCAGATACCCTTCATATTGACTAACAAGATTTTCTAATTCCTCTAATTGGGTAAGATTTTGTTTCAAATCCTCCTTTTGCCAAAAATGACGAAACCTCTTTCGTAGACTCTCGCTAATTTCTGCAAAATTGACCCGATAGTTACGCATTGATGAGTATAGATGATCTATGTCATTAATTTTTTCTTCCGACAAGTTAGAGTACGATAATTTTAAAAACGATTCAAAGCCAGACTCTTCAAGCCTAGAGTTGTGTTTTGTCGTTTTTACTATTTTGAGGGCTAAACTATGAAAAGTCTCCACCTCAAGAAAATCCTTCGGGTGATATATTTTAAATATTGAATCATCGCATAGAATTTCAGCCAAGATACGTCCTTCCAGCTCATTGCGGGAGGCATGGGTAAATGACACTACCAAAATTCGAGGCAGTGGTTTACTAATATTCTCAGCTTTCCATTTTGCTAAAATCCACTTTATTTTTCCAATAATTGTAGTAGTTTTACCGGTTCCCGCTCCTGCTATCACGAGAGTATTCATCGAATTATTTTCGATGCAAGAGATCTGTTGTGTATCTAAAATATATCCTTCCACATTCTTATAATCTAATTTATTTCTCATCATACTTTTGTAAACTTTCTTATTCATCAATTTACCTCCATTATTAACAAAAAAATAAACACAGATTGCATTCTATTAGTTCTGTGTTCTTCTATAATATCTTGTAGCACGACTTCGCGGTGTCGTTGGAATCTATTTTAGCACAGTTTTTTGGCTAAATCTTCTAGTAGCTCAAAAATCCAGTTTCCATATCAGATTGGCATAATTGATAAGCCGGCGCTGGACGAATGCGATACTTTATATCAGAGAGTGGTACAATATTAATTAATGTCTGTTATCGTAAAGGAATATTCCTCAAAACTTATCGAGCGTTTCACGCAAGAGAAATGTCGCTTGTCTAAACTTTTGCCTACTGATATAAAAATTGAACATGTCGGTAGTAGTGCTGTTTTTATTGGTGGCAAAAATATAATCGATATTCTTATCGGAGTCCCAAAACGCAAAGATATGATTTTTATAAAAAATATTTTAACAAAAGATGGATATTTTGAAGGATCCGACAATCATGAGGACCGAATTTTCTTAGCAAGTACTAAAGAAGAAACGGGCGATGGCGATTTTCATATTCATATTTGTCCGATTAAAGAAGAATCTTATGAGAATTTTATTACTTTACGTAATTTTCTTAAAAATAACCCAGAAAAAGCACAAGAATATTTAAAGAAAAAATACGAATTTGCAAAAGAAGCTAATTTTGATCGCAAAAAATATAAAGCCCTGAAGTCAGCCTATGTATCAAAATTATTAGTTGAAGCAAAAAAATAGGCCTCAACTGAGACCTATTGGCATATTTTTTGTTGAAGTATTTGGATTTCTCGGTGTAACATACCATATCTTTGTAAAAAACTATATGCAATTTCCTCCAAGTTTGTTTTTTAAAATCTTGATTGCCGTTTATGTAGTATATTAGTTTTTGAATTTTTTGAACTTCGATTTCTTTTGCAATTTCTGGATTTGTTAAAAAATCCAAACCATTATTGTTTTTATAGCTTTCTAAATAATCATTAACAATATTGGTATAATCTGTTCCAGATAACATTTCTAGGATTAAGCAGATAAATCCTGTTCTCTTTTTACCTGCATCACATTGAATGATGTAGGGTGGGTCTTTTCTTAAAATTGCTCGTAACTTTTGAACTAGAATAAAACCGAATTCGTCACTCATGCATTGACACTCTACGTTCGAAAAATCCACAATCTGATAAATCAAATTTTTCTGCATAAGTTGTTGGACTGTACTAGCGCGACCATATCTATTTTTCATGGCACTTGCTGATCTGAAAAATGTAATGCTTTTGTGATTTGCTAAAATTAAATTTCTAAAATTTGCAAATTCCTCATTGGTTCTAAAATCTTCGCGATTATCTAAATGCTTCATTATCTTTAACCCCCTTAGATTA
>ERZ773066.255-NODE-255-length-31012-cov-16.638499_pt1 | contig 31012 bp, 29 predicted proteins | sample MGYA00580573_ERZ773066 | MGnify/ENA primary metagenome ERZ773066 (study PRJEB29015, sample SAMEA2738128) | human oral metagenome | biome: human oral; feature: human-associated habitat; material: saliva | place: China | collected 2203 ... | reverse complement strand
TACTCGTGCCATACGGTCGTTATAATTGCATTGGTATCGTTACCGACTTTACCGAAGATGTAAATCCAGAGATTACCTACCGACCAATTACGAGGGTTCTTTATACTTTTGAGGAGATTGTCAATGACTAACGACACACTTAATTCACTTACTGTTCTCGCAGATAAGCCAGCTGGAATTAGCTTCGTAGTTGACAAGAAAACCTTGTTACCTCGCGTTGAGGGTTTCGATTCGGTCATCGCTGAGAATAAAGAGGTTTATAACGCACTCTCTGCGTATGAGTATGATGGAACCGATGAGGAGCGAAAGACAAACTCAAAATTCCTTGCAGCAGTAAGGAAACGCCAAAAGGCGATTAAGGACGCTGCAAAGGTGTTCAAGGCTGAGCAGTTCGCTGAGTTTGACGCACAGATGGCTGAGCTTAATATGAGCGCGGAAGATATTATTGCGCTTGCTGACGAGCGCAAGAAGCTCTCCGATACTCAGTTCAAGGAAAATAGAACAAATGTTCTAGTTGATGCGTTTGAACAGTCCGCTGTTCTGTATGATTACCTCGATGGTCTATCAGCAAACGACTTTATTGAGTCGAAGATGCTCAATCGAACTACGACCGAGAAGAATGCTCTCGCAGCGCTCAACACTAACGTTGAAAACTTTGGACGAGCTTGCGATATGAACATTACACCTAACTGGTCTAAGCGAGAGCTTGCGCAGTCACTCTCTATTAACAACTGGGATGTAATGAGTACGGTCGCTGCATATAACGATGAAATGCTTGCTCGTGAACAGCAAGAAGCTCTCGCAGCTGCACGTAAGGCTGAGCAAGAGCTTAAAGCCGCTCGACTGGCATCGCGTACTATTCGTAAGTACTCAATTGCAAACGATGACCTTGAGAAGTTTGAGAAGCTGCTCATTGACAACAAGATTGACTTTGAGGTGATTGAATAATGTCTGAGCTTGAGTTTAACGAAACCGACCCGTCGGACATTAACTCTCTGGCAAGTTCAACGCCAGATAGGTATAAAGGTGCCAATGGCATTGAATGTATTGACGCAATTCACGCAGCGTTGGGGGATGACGGATTTGAAGCATTTTGTGTCGGTCAATGCCTAAGATATTTGTTCCGTTATAAACGTAAGAACGGTCTTAACGATTTGCGTAAGGCTGAGGATTACCTGCACTGGGCACAGGAGCAAGTAGAAGAAAACACTAAGAAAGGTGTAAATTAGGTATGGAAAATTATTTCAAGATTTCATTTGCAAGTTTTATGGCATTTGCTATTAGCTCTTTATTGAGTTACTTGGTATTGCCATATAACGAGGTATTGGCAAGTGTGATTGCGTGGGGAGCAATCCTCATGCTCGTCATTGCAACGTTTGCATTTGCGGTTGCCATTTATTGCTTTGTATTTCAGACATTTACTCACCAGCAACGCAAAGAATATTCAGACGATTGCCGCGAACAAAATCGAATTGAAATGTTTGAAATTGTTTCAACAGATGTCGAAACTTCAAAACTTTATTATGTTGACAAGGCATGCGACGCTCTTGAGAAGATTGCGTCTGCAAGTGGCGATGGTACTTTTGACAAGCAGGACATTATGCGAGCCGCTGTAGATTTTAGAGAGCGTGCTGACGTCATCCGCAGACACACTGCAATTCTTATCGAAGCGAGAAGGAACGGTCATGTTGACGGTGTAAAGGAACTGATTGACAGTTATATCGCCGAGCCTTTATTTGCTGGGTTCGACGATGCCGTTATGAATTACCTACCAGAGAGTTTCCACAATCCAAATTACCTTAACGTTGATGAAGCAGTTTACGGCAACTACAAGGTTCTCAAGGGACTCTGCTAAGCACTAACAAAAGTTAATACTTGACTGAAAAAAAATTACGACTTCATGTATAATATGTACATGAAGTCGTTTTTCCTTTTAGATTGGAGTTTATATGGACGAGCGTGACGTTCACGCTTTGTGGGATGATTACTACGCTTATGCACTGGAAAACACCAAGTCATATTTGGCAAATCCAACACGTAAATTGACGCTTATAGAGGTTTCCGCGCAACACCCATTAATAAATGGAGTTGCTCCAAACGAGGAGTTCTCAGCTCGATTAAATTTTGCAATCAATTTGTACAATAACTTGATTGATGACGGGCAGCAAGCAAAAATTTACGTTCCTGGCAGTAGGCACAAGTATGAAGGTATTAAAGATGAGGTGTCTTTGAGTGACGCAGGCGTTGAGTATTTATTAGAACATGAACTGCCGCAAGATGATATTCTTGGCATTAAAGACCTCCCACATAATTTACAAAACGTGTATTGTTCCGAGGACGAGTGTGAAACAGCATACGAATTATTTACTAAATTTAACTGTAAGAAGTTGTTATGTGTATGCTCACCTGGTCAACTCATGAGGAAAAATTTGTACTATATAAAGTTGGGAATATTGCCAGATATGTATTCCGTTCCGTGTGATGACATGTTTCACAACCCCATCGAGGAAACATTTGTTAACATTCCTAAAGTTATTTATAGTCTGTACGCGGACATCGAAAGTGTCCGTAAAGAACGATTCTGTTAGTGTTTTAGATTGGAGTTTTGTATGAGAACTAGAACTATTAAACGTATTATCAACCAAAGTCATGCTGACGCCTATGACCTTATGCTTGAGACCTGGCAAGCTCTTGACAAGGACTTTGCCCAAGTTGTTGGTGACGCAATGCACGACGACAATTGCCCAGTTACCATGGAGTTGGCTGACTTCTTCGACGAGTATGCCGAGGTTGCATATCCACTTGCGTCAAATATTAAGTGTTTTGTCCGAACTGCCCATGCGGCACTAGAGAACCCAAACGATTCAGACTTTAACAAGATTGTCGCACTGACCGATATCTGTATTGAACTCGGGCAAGATTTAGATGGTGTATTCTTGGACGGACTTAACATGCTAAAGCCTTACGCTCAACAATACGACTTTAGTTCAATGGCTAACGCAATTAGAGATATTCGCGAGTTTATTCTGGTTATGAATGACGGTTTTGCAAAGACCCGCGACGGCATTAACGCTGTTCGAGGTGGCGAGTAGCATGGATGCAACTTCAGATGTAAAACTCTTGACGAAACAATTGAGTTCACTCACGAGAACACTTATTAGCTTGTCCAGCAATGTTTTGTCATACTATGACGAGAAGCCAGGATGCTTCGATAGCTGCGAGAAAATTGACACTGCAAGTTTGCGACTGCTGTCAATAATCAAGCGTCTGAATCAAAATTCTTTGAAATTAAAAACAAATCTTGAGAAAACTATTGACGATTTGAGTGATATTAGTGTATTGTTATCCTCGGCTGAACGAACAGTTAAAGCAGACCTACAAGAAAACTCCTATGCTGTCACAACTCTTGGAAGCTGCATTGACTGGCTTGATTCTGAGATTGAGTATTTAGTTGATTTTGAAACGAGGTAATTTGTAATGGAACTGCTCGATAACGTAAGAAATACGCGAATCTTATTGGAATTGAAACGTACTTACTCTGTACAGGTTAAGGTATACGCTTATATCATTCTGCACGACCTGCAAGTTGGAAAGTCTGCAATCACATTTATGAGTCGTAACCTCGACGATATTGACATGGTGTTCAAGAAAATATCTGATGATTTGAATTCAAGTGTGCACACTGAAGAAATGCGTATGCACTGGTTTACGGCGCTATGCTGTGTTAAAAACTCGTTTTCAACTATGGACGACATGCTGTACTGCGCTGAACAGACTTTCGAAGACTCTGAGTATGGTTCATCTGCGGTGTACACGGAGTACGTTGAGATGCTCAAAGCTGCAATAGAACAAGCTCAGAAATCTATTGACGCCATAACTAATCAATTTGAGGAGGTTTACCGATGAGTGGTTTGAACTACCTCGCAAACGCACTACTGATTGATTCTGTTGATAAGGTTATAAATAAATTATTGGACGTACGTAATTATGCGGTTATTCATAAATTGAAAATCGAGCCAAGTATTGAAGCTGATTTTAATTCAGTATGCAAAAGACTTTCTGAGGTATCGGAAGAATTGATGGCTTACATTAGCCGACCGATATATGACCCTTGCAGAGCTGATGCTGTTGAAAACGCCCTAAAGGTTGTGAAACGCGCATGCGAAGTAATCCACAAAGCTGAATATTTGAACGACAAACAGATTGAAGATTCAAAAGAATCCACAACTTTGCTAGAGTCGTATGGTGAGAAACTCGCGTTTGCAGCGTTTGCAGCTTACGAAGCAATACGTACTCTTGGAGGGGCGAACGATGAGTAAACAAACACAATTCAGTAACAAACGCGTATACGAGCAACTTTGCGATATCAGCGACAACCTTGCAGATATGACAACTCCGATTATCGAGCTTGCCATGAACACAAGGTTTGATAATGAGGAGGAGCCATATAACTGGCGCAAAGAGGTTGTGCTTAGATGCTATGACCTTGAACAGAACATAATTTCTGAGCTTTTAAGACTTGCGAAGTTCTGCTATGACCGAACCGAGGTCAGTCTTAGGATTGAGGATTTCCAGGACTTTGCAGCAATCACGCTTGATGCTGCAAGAGAGCTTCACGAGCTACGCAAGTATGTTGTTTCTTCAAAAGAGCGACTAGAGGATATTTCGGCAAAATCAAAGACCAGCTTTAAGGATACTATCAATAAGTTAGCCAAGGTTAACGATGATTACGATGAGCCATACCAAGAGTTGCTCAAATTAAGCGCAGACCTCTCAGAGTACGCTTATCCAGACGTGTAATTAGTCGTATTGAAAATTTGCATCGCTTAGAATCGATTTTGTACACGATATGAAATACAGAATTCACGCAATTTGCCAGTTGCGTGAATTTCTGCTATACTTGAGCCATTGTGTAGATTAACGAAAGTGGGTGATTGTATGACTTTAGATACACTAAAAATTATGGCAATTGTTTCCGAAATTAGTCGAACCGACGTATTTGCTCTCGCTAATGAGCACCTCGAAGCAATCCAGGTATTCACTCAAGAGATTGTGAGAGCGCGACCGACCGAGAATGAATACGCGGTTAACGCTGGGGTATACGTAAGCAAGGCATATCGTACCTATCTCGACGCATCAAACGCAGTTGTTGCAAATGTACGCAAATCAAACCTCGATGCAATTCTTGATATGGAGCTTATGCGTAAGTTTGTTGACGATTTTGTACACAACGCGAACATTGCCGTCTCAACCTTGGTACTAGCCATTGACAACGTTGAGTCGATTTCATTTGGCGATACATCCGATTACGATAGCGCGCATGGCATTCGTGAGCGCCTTGTTGTCGAAATCGGTGTGGCAATTGACGAAATCAATCGCGCAATTAACAAATTGAAGGTGTATTGCGGATGACGGGTTTAGACATGGCTATTAGTCAAATTAGCGCTCGAAAATATCCGAAGCTGTGCCAAGTTTTAATTGAGTATAAGAAGGCTTCGGAGACGTTGTATTCACCAACGAAAAGTGAGGTCGCTAAAATTCTAAACCAAATTTCGGTAATTGAAATGTATCGTCGAGCAAAAGATTTGGACGGAGAAACCCGTTCAATCTTGAATGATTTGTCGTTTGAGCTATGTGATAAAGCAAATACATATTTCTACATGTGGGGGGAGTTGATGGCTGAAAATGGTTAATTTCGCAGATATTGCAAACGATATGGAACTGAATAACGTACTAAACCTTGGCGAAATGACAAGCATTGAAGCCATCGATGCGGCAGTAGATACCTATTCCAAAGATTTGTTTAGTGATTTGCCATTAAATATTTCAAAGCCGCAGTTTGTTGATACCACCCAAGTTAAGAGGGTTTGCCTGGCAACTAAGCCAGTAAATAAATCTGCTCAACTGAGCATTCCACGTAAAGCAGATAACCGAGAGCAATCAAAGAGCACGAGTAGTCCAATAATCTACTCAGAAAACTCTGATGCGCTCGTTCCTGCAAGGGGTACTGAACTAATTGGTATGCTGCTCAATTTGCGACCAAAGTTCATTGAAACCGACGACGAGTTTGTTAGGATACTTGACGTATCTAAGCGTGTGCTTAGTGGTGGTGGAAAAATTAAACGTGGTAAGCCGTCAACTGGTTGTGCCCGCAGAATGTTCTCTGGACTGTTTTTATATGCAGCTCCCGAGATTACCCCACTCTCAAAAGCTATTTATTCGCTTGAGCGTATGTTTGCAAATTCAGGTCTTTATGATTTACTTTCAGAGAAAGACCTGCAAACGTTGTATATTGACGACGTTGATATTATCACTGAGAAAATTTATGACCCGCACTTTACTAATTTGACGGTAAATGGTATTATCTTTAGTGTTTACTACACATCAAATGGTATGTAACAAAAAGTAGAAAGGATTTTCATGCCAGAGAATGAAGCACCAAAAGTTCTTCACCTTCTCAGAATTACGGCACCGCCCGACAGGGCGCAAGACTTGCAGTTTAATCTAATTTATCGACTGCCAGTTAAGCCTGTAACTCTCTCAGAAGCAGATGTGAACGACAACGTAATTTACATTGACATTCCATCTGGTTCACCAGTTGTCCAGCATATTGTAGACAGTATTAACAAGCTGGATAGTTTCGACCTTACTGGTTTTGTGTTTGAGACGGTTGATTATGACCGCGAGACTGGTGAGTTTAGAGACGTCGCAAAGGTTCCTGGAATTGACTATTCACCAAAGGTGACTGCAACTCAAGCGCCTGTGAATGAGTCAAACGAGGTTTCCGAGCCAAGTGAAACTGCTACTCCTGTAGAGCCGCAAGCTGCTGTTGAGGAGCCTGTTGAGGAGCCTACCGAGCCAGAGTTTGACTATACTCCCGAGATTTCAGAGAGTTATGAAGTCACACCAACGGTTGACGCTGCTATCGAGGATGTTGACGACGCTCACTCTATTGAGGACGACGTAGAGGTCATCGCGGATAAAATCCGCGAGAACGACGAGCGTATCGAGCGCGCTGAGGATGAGGACGAGAAGTTTGCTGACCAGCTTGCATCAAATAACGAGCTTGGACTGTCATACGTTTCAACTCTCGATATTGAGAAGTCGGATATTCAACCATATCTGCTTCCAGAGTTTGCAGCAACTAAGGCTTGTGAGGTAGTTGCTGACAGTGTTGAGAACCCAATTCTTGCCACAAACAAGCGCGACCTTCTGCGCAATGTTCGTGAGGTTTCGATGCTTTCTGAGGACGACGATGAGAACTCAATCGTCGGAGAGGGTGTTTACGAGACTGATGAGGTAGCAGATATCCACCTCAAGTTCCTGCGCGAGACTTCAAAGCTCTCACGAGAGTTTGCAAATGACCGCTCCAAGGTACAGGATATGGACGCTGAGGAAGTTGACAAGCTCCTCAATGATATCCAGGACAAACTGTACCCAGAAATGAACCGCGACTTTGACAACGCAGATGCCGTTCGAGTTTCCGTAAAGGAAAGTATCGAAGACATGAACTCTGCAATTGTCAATTATCGTCTCGATTATCTTGACGAAATGAAGCAGGTCATGGAGAAGGCTGCACTTGATGCAGCTATTGAGTATGCTGAGGAGAATCGAAAGAGTGTTCTTCAAGCATGCTCAGACGAAATGCTACTCAATACCTATGAGAATGCAGCGACTTTTGGTAAGAGTACCAGCCAGGTAATCTCAATGCTGCTCAAAGCTGATTGTCTCATTGATATGAAAGATGATATCTCTGACGAGCTTCGAGCCAAGTATCACGCACTCCTGGCAGTTGCCCAGTATCGCGCACTTTCCGATAAGGCAATGGCTGAAATGGTTTGCGAACTTACTGAGAAGCGCGCAGCTGAGATTGAGGAGTCTTACGCATCTGAGGACGGCGATATTGACATTGACGATGTTGATGACGTTGACACTCAAGCAGACGCGGACGAAACCGAGGATGCTGAAGACGCTGACAAGGAGCCTTCCGATACAGAGGTTGCACATGAGGAACCAGTTGCTCCAATTGACGACCTCGATGTAATTACCGACGGTGATGTATCTGACGCTGAGAATCTTGATGACTTTGGCGACCTTGATTTTGATACCGAGCCAGAAGCCGACCTTGGCGGCGACGCTGATGTAACTAACCAGCTTTCACCAATTTCTGATGACCTTGACTTTGGCGATGTCGACGAGTCCGACGACTCTGAAATGGTAAGCGAGCCAGAAAAGCCACTTACTAAGAAAGAGCTGAAGAAACTTGAGCGCGAGAAGAAAAAGGCTGAGCGTGCTGAAAAGCGCAAGAATCGTAAGCCACTTCCACTCGCAGCTAAAATTGGCATTGGTGTAGCAACTGCACTTGTAGCCATTGCGGGCGCTGGTTTCTATTTTTTCAACATGTCTAATGGCGCTGGTCGTTCAGTAGAGTCAACTACTGACCCTCGTGGTCAATACCAGGTTGGTGACTCTTACACCGTAAACGTTAAGGGTTCCGACGGTAAGGCAGCTGAGAAGAATCTGACAATCTCAAAGTTTGTGGATTCGCCAGATGATTCTAAGGATGCCATCATCGCAGTCGATAAGGACGGCAAGGAGTATCGCATTTCCTACGATAAGATGCAGGGTTTGAAGAAGGCTGAAACACGAAACGCTGATACCGCTTCAAATTCACAGACTTCTACTGACGGTGGTTCACAGTCAACTAAGTAAAGGGGTTAAAGGTGAGTACCTTTAGAGAGTTCTCTGAACAGCACTCACTTACGACAGATAAATTCCCTTACGCAAAGGCGGGGTTGCGATGTTTGAAGTTCTCAATAGGCTTTGGACTCGCAACCCTTATTGTTTATCTGTGTAAGTTTTTAATCGAGTTCCCAAGCAATGCTTTAAGTGACGAACTCGACGGGGCAAGTGACATTATTTCTGACGCTGGCTCAAACGTATTAGATGTGCTTTTGCAAGCGCAGACCAATCTTGCCACAGCATTTAACGTATTAACAATAGTTACTGCACTGACGATTCTTGCATATCTTGTGATTCTTGTGTTAAGGTGGCGTTCCTACGAGCGCAATGTCATTACCAGCGACTTCAAAGCTATTTCACTCAAACATAATCTTATTGAATCACTTGGTATTAAGCGTGAGATTTCCGCAATCAATGCTAAGAAGCGTGGTACGGACGGTAAGACAAATGAGCTGAGCTTTGATGAACAAGCACAGCTTGAAGCTCTCAAAGCTATGAAGAATATGAAGGTTACTGTCAATACCAGGCAGTCTCTTGAAACAGACGACCTTGAGAGTCGATATCGTATTGAGATTAACGTTCCGTTTGTCCAAAAGGACAACGAGAAGTTGCAAGCAATGTTGAAGGACTTTAACAACGTTGCAACTCGACTTGAGCGCGGCGAGGTAACGTTCGGCAGTCAGATTATTTCTGCTGACCAAAGCAAGATTGAGTACTTCGATAGCATCGTCATTCCCGATAAGTATGCTTACGAGGATTTGTCAAACGAGAATGGACAGGTTACATACGGCGATTGCGAATACGTATATCCACTGTCAATCTTCAAAGACAACCGCGCTATTGCTGAACAGAAAAAGGCAGATGGCGCACGTTGGGCGCTTGCAGCGGTCAATGACCTTGATGACCTTATTACTACCGTCAACGTTGGTGGTAAGCGACAAGGATTTAACGTTGGTTCTCGAAACCTCCTGGTTAAATATGAGTTGTCCTTCCGTCTCGAAAGTGGTAAAGAGGATTCGCTTGTTAAGTACATTGACAAGAAGTTTAACACCAAGGGAACAACCGTTGTTAACGCGGGTAATCAAATGGAAATTGTCGTGGGTCTACCCGATATTTTCTCCGCGCCTATTGATGTTCAGACACTATTCAAAACAGCATTTGGCTAAACTAATACCCTCTGCAATTCGCAGAGGGTATTTTCATATCGAACAAATCCGCTAGTTGTTGCAAACATTAAAGATATGAAATTTCTTTAACAATCGAACATTCACGCAATTGTGTAAAGTTGACTTTAAGTTGTTGGGTAGTGTAAACTATAGATATGTGTAACAAATTCTCAACACGTAAGGAGCAAAATGAGAAATGAGTTTGACGACGAGCTTGAAGCTGCTCTCGCCGATGATTCTAGTAACAAACTTGACGAGGTAAAGCCAGAACAGGCTAAGCCAAAGTTATTCAATAAGATTTCTATCGCAGCGGTAGTCGGAGCTTCTGTCGTTACCATGTTTATTGGTACGGCGATTGGCTCGGCGCTAACCGCTCATAGGTTTGAAAGTGAGCAGCCCGCTGAGATTCTATCTGTAAAATCCAAGAGTTCATCATTCGACCAGCTACAGGATATGCGCGAGGACGTTATTAGTTCGCTTACTAAGCAGCTTGCTGCTAAAAATAACACACCTAATAATGGCGACGTTCAAGCAGCCACCTATAATCAAACTGAGACTACTGAGACGGCAACTAAAGTTATCACAGCTTTAGTACAGTCTGGAATTAAACTTGACGACGTTGAGACATCTAAGTCATCTAGTAATAATTTGCCAAAGGAAACGCAAGACGCTATTAAGACCATGTTGGCAAACGATACGACAATTTGGAACAATAATTCGTCTGGTGTACCAAGTATTACGTTCGCTGGCTCAAATCCAGCCGTCGATATTAAAGATACCGTCGCAGTCGTATCACAACCACAGTATTCATTACTGTATGCAGGAACTGCTAAGTCTACAGGCAATACCTCATGCGTGTATCTGGTAACGGTACCTATTGCAAAGGCTGATGGCACACTAAAGACCGTTGAGTTTATCGTGTCAACCGACAAGACTAATGTTGCGAGCGTAACCTATATCGGTGAACTTTCCCTGGCTAAGCCAGATGCTTTGACCGATGCCGTGGCTCGCGCAACAAGCGCTCTTGCTGATGCAAACCAGAACAATCAAGTATCTGCAAACTAATTGACCAAGAGGTTAAAATGCGATATAATAGATTGTTTCGAGAAACTATTTCATCACGGAGGTGACGATGAAACAAGAAAACATTAGACGATTTATTCTAGCTCCGATGATTGCACTTACACTGGTTAGTGGCGCAGTAGCTCCGATGGCTCGCGCTGCCTATGCAACGGATACAAATGATGACTGGCATTATGTTCGCAAAGAGGATTCTGGCTGTCCAAAGAAGTCAACGGATGTGGATACAACCGCAGCTTCTAAATCTGAGACGGTGCACGGCGACGCGTTTACGCCTGGAACTGACCAGTATAATGCCGCAAAAGCAACGTTTGATATGTTAACGCAAACATATGGTATTTCTGGAACGTGTGCTGCTGGTATTCTTGGTCACATGCACGGCGAGTCTTCATTCATTGTAGATATTAACGAGGGCGGTGGACGATTCGGTCTACACGGAAAGACCCCTGGTTCACCAGTTCATTCTTCGTGGTCTGGCGTTGGTGGCGGTATCTTCCAAGAGACCCCGTACCAAAACTTCACCGAGTCTAAATTCTGGTCATATCCAAACTCTACTGACGGTGGCGGCTGGTATGCTGAGAATCAAACTGCTTTCCAGTTAGATAAGCGTTTTGTTCATGGCAATTTCGTTACAAGCGAGAATGTCCATGCCGACGACTATGCAGACCCATCAGCTGACGGCTACCATGGCGGTTTCCCATTTAAAACACGTAAAGTATCTTCAAATTTAGACTTCTTCACCGAGAAAGACCCGCGAGAAGCCTGCAAAGAGTATTTCGTAGGTGCTGGTATTGGTATTCCTGGTAAGCCTGGACAAAATAACTCCATCGAAGGTCGCATGGAAGCGGCTGTGAAGTTTAACGCGCTATTCAACAAAGATAACATTCCAGCAGACATATCGAAAATGCAAGCTGCTGGAATCATAGGAGACCCACAAAGTCAAGCAGGCGCAATCATAGGCACTTCTTCGCTCGATGCCGTAAACACGAGTAAGAAATGCCGCCACGTTAAATCTGGCGACCTTGACGCGGGAACATTCCTTGGTATTGCAAAGCAGATTGCGGCTGATAAAAATAGTGGCTATTCACAAGATGAAACGGTCGCACCTCGCGGCGGTAATTGGAAAACTGGCGATGATATTGACTGCTCAAACTTTGTTATGCAGTGTTTGAGACGCTCGGGAAATCCAGAATTTGCAAAGATTGACCAGTTACTTGCTGGAGAAAATAGCTTCGGTTCAGTCCTCACACCACTTGGATTTGAGCGACATGACTTCAATGCCGACGAACTTCAACCTGGCGATATTCTCTTGAGAGACGGTCACTGCGAGATTTTCCTTGGTTGGTTCGACGTAACCAAACTTGATGCAAACGGAAATCCAACAGAGGTTACAAGAGACACTCCTGGCGCTGTACCACTTCAAATTGGCTCTCACTCAGACGAAACATCTGGAGGAGGAACCGCTGCTAAAGGCGACGGCGGTCAATCACAAGATGGTAACTGGTATGACCCGAATTACGCTCAAGAGGTATCTGCTTACAAACTTGGTAGTAACTGGACAAGCTATTGGCGCGCACCAAAGGGAGCGTTTGATTTCAAGAAAGACAAAGAAGAATCAGCGAATGATGTTGCCAACGTAGCAAACACTCCAAGTGCAACAAATAGTAACGCGCTTTTTAAACCAATTGAGAGTTTAGACTAGCTCACTTTGAGCTAGTCTTTTTTGTGTAGAATTTGCGAATCATGTCCACCTGTGTTAAAATTGAGAGTTGAACTAAGACATCTAAAACGATTGGAGATATATGGGTGATTTCTTTAAGCGACATGCGACTGCGTGCGTGATTGTATTTTTTATGGTGCTTTTCGGAGCGTGTGGTTTCTATATGTGGCAAACACTAAAACCTCAGCCACCAGCCGAAATTGGTCAAATTGAAGCTCCTGCTGGTAATGAAGATGCTACCGACAAAACTGATAACAATCAAACATCTAATGAGCCAGTTAATACAAACTGGAAGCAGCTCGTATCTGACTACAATGGTAGAGATAACCTTGTAGTAACTAAAGACGACAGGATTATTGATACCGACCCAGCGGTAGAGTCTAAGTTCGTCGAGGGAATTCAAGCGCTTGCAAAAGTAACCGAGAGCGATTTCGGTGAGAAGGCGCAAGCAGTAACTAACCAATATTTCTTCGGTTACGCGACAACGGCTTCACGAGTTCGCCAGTATGTTGGAATCGGCGCCGACGTTGAGGTTTCTGATTTTGTTATGTATCGCACCCCCGATGAAGGAACCGCGCCACTGCGCTTCACCGCAAAGATTCACAGCAAAAAGTCTGGCTATACCCTGTATGTTGACGGCTATTACGACACCCAGGCTCAACAATTTAAGATTTCTGACGTAGTACCAAGTGAGTAATCATGAAATCAAAGAAAAAGAAAATCATAATCGGCGTAATCGTAGTCTTAATAGGAATGATTACTACTTATATGGCGGTGTTTGCTCCTCGCCAAACTACGCCGACCAGCGTCGGCAATATTGTCGCGAGTGAAGATAATACGCAAGACGATACCACTCAGCCAAAACCAGACGACAATTCTGACAAGCCACAGTCTACGGAAACTGACGTTCCAAAGATTGAGTCCAACGCTTACAAGATTGCACAGATGTTATCGAACGGTGATTATGCCTATACACTGAGCGGTTACGAAAAACTTGAGAAGCTCGCTAATGACCATGGTATTACACTTGATGAAAGCTGCAAAGCTCCATTTATTTACAGCTCTCAAGCTGGTTACATTGCTGTGGCTTCTATGAACAAATCGTCAAGCTACACGAGAGACGGCGATACGCTCAATGTGAGCAGTACCATCATTCACGGCATCATTTCGTCTAAAGAAGCCGATGGTAACGATGATACGCTCAAGTCTATTGCTATCGACTCACTTGAGAATCTTGACAACCAAGATGCTCACACCGATGTTGTCAATTATGTGATTTATTTGTCAAGTGATGGCGCGAGTGCTACAATCAAATGTCTGAACCCAGAAGTATTCACAAAATAGAAAGGACTGCTTAATGTGGAAGTACAGAATTAAAGATGCGGTTAAATATATTGGTAAGGCGCTACAATACGCCATTCAGTTAACAGTATGCGTATTTGTTGGCGTGGCGGTAATGTCATTTGTCGCTCAATTTGGTATTCAGCTTGCCATGCACTCAGCACAGGCTGGACTGGTAGACGCAGCGATGGGCTTTGTCATTATCGGTGCATCGGTAGGCGGTGCCGCTCCATTAGCAGCCCTCATCGGATATAAACTGTTTGGTCTACTCTCGAAATTCGTAGACAGGATGAACAAACGTAGAGAGGAAATCGATGGCAAGTAATAAACAAAAGTTAACTACTAAGTTCCTTAACGGAATTAAAGCTCAGACCGTTGACAATATTAACTCTGGCTCACTCGTTGATATCATAATTATCGTATTTCGAGCAATTGGTAGAGTTATCAAATCGGTAGAGATTCTTCTAAACGATTCTCTCGGTGGAGGTGAGTAATGGAAAACCAAGAAGTTGAAGACGGTATGAACCGCTATCGCTTCATGCCTTCCATTCTTAAACCAGCTACCTATCGAGGAATGTATATTAAGGGTCTTGAGGGAATTGCTCCAAGCGCGTATGTACCATTTATTCGACTGGTTATGACTGCGGGCATCTTCCTTGCTGGACTGATATTTCTCTGGAACAACATTAGTCAAGACAACGGAGCTGCTTTTCAGTACAATGGCGTAGCGGCAGCTTTGCTCCTTATTGCGCTCATCTTGCTACTTATCGTATTTATGATGTCCGCAAATGGTGGCTCAATGCTTGGCGCGACATTTAAGTATACGTTTGATAAGTTTGCAGAACGTGCTCGTTCACGAAAAGATTTGACACTTAAAAACGTCGGCATTGCAAGAATTAGTCCTACTACTGGCGAGATTACATTCCGCAATGGCGATATTGGAGTTGTATACGCAGTTAAAGGTATGCTCTCAACATCAACATTGCCAGCGGCAGCTAACTATATTGATGAGTCGAGGGCACGTTATTACAAAACACGAACCGCTACGGGTCAAGAAATGCGAATCACAACCATTTCTGTTAACGAGCTAAACTCCCAGCGAGATAAGTTAGATTCTATTGCTCGTCGTGCTAAAAACGGCGGACTTGACGCTACACGCGCGGCTATTGCGGACATGCAACTAAGGTATTTGAACGCGCTTATTGACGACGGTAGGCAGCTCACCATGGAGCAGACGGTCATCGTTCGAGATACTGACCGTATGCAACTGCAAAAGTCAATCAGCGAGTTTGAGCGAAACGTGCCATCAATGTATGACCGTGTAAGAAGTGTTACGAAACGCGATGAGATTATTGAGCGTCTAGGCTCAGTTGTTATGTTTGGAGGTGCTAAGTAGCTTTGGAGTTTGTAGACAAAATTAAGGAAAATCTCAAGTCCGCTACAGGCAAGCTAAAACTGGATAATGAGAAGGGCGAACTTGTTGACGAGTCATCCTATGAGTTCTCACCAAGTTTCATCTATCATCGTGGTGAGTATTCAACGATTGTCCAGCTCTACGCTGAGAGTTCTGTCTCTCGTGATATGACCTTTATCGACTTCTTGGATTTAATTCCAGCAACGCCGCGCAAGGGTGTCAAAATTTACCTTTGCGAGAAGGACGGCGTAATCAAAGATGAGGAGCGCAACACACTCATTAAGAAAAACGCTACTCAAGGCGCTAAGGCAATTAAGGCTGAGTACAAAGAGGACGATGGAAACGGCAAGCCTAAGACGAAAATTGAGGAAGCGCTAACACCTAAAAAGACTCAAGCTGACGTCGAGCGCGATAGCCGAGACATTGATAACTACACTGCTTATGAGAGTTTGATTAACACAACTGACTCTATTGTGTATTATCAATTCTTCCTCGTAATCACATCAAACAGTCGTTCAGAAATTGACGAGCAAATTGAAGATTTGAACACACTTCTCAAGTCGAGGTATAACGGCATTAAGTGGGATAGTACCGCTGGCGACCAGAAGGAACGATTTGTTCGTATCTTTGCGCCGCTCATCAAGGAACCATTTGTCGATACCGCAACTTGCCGTAACTACGCAGGTATTAACCTTGCAGCTTCCCCAGCGCTGTGTGACCCGTATGGCGTTGCCATTGGTGACGACTCATTCTCACTGGTAAATTCGGCAGCAATCTTCGATTTTGAAGGTTCAACACAAGCAGAATCATACATTGTTATTCCAAAGAGTGAACGCATGGGACTGTATGCTGCTCGAACTGAAAAGCCATTTTCATCATCTTCAATCGTCGCTCAAGCTGCGGCAAATGACATTTGTATGGCTGGTCATAAGGCTATTCACTTTATATTTAATGGTTTCAACTATTTAGACCCCGCTATGCACACGATGGAACAACTGCCCGATGGACTCGTTAACTGGTTTGACGTATCGAAAGTTACTATCAACCCACTTGAGGGTTTTGGTAAACTTTCTGACGTTTCTAATCTATTTAGTTTGCATCGTGATAAACTACTAAACATCTTTGACCTGCTTAATAACTATCAGTTCGAGAGAAGTGGCGAGTTCGGATTCAAACTTCGTGCACAGGTAGACGACGCAATTATGCGTTTCTACCTCAACAACAAGTATTGGACTGCTGATGCAGGTATTCATCCAGAGCGTACAAACTTCTTGAACCTCAAGCACCCCGAAGCATACGCAACAATGGGAAACCTCATTCAGAGCTTTACATCACTTGAGGACGAAGCACGTCGTAAAGGTTCTACTAATCAAGCAGAGATTGCTCACGCACTCCACTCAACACTCGATTCTGCATTGACCGCACACAGAGCAATCTTCGGAAGTACTACAAAGATTTCTCCAAGCAACGCACTCAACACATATTACGACTTCTCAAAAATCGTAGACGAGAACGTCAAGCAAGCTCAATTTTTGAACGTCTTGAACTATGCGCTGAGCACGGTTGACACTGACGACCTCATTGTCATTCACGGCGTTGACAACCTCCACAAGTACGTGATTAACAAGATGGCATACGGTCTGATTAAACGAGCCGAGGATAACGGTATTAGATTTATCTTCACATTTGATGCGGTCAAATCGCCAACTACGAGCGTTGATTTTGAGGGTGCCAACCATGCTGACGTATTCGCTATGCAGAGCACGTACTACACTAACTTTGCAGCAGACCCTTCGTGGACGATGATGGGCGCGCTCATGCCAGAAGAAGTCGATGATTACGCGAGAATCCTTGGTACTGATGGACTTTCGCAGGTAATTGTTAGTGGTTTAACACAACACGGAGCTTGCCAGGTTCTCTTGCACAGAGAGCGCGGACAAGTAAATAATTTTGTCAAACTATCGACACTCATTTAGAAAGGAGTACACCGTGAGAAAAGACAAATCACCAAGAACTAAAGTTATTTCACGTTACAACGCGATGTTCGTAGCGGGTGCGCTCCTTGCAGCTATCGGCGGCGTATGGATGGGTGTAGGTAACACGCAATATGCAAGTATGCTCATGCGTTCATCTTCGCCGATTGGTACACAGATGCAATTCAAGCGTTCAAACGCGCAAGTTAAGATTGTTAACCTCTATACTGATGAGTCCAACAGCGTGCTGATTGCTCGTTTGCACATTGAGGATAGTGACGGTTTGAAGATTCCTGCAAAGGGTACTGACTATCGTGTATTCGTCGCGTCAAGTGGTCTTAATGGTCACGTCGGTCAAGAGATTCCAGTTCTCTTTGGTAGATACGCCGCAAACGGAGACTTCTATTTGGTAATTCCAAAGCCAACACAAGATGTATACAACGTGTACATTATGAACAAGAACTTCGTCGCAACCGAGCAATTGAGTAATCAGATTAAGGACGGTGGAAGCCAGTCGTCAAACTCTAAGACTGCAAACCCAAGCGACAATAATCTGAGTGACGCTGACATTCAGAACATTCTGAGAACATCAATGAACAACTTTAACTATCGCGATACAGATGCTAAGTCGAAGTCAGTCGAAGTTCAAAGTGACTTGCTTGACGTTATTGGATTCCGTATCACCATGAATCCAGCCATCAACAGCGACGCTTATAAGGTTCAGACTTTGAAAGGTACGTTACTGTCCAATGATGGTCAGTTTAACTTCGAGGAGTTCTATAACCAGGCGTTTAAGGGTGCTCTCAAAGAGGATTTGGATTCTCAGTACGCGTCTCTGAACAACCAGAAGGAGCTACTGACAAAACGAGTTGCAGACCTCACCGAGCGTTTAAAGTCCGATAGCACCAATACAACTATCAAGGGACAACTGAACAGCATTCAGAGTGACCTTGACAGTGTTAACGCAAAACTGGTAGAATTAGCTAATACATATTCTTCATATGATTCAACCGCTTTTGATAAATCACTCTTTAAGAATGTGAATCAGAAGGCGACCGTAATCGGTTCTAATGAAGTTGAACAGCTAAATCGTAGCGGGAAGTGATAACTATAGATAACTACATTCCAGTAATGCAAACAATTAGGAATCGTGCTGACGCATACTCTGACGAGTGTGCGTCTCAGCATGAAAAAGAGTTTGCTGAAAAATGCTTTGAGCGGGAGCGACAAAGTTTGTCTGCACTCGCTCTTAGTAGCGATGGGCTAAGGGAAAGCGCTCGACTTTGCCACGAATGGCTTAAAGAATTTGATGCTTACAACGAATCAATTGGTAATTCGCTTCAAAGTCTAGCCGAACAACCACAGGACGTTGTTGGTCGTGATAACGAGCTTAGGCTTCTTGAGCAGGTACTTGCGCGTCCAGTTACCCCAATTGCACTACTTATTGGCGAAGCAGGTGTTGGTAAGACGGCAATTGTCGAGGAGTTTGTAAAGCGTACAAACGAGGGACGCCTTCATATTGATAACACTAAGTATCTCGTAGTTTCTCTAGCACTCGGAGCGCTGTCTGCATTAGATAGAAATAAACTTCAAGCTGCTATTTCGAATGTTCTTGCAGACTTAAAGAGATTTGAGACTAAGGCTCAAGAAGCGCTCGACGATGACCAAGTTAAGGTACTTCTGTTCATCGACGAGGTTCACATGCTCGTAACTATCTTTGGAGACGGCACCAAGATTGGTGGCGACCTTGCTAAAGATAAGCTAGCGCGCGCTCCTATTCGCGTCATTGCAGCTACAACGAGTCGAGAGTACGATTCAACAATCGCAGTTGATGAGCCATTCGCTGAACGCTTTAAGCGCATTGAGATTCAAGAGCTTGATAGGGACGTCGTTCACGACATTGCTCGAAATTGGTGGAGTAAAGTCGCCATCGGTTGTGATGCTATTAGTGACGATGTAGTTGAGTACATTATTGACAACAATAAGACATATCGACCATCTGAAGCAGAGCCGCGTAAAACGCTCGATACGCTCGAAGATATGGTTGCTACAGCCACGCTTCATCATCGAGCACCAACAAAAGACGACGTTGACCGAATCTTCAAAGAGCGCTTCTCCATTGAGCTTAAATTCAATATTGATGCTGACAAAGTGTTCGACAACATCCGTTCACAGGTTCTCGGACAACCAGTGGCACTTTATACGTGGAACTTGCTGTTGCACGCCACGGCGTTTAGAAAACGCCAGAATAGCAACAGACCAATTTTTACGTGCTTATTAACTGGTTCAACTGGTACTGGTAAGTCTCAATCGGTCAAAGCGTTAGCGGAAACACTCTATCCAGGTCAACGCGTCCTGGAGACGATTAACGTTCCAGAGTATGCTAACGACGCAGATTCACACCTGTTCCGCGAGCGTCTAGGCGAGATAGTTCGACATAAGCCAAACGCCGTTATTCAGCTTGACGAGTTCGAGAAAGGCTCAAAAACCTTTAAACAGGATTGTCTGTATATTCTTGACGAGGGCATGGTTAACTACACAGTACTCAACCGTGAAGGACGAGTTGAGAATATGGAAGTTTCACTGCGTAATACCATCATCATCGCCACCACAAACGCGGGTGCAAGCGTGTTCAAAGATGACACAAAGCACTCAACGTCGGAAAATGATATGCACTTTGATAAGGATGGGCAGATTGTTATTACGGCGGGTCAACAGGCGGAAACAGACAGACTGCTTAGTTCACTAAGAGAGAATCTTATTATGGGCAATGGCTTCGCGCCAGAACTTCTTGGACGTTTCGACCAAATCATTCCATATCGAGGACTGTCTGAGCAGACCACCATCGACCTTATTGAGATTAAACTCATGAAGTTGCTCAAAGAAATCAAAGAGGACAATGGAATTGACGTTATCCCAGGCGATGTGGTACAATGGTCTAATTCACAATATGATTGCCGTGCACGAGATATTGTCGTTTACATCGCATATATGTGTGTAGACGTGAAAGATTCTAACGCTGGCGGTGCACGTAGAATTGAAGCTGAATTACAATCAAATGTATTTTACAAAATTGTACAAGCTGCGTGTAAGTATCCAGATGTAAAGAAGTTCAAACTCAGTGTAGAAGGCGTCAATAAAGAACTAACGAGAGAGGACGGTACAGACGTGTATACATTGGACAACGAGATTAAGAATGAGGTGAAAGTAGTTCCATATGAATCGTAAACAAGGATTTGCTAAAATTCTGACAATGTTCATGCTTGTGCTGACGATGTTCATGGCTCCATTTGCGCAAGTTGTACATGCAACGCCGCTTTATGGCTGGAGTAATGGCGGAAGTCCATCTTCTGCAAATGCACTAGCAGCATATATCTTTGGCACAGGCACCGCTGGTCGCGCAAGCGGTGGCGATATTACAATGGGCACTTTGTCAAAGCTCAACAATATTGCGGCAAATGATGGTAAGTTGGATTACGCGTATGGCGTGAATAACAACATGAATCCATTTGCTGACGCGTCTGACCAAAATGCTATTGCAGCAGCAAATAACATTAAAACTCTTTACGAACACGGATATATTCAATCGTTCGATAATAACGAGGACGTTGGAGCTAAGCAAGGCACGCTTGCACTCGCCCCAGCAGCACTGGGCGCATCCGTATTCGCAATGGCATTCGGTCTGGTTCAGTCTGTTCAGCAATCAATCGTCAACATCAACCCAGTTAATGTTTTCGGTCTGACCGATGATTCAACATCGGGTGTCGCTGGTGGAATGACTCCTCAGTATGGTGCAGATGACGGAATCTTTGGTGGCACTGTTAAAAAGCTATTTGCTGACGCTGGCGTAGATGCAAACCTCATTCGTGCATTTGCTGGTCTTGCACTTACCATTATGATTGCACTGTTCGTAATGGCGCTCATTTCTGGTTTACGCAATGTTTCACAAGGTAAGAGCGCGTTCTCAAAGGCTGGACAACTTGGTCTTCGAGTGCTCACCGTTCTGTTCGCAACGCCATTCGCAGTAGTTCTTATCAGCGGACTTTCAACGCTGAGTGGAAACACGTTCCAGGCAGCATATCAGTCACTCGGTACCATCAACGATGACTTGATTGTTGACTCTCTGCAATACGCAGGTCTTACAAACTATGATGTAAGTCTACTTCCAAATGGCGGCGCTGGCGGCTCAAAAGATGTAGCGGCTCTTAATGAAGCTCTTTCAAAGAAAGCTGGCGGCTCGAATCCAAACGATATTGGAATTGAAAAGCTCGTTGGCTATGTCTCTGGCAACCAGACGTTTACTGTAAAAGATTATCTCGCTTACTTAGGTGATACTACTAACAGTGCAGTTGGCAGAAACACGAGCTTTGTGTCTGGAATGCAAAATCAAATTCTTGGCTATGGCGCTCACTATAGTTCAACACTTGCAGACCGACCATTGAGTGAAGTCTATGATTTCTCGCAAAACGGCGCTGATTCAAATGATGAGGGCAATAAGGACGTCAAAAACCGCATCGCTCCATATGGTAAGGCAAAAATTTCCGATGGCGAGAATGGTGACGGCTCTAAAAAGGTTTACATTGAAACAACGAGTGATGGCGAAAAAACTGAGTTTATCTCACTTCCATCAGACAAACTCGGCAGTGTAACAAGCGTATCTCTTGATAACCCACGTACCTACCTGTACGCAGCAAACGCTGCAAAGGATGGCTCAAACGAGGAGCTGAACGCGAACTCTTACGTTTGGGGAGGTAAATCTGAGCAAGGCTCTATGGCAGTTCATCCTTGGGATGGTTCAAAGCTCACCAAACTTGACTCTGACAAAGACGAGCCATTCGTAGCCAACATGGTTGCTCGTGCATACATCAATGCAAACGCTGGTGACAATGGTAACAACTTCACTAATCAGTCAATGGTGTTCTTGCTCCAGTCTAAGGCTAACTTCAACGATAAGAAGGAACTCGTATCTTTGACCTATAAGGCAGCTAATAACGGCGGTACGCCTGGTTCTGAGTCTGCGAGCACTGGTACTAATACCTCTAAGTTTGCACGTTACGTAATTCCACGCGCAAACAAAGATGACCAGAGTTATCTTGTTGGCGCATACGCTAAACTCAACGTCACTTGGGTAGCAGCTGGTTGGGCAGCACTTCTTGGTCTGCTCTCTCTGGTTACAGGTGTTCTTATTAGCTCCATCGTTAAGGTATTTAAGGGCTACCTTCGTGCTCAGTTCACAGGCGACTTCTTCGGACTGCTTGACATGTCCATTTACCTTGTTGGCGCAACTGGTTCGTTCATGATGTTTGCAATCTCGGTCATCCTTGGTTCAATCGTTGTAAGTTTCTTCACGAGCTTTATCGCGATACTAACGACGGGACTTACGGGCGCGGCAACGGGCGTTCAGTCCGCAGTTGGCGGCATTCCAATTTTCGGATGGGTGGCAAATGGCATCTCAACGCTTATGACAACCATTCTTATGGGATTCCTGTCGCTCATTTCAGTTGCAATGCTCACCTACCCAATCATGAAGATTAGCGTTGGTGGCGGTGAGTCCAGAACTTGTAACATTGTTGACCTCGTGATTACCATTCCACTTTCAGTCGCAGCAATGATTTCTGACTGGCTGAACGCCAAGAAAGCTCTATTCTATGGCAGCGACAGTGGCATGCCTAAGATGGGCGAATCTGCTATTGGCGGCGGACTCAAGAAAGATTCTATACTTGGTAAGGTCGTTGGCGGTGCAACAACTGGCGCAGTCGCAGGACTTACTGGCGCAGCGGTTCTTGGACGAGGACTTGCTCATGCTGGAGCTTCCAGTATTAAGGACGGCATAACGGCAGCGCGCGACGCTCATAAGAGCGGTTCTTCGCTTGGTGAAGCATTTAGCATTGGTCGAAGCACCGCGGCTAGTGTCGGCGCATCTCTTGCAGCAAGCTCGCTTGGTCATGCGGTTGACACGGCTAAGAACTTCAAACCTTCTGGCGGCAATATCGCAGGTAGTGTGTTCAAGCATCTCAAGGACGTGTCCAGTGAAATGAAGGGCAATGACCGAGTTAACGCACTCAAGAAAGCCTATAACAACTTTGAGTTTGTTGGTGGCGACGGAATTAACAATTCCGAAAACGCCGCTGAGGTTGCGCTTGAGAGCGGCATGGAGGGTCTTGGCGCTAATGGCGCGCTCAATGCTCCAACAGTTCCTCTTGATGCAGTTGTTGACGGCGGTGCCGTAACACAGGCTAGTGCTGAGAATCTCGATAACTCTCATGTTGGTGACGAACCAGAGACGGTTCAAGACGTCAAGAAGGGTAACAAGAAAAAGCCGAGAAGCAAGCGGCAATCTCTGAAAGCAGCCAAACAAGCTAAGGAAGCTGAGGAAGCAGCAGCACGCGAGCAGAGAATTATCGACTCGGTTGCAGCCAAGATTGAACAGAACAAGGCGGCAGCTAAGGCTAAACCAAAGGCTCCAGCTCAGCCTAAGCAGCGAGTCCAAGCTAAGATTCGCGAAGACCGAAAGGCTAAGGCTCAAGTAAAACGCTTCTTCAAAGAAAAGTTCGTTGACCACCTGCCAGGCAAGAGTGCCGAGGAGCGCGCAGCTATGGCAAACGGTATGGAGCGTAAGATGGCAAGGCTTGAGAAGCGTGCTAGTAAGCTCAACGCTAAACGCAAGCCTACCGAATAAATAACTAATCTTGCCCGTCTTAGCGGGCGGGCAAGAATTACCTTGTTGCAACCTCGCGCGCGAGTTGATATAAACGTAAACGTTTACAAAGTTACTTGAAAGGAGGACATATGAATTTTTCTGGCATTATCTCTTGGCTGACTAGCACTCAGAGTGGTATCGAAGCGCTCATCGCCATCGTTATTGGTATTGCGGCACTCGGCTTCTCGGTACCACTCGTATTTAAAATCTTTGGCGATTTCAAAGATGGCAATTACACCCAGGCGTTTATTAAGATTGCTGCAATCGTCGGCATCTGGATTGTGTATATCATCTACTCTGCTGGTAAGTTCAGTCAGTTTGCAAACGTCCTTGGTGGTTCTTCGCTGCTCGGCGTTTAACAAAGATTGCAAAACAACTTAATATAGCCTATAATAGTGTCTACTCGAAAATTGAGTAGACACTATTCATATATAGAAGGAGGGAAATGAACAAACAACTCAAGCGTAGAATAGCTATTTTCTTTTCAATAGTCACGATGATTATTGGAGTTGTACTCATTGGTTATTCGGCGTTTCAGTACATTACGCCCATGCTACAGGGTCAAGCTATTGAAGATTTGTATGCTGACGTTGAGCCAGACAACACGGCTCAGTTTGATGAAGCTGGCAACTTGATTGAAGCAAATGATGCGCCAGTTAACCCAGACCAACTCGCTCAGAAAGCGCCAGACGCTAAGGCGTGGGTCAAAATCGACGGAACGCGCGTAAACAATCCAGTAGGAATTGCACCAGCTAACGATGAGGAATATTATTTATATCGCGATATTTGGGGGAACTATTCCCAATCTGGCACGGTATTCCTCGACAATCAAAGTAGCCTAACTAATCCAACTAAGATTATCTATGGTCACAAAATGAACGCGGGTACTATGTTCCACGACCTTGGAGAAAAGTTTACCCAGGCTAACTTTAATGAGCTTGGTACGCTAACTTGGTGGGATAAAGTGAACTGGACAAGCACCTATACACCTGTTGCCGCGATGAAGGTTGACGCTAATTATACCGACGTTCGCAATACACCAACGATGAGTCCAGAGAGACTTGCTAAGTGGGAAAAAGACTTCTACGATAACGCAACCGCAAAGAATGACTCCGCGGATATTACATCACGTCTCGACGGTCATCACAAAGTGATATTTGCTGTTACGTGTAGTGGCTACGCGGCATATGGTCATGACGCACGCACGATTGTAATGTTCGTATCTAATGAAACGGTGTAAAATGAATCGTAAATTTTCTTGCAATGTAACTTGGAAATTCCCAGACGTAATTGTGAGTCCAAGAAGTGAGTTTGTTCAAAATAGTACATATCCGTACAATAGTGAACATTTGAGCAGGTTGATTTGCTCTCCCGAGCGAGACCTTCTTTACGAACTTGTCAATGATGAAGCTAATGATTTCGATTGCATTAAGGATTCTGTAAACGCGTTCGGTAGTCCAGAAATTGAGTTTCTTGAACTACTTGACGAAAATCTGGACGCTGCCGTAGAGGGCGTGAAGGAATCTTACAGAGATAGTCACGATATTCAGAGTGTGCAAATCTGCGACTTTGATGGAACTCTCACTATGACTAAATCAGACCCGCTTTGCATGCACTACAAGCCAGAACTCAATGTTAGTTTCGATGTAATTGTTGAGGGTAATGAGTCTTATGAGAAATTGTACCCAATCGGTTACTCAGTAATTGGAGTAGTTACTGCGCTCGTGCGTCAAAAGACGTTCATGCAACCAAATGGCGTGAAGATTCACGTAAGCGAGTAAAATCGAATAAGATGCTGACGCGGGTTAACAAATGTTAGCTCACGTCTTTAACATAACAATTCGTGCAAAAATTATCTTAAACCCGCAGTTGCGCGATATGTAGGTTTCGTGATATAATGAGTAGATGCAAATGCAGCCAAGTAGAAAGGAAATATATGGCTGATTTTTTCAAGAATGAAACTAAAAGGCGAATTACCGCTGGCATTGTAACGGGAGTGATGGCTTTTTCCACCGTCATTTCTACAGTAGCACCAGCTCTCGCCGAAACCGCTGATACTGGAACGCCCACAACTAATACGGCACCAGCTAACCCAGCACCAGCTGAGACTTCTCAGCCAGCTACCGCTGAGACTGAGACCCCAGCTACACCAACCGCGTCTACAGAGGAGTCCACCCCAGGAGCAATTACTCCAACTGAGGAAAACTCTACAGTAACGGCTGGAACGCCAGAAGTAGCAACTCCACCTGCTGCGCCAGCAACTACCACTGAGAAGTGGGATTATGTATTCGACACCAATGGTGGTTCATTTGTTGACGGTTCGACTACTAAGACCGTCACTCTCAATTCCGATTCTCAGTCGGTAAATGCACCAGCCACACCATCTAAGCCAGGTATGACGTTTGTTGGTTGGGCAGACCTTTCATATACCGATTCCAAGGGTATTAAGGGTGTATATACCGTTGATGCAAGTCAAGCGCAGATTACGGATACTACCGATGCTAGCGGCAATGTTACTCACACCCGCAAGCTCTATGCTATTTATCAGATTAAACTGAATATTACTGGCGAGACTGAGCAGCCAGTATATCGTTTCGACGCTAATGGCGGTCACGCAGCTGGCGGCACGGACACAATCGTTGAGGTACCCGCAACCTCTGGAATGACTGACGATAACGTCCCAGCACCAACCGTTGTTCGTGACGGATATGACTTCGTTGGTTGGGGTAAGGCTGCCACATCTGACGCAATGTCAAACCTCGGAGTAACTAATGTTAACTTTATGTCCGTTATTGCTGGTGAGACTACGATGACTCTCGAGCGCGACCACGACGGTCACGTGTACCATACTGTATACGCTATTTGGAAGCAGGCTGCAACTCCAGCAGGTACGACTACCACCAATCCAGCAACTACACCAACTAGCGCACCAACGTCAACAAACATTACCTTTACACAGGGTAATATTCCAAATGTTCGTGATGGCGTGTCAACCGACAAGCTGGCTGTTCAGTTCGTAAGCGATGTTTCTCTTAACGGTACTAAGTTTGTCGGTGGCGAGGGTACACAAGTAACAGCTCCTTCTGGTCTTACTGACCCAGACGGTCATACCGTTGTTGAGTGGAGAACCGCCGATGGCAGTGATAAAATGGCGCCAGGTGAGACTCGCGAAATTGATACAATCAACAACGAGACATTCCACGCAGTCTGGCAGACACAGGATGATGGAGCTGATGTTCAGTATCGACTCGTTATTAACGCCAATGGCGGTCATTTCGAGGGTGGTCTTGATACCATGTTTGAGCGTCACGACTTCCTTCCAGCTGAAATGCCTAACGTAAAGGCTGCAACTAAGATGACTCGCGATGGTTATACTCTCGTTGGTTTCTCTCACGATAAGAATGGCACAACGACTTCCGCACGTACTCTCACCGAAGCAATGGGCATCCGCGATGCAGAGCACATTCCAGGTCACACTACCGACGGCGCACTACCACACAAGACTGACGAGATTTATACCCTCTATGCAATTTGGAAAGACGACTCACAGGCACGCACCGACGAGTATCGTTACGTCTTCATGGGTAATGGCGGACACATTGCAGATGATGCAAACGTAATTCACTCTACCGTTGTTCGTCCAAATGACAATGAGGTCGATGCTGTTTCCGCGCCAGCTATGGTTCGCGACGGTTACACCTTCGTTGGTTGGGGAGCTTCTAACACTTCAACTGAAGCAGAATCTCTTGGTATTAACTCCGCAAACTTCTCTGGTATTACTGCTGACGAGTCCGTTGACGGTACTACCGATGTTCATGTTCGTCGAGTATTTGCTATCTGGAAGCAGAACACTCCTGCTACACAGCACAAGAATACTTATGTCTTTGATGCAAATGGCGGTACCATCGTTGGTTCTACCGACACAACCTCAACCATTTCCAACGCTGACCCAGCTGGCGTAACTGACGTTACTGCTCCAAAGGCTGAGAAGGCTGGTTACACCTTCGTTGGTTGGGCAAAAGACCCAGGTGCATCTTCTACTTTCGTCCTTGGTAACGACCACGTAGACTTCTCTAGCGTTGGCTTTACCGTTGAGAACGATACTGACGGTAGCGTAATTCACGTCTACAAGGTATATGCAGTCTACAAGGTTGCAACACCAGACACCCCAGTCACACCACCTACTCCAGGCACTGGTGAGCATGTTCCAACTGACGGTGTTCCACCAACTCTTGAGCCAGTCGCAGGTAAGAACACTATTATGTTCTACTCTGGTAAACTGAACAAGGGTGAGACAAGCGTTACTAACACAGGCGAGCACGCTGACGTTGTAGCACCTAACCGCGAGTATTCTCTCGCTGACGGCACCATGGTTAAGCGTTGGATTTCCACGGATGGCACAATCATTCTGCTGCCAGGTGGTCACTATGACGCTGACTCCATTAAGGATAAGGTCTTTGTCGCTGACTATGTAACAGCCACTCCACCAGACTATGACCCAACACAGAACTATCCTCAGAATGTCTCTCGCATTCAGCTCATTTTCCGCGCTAATGGTGGTAAGGGCGAGCACGGTGAAACTGTTTACGCAATCGCTGGCGACCCAAGCGCTACTGACCTTCCAGTTCGCCCAACCTTTACTCGTGAGGGTTATACCTTCAAGGGTTGGTCACGAAATGGTCTTGACACCGAGGTAAACGTCATTGTTAACAACAACATGGTTAACCTCAAGAGCATCGGTAAGCGTAGCGAAATGACAGACCCACAAGACCCACATAAGGTCATTGTCGTCTATAACGTCTATGCTGTCTGGCAAAAGGACGAGGTAACACCAGATAATCCTGCTAACCCAGTTAACCCAGATACTCCTGGCGGACACAATGGTAACATTACCCCTGGTGAGCCTGGTGGCGGCACTGGTACTGTGACGCCAGATAACCCAGTAACGCCTGGCACCGACGGTGATAATTACATGGGTATTCCAATTCACCGAACCCAAGGTGAGCCAGAGTATATCAATACTGGCAATGGTGGAACCACTACCCAGTCCGATAAGGCTCCACAAGGACACTGGGTACGCAAGCGAGTTCGTAGGAATGCACTTCCTAACACGGGCGACGCCGCATCCGCTACTGGAATTATCGCAGGTATTGGTGCGATTCTTGCTTCACTCGGTATCGCACGCAAGCGTAAGAATCAGTAATTACGTTTAATGTACTAACCTCAAAGGCTTCCACCCATTCGCGGTGAAAGCCTTTATGCAGATTTTGTACATATGAAAATTTCATGTAGCTATAGAAATATTTGAGCTAATGAAGTATACTGAACGAAAACAAAACCGAAAGGATGTAACTATGAGTAAACAGTCTAAAGCAGTTGCAGCGGTGACCGCTGGTCTTGCATTTGGTATGCTTGCTACCATCGCAACAGCTACGCCAGCTATTGCCGAGACAACTGATACGGCAATGCCGACAACTATCTCGGCGACAAATACTGGCGATATTTTAACGCCAAACGCTGACGGCGACGTTACCTATACAAATGACAATGGTGGAACTACTACCGTTCATATTGTCGTTTCTGGTAACGGCTCTAAAGATGAAAACACGGGCGATTACACCGTACCCGTTCTCACCTATGATAAAAATAACGATGACGTTACCTTTAAAGCCAACTTTAATCCGAACCAAGGTGGTATGGCTATGACAGGTTATACCAAAATTGATAACGCCGCTGGTAATTATGAAACTAACTCATGGGAAGATAACTACTCAGACTCACTTCCCTATACTATTGATGAGAACGGTGTGACACATATCAACGTTCACGATACGTTCAATATCAGCACTCAAGACATCGACGGCGATGAAAATAAATATGGTGGTGTCGCAGCTACATGGATGAAATCGTGGGCAGCATACGATAACTTCAAATTGCAAATTAATAAGGGTGATGGCGAATACACATCAAATGACCAAGCAGTCGTATTCACACCAACCGCCGAGGAAATAGGCAATGGTTTCACCATTCCAAAGGCATCACTGCCAACTAAAGAGGGCTATCACATTAAAGCGTTCCGCACCGATAAATACAACCAAGACATACCCGTTAATTTCACAACTGACGGAAATGCAGTACTCTCACTTGCTGAGTTAACCCACACTCGCATTATGGCTGACGGAGCAACTCGTTACTCACGCGCAGACACTTGGTTTAATGCAATTACGCCAGTCTTTGAAGCCGATGCCCCAACACCAAATCCAGAAACCAATGTGGTAACTCGCTACATTATTGATGGCAATGGCGGAACTACCGCTACTGGCGCAACCACTCTTGATGTCACCACTGAGCAGAACGACAATAACGGCGTGTTCCCACCAGATGTCGAGGAAACCTTTAAACGAGAAGGCTATCGCATCGTTGGCATTAGTGTTCACGCAGAAGACGACAAAGCTGACACACCTGCTCCAGAAATGCCATATCCAGTAGCCGACGGTACTAAGACGACCACCACAACTGAAGATGGTAAAAAGCTTGTCACTATTACAAAGTATATCCAGTGGGCGAAAAATGATGACATCACCTTTATTAATGGCTCATCAAAGCAGTTCACTAACGTTCCAACAAACGCAGGTGAAATTAAGGCACCAACTAACTTCGTAGACAGAGACGGTAATCCAGTTATTGGCTTTACCAACATGTTCACAGGCGAAAGTGTCAAGCCAGGTCAAAGAATCCCAAGCACCCAAAAGGGTGGTGTGTTCTATGCTGTCTTTAACGGCGGTAATCTGACTAACCTCATTCCAGAACCAGAGCCTACGCCAGAGCCTACGCCAGAGCCTACGCCAGAGCCTACGCCAGAGCCTACGCCAGAGC
>ERZ773066.250-NODE-250-length-31173-cov-7.302719_pt1 | contig 31173 bp, 31 predicted proteins | sample MGYA00580573_ERZ773066 | MGnify/ENA primary metagenome ERZ773066 (study PRJEB29015, sample SAMEA2738128) | human oral metagenome | biome: human oral; feature: human-associated habitat; material: saliva | place: China | collected 2203 ... | reverse complement strand
TGCGACGCGCTCGCGCCTGGAAGCAACTGCGCGCGCGGCGCGCATCGCGCGCTCGCGCAAACTTGAACAGCTCTCAGCGCGTTACCTCAGCCATGTTGCGAGTGTTGAGCGCGTGCATGAGCGCTCGGCTGCGCGGCGCGCGAAATTTGAGGAGGGTGAGGCCGCGCGCGTCGCCTCCGAACTCGAATCAATCGAAGCCAAGCGCGCTGACATCTTGCACAGCGTGCGCGCCCTGGAGGGTGTTACGGCGCGCGATCTTGCCGACTACTTCGGTCTGTCACGAAAAGAGGCCGCCGCCCTCCTCGCATCTGAGGAGTAGGCGACGGCCCCTTTTCGCGTGATGAGTGCGTGCGGTTAGACGGCTCGGCGCGTTAACGCGCAAAGCAGTGCGATACCGAACGCAACGAACGCGATAGCGTGAAAGACGGTGGCAAGCATGAGCGCCCCTAAGCCAATGAGGGGACGCATGATGACTGTTGACCATGGGTGCCCCTGCGCTTTTAGGATCGCAGCCCAGGTCAGGCAAATTGCGAGAGCGATGATTGTCCACATGGCACCCTCCTTTGGGTTTAGACTCTCCTGCTTTCATGGTACGCGCATGCGCCTACATGTGCGTCCGCGCGGCGCATTGTGAGCATGACGATGCCGGGGGGCGGGCAACCACTGAGGTGCCCGCCCCCCGGCATGTCTATGCGATGGTGATGGTCAGTCCCACCAGGCTCGCCACATGACTTCCCTGTCGATGTTGCGGTATGACTGGAACTCGTCCGGGGGGATCACCTCGTCGCTGATGCCGAGGACTCGGCAGAAGGTGCTCCACTCAATGGGCAGGAGCGCTTCGTCGTCGTTTCCGGCGGGGTCGGGGGCGAAGAGGTGTTCGGGTGCGCTGATTGCGTCAACGGTGACTCGTTCGTCGCGTCGGGGTGCGCGAATGATGTAGCCGCTGAGCGTGACTCCGGGGGTGGTTGCCGCGATGCGCAGGAGGGTGAGGATCGTCGGCGCGTTGTTCTGTCGATCCTGGCGCGCCGGCGGCGTGAGGAGGCGTGCGAGTTGCGCGGCCACGTCGCCTGTGAGGCCGTCGAATTGGATGTAGTCGCCGTTGATCCAATCGTCCTTGGTGTAGGGCGTGAGCATGGGGATAATGGTCTCTTCGAGCCAGCGGCTCGGGCCATACATTCCCTGGATAGCGTTGGTGATCGTGGTGGTCATGGTGTCCTCCTTCGGACGGGTGAGGCTGGGGACCTGTTCCCCTGCCAACACCTATAGTGTATACCCCTTGACATTGAATGTCAAGGGGTATACTTCTTTTTGTGTCCGTCATCCGTTAGGACAATGGGGGCGTGATGGTGAGTGCGTCGATACTATCGATGAGATTGCGGGCCGCTGCGGCAATGACGCTACCGGGGGTGCCGTCGGGGCTGGTGCGGTGGGGTGCGCGCATTGTGGTGATAATGACTTGGTTTTCTGCTTCTTGTGCAGTGTCGATGAGGGCGCGGCGTATCTGCGTGAGGGCGTGGCCATCTCCTGAGAGATACCAGCTGATGTCGGGTGCGAACTGGGCAGCGATTACCTCTCCGTGGCGTTCTTTGCGGGTGCGCACGTCGGCGTCTGTCCATTCGGGGTGATGGAGGCTTTCCCCGGTCGCATAGAGATACGCTGCTTGGTCAATGATGGCGTTGATGATACGCAGGTTGTCGATGCGTGTGGGAGTGTGCGCGTCGAGGCGCAGGGGGAGGGTGGCATCTCTAATGGCTTGGGTTTGGCCATTGTCGTCAAGGATGGCCCATGTAGTGCGCAGGTAGATGCGGTCGTCGATGGGGTCGGGGTTGGTGAGCGCGCGGGCGATTCCGATAGGGAGGGGTGCGCCCGTGTCGATGAGGCAGGCCCATGGGGTGATGGCGCGCCTGGATCGCGGGACGGTTTGGTCGGGGGCGTTTTTGGTGCGCCCGTGGGTGCGGTAGAGCAGGCCGTGGGGTTCGCACGTGTCCCATGTGGTGCCGCGAAGGCGGTCGCCATTAGACAGGAGCGCGCCGGTGATGGTCTGGTCGGCGGTGATGGCCAGGGTGATGCGGCGCGCGGGGTAGATGAGTGCGCGCCCTGGTCCAATGTCGCTTGTGTCTTGGATGCGCCGCGCGCGTGCGGGTTCATCGTCCCAGATGGGTGCATCGTCGAGGCCGGCGCGGGTGAGGGCTTCTGGCATATTGAGGGCGATGGTGCGTGCCAGGGTGGAGGCATTGGCGATGGTGGTGGGCACGGTGGCGAGGTAGGCCGGCCCGATGGGCATGGATTTGCCTCCGCGGTCGCCTGTAATACCTGATCGGATTCCACTGTCGTCCCATAGCAGGCGTGTGAGTGCTAGACGAATGCCCTGTGCTGGGGTCGCGGGCGTATTGTCCTGGTGGGGTCGGAACATGTCCATGCTTCCGAGGTGAAGGCGACTCATGTCGATGCGAGCACGGGGGCTTGCTGGGGTATCTGAGGTTTGGAGGAAGCGCCCGAGGTCGAAGGCGCGGGCGCGGGGCTGTAGGTAGGCGGTGATGGCCTCAATGTCGATGCCGTCGTGGAGGAGCCGCCTCCAGCGCACGGGCGCGGTGGCATGGTAGACGACGGCAATGAGGAGGCGCTCAATGGCGCGCGCAGTGGGCGCACCGTCGGCAATGATGCGGATGCGGTCGCTATGCGTGAGGGTGTCGAGGATACCGAGTTCTGCGCGGGTGTGGTCGGTGTATTCGACAGGAATCCAGGGGTCGTAGAGGGCGTTGAACATGAGGGGTTATCACTATTCTTTGTTGGGGGTAAGTCGCTTGTAGACGGTTGGGCGCGAGACGCCCGCTGCCGCCGCTAGGTTGGCGATGGGCCAGTTGTTGGCGCGTTCGACAACGAGGGCGCCGGTTGTTGCGTCGCATGCGTGTACGTAGGCGGCGTAGGCGCGCTGTTCGGCAGCTCCGACGTCTTCGAGGGTGGTTTCTCCTAGGATGACCTGGAGGGCGGTGCTGAGCGCTCGTTCGCGCCCGTCTGCGTCGTCGGGGTCATAGAGGTCGCTGATTGTATTGGCGCAGGTGATGAATTCGGTGAGCTGTGCGTCGCTCATGTCGAGGGTGGCCGGTCCGAGCCACGCTTGCCATTCGTGGGCCTGTTCTATCAGGTTCGTGGGGATGCTCATATGCCGGTCCTTTCGCGTGTGACAGGTAGTGTCCCCGCCCCCCTGGGATGGCCGTAGGGGGCGGGGCTGGTGGTTAGTGTTTGGTTGTGTCGAGGTGGAGGGTGGCCAGGCTGTTTCCTGCCAGTACTGCGTCGGCGGCGCGTAGGTAGGCGGCGTGGACGCGTACGGCGCGGTTGGCTTCCTCGATGAGGGCGCGGTCCTCGTCTGTGAGGTCTTTCTGGTTTTCTGCGACGTAGTCGCCTGCGATGAGGGCTGCTGCTGCGTCGATGACGGCGATTTCGCCGAGGGGGTCGGCGCTTTCTTGCCATTCGGCGTCGAGCTGTCGGAGCTGTTCACATAGTTCTTTGACGGTGACGTCGCCGGCGGCGACCGCGTAGGCTGCGTTTGTTGCATCGTCGGCGATGATGCCGATGCGGTCTTCGGGGGCGTAGTCGTCGATGTAGTAGATGTCGTCGAGGTGGGACCAGGCGGCTGCGACGGAGGCGGCGGCCTCGTCGTCGAGGTGCGCATTACCGGCTTCGTAGTCTCGGACGACATCGGCAGTGTAGTACATGGGAGTGTTCCTTTCGGCTGTCCGGCGGGCGACTGTGCCTGTCGGGGTGTTGCAGGGAGGCGGTTCCTCCCTTGCTCACACCTCTAGTGTATACCCGTTAACACATAGTGTCTAGCCCTAGACACTATGTGTGTGTTGCTTGTGTCATATTTTCGGGGTATGGTGGGGATGTCGAGCATTCCGGCTGGGAATCAATCGGACCCATGGGGTCGCTTTTCTTACATCGCCATATGGTGTTGTTCGGGAATGCTCGGCGTTCCTCATCCCGACTCGTGCGGGGTGGAATGCATGACGGCGGGGCCGGGTGTTCAACACCTCCGGCCCCGCCGTTGCCTTGATTGCCATTGCTTACTGTCAGGCGAGGATCCATTGCAGCAGGCGCATGCACGCGATAATGCCTAGTACCACTACCGCGAGCGTACCCGTGAGAGCTAGGAAACTCTTGACATTCCTGTTATGACAGTAAACGTATATTCGTCGCCGCAACTCACAGAGCGCATATGCAGTCACGATACACACAGCTATCCAGATAAAGCAGGCAACGCCGAACACAGCATCCGCACCATGTCCCCGAAGCAGACAGGCCACACCTACACAATAGAGCAGTGAAGAGATGGAGGAAACAAGGAGAGGAACTCGTTGTTCACGAGAGTTCCACCGCACGAAGGCTCGCGCCAGCGCCAGAAGCGCAATAAGGGCAACAATGCACGTCGATAGCACGATTACCAGATCCATAGTGACGCACCCCCAGCTGTCCAGAAGAACCAAAGCAGGCCGTAGGTAATGCTTCCAACCACGCCGATTTCAACCAGGAAGCTGATAATAGCTAGCGACCACCGAAAGTCAGCATCCTTCAGATTCCAAAGGAATTCCTCTACCATAAACATGGCGAGAAGACCAACGGCCAAAATTCCCACAATGATTGTCACCAGAACTTTCATGCTGGTGTCTCGCTTTCATCTCGCTGTGGGGGTTGAATGGCGGTCATGATGGTGAGGGGTAGTGTGCCGTCATTGTCGATGAGGCGCACGGTGGTGTCTTTGGTGGCGGCGTGGATGACGGCGCGCCACCAGCGGGCTGTGTGCGCGGCGTGTGGCCATCGCGTTCGGTAGGCACTGTCGGTGGTGGGTGTGATGATGGCGAGGTCGCCGGGGTTGCGCTCCTGGTGGTCGGCAATGGCGCTGCTCACTGTGGCGATGATGGTGCCCGTTTCGGCTTCAAGGTCGTCGAGGATGGTGCGGATGCGCACGGGTACGGGTTCGCGTCCGGATTCCCAGGCGCGGGGGCTGCGATTGTTGACGCCTGCCGCTTTGGCAATGTCGTCAGTGGTGTAGCCGAGGGCTTCGCGGCGCGCTTTGAGTTCGGCGGGGGTGATACGCAGAGCGTCGTTCCCTCCGATGCGGATGACGATATCCTCGGGCGCGATGGCGCCGTTGAGCGACCACGCGAGATATTCGCGAAGGTCCGCGGCGTCGATGTGCGGGGGCGTATTGTCACTGCCTCCGACAATATCATCGAAGCGGATCCATTGGTCAGGTTCCCAATCCCATTCATCGCCAGCATCGCCACCTTCAACCCATTCCCAGAGGGGATACGTGCCAAAGTCTTGAAGGTCCATGATTTGGCGCTCTGCATCAGCGGCGTTGGTGGCGATGATATGGCCGGTAGGCCAGATAATCGTCAGGCTCATTGACACATCCTTTCGATGAGCTGTTGGCGTTGTGTGACGAGGTAGCGGATGGCCTCTCCGGCTTGTTGGGGGCATACGCCGTTGCCGAGGAGGCGTAGTTGTTGGGCTCGGGAAAGGTGAAGCTGGGGGTCTGAGACCCATCCGTGGGGTAGTCCCATCATCCACTCGACGAAGTCGATATTGATTCTTTTCCGTTTGGTGCGGGTGGATTCTTCTGTTGGGTGGGGTACTGGGCGCGTGAAGTATTCCCATCGGCGTATGGCCGGCTCGTAGACACCAAAGGGGTTTGTGGGCGATGTCCCGGCTCCGCAGAGCGCAGTGGTGAGCGTTGGCCCACACCCTGGTGATGTGTAGGGAATGTCTTGGGTGGTGATTGTTGGGAGCGTTCGCATGGGACGCCATAGCTCCTGAGAGAGTTTCTGAGAGCCGGTCTCTAACGGCGATTGCGCTGCTCTGCGTGCGGCGATTCTTCGCGCGAGCTGGGGAAAGTTGTCGCTTTTGGTAGGGGTGGCGATGATGAATAGGCGATTGCGTCGGTGGGGTGCTCCCACCGCGGAAGCAGGTATAACCGTCCATTGAGAGTCATACCCGAGTGTGGCCAGGTCTCCGACCACACGTCCAGCGGCACGGAGAAGAGGGCGTCGTGGGCTGCCCTCCATATTTGCTTGTCCGTGTCCCACAACGCGATCGGTTCCATTGCATTCGGCTCCACGATAGAGCGCTCCTTCCACGTTTTCCCACACGACGATTGTGGGGTGAAGTGCCTGTACGGCGCGGGCCATTGCAGCCCATAAACCCGAGCGTGATGTATTGGTGATGCCGGCTCCGCGTCCTGCTTGCGAGAGGTCTTGGCAGGGTGTCCCCCCGCATAGTACGTCGACGGATGCAACGCATGCCCAGTCAATAGTTGTCACATCTCCCAGATTTGGGCTGCTCGGAAAGCGTTCGGCTAAGATGCGCGCTGCGGCTGGGTCGTTGTCTGCGACCCACTCAACTTGCGTTGAGCCGAGCGCGAGTTCTATTCCTAGCTCCAGACCTCCATAACCTGAGCAGATGGAACCCACTCGCACGACAGGCGCAACCCCATCAGGCTGTTCGGCGATAGTCATGGTGTCCTCCTTTGGACGGGTGGGGCTGGGGACCTTTTCCCCTGCCGACAAGACCATAATACCCCACAAAATAGGGGGCGTCAACTAGTGGATTAAGGTTTAACACCTCACCTTTTAGGCTCCGCCATTCCTACTAACGCGCGTCTAATCGTTGATGGGGATACCTCTAGCAGTCGGGCAATTGTGGCCACCCCCTCCCCCTGTTCACGTAGTCGTTGTACATGGCTTCGTTGTTCGGGGGTGAGGGCGGGTGGCCTGCCGATGCGTCGGCCGGCGGCGCGGGCTGCGTCGAGGCCAGCGCGGGTGCGTTCTCTGATGAGGCTGCGTTCGTATTCGGCGAAGGTGGCGCATAGTTGGAAGAAGAGTTTGCCCATGGTGGCTGTTGTGTCGATTCCTTCACTGAGGGACTGAAGGCATATTCCTCGTTGCCCAAGGTCGTCGAGGAGGTTTACGAGGTCTGGTAGGGATCGTCCGAGGCGGTCGATGCGCACGACTATGAGGGTGTCGCCTTTGCCGAGTCCGCGGCTGCATTCGATCCATTGGGGTCGTTCCATGGTGGCGCCGCTGGCGTGTTCTGTGTAGATCGGGTCGCATCCTGCGGCCCTGAGTGCGTCGATTTGGGAGGTGAGGTCTTGGTCGTCGGTGCTGACTCGGGCGTATCCTGTGGTACTCATGGTCAAAACCCTACGTGATGAGTTTTGCTACGAGGTGGTTTTGGTAGGGGTTTTTGGCGCGGCGTGTCGCGGTGATCGCCGCGCGCGGGTGCAGGGTGTCAGAATCGGTCGGTTCTGACACCCCTGCGCCTGGACGCAAATGTGCATGGCGTCCGTACAATTGCGCTTGGCAGGTTCCTCGCCCCAAGGAAGGACAGGATCAATGAACGCAACGATGTCGCCCGCACGTGAGCAGGCTGCTGGCCTGTCGAAATATCTACGCCTCGCGCTCCCCCAGGCTGCGCGCGTCGCTGTCGTCGGCTTTGCCCTGTTCGGGCTGGCCGCCGTTGTGACAGCCTCGGCCTCGGGCGCCGTGAGCTATGGCAAACTGTGCTCGCTCCTTGCGCTGAGCATGACTCTCACAGGCTTTTTCTCCGCTTTTGCGGATGGTGTGCGTATGCTCGTCACGCAGGAGGCGTGGCACACCTTCATCATTCGGTTTACCGCCTCGTTTACTACAGGGATCGTGCTCGCATTGCTCGTGTCCACATTGTAGGGGGTGCATCAAGTTCGACGTATGGCGCTTGTCCTTCGTCGCGCACAAGCATGGCGGCATGCGCCACGGCCATTTGATACATGCCCAGGTTCCGCATGATTCCGCGACCGGTCAAAATGACCGGGGGTCCCCACCGAAAGGAAGAAATTTCTGGAATCATTCTGGGGTACCGACTTTTTTCTGTTAGGAGTAAGGAAAGTCGGCGTGCTGCTACCTAAAGTCCCCACTTGACCTACCTAAAGTCCCCAGCCCGTGCATGAAGCTAGCTAACCCGCAAGCAAGACGATCTGCGCAAGGTGGTGCCACATCAGCGTCGATAGGTATCGGAGACCCGCGGCTCGTTTTTTGGGTGGACGCAGATGTGGGTGCCCCCTCGTACAGTGGGAGTGTCAGTATTTTTTGATCCCAAGGGAGGGAATCGTGTTGAAGGTTCATGTTGATGGCTGTTTCCCAGTGAGCGCATGGGAAGTTGTCGATTTGTATGCGCGCCACGCTGCTTTAGCGGTGGGGCAGGCGACAAAGGTAGTGGTTACTACTTTCGCCTTGCTTGGCGTTTTAGCGACATGGGACGCCGCGGAAGGCTCTCTGCTCACTGGTGGTGAGTTTATGAAGATCGTGCCGGTTGCGGCGTGCTACGTCACGGCTTTGTTCGTGATATGGGAGGCAACCAGGCTCATCTCCCATAAGCATGGCGACGTCGCTGCGAAGGTTACTCGTTTAGTAGCATCGGTACTGATGTTCGTGCCGGCGGGTTTCCTTGTTCATTCTCTGGGTTAATGCTGCGGAGCGAGTTGTGGGGGCCGGCAGTCTTTGGCTGCCGGCCCCCACAATATGATTACCCCCTCAGAATGGGGCTGTCAGCTTGCCAAACAGCACCGTGTGGCGCATGTGAAATTTCGTCCCCATGGGACAGACTGAATCCCAGCTAGCAAGCTGACAATACTTAGCCTACCGCACCAAGCGAGTTGCCAGCAGGCAAATCCTTGCACGTAGGCCACCGCCCATGCGGGCGGTGGCCTACGTGTGGCACTAGATTTGGTCACGTAGGATGTGGTTGATTTCTTCTTGGACCATGGCTTCGTATTCTTCGTCAGTCATTGGTTCTTGTATGAATCCGTTGGCGCGTAGCCAGCGTTCGCGGTCTTCGTCTGTCCATTTGGGTTTTTCGCACTTGCATTCGAGCGCTTCGATGAGATCGCATGCGATGCGGATGACTGTATAGCGGAGCTTTTGGAATTTACAGCTGCACCAGGCTTGACCTCGGGGCGGTCGGCGTTCGCAGAGGAGTCCGACTCTCACATATTGCTTCTTGTTCCACATCGTTTTGCCTTTCACTTTACCTTGCTTTTTGTTGCGATTTGCTGGGGATGGCCCCCACCCTGTTGGGGTGGGGGCTGGGGGTGTTAGTCGGTGTAGGGGTCGAAGTGACTGTATTGTTCGTTGCCGTCCCAGGGGTAGGCTCGGCCCCACCAGTTGGCGATGCTTCCGTCTGCTTGTGAGACTTTGCGTCGCTTTTCTTCGCCGATGTACTGGCCGAGCTTAGGGGTGTAGTAACTGCCACCGTCTCCAAGTTCTCGCATACTGTCGAGCTGGCGCACGGTGACGGTTTTGGGGGTGGCTGCGACGACTTCGTAGAACTCGCTTGCCTTATTCGCGTAGAAGATAGTGCCAATCTCGTATGCGATGGTCATGGTGTCCTCCTTCGGACGGGTGAGGCTGGGGACCTTTTCCCCTGCCGACATCTATAGTGTATACCCCTTAACATGCAATGTCAAGGGGTATACACTATTGTGCGTTCATCCCTTTGTGCGAGGTGCGCTGAAAGTTGCGATGATGCTTAGCGGATGTTGACCTACCTAAAGTCCCCACCTCATTTTTCGTTGTCTTTGCTGGATGAAGTGGGCACATAGAGAGGTTTCTGCGTTGTAGGATGCTGAGTAATGATGCGTTTGTATTTGTCGCGTCTTGGTTTCATCGATGAGGAGATTCTGATGGCTTTTTGGAGTAGGTGGAAGCGCTGGCAGAAGTGGACGGCCGGTATCGTCGGCGCGTTGTTTGCACTGGGTGTTATGGGGTCGTTCATTGAGAAGGAGGTTCCGAACGTTGTGGGCAGTAGCCTTCCTGACGCGATACAGGTGTTGAAGACTGAGGGTTTTGGGACGGTTTCCGTGACTGATGAGCATGGGGCGACTGTCTTGAAGTCGCATTATGTGGACGGATTTCAGGTGACGGCACAGGCGCCTGGTGCGGGTGCCAAGGCGAAGGTGTCGAAGGCTGTGTCTTTGACGGTGCGCGCCGCACCCGCCCCCGCTTCTTTGGTGTCGCATAAGCCGACGCCTTCTGCATCTCCATCTCCTACGCCTTCGTCGTCGCCTTCATCGATTTCGACACCGTCTCCTGAGCCGACGACTGCGGAGCCGTCTCCTGAGCCGACGGTAGATGCACCTGCTGAGGAGCCTGCGCCTGAGCCGCCGGCGCAGCCTGAGCCGGCTCCTCAGCAGGCTTACTACAGCTCCTGTAGGGAGGCGAAGGCGGCGGGTGCTGCTCCGCTGTATCGCGGTGATCCGGGGTATCGATCTGGGCTTGATCGCGACGGCGACGGCGTTGCGTGTGAGAAGTAGCTGCGACGTTGACGAGGCCTCCATTCTGGGAAGATGGGGGCCTCGTCGTGTTATTACGTGACGTTGATGCAGATTGACCTACCTAAAGTACCCACCCGTTTTTCGTTGCTATTTCAACGTTGCATGGTTGCTGCTACCTAAAGTACCCACCTCATCAATAGATACTAGGATACTAGTGCCGTAGTAAACTTGCATCCTTGTTGACAAGTATCCTAGTATCCTAGTATTATTGCGTGCATGGTAACTAGCAATGGCCACATTATTGCGGTGGTGAACACAAAGGGTGGCGTCGCAAAGACGACGACGTCGATCCTGTTGGCGCATGCGCTCAGCGCGCATGGCAGCGTTGAGCTGCGTGATGCTGATCCGCAGGGGTCGGCAACTGAGTGGGCGGAGCGTGCTAAGGATGCCGGCACTCCCCTGCCGTTTGATGTGGTGATCGCCAATCAGCGCTCCCTCGGCTGGCCGGCACGTTCGGATTGGGTGATCATCGATACTCCTCCTGGGCATGCGCAGATCATTGATGCTGCGATTGCGGCGGCGGATTTCGTGATCATTCCTTCAACTCCGACGGGTCTCGACATTGATCGCATGTGGGCAACCCTGGAGATTGCTCAGCACACCCCTCATGCTGTTCTTCTGACGCGCGTGGGGACGGGAACGAATACGCTGGCGGCCGCGGTAGCTCTGCTAGATGAGGAGAAGGTGCCTCGTTTTGAGACACTAATTCCGCGGCGGGAGGCTATCGCTGCGTCGTTCGGGGCGATCCCCCATGATTTGTTTGGCTATGAGAATGTGGCCGCTGAGCTTATGGAGGTTATGGCATGAAAAACCAATCGACGGCGAAGGCGAAGGCCTCGATGACGAAGCGCACGAAGAAGGCGTCTGCACCGTCTGCCGCGGATACGTTCCGAGCGCCGGCGGATGAGGATGGCGCGAAGAAGGTGGCGCAGGTGGTGGTCTATCTGACGAGAGATGAGCGCAAGGCATTTAAGCTCTTGTCTCTTGAGCGTGACGAGTCGATGACTTCACTGGCTCGTCAGTGGATCCTGGAACATCTGAACTAGTCCACTAAAATACTAGTCCCCTAGTTTCCTAGGGGACTAGTATTTTAGTGCCATTTGGCGTCACTGACGGCCCATGTTCCATCGTCTTGCTGGGTGAGGGTGAGGAAGACGGTTCCTCGGGTAGGTTCGTGGGAGTTGTCCGCGTATGTGCGGGTGTAGGTGGCGATACGGAGCCAGGTGCCAGGGACGCGGTCGGGGGCTGGGTTCATTCCTTCGGTAGTGAGGCTGTCGATGGTGACGGTTGTGTGGGATCGTCCGGGCACGAGAGGAAGGAAGTCGCCTTGGCCTTTTTCAGTGTCCGGCGTGGGGGTGTGGCGCTCTTGAAGGTCGGGGGTTTCGTAGACGCTCGCGCGAATGGAGGCATAGGCGGTGGTGACATCTACGGAGGCGTCCCAAGTGTCATGAGTGATGACGTATGCGGCACACACGGCGTCGGGGTCGGTGCGGTCAATGTCGCGCGGGTCGGGCAGAAGGTCAGGAAGCCACTGGACGGTTGCAGGATGGAGGCAGGTACCGTCGGGCGCTTGGGTTCCGTCTGCGCACATGGGCGCAGACGCGGGGGTCGTTGGCCCATCGCTGGGGGTGGGTACTTTGGGTAGGGGTGAGCTTTGAGGCTCTTGCACAGGGGCGGGAGAGGCGGTCTCCGGGGTGTCCGTAGGAGTTGCTGTGCTGCGGGGGTGTGTGAGGTGACGTCCGATCATGATGCCCGCGATGGCGGTCATGATCGTTAAAGCGAGGATGCCGATAATGGTGAGGATCCGCGTTTTTCCGGTCTTTTCAGACTGCTTGTTTGTTTGCATGTTAGTATCCTATTTTGCCTACATACTAAGTTACTAGGATGCTAGTAAATCAATATCGTTTGATAAGTGTGGGGGTTCCCCAGAGGGGTTCTTCGTTGATGCCGCTGGCTTCGCTGTCGGCGCTGATCATGGTGCCGTTGCCGGCGTAGATGGCGACGTGCCAGTAGTTGGTGGCGTCTCCCCAGAAGAGGAGGTCGCCGGGCTGGGCGTTGTCGAGGCCGTCGATGGTGGTGCCGCCCTGGGCTTGTTGGTGCGCTTGGTGGGGGAGGGTGATGCCGATGCGCGCAAACGCTGCTTGGGTGAGGCCTGAGCAGTCGTAGTGGGGGCCTTCGCCGCCATAGACGTACTGGTGCGTGTCGTCGGCTGCGATTTGGCGGGCGAAGTCGATGGCGGGGCCTTTGTCGCCTGGTGTGGCCGTGCTGGTGTTGAGGGATCCGTCGTCGGCGGTGTAGGTGGCGACGTTAGCTGTGATCGCGGTGACGTAGTTCTGCGTCTCGCCGTAGGGCGGAACACCGCCGTATTGTTGGACGGCTCCCAGGCCGGCGTTGTAGGCGGCGAGTGCGAGGGAGGGCAGGTCTCCGGTGACGTCTCCGGATGCGAGGAGGGGTTTGAGGTTGTTGACGTTGTCGCACATGTACAGGCCTTGCGAGTAGATCGCGTCGTGGGGGTTGTTGACGTCGGCGATACCGTCGCCGTCGCCGTCTTTGCCCATGGAAGCCCATGTGGAGTCGATGAACTGGGAGATACCCTTGGCGGCTGCGGTGGATTCTGCGTGTGTTTGCCATCCGGATTCTTGCTGAATCTGGGCTGCGATGAGCGGGGGAGTGATTTCTGGACACAGGCTGCCGGCACGCTGGACGTCCGCGACATATTCCGCGGGCACAGCACCTTCGTTGAGTGCGACGCTGGCGTGTGCGGGTGTTGATGAGTCCTCTAGGAGGAAGAGTGAGCAGACGCCTCCGATGATGAGGATGACGGAGCCTCCTGTGGCGATCCATCGTAGTTTGCGCATGAGAAAAACCCTCCGGTAGAACACATATCGTGGGAGGGTGGTAACTGGCTGGCCGCCTACCCCTCACTGTACAGCACGCTGGCGCATTACCACCATGCTTGATGATCTGTGTTGAGGTTTGACAGCACAAATACGGTAGCGAACCCTCGAACTTCTACGAGCAGTGTCGGATGAGCGTGAGGATCCATGTTTATCGTTGGCAACTGTGTGCAGGCCCCGGAGGGGGCTGTGCACAGGCGGCAGAAAAACCGATACGAAGCTCAGCCACGCACGCACGTACCGTGTTCCGAAGAGTATCGGCGTCGAAGAAGGACCTTTCGAATGACGGAAACTCTCCCACAACAACTGTGATGTCACACACCATGATGAGTGAGGGCCGCTCACATCATCGGATCACGCGAAAACCTCGCGCGTATAGGAAGAAAATAGTTGTTTATTATTTGGTGCAACACGCGAAAGACAGACTTTTCCCTGTGAGCAGTAAGGCAAAGTCCCTGTCGAAAACATAAGCCTTGTTGTAGCGTAGTACCTCCCTTGTTGTAGCGTAGTACCTCCCTTGTTGTAGCGTAGTACCTCCCTTTCGAGGCTTGAAACCCGGTTGTTGTAGCGTAGTACCTCCCTTGTTGTAGCGTAGTCCCCGAGTTATGCACACACTATCCACAGGTTATGCACAGATGTATCCACAAGTGCGGTTGCGACATGTGTTAAATCGTGAGAGTCTAAAAGATTTGCATGTCCGCATAGTGAGCGTTTCGTGGCTGTTTGTGCTGAAGAGGGGTTTTGGCCTTGCGTGTGCATGAGTGCCGGGTTAGGGTGGTGTTTGACAGAAGGTGTGCCTAAAAAGCGCGCCGACCCGGAGCGGGTAACTCTCGGATCGGCACTTGCACACCAACCACCCTTAACGCAGAAGGGGGGGCGATGGCCAATGACCATCGTACCTGACAACGATCACAATGACCCGACAATGTTAGGTCTCGGCGCGAAGGAAATTGCGTCGCTCAAAGAGCTGACAGCCCTGGAAACGACCTCGGCTATCGAGCGTGGCGACCTCGCGGCCTTGTTCACCGGCTTTGTGAACTTTTCTCTCCCCGTCGATAGCGTGGACGCTGGTGTCTACGAGTGGGAGCGTGTTAACGGCGATGTGGTGATGCGCATCAACGCAGCAAAAATCGTCGATCCGACCACTGGTGCGCGGGTCTATCAGATCCCGTACGGCAAGATGGCGCGCGCAATCCTGCTGCACATCTGCACCGAAGCCGTACGCACAGGTGACCCGACCATTGACCTGGGGTTCTCTGCAGCCGGGTATCTGACGAAGCTCGGCTTCTCGCTCGGCGGCAAGCAGCGATACAGCTTGTATCGGCAGATTCAAGCCGTTGCCGGCATGCATGTCTCCATCTCGACAGACAGTTCCACAAGCCGGGGTTTTGGCTATGAGGAAGCCGAGCTGATGGTTTCCAAGGCTCGCAGCCTCTGGTTTTCCGCGCGCCCCGAAGATGCTGACCAAGATTCTCTCCTGACCTCCACGATCACCCTGACCGACGACTTCATGAACGCTCTCGTCGGACAGGGGCATGCCATGCCCGTCGATGAAGGCGCCTGGCGCTACATAAACACACACTCCAGGTCCGCCTTCCCCCTGGATATCTACACCTGGCTGGCTTATCGCCTGCGCGCCTGCCCTGAGTCGGGTATCAAAGTGACCTGGGAACGCCTGCGTGACCAGTTCGGGTCCACAATGAGTGTCCACGAGTTTGCGCGGTACTTCCGCAAGCATCTCCCTCTCGTCCTCGATGTGTATCCGCAAGCGGAGAGGTCCGTGACGTTCGTGCGCGGCGGGGTCATCCTCCGTTACGCCCCCTCGCCCATCCCCGAACTCTCGCGGTCAGACAGTGACACGTCCGGCCTGCTGGAGGATCTTAACGAGGATCGCTAAGGCACTGCGCCCTCGCGATCCTGTGCGCACATCGTCCCACCATGCGTACCGATCATGGCAGAGTGTACGCAGGTGCGCATGGCAGGTGGAAGAATTAGGACGAAAATACCCGCACAACGCAGGGGTTTAATACGTCGTGAATGTGCGCACCTATTAGTAAAAACAGTCAATTTATAGTTGGTCAATAAGTACAGTACGGGTGGTAGCAGGCTGGCCGCCTCCATTGCCCGCACGCATCAGGAAGGAAGAATCGCATGATCCCCACTGTTGAGGAGGTGCGTCGCATGAGCATCGACGCGCGCGGAACGCAGCGCCCGCCCGCGCCCACACCGCCGCCGGCGCAACCCGTGCCCGCTGTGCCTCCGGCCCCCGCTCGGGCACACTCCGCATCGAAAAAGCCGGGAGTCACGGGGGGAACGTGGCTGGTGCCCGTGGCGATCATCGTTCTGATCGTCGCGCTCACCCTCGCCGGTGTCCTCATTATTCGCGGCATGCGCCGCGCGCATCCGACGTCCGCCCCTGCTTCGACCTCTGTTGTGAGCGTTTCTGCAATCGATGGTGGTGAGCGGCTATGAGTAGCCCCCTATGGTCGGGCAGTGGCTATCAAGGGCGCCACGGTGGCGACAGCCTGCGGCGCATGGCAGCGATGCCTGCCCCTGATGGAAACCCTATCCCCAAGCCTGCACCCGCTCCGGCCGTGATCGCTGTGGAAGAGCTGGCTCCCGAGGTGAGCGCACCTGTGGCTGAGGAGATTCCCCAGCCCGTGCCCGCGGTCCCTGTCCCCTCCTCGCCGGGCGTGCGCATCCCTGATCGCGGTGTGCGCACCGATATGCGCGCACGCGTCCTGCGCACCCTGACGGGCGGGCGCGCTGCGGGACTGGAAGATGAAGCGTCCTGGCGCTCGCGCGTCGATCTGGCCCGCCTCCAGGCCCCCGTCCCCCTCGGGCACTGCGGGGCCATCGTCGTTGCTCAGCCAAAAGGCGGGGTCGGGAAAACTCCCACGGCCATGCTCATCGACGCAACCTTGCGCGCAAACACGCGCTGCGAGTCTCTGGTGTGGGATCTTAACGACAACGGGGGTGGCCGGTGGGTTGTGCCGGCAGCGTCGTCGGCGGTCGGGCGCCTGGTCGATACCGCTCAACGCGGCGCGGTCACCCGCTCCACGATCACCTCCTCGATGGTGATCCAAGATGGCGGGGCCTACACAGTCCTGCCCTCACGTGAGGGAGCAGAAAACCTCGCGGCGCCCGAGTTCGCCGCCGTATGGGGAACCCTGCGCGACTGGTTTGACCAAACGATCATCGACACGGGCAACTCCCTGGCCTCTCCGAATTTCCTCAATGCCCTCGACATCGCCGACGTCGTCGTCATCCCCACTGACTATTCCGAGGCGGCGCTGGCTCCCACCCTGGCGCTCGCGCGACGCCTGGAAGCCAAATGGGGTGAGGAGTGGGGGAGTCGCGTCGTCCTGGTGCCCACCGGACACGTCGGAGATATGGGGCAAGTATGGCTTGAATCAGTGTGCGCGCACACGGTTTACGTCCCCTATGACGCCCATATCGATGCGCGCGACACGCTGCGCTACAGCGACCTCGCGCATGCCACCCGCGCCGCCGGCATTCGCCTGGGCGCAGCCATCATGGACATATACCGCACCAACACCATCAACAACTAGGAGAGAACATGTTCCCCATCGTGGATAACCCCTTCGACAAGACCACCCCCGACATTAGCATTCTCGGCGTTAAATTAACTAGCGATGCGCTTGCAGCACTTGGTGCAGTATGGGGACTTGGAATGCTCGTACTCGCTGGATTTCTTGTTAAGGGCATTGTGAATTTCGGTAGGGCTAAGCGCGTAAGCCACAATCCAGAAGCGTTGTCCGATGCGTCAAAGTCGATCTTCGTTCCGCTCATTGCTATCGCGTGCCTTGCTGGTGTCGGAACGCTCTTTGGTGCCGCTGCTGGCCTATTTGGCTAACGGGAACAAGCCATGAAAAATAAGAAAGCCATCCTCATTATCCTTGTTGTCCTAGTTGTCTTGCTAGCTAGTGTGCTAGTAGGCATGCTCACTAGTAGACGGGGCGACGTGGGAGAACCTGCATCCCCAACGTCGAAGCCGACGACCAAAACTCCGGTGAACACCTCGATGGATGACATCGTGGCGGGCACCGGTGCCACCGCAACCAGTGTCACCCCCGGCTTTGAAGGAGTAGGCACACGATTCCCAGCAACGTGTGTGGGTGCCATTCAAGCTGTCGCAGAATGGAGCCAAAAAGTATTCCAAAACACCGAACGTCGAGAAGCAATGCTGTCCAACGACCAGCAAGGGATTAGGAGCTTTGTGAATGAAATTTCTATCGCTCCTGGGGCACTGGATATTTTTGGATCCCAAGCAACAGTAGGGGAAGGAACATTCCATACGATGCTTTATGGAACCGGTGTGGATGATCCGACGCCGGTAGCATCTCCGCGTGTTCAAGATGGCGTCATTCAGGTTATCAAGTGTGCGCCGGATAAGGATAAGACAGCTGTTATCACAGTCATTTCTCCCCTTGATGACACGGAACATACGCAGGGCTTACCCAATGAGTTTTACGGGTGGCTCAATCGCACTTATCAGCTACAAGTCGTCGATGGAACATGGCGTCTCGTGCACATAATCGACGCGCGCGACCAGACAAGCTATCAGCAGCTTTTGCAGCCACCCGCATTTAAGGAAAGCCCTGAGCAGGCCGCAGAGCTGTCAAAGCGACCCGCAACTGACGGCGGTCGAGACATCATTGGTCAATTAACTCTCAATGGCCAGGGTATCCACTACTTCCAGAACAAGAATGGACAGTGGGGGGTAGCGTCGTGAACGAGCAACTTCAGTACGCGTTACGAGTGGGTCGCAGAGGGTTTGCGCGTGTGTTCGCTGCAATCCTTGTGACTGTCGGAGTGTGCTTTATGTGCGCGTCTGCGGCACTTGCAGCACATCCTGACGGATGGCCAGAAACACTGAGCGTTGACATGCTTTCTGACGCGCAGAAAGCGCAGATCGCAGCAGCCTATTCAGACAAGCCCGAGCAGGGAACCCCAGAAGCATTTGTTGATATGTGGGGCGCCTGGTGGACAGCATGTCTCTCATCAAACGACAGTGCTGAAAGTGTCGCGCTATATAAGAAGGATTGGCTCTGTGAGGAACATACCTATGCTCCAGGTCCGCCAGGCTATGGCCGAGCTGGTCATGAAGTATTCACTGACTGGCAAGGTGGTACTGGCCTTTTGCAGGCGCTCGTTGGTAACTATTCTCAGGGAATGGATGGGCGCAATAAAGATTCGACTATCGCAGCTGCGACAGCGTCTATGAACACTAAGGCCGGTGGCGGCAATAAGGATGCGCAGAATACCAGCTGGTATTCTGCCGGAACTCTGACCGCTGCTGGTGTTGATAAGAATGTTGTTGAGGCGGTATCGAATCCGTCGGGTCAGGTCGCGAAGTTTGTTAATCAGCTGAAAGAGGATGGTGTTGGTGCTCTTTCCGAGGCGATCAATCTGATGAATTCTGCTTTTCATTTTGAAGCGGATGCTGACTGGTTCCGGTCAACGTATGCGGCGGCGGCGGGTATTGGTCTGGTGTTGCTGGCGGGTAATTTTGTCGTTGGGATTACGCGTGCTGGGCGCGGTAATCTGCCGGCGTCGGAGGCGTTTGGGCGGCTGGGGGCCTCCTTGGTGTTTGGGATGGGAGGCCTGTTGTTTACGCCGGCGTTGGCGTATTCGGTTTCGACCTTGGTGGATGCTGCGGGTGATGGGGTGGCTTCCTTGGTGGGTGCCTCTCAGGATTCGCTGACTGGTTCGCTGTTGAATCCGACGACGGCGATGACGACGGATTCGACACCGTTGGGCTGGATGGGCGCCATTTTGGTGTTTGTTCTGTGCTTCATTGCGGGGGTGATGTTGATGCTGTCGTTGGCAGCCCAGCTTGTCACGGCCTATTTCAGTGCTGTTGCGCTTGGTGTTATGTGGGGCTTTGCCACGTCTGAGAAGGGGCGTGAGCGCTTGAAGCGCGTTGGTGCGTTCTTCCTGTCCGCGCTGATCGCGAAGCCCGTGATCTTGTTCTTCTTGTGGGTGACCATGAAGATGTCGGCGGCGTATTCGGCCACGGTCGATGGCTGGAGTGAGAACCCGATGGGAACCCTCATGCGTGTGACGGTGTCGCTGATTGCTGTGTTGATGGTGGCGGTCTCGCCGGCGTGGGTGGCGAAGTTTATCCCTGTGACTGGTGGCGCTTCGGGTGGTTTTTCGCGCGGCAGTTTTCTTTCTGGAGGTATCGCGGGGGGTGCTACGGGTGGTGCGGCTGCGTTCCTGGGGGATCGTATGCGCCGGTTCTCCCCGGTGCGTCCCCATCGTTCGGCTGGTGCAGTGTCGGGCGGTTCGGTTGTGTCTGCTGGCGCGTCCGCGGGTGGCGAGTCTGGCCCTGGATCGTCGTCTGGAGGCGGGGCTGATCGGCGGGCGCGCCGCACGGGCGCCGGGTTTGATCAGGGTCCTCGTGTTGGTGGTTCTGTGATGGCGTCGGGCGGTTCGGGAGTGTCTGCGCCTGGGGGCGGCCAGGGGTCTGGTGGCCGCCTGAATGGTGACACGCTGCGTGGTGTTGCGCGGGGGATTGGTGGCCCGGCTGGTGCGGGTGTGCGCGGTGCTGGCGCGGCGTTAGGTGCAGCGGGTCGCGGAGTGCAGAGTGCGTCTCGTGCTGTGTCCTCACCGCTGCTGGATGCGGCGGCAGGCGCTGCTGATGCTGCTGAGAGGAGCCTGTGATGAGCGAGAAGATGGCGACGGTGTCTGAGACGAATGCGGGGCGTGTGTGGCTGGGTGGCGACACAAAATCGCGGTCCCTGGTCCGCGTGGATCGCATGGAGCGCCCGGAGTGGGTGATTCTGTCCGTGTTCGGTGCGGGTGCTGCCGTGGTGATGTTCCTGTGGCACTCGGTCTTGTCCTTTCTCGTGGGCGCGCTCATTGCCGGCCTGGGCTGGGGCCTTGTTGCCCGCGTGGATATTCCGACGGTGGGACTGGACAGCTCAATTTCCTTGTGGGTCCGAACACGAATCTCATGGGCGGTGCGCGCCTGGGCTGGTGTGCGCGCCGGCGCGGGTGATGTTGCGCCGGCGGGTCTGGGATCGATCCTGTTTGAGGACGTCGAAACCCCGGTTGGCATCGTTGGCGTGGGGGAGCATGCGGGCGTCGCTGATGGCGGCTCAATGGGTGCATATTTCACGGCCACGGTCGAAACTCAGGGGCGTGCACGCACGTCGGGAGCAGCCTGGGGTTCCCTGCTGGCGCATCTGTCTTCTGAGTCATCCCCGGTGTCGCACGTGGTGCAGACAGCGCGCGTCATGGCCTGGGATTCAACCGATCATGTGGCATGGGTGGCACCGCTGGCAGCAGCCTCACCCAGCGGTGACCTCGTGAACTCTTATGCGGAGGTCGTCGATGATTTAGCCCGCCGGGCGTCAGCGCAGCGCACATGGGTCACCTTCCGTATTCCTCTCGAAGAGGTCACGGCAATGGATCGCACAATGACGCCGGCCGCTCTCGTTGCGCGCGTTGTGGCAGATGTTGTTGAGCGTGCCGATGATTTAGGGATTGCGATGCGCCCACTGTCGGTTCTCGGACGTGGTGCGCTAGCTCGACACATGATGGACCCGTCAATGTCTCCTGACGACCTCGACGGGATCACTGAGTCGTGGGCAGGCGTGTGGCCATCGTGGGAGGCGACCGACGATGGCTGGTGCGTCGATATTGATGGGGCTGCGGGCACCTGGCGAACATCGCTATGGGAGGTTCCTGCCTCGCACATCGTTCCGGGATGGATGAGCCGCGACTGGCTGTATCAAGCACTGCGCGATGTGGAAGGCGTGCCCGTGCGCACATTCGTCGTTGCAGCAGAAGTTCAACCGCGCTCTGAGGCTGCGAAAACCGCTCGCGCCGATCATACGAGCGACCTTTCGCATCTGCATCAAACGCAGGGAACGGTGTCAACGGGTCAAGAAGACGCGCAGGCTGGATCGAGCGCGGTGCGCGTGAGTGACCTTGCACCGGAAATGCAGGCCGGCGGTGTGCGGTGGAGCATGGCGATCGGTTTTCACGCTTCCCCTGAGACGTGGAGAGATGCTGCCCGGCGTATGGCGGCGACCCTGGAGGATTGCTACATCGAGAACCCGGTGCGGCTGCGCTACCGGCAAGACCAGGTGTTGCCCTGGATGCTCGGCATGGGCCTGGCATGGAAGAAAGGCCGCTAAATGACTAGTATGCAAGTATGCCAGGATACTAGTAAGCAGGTATGCCAGGATACTGGTATGCTAGTAGGCATGGATGAGAGAGTCGATGAGGATGTGAAAACGGTTGTGCGCGGTGCGACGCCGCGCTGGCCGGCACTGGTGCGTCGTTCCATGCGGTCACGTCGCATGGAACCTCTCGCCTCGACCACGCGACAGATGCGCGGCGTTGCCCTGGCGGAGGCACGCCCTTCCACAACGACAGCCGGCCTGGCCCTGGGTGTCGATGTGGAGAGTGGCTGCCCGATTTTCCATGACCCGTTCACCCTGTATGGCAACGATGGGTTCTCCTCTCCGAACATTGTGACGTTCGGAGACTTGGGGTCGGGCAAATCAGTCTCGGCGAAAACGTGGGTGCTGCGCAACCTGATGGTCGGCCGGCGCGTGGTGATCGTCGACAAGAAGCTGCAAGCCTTGGGGGATGGTACGCGCGCGGGGGAGTATTCGACGCTCGCTCGCACCCTGGGGTACACGCCGATCACCCTGAAAGTGGGCGGTGGCGGTACTCGCATCAACATCTTGGATCCGCTCATCGCAGGCGAGAGTATCGACGGCGTTGCCGGTCAACAACTTCTACTGGAGACGGTGGCATCGGCAGCGGTCGGCCGCTCGCTGAATGAGCGCGAACGCAAGGCGCTGCGCGTGGCCCGAGCAAGTGCAACGCGCGCGGCTGAGCAGCAAGGTCGCGTCCCCCACGTCGGGGACGTGACGCACTTCCTGCTTGAACCTGTTGAGCAGTCGATGCCCGGCATTTCCGGTGTCGATGTGCTGGCGGATTGGGGCCGGGACGTCGCTTTCGCCCTAGAGCGCATCGTTACCGAAGAGCTGGCCGGCCTGATTGACGGTCCGACAAGTGAGGGTGTGAACGTCTCGGGCGCCCTCACGGTTTTTGATATCTCGTCCCTGCCCGATGAGGGTGCAGCTGTTGGCATCATGATGAGCGTGCTCAACACGTGGCTGCACGCCATGATCGCCCGCTCACGCGAAACGGTGCCGACCCTGTTTGTGGTCGATGAGGCCTGGCACGTCGCTGAAGGCGATTTCGCGCGCATTGCCCGCAAAAACGCCAAACTCGCGCGCGGCCTGGGCATCTCAAACATGACAATCCTGCAACATCCGGGTGATATTTCCCCGGATTCCCCGGCTATTGCCATGATTAAGGAATCGCAGACCGCGTTCGTGTTCCGGCAGGATAAAGCAGATGACGCCGCCGCTGTCTGTGAGTTGTTCGGCTGGGATGTGGGGGAGTGGGCACCGCTCCTACAGAACCTGGGGACGGGAATCTGTGTCGTCAAGATCGGTGGTGGCCGCCCGCTCGTTTGTTCGTGGATGGTCAGCGATTTTGAGCTGAGCGTGGCAACGACCGATGCTGCTATGAAGAGCCGGGCCACCTTGACCGATACGTTCCGCGCGCTGAGTGAGGATGAGGAGGCTTCTCGTGGACAGTGAAGCAAGGACGCTGCGCAACGTGAGCATCGTGCTGGTCACGCTGTGGATCTACGTGGGCTGCGCGGCGTTGGCGTGCTGGCTGACGGGCGCGCGCTTTCCGGGCATGATGCGCCTGCATCAGATCGTGGACTTGCCACCCCTGACACTGACTGTCTCCCTGGTGATCTTCCTGATCCTCATGGGAGGCATTCTCTGGCTGTGGTTCGCCCTCTCGCCGCGCACGGACAGTAAGGGTGGGGAGCATGACTCCTTCAAGGACATGCGCAAGAAGGCGGCCACCGCGAAGGCGAAGCGGATTTTGTCCGACGCGCTCTTAGGGGAGGCCTCGGGTGCGCGCGATGAGATGCTGGTGCGCTTGATTGGGTCCCTGCGCGGCAAGGAGCTGTATGCGCAACAGGAAGATTCGGAGCTGGTGGTCTCCCAGACGCGCGGCGGTAAAACCCGCTCGATTGTGGCCCGGCGCGTGATTGAAGCTCCCGGCGCGGTGGTGGCCACCTCGACGAAAGCGGACGGCGTGTACCTGACCTGGCGGGCACGCCTGGAGGCTGCCCGCGGCTCGCGCATCCACTCATTTGACCCGCTGCGCGTCGCGCATGGGCCGGCACGCGTGCGCTGGAACCCAATTGCAGGTTGTACTGACTTCGATGTGGCCCGCCGGCGCGGCGCGGCGCTGGCCTTAGGATCCACAAAAGCCATGGGGGAAGGCAATTCGCGGTGGTTTGCTGAGCGTGGCGCCCAAATCCTGGGCTATCTGTTCCATGCTGCGGCGCTGGGGGATCGCACGATTGCCGATATTCAGGCCTGGGTGTCCGATCCACGCGAAGCGGTGGCCATCCTGGAGCGCGCGAAAGGCCCCACCACGGTACGCATGGCGGGCGCCCTCAATGACCTCATGGTGGAGATGGCTCCCGAGACCGCCGCCGGCTTCATCGGCACGATCCAGGGTGCCCTCGAACCGCTCATGATCCCCGCGGTCTACGAAATGCTCACCCCGAGCGTGGAAGAGTCTTTCGACGTCGAAGCCTTCATCTCCTCACGCGACACCCTCTGGGTCCTCTCTCCCGATTCTGAAGGCGCGCTGGCCGCTATCACCACCATGTTCGTCAACGACATCTACGAGGTCGCGCGCGCCCTGTCGGCCCGCAAGCCGGGCGGCCGGCACGTGCCGGCCATCTCCTTCATTCTCGATGAAGCTGCGAACATCGCGCCCTTGCCGAACCTGGGAGCCATGTTCTCTGAGGGCGCGGGCCGTGGCCTCTTCATGTGCGCTATTTTCCAAGACGTGCACCAAATGGAGGCCCGCTGGGGCGCGATTCAAGCCAAGACGATCTTCCAACAGGCCCGCTTGACCTACATCATGGGGTCAAGCAAAGACCCTGAATGGAACGAGCAGATCGCGGCGCTCTCGCGTGAATTTGAGGCGCAACGCTCCTCGGTGTCTACCTCGAATCAGGGGCGCAGCGTGTCTACGCACACGGAACATCGCCATGCCCTGCGCGCCTCGGACATTCAAAACATCGCGGTCGGGCACGCCGTGCTCCTGGCTCCGGGCCATGAGGCCACGATGATTGACCTGCCCGATATTGCCGAGGATCGCGACTGGGGTCCCCTCGTCAAGGAAGGCACGGTTATGTACAACGAACGCCTGCGCGCCGGCGTCGATGACGATGAGTGGATGACAGTGCCATGCTGAGCGAGGAATATGACGCCCTCGATGAGCGCGTGAGCGAAATTGAGCGCTCCCTGAGCACCGCGATGGAAGCACTAACCGATCTGATGTCCACGCCGGCGGATGAGGAGGCGCCGGAGCCAGGCCCATCGGCCAATGGCATGCTGGTGCGTGGCTTTGACCCGCAGGCCATCGCTCACCCCGGCGCGCGCCGGCAGGCCTGGGAACGCCTCTACGCGTTCGTCGAAAAGCTCAACGCCACATGGGGCGCACTGCGCTCCATGAACGGCATGGCAGATTACTACGTGCGGGCGCGCTGGTGGGAAAATCCGATGACGGTCTCACACCTGGCCGCCCTGGAGGCAGCCTACGCCGAAGCGTACGTGAGTGAGGATCTGCCGACCGTGGGCACATCCCTCATGCTGCGTGTCCTGGAGGACACTCCGCGGGTACTGGCCTTGGTCACGGGCAATCCGCCGGCACCGTGGGGGCAAAGCGCAACTGATAAGGGCGCGCATTGGAGTCGGGATATTCCCTCTGCGCTGGGGTCGGGTATCGACGTCGAAGATGAGATGCGCCGGCGCGAACTTTTCGAGGCCTTCCTCCAAGCGACAAACGGCGGGGAAAACCCCGTGACGGCAGCCTTCATTGCCTCCCTCCTCGATGCGCCGTAGCGCTCACGCATTGCCCCTACGCCTGCAAGTGTCCTAGCAAACTAGTTTGCTAGGACACTTGTGTGTTAGTGGAGTGAGGGGCCGCGTTGGCTAGGATCGTCGGGATGGCGCGGCCTGTATGGCCTGGGGGGCGGGGCTGGCGCGGGCGGGGGAGTGCGCCGCTGCGGCTTGGGGGCCGCTCGGCGCTCGCGCATCACCTGCTCTAAGCGCGCTCGCGCATCACGCAACTGCTGCACCTTCGACACTTCCTGAATGCGAGAGGTGGGGGCCTGGTACTGAACGGGTGCCCGGTCGGTGATCGTAACGACGTCGCGCGGGTCGGTTGCTAGTTGCGACAGGAGCGTGTTGTCGCGGTTGGCATACATGCGCCCGGCTCCTGCCGTGACATCGGCTGCCCATAACAGCGGGTCGGCCCACTGCGATGTGTAGATCAACTGTGCGTTGCGTTGGAGGGCTGGGGGGCGGTTAGCGGATTGGCGCAGATATGCGATGAGGGCACCGTCGCCGCGCATGATGGCCTCACGGCGCTGTTCACTCATCGTTTTTCCAGCGGTAATCGCATCAGCCACCACAAGGGGACTAGGTTCGCTCAACTCGGATAGAGCTGTTCGGAAAGCGGTCTGCCGTGTCGCAACATAGATCGCATCCGGGGCACGAAACAAATCAGGGCAGGATGTGACAGCGACGTGGTAATCGCAGTGTTCGTTAATAGCTGCGCAGATGCCCTCGATAGCTTGGCTGGCACTCTCGCGCATCTGCTTGTCGGGACCGACCATGTCGGTCAGGGCTTTCGTGGTGTGCCAGTAGGGGCGTTCTTGGTCGAAGTGGATGCGCGCGGCATCGACGAGGCGTTCACGCAAATCGCGCACGCGTTCCCAGGCTTCCTTCTCGTCGCCGTCGGTGCGGATCTGTACCGCACTCACCGCGTAGAGGTGGGAGTGGCCTCTCTGCTCAAATTGATTCATCTCGTGCCACACGTGCGGAGGGTACATCGTGTGCTTGTATGACTCATCGACCATGACGATGAAGGGTCCCATGCGCTCAAAAACGCTCTCGAAATCATCATCGCTCACCACAAGCTGATTCACATCACCCATGCCACACATCGTAGTGTCCAGCCCTTGCCCATACACGCCTTGACGAGTACACTAGAAAGTAGGACAAGGGCTGAAATGGGCCTCCCTACACTGTGGGGAAGTGACCGCGAAACCCGACAAAACAGGGCCTCGTAATAGCTCACTCGTGAGCGGCAAGCTGAAGTCACGTCCTGCAAACCCCCTCCCACTTGTGGCAGGGGGTTTCGTGTATGCAACCCACCCCTTGCACGCTAGGTTATAAGCATCCTAGCTAACTAGTTTGCTAGGATGCTTATGTGTTAGTGGAGTGAGGGGCCGCGCTGGGCGGGACCCTCGGGTCGCCGCTCCGGCGCAGGCTGAGCGGTGTTCCTTGCGGATCGGCTGCGCTCTAGGCGTGCCCGTGCGCGCTCCAAGCGCTCGCGCGCTTCCATCTGGCGCTCACGCATCGTGTGCGTGCGCACCTCGCGCGCCCCGGTATCTTCGAGAGTGCGGCGCATCCCCTCTTCGGCGCTCGTCGCCTCCGGGATATCGCGCGTGAGGGTCGTGGGCGCGGCCTTGTGGGCGTCACGCCATGCACCGGCCTGTCCGACGGCACGCTGCCAGTCCTCCTGAGTGACGTGTCCTGGCTTGTTGGCAGCCCATGCCTCCGTCTGAGCCGCATGGCCGCGCGCATCGACGGCGCGCGCCACTTGCGCGCGCTGGCGCTCCAGGGCCTCGCGCAAGTCCGCCGGCGTCGCAGGGTCCACCAGGGCAGCACTCGGGGCGATCCAGTCGGTGAGGCCATCGTCGATACGTCGGGGGTTGGTGTCGTGGAGGCGGCGGCGCAGCTGCTCGGCCATCAGGCCATCGCGCAAGACGCGCGCGCTTTCCCAGCGCATTTCCACGAACTCGTTGGGCTGGCGCGCTGCCGTGTCGTCACTGTGGGTGCGCTGGTACGTTTCCACACCCCAGTCGTGCTTGCTCATGGCTTCGCGCAAGTGCAGTTCATTGGTCAACGCGCGTAGCTTGTGGCGTTCGGCGAAGGCTATCGGGTCGTCGATGGCGTCGGCGTGGTTTTCTGCCATGTAGGTCTGCGCGATCTGGCGGTGCAGCTCCTCGTTGCTCAGCGCCCCGTACTCGCGTTCGTGCCACCCTGGGTGCTCCACCCCATCGATGGTGATTGGACCGTACTTGCGGGCAATGCCGGCCTGGATAGCCAGGTCGTGGGCGCGCTGGCGGGCGTCTTCAACCTTGGCTGCCAGGTCCTCATCGCTCATCGCTCCGTAGTGGTACACGTTTGCCTGGGCGCGCTCCAGGGATTTGCGGCCTTCCCCGTCCATGTAGTGCTTGATCTTCCAGGCCAGGAGAGCGCCCGGATCACGCGCCTCGGTCACGTCGCCCATGAGGTGCGAGACCAGGGCCTCGGGCTTGATGCCCGCGGCTTCTGCCTGCGACAGACGGGTGGTAAGGGTGTGCCATGCCGCAGAGTCGGGGGCCTGTGCCACGATGGCGGGAAGTGTCCCGTCCTGGACGCCGGCGCGCAAGCGCTCGCGCCACCGCTCACTGTTGGCCATGTCGTGCACGTCCATGTAGATGTCGCGTTGAGCCAGGGGGTCGAGGTGGCGGGCTTCCTCATCTGCGCTGGCCAGGTGCGCCGATGCGTCGGCTTCCTGGTGCGAGGCGATGACGGCAAGGACCTCGGGCACAGACTGGCCGTCGGTTTCGGTGACGATCCACCCGTTATTGGAGGACTTGCCGCGCGTGAGGGCAACGTACGCGCCCTCCCGTGACGTGGTGCCGTCCATGATGGCGTGCGTTGTATCGACGGTGACGCCCTGGGCGCGGTGGATGGTGGCGGCGTATCCGAGCTGCACGTGCTCTTCGACGTAGCGTGCTGGCAGGGTCAGCGCGTATCCGCCGGCCGCGTTGACCTCCAGGGATCCATCGGCGTGCACGTTGGTGACGGTGAACAGGTCGCCGTTGGTGACGAATGAGTTTCCGTAGCGCAGCTGCGCGTCGTTGGCGCGTGCCAGGATGCGCTCCCCCAAGTAGATGACGTGCCCGTCGCGTGTGACGACGCGCTCGGGTGCCTCGAACAGCTCACCGCAGCTTTGGCGCCATGCTTGCGCCATGTCGTTGAGGCGTGCGACGCGCTCATTGGAGGAGGAGATGAGGATGGACTCCATGCCCGCGTCTTGGTCGCGCTGCCAGGCGGCGAACGCTTCGGCGGTGATTTCCTCGTCGGTGCCACCCTTGATGCGTCCGTTGTCCACGTACCATGCGAACGGATCCGCGCCCTTATCGCTGGCGCGCAAGATGAGGGAGGCGGCGGCTTCGTCGGGATCGATGAAGCGCCACACGGTTTCCAGCTCAACGCCGGCGGTGGCCTCGTGGATGAGGCGGAACGCCCCGGATGCTTCGACGGCTCCCAGCTGGTGCGGGTCACCGACCATGCGCACGCTCGCCCCGGCGCCTACCGCGTGCATGACGACGTCGTGGAGGGTGTGCGCGTCCACCATGGCGGCCTCGTCGATGATGAGCATGTCGCCTGCTTCCAGCTTCTCCCAGCTGCGCCGGCGCAACCACCGATGAGCCGTCATGGCCGGCACGTTGAGGCTATCGGCAAGGGCACGTGCCGCGACAGCGGAAGGAGCCAAGCCGACCACGGTGTGCCCGTCGGCGCGTGCGGCGTCGGACAGTGCTTTCATTGCGGTGGTCTTGCCCGCGCCTGCGGGTCCCACTGCGCTCATGACGGCTTTGTCGCCCAAGGCGAGGTGTTCGACCATGCGGCGTTGGTCGTCTCCCAGTGCTCTGCCGGCACTGGCCAGGCTCTCCGCGACGCGCTCCACACTGGCGCGCGTGGCCGGTGCCGGTGCGGTGCGTTCGGTGGCCTCCAGCAGGTCGGCTTCGAGGTTCACCATGGTCGTCGAGGTGTAGGTCCATGCGTCGGGACGTTCGTATACGCTCACGCCCTCACTGTCGGACAGGCGCGTGGCGAGAGCGGGTGCGGGGGTGGCCAGGCGAACGACGCTGGGGTGCGCCATGACAGCGTGTGCGACCTGCGCGATGGCCTCGGGCGTGCCGGCTGTTCCGTCGCTGGCAAGTGCGATTTGGCGGGCGGCTTCGGCTTGCACGTGGCGCTTCGTCCACGTCGAACGGCGCTTTTCCAGTCCTGCGACCGTGGCACTTGCCAGGGCATCGACGTCGAGGGCATCAGCAGCAGGGGCGGCCGGCACGAAGTCCTCGATGCAGTAGCGTGTAGGCGTTTGCGCGCGCCATGCGCTCATCCGGTCGGGCAACGATACGTGCTGTTTCTTGCTGCGCGTTTCGAGCGTGGCTTGCTGCGCAAGCTTCATGCGAATCTTCTTCGAGGGGGTGCGCCCATGCTCACCGCGGTACTGATCTACCAGCTCTTCCAGACGCTCTTGAATGCTGGCGCGGCGCGTAGAAAACGCGTCGATGAGGTCGTCTCCGACGCCGAAAATTTCCATCTTGACGGCGCTCTCACCCTCGCCGCCGCGCGCCTCGAAACGCACTCCAAGCCGCTCGTGCAGTGCCACCATGAGCGCATCGTTGTAGCGCTCTGAGGATGCAACGACGGCTTTGTACAGTGCGCGCGAATCAAGCGTACGCCACTTGCCGCCGCCCTTGCCGTCGGGGCAAAACGCGCGATTAGCGATCACCAGGTGATCGTGGAGCTGCGGGTCACCGGCGCGCGAATCGTAGTGACGGAAACGCGCTGCCATGACCCCGTCCACGCTCACGCGACGCACACCGTTCTTGCCCGCACGCGACGCGAACACGTCCTCTTCCATGAAGGACAGCGCCGTGTTAATTGCCTCCAGGTGCGCTTCTTCGACGGCTTTGCGCACGCCCGAATCCCCCAGCGCCCACATCACACTGACGGATTTCGGGGCGCTAAATGTGCAGTCGAAACCTGCCACGCTATTGCCGCTGGGGCGCAGTCGAGCTGCGACGTATCGGGAGAGTTCTTCGCTGTTGAAGGGTGCGCGCATCTTCTCGCGCATGAATTCACCGCGCCCGATGGCGAACCGGATCTGCTGCTTTTCCGTGCCCGTGGGTGCCCGTCCTTCACGCGCAACGAAACGCTCAATACTGTCATTGATCTGCGCACGGAACTGGGCATCGGCCTGCGAGTGCGCGCCCATTTTTTGCCCGATGAATAGGGCTTCCTCATCCACAATGCCGCCCTTAGCATCGCGGATCTGCTGAGCATCGGGGCGTTTTCCTTCACCGAACAGATCGCGCATCTGATCCTCGGTGACCTCGCCTGTGAGCTGGAAATGAGCGCATCCACTGCCCATCCACTGCCCTGCCGGCGCACCCGAATTCAGGTAGTAGTCTCCGACCTTCTGCCCCCTGGCCAGGCGTTCATCGGCGCTGGCAACTTCGCGGGTGTAGTACTCATACCCCGCGCCACTGCTCACCCGATGAATGCTCATCATGAGTACCACTGTACCGCCTTGCCCCCACCTTTTCGATCAAAGATGCCAGATGTGTGAGGATGTTGGAAAGGACTGACAGGCGAAGGAACTTTGTGGGGAGTCTGGCAGGCCTTTCCAACGGCCTGTAGACAGTCGCGTGCGACTGTCTACGTGGCGGGGTGTGCGGCGCGATGAGAGCGACGGTGTGGGCACCCGGAAGGCCCCTCAGAGGCCTGGAGGAGTGTCCACACCTCGCGCGCGCCGCACACCCCGCCACCGGCCCGCCCACAAAAGAACAGCGCGCCACATTGCCCGGCCCTTCCAAAAAGTGCGTGCGGGCGGTTAGACTGATGGCATGAGCGACAATGATGCATCTGCCCAGACTGTCCCGACCGGCGCGGCGCGTGCGAC
>ERZ773066.247-NODE-247-length-31362-cov-4.346217_pt1 | contig 31362 bp, 40 predicted proteins | sample MGYA00580573_ERZ773066 | MGnify/ENA primary metagenome ERZ773066 (study PRJEB29015, sample SAMEA2738128) | human oral metagenome | biome: human oral; feature: human-associated habitat; material: saliva | place: China | collected 2203 ... | reverse complement strand
TCCCCCTTGCCCCTCCCCCATAGGGAGGGGAGTGAAATGCGAGATACCCCAATAATAGGGTTTGTACATTTAAGAAATCTCCTCTTGTCTGCATCCTCATGTAGGGATATCTCGGAAATTATTCCCCTAACTTCACCCTCAGCTCTCTCTCGTGCAGAGAAGGAGAGTACAGGTAATAGTTTGCTTATGAATAGCAGAAAGACATTTCCTAACTAATAGGGGGTATCACGCATTCTACTCCCCTCCCTTTGGGGGAGGGGTTGGGGGAGGGGCCAGTTGTTGCAGTTGTTACAGTTATTGTTAGTAGATGGCATAATATTGGAACAAATTGGATTTTAAATTATTAATTTCTAATCTAAATTTGAATATGAACTAAGGGGGGTAAAACGAAATGTATAAATACAAAAGTTGGGTTGACGTGATTATGTTGTTTGTATATCAGAGAGTTACCGAATATTAGAGGATGAACGGAGCGTAAAACGAAATGTTACAAGTGTGTTACATTTGCGTTACATTCGATGAGCATTTGAACGGTATTTGAGAGAATAATGTTACATAGGAGGGTAAATGGGGCGATTTGGGACGTTTTAAGCCTGAATATGTGTACTTAATAGTGTAAGGAGTATTGACGGCGACAAAGGCGAAGGGAATAGTTGTGACAGGGTTGTTTTATGTATAAATTGATGAGGTAGGCTATTTACAGCTTACCTTTTATTTTACGCATTTAGTAAAATATTATATACTTAAAATATCGTATATAGTAACTATTTTGTATATTTGCAAGTAAAAAGAGATAACTATGACAAAGGTAATACACGTACAATTGATGAAGGGACGAAAGAATTATTACTTTGGTTCGATTCCTGCGATTTACAGCGTTTTGACGGCTGAGGAGATAGGTATTAAGCAAAGTTCGCTGGAGCGTGTAGGATTGAGCAAGGGAGGGGTTGTTCTGAACAAAAAGGCTTGTATCAGGGCTGGTGAGCTTATACGCTCAAAGGTGACAAAATAAGGGTACGTATAAACAGCTAAAACGCTGATTGAACGATAGTTGAACGGCTTTCAATACGTTTTTGAACGGTTGAAAGCCGTTTTCTTTGTTTTATGGGGTTGTAAAGGTGTGTTTTTAGGGTAAAAAATGGGTTTGGGTGGACACTTGGGTGGACGATTGGGTGGACATGATAAAACGAAATGTGTAACAAGGGTGGACATTAGGGTGGACACTTTTTATATGTTTTTGACCACATTCACCCCCCTAATAAAGACGAAAAAAAGCGGATAGACCCCATTTTTTATCATTTACACCCCCCATTTATTCCGTATAAGGAGGGGTATAGTACAATGAGATAAAATTAAAAAACTTCCTGAAATGCCTGATTTATTGCGGATTTTGCTTATATTTGTGGTGTAAAATTATTAAAAAAATGTGCGTGTGACGCACGAGGGGATATGTATGAGAGGTCAGATTAGCATTATTCGTGAATTAATAGGCTGTTATCGTGTTACACATGAAATGGAACGTGTGATAAACGATATTATATTACATGTAGAACACGATGGTGACGGTCGTGTGCAAGCAATAATACATAGAGCCGACGGTAGTAAGTATTACGGTTTAGAAATACTTTGCAACATGATAAAGAAATATCGTGAGAAGGCATTATTGTTTGATGAGTAGCAAAAAAGCAAGGATCAATGAAATGATAGTTGTAAATATGCCCCATGCTATCAAATAGGGTTCTCTTTTTGCAGCTTTGATTTGTTTTTTTATTAGTATATCTTGCCTTTCCTCTCTGTTTACTTGTTCTCGCTGCTCTTCATATATCTGCCTAAAAGAGTTTTCTTGTATAAAGCTAACTGCTTGTGGGAAAATCATAATCCATTCCCCTGTAAGCATCTTCCCCAAATTACACTTTTCCAAATAACTACCTACTATTTCTATATCAGAATGTTTCCAAGTAGCATATTGCGAAGCATCTATTGTTGATTCACCAGTTCTTTCAGCCTCTTTAAGAATCAAGTCAAGTTTCTCTGCAAGATCTTTTGTCAATGTCATCTTTGTATATATATTTATCAAATGATACAGTTAATGCGTACGGATGCCTTGACGAGGGCAAGAGCTGTAATGCGGCGAAAGTCGATATCCCTTGCTGCATAAGCAGGATTCTCTGAGCCGAGCGTTACGAATGGTTCGCCCTTTTCGGACTTGCGGATGTACTTTACCACGATATAGTCTTCTCCGTCAATATCATAGGAGAGAAGGTACATTTCCCCATAGAGCAGATTATTCATGTCGGGCGACTGCTGCTTATATAAGATGATATCACCAGACTTGAGTAAGGGATACATAGAATCACCCACTATACGAATCGCCCCATCGCACTTGGGAAGATTGGGAATCTTGATAGTATCAATGATGTTCTGCTTGTTGTTGGCAAAGAGAGCCTTCAGTCCTGCAGTAGCCTCAAAGTCATAGAGATATACTACTTGCGTATCTTCTTTTTTCTCTATGCTGCGAGGTTGGTGTATAGGCTTCACCTTTACTTGTGGCTCTTGTATTGTGGGCTTGAGCATTGGGCTCTTGCCTGTGAGGAGCCACTCCGATGAATAATGGGGATAATTTTCAACAACAGCTTCTATCCACTTGGCTTGTATATCAGTTCCCTTAGCAATGGCACGTGATAAAACGCCCTTGCTTGCACCTATTTTCTTCTCCATAGCACCGATAGTTATCCCCTCGTGCTTGGTAATTTCCTCAATTCTTGATAAAATTTTGCACATAAATTGAAAATTATCACCCAAAAAGTTTGGGTGGTTGAAAATTATCACTATCTTTGCAGCGTGTTAAGTTTATTAACAGCGTCCAAAGATACAAAAAACGGGCGTGATAGAAGAATGTTTTATTAAAAATATAAAAGTATGAAAACTTACGATGTGTATTTTGATGATGAAATGAGTAGCAACAATATGGGCTTTAAGTCAAGTTATGAATATTGCTTGAACTGGATTCAAAGCAATAATGGTACAAATCACAGCTACTTTGAGGACTATAAAGGTGGAACTGTAGCTATCATTTGTAACGAGACCGAGGAAAGAGTATATGAAGAGAAGGTAAGATAACTATAACAAAAAGGCGGCTACGTCCGAATGGTAGCGGACACGGAATTAAAAGCATCGGAGCGATTGGGGTTCGATTCCCCACCGCCTACAAGATTAACATTATAAGAAAGGAATTATGGAAAAACAAATCTATGTAAGTAAGAAAGGTAAGGCTCACCTCTGTGAAGTCTTTAACTGCACCACAGTAATGGTATGGAAGGCTCTGAACTTCAAGAGTGACAGCGACCTTGCGAGAAAGATTCGCTACACTGCACTAACACAGCTGAACGGAACTCCTAATTGGAAGCAGGCTGACGTTGAGACTACTCACGAGGAAGCAGAACAGACAATGACACAGACCTTCGGTGAGCGAGTAAAGTTGGTTGTCGACCGCAAAGATGGTAGTGTAAGTGTCTTTGTTGACGGAGTTGTGACACGTCGAGAGCAAGATATGAACATACCTGCCTTCGTGGAGTTACAAAATGAAGTTGAATTAATGGCGATGAGCCTATAAAAAATATCTTATGAAAAGAACAATTATTTCAAATGTATCGGAGGGACGTACTTGTCACCTTCACTTAGATTGTAAGGTGGCTGGCAATGTGCAGGTAGTTCTAAAGGGTAATCGACTTGAATGTCGGCATCAAAGCACAGAGACAAAACGCCTGCATATCCTTCACAGAGTTTTGCAATATGTACGATTGAAGAAGGTTTATCCAATAATCGATATAAGTATATCAAATCAGTGCGCTGATGCTGATTTATCAATCCGTCTGGATAGTCAGGTTGCTCAATCTTGTAATCTTCACCTATCTGTGCGAACCAAAGCCGAGCACAGGTTACAAGATGATTGTAAATCACGCCTATTCTATCCTTTCGACCAGGAGCATCTGCGTCGAATCTGGGAAAAGTTATAGAGAACTTACAGATAAAGAGTATTTTTTCCATTGCGGTTTTTTCGCAAAGATAGTAAAATTGGTTAAGGAATGGAGTATTTCAATAAGATATTGTGCGTAACCTACACGGAACTGACTGGAGGTAGTAATGCTGTCATTACTGGCGGAACACTTCTAAAGAATGTGACTCGTGGAAATATCGTCAGCGTACACCGTGGAGGTGGCGAGGGCGGTCAAGCACTCTACGCATGGAGTTCCATTCCTCAGAAATACAAGGCTCGGTATATGGATCGATATGGTGACCCAGAGCAGCGAATGAAGGAGGCAATGATGCGTGACCGCATACGGCTTGACAGCGAGGCACGTGAGTTCTTTGAAAACTTCACCTACGAGAAGAACGGCAAGCAGGAACATCTGACAGAGAAACTCATAGAAGAGTACACCATTAATGCCAGTGTACTGAAAGAGCTGTTAAAGATGATGGCACAGCGTAGAGCAATTCGTCAGAGTCTGAACGGCAGCACTGCAGGAGCTTGGGAGGTAATCTATCAGAGTTCTGAAGCTATGCGTGAAGAGTATCAGCATGCCCTTCCACAAAATGAAGCACGACTGAAAGCAAAGATTAAGGCTTTCAAGGCAGATGGCTACAAGAGTCTTATCAGCGGTAAGGTTGGAAACAAGAACACACAGAAGATAACAGACGAGTTCGGACAGCTGCTCATTGCACTGAAGCGTTGCAGGGTTCCAGTCTACACCGATGCGCAGCTCTTTGAAGAAGCAAACCGCCAGGCGGAAGCTAACGGTTGGAAGCCACTGAAAAGCCTTAGCGGTATGAAACGATGGCTGAACAGTGCTGCGATAATGCCACTATGGTACGATGCTGTGCATGGTGAGCAGGCAGCACGACAGAAGTTCGGACGTAAGCATCGCACTGCCTTGCCAACAAAGCGTGATGCGCTGTGGTATGGTGACGGTACAAAGCTTAACCTCTACTATCAGGACGAGAACGGAAAGGTGCGCACCACGCAGGTCTATGTAGTCATTGATGCGATGAGTGAGGTGATGCTTGGTTGGCATATCAGCGATACAGAGGACTACGAAGCACAATACCACGCATATCGCATGGCAATTCAGACTAGCAAGCACAAGCCTTACGAGATTGTTCACGACAACCAAGGCGGACATAAGAAACTGGATGCCGACGGTCTGTTTAAGAAGCTTTGCCACGTGCATAGGACCACGCAGCCATATAATGGTGAGTCGAAGACCATTGAGGCGGTGTTCGGTCGGTTCCAACAACAAGTGTTGCATAAAGATTGGCGTTTCACTGGTCAGAACATTACAGCAAAGAAGATGTCGAGCCGTCCGAACCTTGAATTTATTGAGGAAAACAAGGACTCACTCTATACACTTGAGGAACTGAAAGATGCTTACGCAAAGGCTACAAAGGAGTGGAACGAAATGGCGCACCCTGCATACGGCAAGAGTAGACAGGAAGCCTACGACAGCAGCGTGAATGAGGAAACGCAGCAGGTTACGGCACACGATATGGTGGATATGTTCTGGGTAACGGCTAAGCGTATGAGTACCTTCACCGACCAAGGTATCAGTGTTACCATTAAGAAAGAGAAGCGACAATATGAAGTGATGAGCGAACCTGGTGTTCCTGATCATGAGTGGCGAAGACAGCACACTTACGAGCGGTTCGTTGTTAAGTATGATCCTTACGACTTCGGAAGCATTCGCCTCTATAAGAAAGAGGCTGACGGCAGTCTGAGGTTTGAACGAGTAGCAGAACCTTACGTTGTGATACATCGTGCGATACAAGAGCAGACAGAAGGCGAGGCTGCTTTCATCCGTCAAGAGCAAGAGGCTAACACTACCGACCGTATTGAGCGCACCGTTGCAGGACGTGAGATTGAAAAGGCTCACGGCGTAATGCCAGAGCAGCACGGCTTACGCAGTCCAAAACCTAAGGGAATGACAGCAGCCGAGCGCAGGCAGATAGAACGCCGTACAGGCATCTATAGCAAGTCGCCAGAAGAGTATAAGATAGGACGGAAGACGAAGCAAGTAAGCCTTGAGGACTGGGCGGAGGTCGAGACGGCAGTGGTTGATATGGCAGCAACGGCAGGAAAACTATAAAGAAACCGATGATAAGTCATTCACTTACGCATCAAAAGTGGGTCACTTATGCACTGAAAGTGATAAGGTAATTATAAGCAGCGAGGCAATGCCTCACTGAACAAGAACAATTAATAAAAGAACAACAATATGAAACTAACAAAGAACGAAAAAGGACAGATACAGGAGAGCTTGAGACAATACGTCAGCAAGTATCCAAGTCAGAACAAGGCTGCACAGAGCCTCACAGGAACAAGTAGCGCAACAGTGAGTAGCATCTTGCAGGGTAAATGGGAAAATATATCTGATGATATGTGGCGCAACCTTGCATCGCAGTTGGGTACAAGTGCAGGTACAGACTGGCAAGTCGTTGAGACGAAAGCCTATCAGGAAATGGTGTTCGCTATGAACGATGCTCAAACAGTCAAGAACGTTACGTGGGTAGTTGGTGAAGCAGGCTGCGGAAAGACAACCACAGCTAAGCTGTATGCAAGTGAGCATGGCGAGGTGTTTTATATTCTCTGTTCAGAAGATATGAAGAAGAGCGATTTTATTCGTGAGATTGCACGCCGTATCGGTCAGCGTACAGAAGGTTACAGCATTAGAGAGCTGCTCGACAGAATCATTGATGACCTCATTCAGATGCAGGCACCGCTGCTGCTTTTCGACGAGGCGGATAAGTTGCCAGAGCGTGTGTTCCACTACTTCATCGACTTGTATAACAGATTAGAGGATAAGTGTGGTATCGTCTTCTTCTCAACAAGCTACATCAAGCGTCGTATGACAATGGGACTGCGATATAATAAGTGTGGATATAACGAGATACACTCACGTATCGGGCGCAAGTTCTTCGAGCTGGAGAGGACCGGTGTCCACGATGTCTATGCGGTTTGTATGGCAAATGGCGTAACAGATAAAGCACGCATATCAGAAGTGGTGAGAGATTCGGAAGAATATGAGTTTGACTTGCGACGTGTAAAGAAGAGCATTCACAGAGTGAAGTTAATGGCTAAAGCCTCTCCCAGCCCCTCCGAAGGGAAGGGAGCTCAAACAGTGGTAAAACAGTGTTTGAGTACCAAACAAAATTCAAACCATAAAGCTAAAGGTAATGAATAGAGCAATGTCAGTAACCGATATGCTGCGCATGAAGAAAGAAACCTATCCATTTGAAGGAGACTGGGCGGAGGCCTTCGGAGCCCCAGAACGAGGCGGTGTATGGTTCATCTGGGGACGAAGCGGAAGCGGTAAGACCAGTTTTACGATGAAGCTCTGTAAAGAGTTAGCCAAGTACGGAAAGATTGCTTATAACTCCTTAGAGGAAGGTTTCTCACTAACAATGAAGAATGCAATTATGAAAGCAGGTATGCAAGATGTTGCACGGCGGTTTATCCTCATCAGTGAGAGTATGGAAGATCTTGATGCACGTCTTAAGAAGCGTAAAAGTCCAGATATCATAGTTATTGATAGTTTTCAATACACACAGATGAGCTTTAAGGAGTATCAGGAATTCAAGGCTCGACATCGTGATAAGCTGCTCATTTTTATCAGTCAGGCAGACGGCAACAAGCCTTCAGGTCGCACGGCAGTGAGCGTTATGTTTGATGCAGCACTGAAGATATGGGTGGAAGGTTACAGAGCAATCAGTAAGGGACGCTATTTTGGCAATCTTGGCTATTACACGATATGGAAAGAGCGAGCAGATATATACTGGGGTGAAACAAAACAGTAAAGGCTATGGCAAACAAGCGAGACAACCTATTGTACAAGCTACGAAAGAAAGGAGTGAGAGTACTTACACGAGAACGCACAATCTTCTTCGCTTTTGACAGAGAGCCGTTTGATGTAGTACAGGTGAAACGGCTGTGCAGAGAGTATCATTTTAATGTTCAATTAGAGTTACAATAAAACTATGAGTAAGGAGAAACGAATTATTGAGATTACACCAGGGAAACTTAGCCCAGGTGGTCGAATGACAGAAGTCATAGAAAGCAAAGGCTTCAAATGTCCGTACTGTCAAGGTAATGGCTATCACTGGCAAGAGGACGAGTATCAGGAACCATACAAAAAAGATTGTCTAATTTGCCAAGGCAGTGGTAAGCTTGATGCAGTGATAAAAGTTGAGTGGAAAGCTTCAGAATAAACAACTATGGAAAGGTTACTATCACATTCGATAACACCAACCGATAAGCCTGAATGGCTGTTAAAACTGCAAAGAGCTATCAATCAAGGCTACTCTTTGCGAGGAATAGAAAACAGCGAGAAAGGATGGAGGGAGTTGAAAGACTTTGTTGATTGGTTTATCTATAAACTCTATGATCGTAGAGACATAACGGTAAGAAGTAGAATCACGTCCTACCTTATGATAGAGGATGGTCAGACAGAGTTACACATTAAACGAAATAAAAAGACTATTCAAATATATTATATCAGTAAGTAAACGAGTAGACGAGTGAATGAGTAAACAAGTTATCAGTACGATTAACAAATCAACTTGTAAACCCGTAAACTTGTCAACTAAAACAAAAAAGATTATGGCAACATTTTTAGACAAGCTCAAGAAGAGATTGCAAACATGGCATGAGGAACGTGCCGACAGAATGCAGAACAAACGACAGGCACGGCTCGACGCAGAGGCACGTGAAGCCGTACAAGTAATGGAATTTAATGGTGAGCTATATGTGAGTGTGCACGGCATACCATTATTCGGTGAAAGTGACCTTAGCGATGATCTTACAGAGGCTGTTGCTTCTGGTCGTAAAGCATATAAAGATTGGAAGGAGGAAAAGATATGGGAAAAGTAAATATTGGACCACGATATTATCGTGTTACTGTCATCATTAAACCGGAAGGGTTTAAATAAGATATTGTTGGAGGGTCTTTTTGTTTATGATAAAGGGGCATATACTCTGTCGGAAATTAAAAAGAGATGCTGGGATTTCCTCAAACCTCAGATAAACTTCGAAAAATATGGTATTTCCCCAGAGCTGGTAAGAAATGATATAAAACTTACGTCGCTGCCCGTTGATTTCTTGCTCAATGCAGATCAGAAATAAGGAGTATGGGAAAAGGATTTAATTACGCAAGGTTTTATACCCTGTTAAAGAAGATGCCTGGTGCTGACAAGGAAACGCTGGTCTATCAGTTTACACAAAACAGAACAGTACACCTTCACCAGATGTCAGCAAAAGAGTATGATGCTATGTGTAGACAGATGGAGGATATTACGGGCTATGACGAGCGAAGACGCAAGCAGTATGACATCCTACGCAAGGCACGTAGCGGAGTTCTACATCAGCTGCAGATATACGGAATAGACACAACAGACTGGAACCGTGTGGATGCCTTTTGTAAAGACCCACGTATAGCAGGAAAAACATTTAGAGCGTTGACAGTGGATGATCTCAATGCTTTGAACACAAAAATAAGAATAATCATCCGAAAACAAAAAACAGATTAACATGGTAAACATTAAGAATCTAAGTAAGGAAGAGCGTGCGAAGCTACTTGCCGAGTTGCAGAACGAAGAAAAGCAGAGTCGCATTGAACGTCGTGAGACCTACGAGGGGCTGCGTGCGGAGATGATGCACGATGTGTGGCAACGCTTAACACGTATCGTGACTGACGTGCGTGGATTCCACGACTGGCTACAGGGTGAAGTTGAGAGCTTCGTAAGTGTGATGCGTGATTATGGTCAGGTTCGCAAGAACGACCAGCGAAGCTACACGATTACTGACGGCGATTTTCGCCTTGAAATCTCAAGCAATAAGGTGAAAGGCTTTGACGAGCGTGCAGACCTTGCTGCAGAGCGTCTAATCGACTATCTCAAGCGTTATATGAAGCAAAGCGAGAAAGGTTCGGACGATCCAATGTATCAGATGGCAATGACGCTGCTTGAGCGCAATAAGGCTGGCGACCTCGACTACAAGAGCATCTCTAAGCTGTATGAGTTGGAGGATAAGTTCGATAGTGAGTATTCAGAGATTATGACACTTTTCAAGGAGGCAAATGTAGTCCAGAAGAACGCTATCAACTACTACTTCCATCAGAAGAATCCAAAGACCAATGTTTGGGAACGTGTAGAACCAAGCTTCTGTAGGTTATAAGATAAAAATCATTAACTAACTCCTGTTTAAGAATAAAACCGCCCATTAGTGTGTACGAACACACATTTGGGCGGTTTTTATTTGTAATAAGCAGATAAAAAGGTGTAAAGACTTGCAAATAAGATGATTATTTGTTAATTTTGCAGATATGAGTAAAGGAAGAGATAGTAAATTGATAGAAGCACGCAATAGAAGGTTATTTGAGCGTTACTTCTACTGGACGGAGGAACGACGCCTCCGTTTCGATGATACTATCCGCATACTTTCCAATGAAGAGTTTTATCTGTCTGAAAGCCGTGTGCTGCATATCATTCGTGATATGATTAAACGTGGTGAGACGGTAGATGGGAAACAGATGAAAGCACCGCTCTTCACAGGCTTCCGTGTTACACCTTCACGCCCATCTTCACGCGTAAAGAAGGTTTCTGAACCGTCCTTGTTTCCTTAACCAATTCTGACACTGTACACTCGTACATCATCTCATACACTTTTATTCCGTGCTTCCAAGTAAAGAACTTGGAAGACTTACGCATCAGTGGAGCATCAGTGCCAAGACAGGCACCTTGCAGTAGCTGGTGCAACTGGTGTCGCATTTCATTACGCTCTCTGACTGCCTGTGTAGTTCCACTCGTAGCGTGCGTATCATCATAACAATCTATGATGAGCCGAATACGGAGCTTGCAAGTTCCTTTCTGTGCAAGCATTCCAATATCGCTCCATTCAGTCTGCGCTTCTTCTATGAGTACTGCAGGAAACGTTAGCGGATACATATCAGTATCCTCGTCCTCTATGTTTTCAAGTTGCCCGTAGTCTTCGTCAATAACTGAAAGTGACGGCATTTTCTCTTTAAGAAAGTCTATCAGTTGGCAGAGTGTCTGTTCCATATTTATGTTCTACTTACAAGTTTCTTTATTTTCTCTATGCTCTCATCAAGCATCTTGTTAATCTTTGCTGTCAACTCACGGCTATCACCAATGAACTGACGCCGTGGAATGCGTGCAGTGATATTAAGCTTTGTCTTTTTCGTGAGTGCGAGAGCCTTCCACATCTTAGCTCCAGAAGGTAAGTCTTTTGGTAGTTTGCCTTTACCTTTTACGCCTGACAGCGCATACACCTTAGCCCAAGCCATACGACGCATACGTTTTGTAATAGTTGGATGCGTATTGATGGTACCGCCTTCATTGTGAACAGCTGCGTAAGGCACAGGATTGGATATTGTAACTTGCCCTGGTGATGTCTCACTCTGTATTGAACGCATAAGATGATTGCGTCGAGAGGTAAGAGGAGAATACTTTGCGTCCTTCGTGTTGCTGTCCTGTCGTTTCGTACGTTTCCATTGGTGAACTCCTCCATCCGTGAAGCCACCATCTCGAAAGTTCTGTTTGAAGTGGTTTGCAGCCACGACACCAACCTTTCGAGGAAGTCTATCCGTCACCTCCTTTTGTATCTCATCTTTGACACGTGAGATACGCCTTTCTATTTCTTTTGCATCCATAATATAATTTCCCTCATTTTTATTTTGTGGAATGAAAACAAATATCTATCTTTGTGGTGTGGAGGGAGCGTTTAATCCCTATTAGGACACGTCCTCCATTCCAGCCAGAGTATTTACTCTGGTTTTTTTATTAGCAATATTCCCTTATTATTGAGACAATATATCACTTTAAACTTTCGATATTGTGAAGTTCCTCTCAGTCCATAAAATTTATTATATCCTTCTTCAAAGATGGAATAATTAAAATTATCATTTGGGAATAGCAATACTGCGACTTCTGTATTAGGCTTCGATGCACAATGTTTCAAAGCTTGTCTAATGTTATTTGAAGTACCCGTTTCTGCACCAGCAATTTCAAACAACATATTATCCCAAGTTCCTTCTGTATTCTTCTTAAATAACACTGTATGGTCCTCCTTTTCCAGAACTACTTTATGACCATTCTGAAAGCCAACCTCTTGAACAGTTGTCTCATACCATCCTTTTTTCTTATCAAAGCTATGTTCAACATGTGTCGCTTTAAGTCCAGAACTCTTGGCATCAAACTCCACATCTTTGTATAAAGGGTTATCTTTATATTCAAGATATTCATTTCGTCTCTGTTCTCTTTGTTCAGATGGAATGGCAGCATCTACATAAGGACAATTATAACAATCCTTCTTCCTATTTAAGAAAACAGTTGCTATCCGTCCTTTTATTCCAGGTTTATAAAAAGAACATTGACTACACTTGTCTGGGAAATACGGATGAGTGTCGTTGAATGTGTGCCCATCTTTACCCGGGTTGTTTTCAAGTCCTTTTTGTGGCAGAGGAGCATCCATATCTGCAGGACGATTTACAGGGTCATCAGTAGCTTCAAGTGAGCACTTACAGTTCCATCGGTCGCCAGGGTGATGATTGTTCCAGAAAGGATCATCAATAGGCAGGGTAAGCTTTGCCATCCAATAGTTACGATGACTCCCTTCAGGGCTTGGTGAAGTTGTAGGCATCCATCGCAAGTTAGGCAGGATATCCTTGTTACGTTCAAACTCACGCCAGTCTGCAGCGTTGTGCGCACGTATAACAGCAGTGTCATACTCTGTACGAAGCCACGCACCGACGTGATGCGAGGTGATTCCCTTTACATCATCTACCCATTGACTGAAGGGTTTCAGTTTACCGTCACTGTCCAGCAATTTATTTGCGACCTCTCCAGCCAATGAATGTACTTTGAATGCAGCAAAGACCTCATTAGAATGGCGCAGGGCACGATAAAACTCCTCATCATGTGTACTTGCAGCATTGCTCTGTGAAAGTCCCTCCACAGTCGCTTCGTTGATGACTTTAACGACAGCGGACCATAATCCAGGATCAATGCCTTCAGCTAATTCAGGCTTTTTATGGATTCTCTGTAGAAAAGCCTGCACAACATTAAATGAGATAGCTGGGCTTTCGTTGTGGAAATGACTATGCCCAGAGCAAGAGCAATGCTCACCATAATAGAGCGTATCAATCATCAGTTTGCCCCTTTGTCTGGGGCGAGTCCGAAAAAACTTTTCAAATGCTGTTTGAACGCTGTTTTATCAGTGTTTTTGTCTTGCTTCTTTTTGTCATCATCATTAACCTGTAAACCAAGTTGCTCTCTGAATGCAGCTTTTGCAGCCTCTTTCTCCTCCTTCAGCTGCTTGTAGTTATCAGGCTTAGCAACGCAGAAAGTTTCATAGAGATAGTCGTCATCAATCGGAAGACCCATTGACGATAGCTTTTGAACGATGTCTATCTGCTGAGCTAGGTTAATCTTATCTTTCTTCGCATAGACGAATTCACCACCTTCCACATTGAAGCCCAGTGAGGCGAAAATAGGACGCATATCATAATTGAGGATGTCAAGAATGAAATCACGATCATCGGAGTTCATTTCGTCTTCTTCCTCCTTGTGAACAGAGCCGAGAGCCTGCGTACCTGTTGACTTAGCGTCTGTGGTGAGCGTGTTTCCCAGCACACGTATAGACATCTTTGAGTCCCAGTACTCAGCAAAAGTTCTATAAAGGTCGCTGGAACCTGTCTTGTTACCAGCCTCTACAAGTTTCAGCTCGCTTTCTTTTGGATGGATGTATGCCGCGTTCGCACCCTGTCGGCGTGCATCAGCGATGACACGACGGCGTGCGTCCTCGTCTCCAGCATCGTAAGTGTACTCACGAATTGGCATACCAAAGATGTTACAGAACTGTGCCCAGTCTGACATATCACCACGCTTATAGAGTACAGCAGGCAGAAGTTCTGCATAAATACCAAGGTCACGTTCGCTCCCAACGAAAAGCATATCAGGGAAGTCATCAATAGACACGCCATCCATTGAACCTTGATACTTGAGCAGCTTACGATGTATAGGGTCATAGTGCTTGCGATTGATAAGGTCATAACGGATATCACCTTCCTCATTGAGATAGAACTGTACAAGTGTGAAGCCCCAGAACTCCGACATCACAAGGTCTTTCCTCAGCTGTTTGAACCAAGGTGATTTTATCTGATTGTTGATAGCATCATCAGGTACACCATTTCTTCTAAACTCAATAGGAATCTTCGTTACGCCTCGCATACGTTTTGCAATGACTCCAGACAGGTGAAGGTCAAGAGAAGCACTGTCATACATATCGTACAGACGTGCCCTATTGGAGAAATCTATTCCCCTTGCAGCCTTAACAGATTGCATATACGCATTCATGTCAAACATGAATATCTCAGGCATCTGCAGAACGATGTCTGGCTGTCTCATTCCTTGAGGAACGAGCATTCCACCTTGTATTATTTTGCCTTGCTTAGGGCTGTTTTTCTTTTTTCTGTTCATAGCAATGTTGGTCTTAAGCCGTCAGCTTGTATTTGCCAACGACTATTGTTCTTAAGTTCATCTTCAGGCATCAATGGAGCACCGTCAATCGTTACGTCTCCTCCCATTACGCCTTTCAGCCATTCTATAGCACGCTCATATCTATCCTGGCGTATCTTCGCAATCTTATAAGGGTTGTGTTGTGTAAAGATGTGATAGATAGCTATATCAAGTGCAAACATAAGAATGAGAGGGTGCCTGTCTTCCCCTATTGCTGAAAAGATAGCGTTACAATCATAAATCTTGTTCAGATATCCTCGCATTTCACTTACCGCTCTATCCTCACATATCTCAACTATCTGAGGATCATAAGTTGGACTTTCTTTACGCAGCAGCGCATCAAGTATCTCGCGGTGAATACTTGCATCGTAGTCTTCTATATTGATAAAGTTATTCATAATCACATCTTATAAGGATTTTGCTCATCCATTGTATGAAAACTGATAGTTATAGTGGGTTCAACTTCTGCCATCTTCTCATCTAACATCGTGATTCCACCTTCAAGAGAGTCAGGTCCATCAGCAGGGTATGGCAAGTTAAGTTCAAAAAGTTTGCACTGGTTGATAAGCTCCTGCATCATAGGGTTGTCTTTTTCCTCTTCATTGAATACCCATTGACAATTACGGTCAATTGGTTCAAGGTTGGCTTCTATACGTGTTGCCTTATCAGCTTTCTTTCGTCCATCACTACGTATAAAAAGAGTTGTTTTTCGTCGCTGCTGCTCCTCACGTAGTAGCGGCTTGAACACCTGTTCGTAGAAAGGATCTTGCAGTTTATTGTTCTCTATGTACCAATATACAGGAACCTTGCTTCCTACGTATTTATCAAGTTCAAAGTACCAGCTAATGAAGTTCGCATTTGTCTCGTGAGCCAAAAAACCTTTTATAATGTAGTAGACACCTTTATACTTGCCAATAAGCCAAAGAGACTTGGTAGACGAACCTTTCTTTTTGCTGTCAGAATAAGCAGGGTCTCCATACCCAATAAGGAACTTAAATTTAGACAAAGCAGGGACTTTCCCCAAAGGAAGGTTACGGAAGATCTTACCTTCTGAAACAGGGTTATTGAAGTACTCTGCTTGTACGGCTCTTGCAGATATTCCTGCAAGAACAGTATCAATCTGCTCTTCTGTGTTCTTGACAGGCCAAGTAGACTTTCCGTTCTTGTCACGTATGTTCACAATGTCCCAATTCTTTGCTATTGCGCCAGCACGTGCAATACAACAGTCTTTAGCAATGATGTTACCGCACCATAGAACAAGAGTCGGCTCAGAGATGGAACGTGTTGGATAGAGTGCGCCTTCAAACCAATCCCACTTCTTTTTAAGAGTTTCAGGGTTGCGGCAGTCCTCATCTGTATCATAGTCATCAAGATAGATGACGTCAGGTCGTACCGCTTCGTTTCTCGCACCACGAGGAGCACTACCAGCACCAAGTGCAACAAACTTAGCACCACAGCGACATGTGAAGTCTGTTTCTGTCCATTGCCCTACAAGCTGTTGAATGCCATAAAATTGCTTAATACGTGGGTTGTTCTCAAAATTAAGTCTGAAAGGTGTAAGTAAACGTGTTGCTGAAGTTATAGTTGCTGAAGCTAACACGATGAACTTCTTACGCCCAGTGAGCGCAAGATACATCAAGACAAACATAGATACAGTAGACTTTGCCAGCTCACGACTCCATGAAAGCACTTCGTACCATTCATCGTGTTCTATAATACGACGAATTGCACGCACGTGAAAAGGTGCAAATTCATATTTAGCATACTTGGGAAAGAAATACTGAATCCATTTAATAGGGTCTTGTTCCAGTTCCTTTCGTCTGCGTTCAATATCACGTCTTGACAGCCCATTCTCAACAGGCATGTCAGAGGTGAATGATTTATGGAACTCTTCCCAGTTCCTTAATGCAATTCTTTCTTCCTGTGTCATTTCGCCTTTGCCATTTGGTCCTTGATGAACGCATCAAAGAGGTTGTTAAACTGCTTAGCTGCATCAATATCAAGAGGACGTAGCCAAGACAGAAAGCGCATAGCGACACTGATGCAGTCTGCAACGCCAACATCACTTTCTAACTTCTTGACAGCACTAGCGAGCTTAGCAAGAGCGTCGGCCTCCTGAGCTGTTGCAAACCTCTTACCTTCTTCACGATTTTGAATATTGTTGTTGATTTCAACAATCTGACGCTGGAACTGTGCTATAATCTGGTCAGGTGTAATTGTAAATGAAGCTTTCAGCTCCTCCCAACCTCCTTCACGTATCCAGCGAGAGACAGTCTGCCTTGTAGTTCCGACTTTTGCAGCTATCTCCTCTTGTGTGCAACTTCCCTCCATATAGAGAGACTTTGCAATACCTTTTTTGTCTATATTCGTCTTTGTCATATTGCCTAAATCTTTTGCAAATATCTTATATTTTATGGACTTTTTGAAATCCATTATTTATAACAGCACTGTCTGTTTGCACCATAAAATCAGCTGTTTGTGCTATGAATTTACGATTTTGTTACTCCCAGAAAAAACATGATATTTGCATCAAAAATTGAAATAATGAGTTCAAACTTTTTCAATATTATACCTGGTAATGGAACCGTAGCTATCCTCTTATATGGAGAGGTCGGTAATGGTCAGCCTGTAGACAGTGGACGAGTGGTCAGTGAACTACTTGCCTTGCAAAGTCAGTATGATAAGATTGATGTACGCATCAATAGCAATGGAGGTGATGTTTTTAGCGGAATAGCCATTTACAATGCTCTTCGCACTTCAACGGCAGACATTAATATATATGTTGATGGTGTTGCTGCCAGCATTGCCGCTATTATTGCCCTCTGTGGTAAACCACTCTACATGAGTCCGTACGCTAAGCTTATGCTTCATAGCGTAAGTGGAGGTACGTGTGGCAACGCTTCAGACCTGCGCAGAATGGCTACAGTAATGGAGGAACTGGAACATAACCTTGCAGGTATGATTGCTGCACGTTGCGGAATGAGCGCAGAAGATGTATCAGCAAAGTTCTTTGACGAGGTCGATCACTGGATAAGTGCACAAGAAGCAGTTGAAATGAAACTTGCAGATGGAGTGTACGATATGCAAGATGATGGAGAACCAGCACCTAAAACTCATGAAGAGATATATCAATATTTCAATAACAGGTTGACAAATCAACCAAAAAACTATCAAAACATGGCATTAATAGACCAATTAAAGAGCATCCCATCATTTAGCAATATCAATGATGAGGCTGCAATTGTGAACAAAGTCAGAGAGTTGGCAAACAAGGCAACCAAGGTAGATGCTCTTGAAACAGCCAATGCTGAGTACAAACAGCAGCTTCAGTTATCTGAAGCAAAGGAACAGGAGGCAATCATTGATCAGGCGATTAGCGAAGGTCGTATTACCGCAGAACAGAAGGCATACTATGTTAAGCTTATGGCTGCAGACCGTACTACTACAGAAGAACTCTTGAACAGCATCAAGCAGATGCCTAAGCCTCGTGCTGCTTCGTACATCAATCCAGATGGTACTGGTGGTGACAGTTTCACCAATAAGACTTGGGACGAACTTGACAAGGCTGGACGTCTTGGCGACTTGAAGAGTCAGAATAAGGACCTTTTTGCAGCCAAGTTCAAGGAGAAGTTCGGTGTAGATTACCGAGAGTAAGAAATACAATACAAATTTAAAAGATAAGAAACTATGGCATTAAACAAAGAAATCTGGCAATCCGACATCGTAGAGAACTTCTACCCTGACAATTCCTTTGCTTCTAAGAGTGTTGACGACTCTGTGTTTGTTGAGAACCACAAGGTACACATTCCTAACGCTGGTGCTCCTTCAAACGTAGAGAGGAACCGCTCTCAGAAGCCTGCTACAAGCAAGCAACGTACTGACAACGATCTTGAGTACGATATGGACGAGCTGACAACTGACCCAGTGTACATTCCAAATATCGACATGGTGGAGCTCAGCTATAACAAGCGTAACTCTATCTTGAGCAATGACCGCGCTCAGTTGCAGGAAGCTGCTCATCTCAATTTGCTTGATCGTTGGGGTCAGGGTGTTGATACTAAAAACATCATCAGTACGTCAGGTACAAGCAAAACCACAGCTCATACATCGTCTGTTGCTACAGGTATGCGTAAGTCTATCTGTAAGGCAGATGTTCGTAAGCTTATGACTGCTATGGATGCAGACAATGTTCCAGAGCAGGGACGTTACCTCTTGCTTGACGCGTTTATGTATGCTGACTTGTTAGCAGACCTTGCTGAAAAGGATCAGTTTATGTTCCTTAACTCTGCAGATCAGCAGAAGGGTATCCTTGGAAACCTCTATGGCTTCAATATTATGAAGCGAAGTCGAGTTCTTCGCCTTAATAACGGCACAAAGAAGGTTCTTGGCTGGGATAAGCAAGGTGCCGCAGATGAACTTGCAGCTGCTCTTGCTTGGCACGAGAATTCTGTCAGCCGTGCTATGGGTGAGGTCAAGATGTTTGACTCAACTGATAATCCACTGTACTATGGTGACATCTACTCTTTCTTGCTACGTACCGGTGGTTGCGTTCGTCGCTACGACAAGAAGGGCGTCTACCTTCTCGCAGAATCTTTAACCGCTTAACTTGTGAGTCATGTTACCGAGAATTAGAATTAGATACATGAATGGCCTACTGGGCACCGTCGGGGAAAGTCCCGACGGCCTGTTCGCCTTGGTGTGTAGTGCGACTGCTGTTAATGACTCGTTTGCTCTGGAGCGTGCTTATACTATTCAGAGTGTAGACAGTTTGACAGCACTTGGCATCACTGCAGCGAATAACGCCAGACTTTACAAGCATATCTCAGACTTCTATACAGAAGCAGAGAATGGAACAAAGCTGGTGATCTTCGGAGTTGACAAGGCTAAGACCATGACGGAACTCTGCGACCGCCAGACTGGAGCAGTGAAGAAACTCATTGTTAGCCAGAATGGAGCATTGCGTGGAATCTTCGTTGCACGTGACAATACAACAAAAGCTGCAGCAACTGATGGTTTAGAGGCAGACGTATTTACAGCCTTAACAAAGGCACAACAGACTGCAGAATGGTCAACAACTGACCTGTATGCTCCTTTATTCTTCATCTTGGAAGGACGTGGTTATACAGGTACAACGCTGAAAGACCTTAGCAACGAAACGTACAATCGTGTCGGTGTTCTGTTGGGTGATACGGAAGCTGACTCACAGGGTGCATGTGTCGGTACTTTAGCTGGTCGCTTAGCAAGTCTTCCAGTGCAGCGTAATATTGGTCGTGTCAAGAATGGAGCATTGAAAACAACTCTGCTCTATGTTGGCAAGAAGAAGGTAGAAGAGGATAGTGAAGTTATCTCTTCTATTCACGACAAGGGTTATATCACAGCACGTAAGTATGTTGGGCGCAGTGGTTACTTCTTTGCCGATGACCGATTGGCGTGTGTCGAGACTGATGATTATGCTCATTTGTCAAACCGTCGTGTCATTGATAAGGCTTATCGTATTGCCTATAACACTCTGTTGGATATGATGCTGGATGAGTTGGAAATCAATTCTGACGGCACAATGCAGACAGGGGTTATTACAAGCTGGCAGCAGACAGTAGAGAACGCTATTAATCGGTCTATGACCGCTGCTGGAGAATTGAGTGCCGATAATAACGGCGAAGGTTGTTCTTGTTACATAGACCCAAAACAGAATGTGGTTGCGACTTCAAAGGTTGAAATGACATTGAAGGTTCGTCCATTCGGTTATGCACGCTATGTTGATGTCAACCTTGGTTTCCAAGTAACAACAGTATAGACATGATAAATACTAAGGAATACGAGTGGTCAGATGTGACCGTAGTTGTTGCAGGTCGTCCTGTAACTGGTCTTCGAGGTGTGAAATATGGCTCGAAGCAAGAGAAGGAACTGCTGTATGCTAAGGGTAATAAGCCTCATGGCATTCAGCATGGCAATGTAGACTATAGTGGCGAGCTTACCCTACTGCAGAGTGAGTATCAAGCTTTGAAGAGTGCTGCTAATGGCAACATCCTCAATATGAGCTTTGATATCGTTGTTGCTTATGGGAATCCTGAAAATGGTGATCCAATTACAACAGACATTCTCAAAGGTGTGGAGTTGACGGAAGATCAGACAGAATGGAAGCAAGGTGACAAGTTCCAAGAGAAGTCACTGCCATTCATCTACATTGACCAAAAGAGTTATTAATAATCAAATATCGAAGATATGAATTATTCAAAAGAAGATATCAATAAGTGGAAAGCCACGCATGGTGATTTGTTTGAAATCAGCGTAGAGGGCAAGTCTTGTGTGTTGCACAAGCCTACACGTCAGGACCTGAGCTATGCCAGCGTAATCAAAGACCCTATCAAGATGAGCGAGGTCATGTTGAAGCAGCTCTGGGTTGCCGGTGATGAGGAAATCAAAACCAATGATGAACTCTTCATGGCAGTAGTTGCCAAGATGGATGAGGTCTTGAAGGTAAAGGAGGCTGAGATAAAAAAACTTTAGAGGAGGCCGGGGTTGATGACTTTGACAACGCCCAGGATATTATCTTCATAGATACTATGCTGCGCTACTACCTAAGCGTTGACCCTGAACTCCTACCAGACGAGAAATGGGCATCAACACTCAGCGCACTCAAAGAGATAAGAAAAATAGAAAAGGACTCTAATAATGGACAGCGTACTTAAGTTTTTAATAAAACTACAAGCAGATGGTGGTAATGTTCTGACGGTTGCTCGTCAGACTTCCACCCAGCTGGACGATATATCACGTAAGGCACGTACTACAGGTGCACGCCTACGTGAGGCTTTTTCATTTTCGACACTCAAGAGTTCGCTGATGTCCATTCCTGGAATGGAACTCCTTACCAACCCTTATGCCCTTGTTGCTGGTGCTGTTGGTGCTATTACTAAGATAGGTGCAGAAGCAGAACAAACAGCCGTTGCCTTTACAACCTTAGTAGGAAGTGAGACAAAAGCTAAAGGAATGCTTTCTGAAATTGCCAAGTTTGCAGCTGAATCACCTTTTGGTAAGTTAGACTTGACTGAGAATGCGAAGACTATGCTTAACTTCGGAGTGGAGACAGGAAAAGTTCTACCACTTCTTAAACAGTTAGGAGATATCTCTGGAGGAAATAAGCAAGCTTTGCAAAGCTTATCATTAGTGCTTGGTCAAGTATCAGCAGCTGGTAAGTTAGCTGGACAGGATAACCTGCAGTTTATCAATGCTGGTTTTAATCCATTGCAAGAACTTGCTAAGATGACAGGTGAATCTTATGCGAAGTTGCAGGATAGGATGTCAAAGGGACAAATCACCTTTGAAAATGTTGTGCAGGCAATTCAACACGCTTCTGGAGAAGGTGGAAAGTTTTTCAGTATGATGGATAAGCAGTCTCAGACAGTCGCAGGTAAATTTGCTACGCTACAAGACACGTTTATTCAATTAGCCGTTGATATTTATAATAAGATTCAACCTTACGTATCTCAAGCTCTTGATCTCTTTATAAGTATAGTTCCTGTTATTGCTGAAGCAATAGCAAAAGTTATCAATGTGATAGAGGGTGTTATAGGGTTTGTATCACGGTTTAAGATGGAGATATTAGCTCTGTCGTCTGTCATTGGTGTTGCTGCAATAGTCTTTAATGCACAGGCAATAGCGATGTCAGCTTATGCAGCTGCTATCGGTGTTGTGACAACTGTAACGAGGATATGGACTGGCGTTCAATGGTTGCTCAATGCTGCGATGGATGCAAACCCTATCGGACTTATTATCATAGGTATCGCTGCTTTAGTCGCAGCAGTTGTCTATTGTTGGAATAAGTTTGCTGGATTCCGCGCTTTTATCCTGACAATGTGGGATACATTAAAGGGTTTTGGTAATATCATCAAGGACTATATCATCAATCGCTTCAATGAGATGCTTGCAGGACTTGGTAAGCTCGGTGAAGCCTTAAAGAAACTATTCTCTGGAGACTTTCAAGGGGCAGCAGCTTCTGCAATGGAAGGTTTCAAGAAGTTATCTGGAGTCGAAAGTACTGCCAAGGCTATCAATGGAACCAAACAGCTTGTGAGTGGTGTTGGAGGAAATTTTCAGACACACCTTCGACAAGAACAGCAGAAGGACAAAAAGACATCTTCTGCTAAGAAAGAGAATAAGATAAGTACCCCTGGATTAAGTGGTAGCACAGGTGCTGTCGTTTTTGGAGAAGGTGAAAGCAAAGGCAAAAAAGGAAAGAAAGGTAAAAAAGGTGGTAAGAAAGGTGGTCGCAAGTCAGCCGAGGAACTTGCTACTGGTGGCACTCGCAACACTTCCATCACTATGCACATCGGAAAATTCTTCGATAATATCAATGTTTATATGAACGATAAGACTGACACTGCGGAACTTGAGCGAACTATTCTGCAAAGTATGAACCGAGCGTTAGCTATAGCAGCAAGTACAGACAGATGAACAAGATAGCACGATTTGCACTCGAAAACGTTGCCCTGAGAGTTACAGGCAACAAGATTCCACCTTATTGGCTGTTCAATGTGAATAAGCTTAGAGAGGTAGACGAAGAGGAATATAATGAAATTAAGTCAATGAGTGATGAGGAGTTGGAAGATACTGTTCGCACTAATGCGCTTGGTATTCCGATGCAACTACCTCTTCGTTTACGTCTTGAGGAAAGTGGTGCTCAAGAGTGGTTGTTGCCCCTTGAACCGATGATCAGTCTTCAAGGTCAGAATATCATTGTACGGCGACATGTGAACAAAGGTGCTGTAAAAGGAAGCATCAAGGAACGATGGTCACAAGACGATTATACTATCAGTATAGAAGGTATTCTTATCGGCGAAGATGGTAAATATCCTGAGGAAGACGTAAGCCGTTTACGCTCATTCTGTGAAGCTGGACGAGTGACAGCGTTAAACCCTTTGCTGGAAATATTCGGTATATCACATCTCGTCATTGAAAGCTAGGAGATTCCTTTCACAAGTGGCTCTTCTAATCAGAACTATTCGCTAAAGGCATATAGTGATGACATATATAAACTTCTTTTAAATCAGCAGGACTTAAAACGATAGGCTTATGTACACAATGGCTTACGATATAGAGATTGGGGGCTGGCACGTTGGTATGCTTGACAGTGTTGAGGTGCATCGAAGCGTCGAGCTTCTTGCTGATACGGCAACTATAACATTGCCAGGTGCACAGTATAATGTAGCTCTGGATGTTGAAGATAAACTTCACAGAGGAGATAAGGTTATTATTCGCTTTGGATATAAGGAAGAAGGTTTAAAGGAGGAGTTCACTGGCTGGCTACAACAAATCAGTACAGACGGTGGCAATATTAAGCTGACTTGTGAGGATGATCTGTACACCTTTCGTAAGGAACTCAAAAACGAAGTACTGAAGAAAGTTTCACTTGCTGATCTTCTTAAGAAGGTGGTGCAGGGAATTGGGAAGAACTACTCTATTCAATGCTCTTACAGCTGGACCTATGCTAAGTTTGTCATTCACAATGCTACTGGATATGATGTGCTTAAGAAGGTGCAGGAGGAATGTGGTGCAGATATATATCTTTCTAATGGCGTTTTACACGTACATCCCCCAGGTGAGGTTGTCGGGGTGAACCGCTTTTATAACTTTGCGCTGAATGTGGAGGCGGTTAATCTGACCTATCGACAAGCAGCTGATCGTAAGGTTCGTGTAGTGGTCAAAGCTCTTCTTCCTGACGGAACAGTAAAAGAGGTAGAGGTCGGAGCTACTGGTGGTGAGAAGGTAGAAATAAAATGTCCTACTTCTGATGCTGCAAGTATGAAGCTTCGTGGTGAACTTGAGGTTAAGCGTCGTAGTTTTGATGGCTATGATGGAAGTATCACGACATGGCTCATACCAGAATGTACTCCTGGCGATATGGCGTGGCTTTACGATGCGGATTATCCACGTAAGGATGGCTGCTACTTTGTAAGAGCAGTAACAACAACTTTCAGTAGAGACGGTGGTAAGAGAAAAATAGAACTTGGATTCAGATTGAGCTAAAGATATGGATCAATATAAGGAATTAAGAGAAAGACTGAGAGGTGTAGCACCACAGCAGGAAATGTCAGTACTGCAAGGTATCGTCAAGAGCGTAAGCGGTTGTACTTGTGAGGTGGAGATAGGAAGCCTTATCGTACCAGATGTTCGCCTTCGTGCATCTGAAACAGATGATAATGGTGAGATGCTGATAGTTCCAAAAGTTGGTACTGCAGTCATCATTGGGAGTCTGTCAGGAGACTACTCAAGCCTTGTCGTCTTAGCTGTGGATCATGTTGAATCTATAACGATAAATGGAGGTAAGCTTGGAGGACTGGTTAATATTGAGGATTTAACCAAGAAACTTAATGAACTGGTTAAAGCGGTCAATAGCCATACACACCAAGGTACTCATGGTCCTACAGGTCCACCTCTGACTAAGGCGCAGGAGTTCAAAAAAACTGATTATGAAGACGTAACTATCAAACATTGATATGAAAGGTATTACATTGATAGACTATGAAGCGGTGATACAACCGCATCGAGGGGCAGACGGAAAAATCACCTCTGGCCTGGTTGTCGGTGATACGCTGCATCAGAATCAGGCTTTGATACTTCACTTACATAAGGGGGAGTTAAAAGAACGACCGATGGCAGGCTGTGGTATCAGTGATATGCTGCTTGACAATGATCCTATCTATTGGAGAACGCTCATCAGAGAGCAGCTGGAGATGGACAGACAAACTGTGACTAATATAAAAATAACAACCAAAAGCATCGAAATAGATGCACAATATTAAACTTAAGCAATATGCAAAGAAACACGAAGGAATGGATACAATACGGCTCAGCCATATTTCTGCTTGCAAGTGGTGTGGCAATGGCTTTTCTGAGTTTCTTCTTTAATGGGGGCGATGTTAAAGACAGCGTGCTGTGGTATGTGTCGCAGACTTTGGTCTATGCCGGCTCAATCTTCGGTGTGGGTATCTACATTCAGAGTAAATGGGGAGATGTGAGAAATTACATCGACCGAGTTGTCAACTCCAAGAACGGAAAGGAGGAAGAATGAGAACGATTAAGTATATTGCAGTGCATTGTACAGCGAGCCATCAGTCACAGACTATTGAGAGCCTACGACAGGAGTTCCTTCGGAAAGGATGGACTAATCCAGGCTATCACTATGTGGTTAGTCCAGACGGCAAGATTACCCAGCTACTTGATGAAGACAAAGTAAGTAATGGCGTAAAGGGGTTTAATTCTGTTTCTATCAATGTCGCTTATATTGGCGGTATTGATATCAATGGTAAACCTATCGACAATCGCACAGAGGAACAGAAGCAAAGTCTGCGCTCACTGTTGAGGCTGCTGCACGTAAAGTACCCTACGGCAGTTATTCAGGGACATCGTGATTTTTCTCCTGACTTGAACCACGATGGAAGAATCACCTCAAACGAATATATCAAGGCTTGCCCTTGTTTCGATGCAAAGGCTGAGTACGCAAACATCTAACAACACCAATATGAAAACATTTAAAGCATTATTAGCAGTAATCCTTACTGCTTTCCTTTTCTCTGCATGCTCGCATAAAGTCTATGTGCCTGTAGAGAGTGTTAGCACCGACACGCTGCACGTTGTCAGTTACGACACCATAAGAGTTTCAGAACGTCTTGCGCCAGTATCATTGCAGTTGCCAGAGTATCACCAGGAGCGTGCAACGAAAGACTCTGTTTCAGTTTTGCAGAATGCCTTGTATCGCTCAACGGCAAGAATACATAACGGTGTTTTGACGCATATATTAGAAAGTCTTCCAGGTGCGAAGGTAGAAGGTTTTACAACAGTGCATGACACAATCCGCATAACGATACACGATAAGGATCATAAACAATATAAGGAGAAACCAAAGATAGTTTACAAGGAAAAAGAATTGAGCTGGATTCAAAAACGAGCAATGGAAACAGGTGTTATTGCATTCGGTGTTCTTATGATGTTAGCTCTTTATTTCGTAATAAGATGGAAGTTGAAGTGAAAGATGGTCAGACCTTGGCTGACATAGCTATACAGGAGTATGGCTCGCTGGAAGCATTGCCTGCTTTGGCTGCTGCTAATGCTATTGGTATGACTGATACGTTAGAGGCTGGAAGCAGATTGCAACTTCCTGACGTAAGTTACAACCGATTAATACAACAGTATTGCAAGGCTAACGATGTGTCTCCAGCAACAGAGAGAGGTATGACGGATGTCAAGTTAAGGGTATTCAGTGGTGAGTTCTCGCCACAGTTCAATTAAAGTAAACAAAATATGGCTCGTAGTATAGCAGAGATAAAACAAACAATGACAAATGCCTTTATGGCGGATGGTACAGTAAGAGAACGATACGGACTATCGGAGAGCGATTCTTTTGATGATAGTTTCTCTGTGGTTAGTATCGAGAATATTCTGTTTTACATCGTGGCAGCTTGTAGCCATGTCCTGGAGGTTATATTTGACCAGTTCAAGGCGGATGTAGACGATAAAATCAGTCGTGCTGTAGTAGCAAGTGTACCTTGGTACTATAAAATCGCAAAAGAGTTTCAGTATGGTGATGCTTTGGTCTTCAATGAGGCGACGCAACAATATGGCTATGAACAGATATCTGAGAAGAAGCGAGTCGTCAAGTATGTTGCTGTACGTGACAGAGGAACATCCATAGAAATACTTGCTTCAGGTGAAACAGGTGGGCAACCTACTGTTCTTTCAGATGATGTTCTAACAGCGTTCAAACAGTATTTGAATCGTGTTAAAATAGCAGGTGTTGTGCTCTCTGTTCGCTCGTTGCCTGCAGATAGAATAAGTATCAATGCAACTATACACGTCGACCCATTGGTGATTGACAGAACAGGTGTAAGAATAGCAGACGGCAGTTATGCTGTAGAGGATGCTGTGAACGCCTATGTCAGAAAGATTATCTATGGAGGCACTTTCAACAAAACGAAATTGGTTGATGCTATACAGAATGTGGAAGGTGTACAGGACGTGGAACTGCATATCTGTAAGTACAGCACGGATGGGACTATATATAAAGAAATCAGCGGTAATAATTACACCGCTGTTGGTGGAAGTTTTGTTACTGTGAACCTAAGAAATACATTGAACTATGTGGTATAAGTTAGATATCATCAAACTTGGCTTTCAGTTGTTGCCTCCTATATTGAGAAGTAAGGTGCTTGTAGCACTACTCAAAGCGATGCTGCGTGGAATAAGGGACTTGTATAATCGGTTTTATAGTTACCGTTCTCACGTGTTGAATCGTCTCAACATAACGGCAGGTGTTCAGTATATAGAGAAGATCCTAAATGATGCCTTCTTTCTTTCCGAACATCAGATATACATAGTCTCAGCTGATCAGAAGGTTCAGACAGCTTTACGTTTTAAGAGCGAAGGTCTCGCTCCTGTCTATGTGAGCGGTAATTCTCCCTTGTATGTCAGAGCTTATGACGATGTTCCCAAGGAGGCCTCTTTCGTTGTCTATGTGCCGTCATTCTTATGTACCTCTACAAATGCTTCAGAAGACAAGTATGGAGGACAGAATTTAACAACTATATTAAACCTATTGAATCATTATAAACCTGCGGGACGCTCTTTCCGCATAGAAATATACGAATATGAATAAGATGCTCTTTAGTGAGGGAGGACAACCTCTCTACATCGATGATCTCAAAACATTGCAGGAGAATCCAACCAATCAGATGTCTGCACTTCTTCAGGCTCTTGGTGCTAACACATCAGCCTTTCTGCTTGAACGCTTCCAAGGAGAGTTGAAGAAACTTAATGAAGGGGATAAGACTACTACTTTTCAAACTAAGAAAAATTGGTTGGTGCTTGATGGAGTTATCTATGAACTAAAAGAAACAACATTGACTGCTCATAGTTGGCGTGATCCATTATACGTTGGTATTAGGAAGTCCGTTTCTGATATGCGTACATTTGAAGATGGTCAGGAGCGTGCCTGTAGAGAAACCGCAGAGGCTTTTCTGACACTTGAGAAAACAGAAGGTGTCTTTGATGTCAGTGAGCTGAAGACGCTCTTTGACCTTATAGCTCCGATGGTCGTAGATAGACTTCCAGAAAGTGAATATCAGAACGTGGGATGGTTTCTGAAGAATGGTTACACGGGGCAAACTCTAAGAAGAGAAGAATCTGGTTATACGCTTATAAAGGTAAATCTGCAAAGTGACAAGTCTGAATGGACTGATGGTCCTGGAGTTGTTTTTGAGTACCCAACAACACGTGCTGTTGTTCCGCCTATTATGTCAGGGGCTATTGTTGTCGGAGTAAGTCCGAATAATGATCAGACACAGATTGTTCATGTACAAGTACTATCTGGCAAAGGTAAGCTCATTGGAAACTTAGGAGCATCCAGTCTCCCTTCTCCAGCGAGCTGTCCAATTAATACATATTTCATCATTCCAAAATAAACACAGTAATGGATACAATATACAGCCTGCTCAAACGAGCAAAGGAACTCAAAGAGAAGAGTCAAGTAGACAGCATTACGCCTGAAGAGGTTGGTAAGCTGCATGAAGACACATTAGCATACATAGCCTCATTGGAGCAGTCTGCTGATGGACTTGGTATTAAAAAGGTTTATCAGTCTAAGTCAGCTATGGAAGCTGATACAGATCCAGTCGGAACTAACGGAAAGGCTCTCCGCTATGGTCAGTTAGTAAGTATTTATGACGATGCATACGCTGATAGTTCTGAGAATGGAAATATTTATGCATATCAGAAGCCAGGGTGGCTGCTGATGGGTAAGGTTAGTGATGGAGCGGGGCTTTCTATTGCGCAGGAGGCAGGCGATAGCGCTACAAAAGTGATGTCCCAAGCAGCTGTGACATCTGCTCTCAATACAATATTTGAGAGCAAAGAGAAAGAATTATTCCAAGCGTCTAACATAGTAAATAATAGAGACGTAGATGGAAATAGTAATAATACTCAAGACTATGTGGATATCAATGTACATGGCTACGATGACATTACAATATCAGGATACACCCGTAATCTTGGAATGGTTTTTCTTGACAAAGAAAAAAATAAACTAAGAATAGAAAGTTGGAACGAAAACCTTTCTCCAAAGACGGTCCACATTGATAAAAATGATTACTATATTAGAAGTTTTACACGCACATCACAGGGAAATTTTGCGAACACGTTTTCTGTTGTCGGTCATAAAAAAAACGTGATAGAAGAGCTGGAAAAGGAGGTAGGAAATCTGCGAAAGACAGATAAGAATGTAACACCCTTGCTTAATCAGAACACGTCTTTTGGTATCTCTATTGATGCTAAGAGGGGTGACGTTTTTTCTATTATAGCAGAAAGTGACGGTGATTTAAATTACGACATATATCTGTTAAATAAGAATTATTCCGTATTATCAAAAGTAAACGACTCTGCGAAGGAAAAGCAAAAGACGATTACTATTGATATAGACAATGCCAAATACGTATTCATCTATACGCGAACTTTAGCACGTTTCATACTCGAGAAGAAGACATCTTCTCGAGAAGAAATAGACAAGGATAACATTAACAGAACTTTTCAAAGAACACTTCCAAGAATAACTCCAGAAGACTTTGATGGTGCTACTTTAGCTGAAAGGGTTAAGGCTTTAAATAAATTTATTCTTGCGTCTAATGGTGGCTTTGAAGTTGTCTTTGCAAAGGAGAAAGAGTATCAACTAACAGAGGCTTTCAGAGTTCCATCTAACACTAATATACTTGTGGATGGCGCACGAATTAAGATGTCTGACGGAATATTTGACAATGTTTTTCGTAGCGCAAATGTCATCATTGATGAGCAGAATCCCTATGATGTTGCTAAAAAGATAGATGGTAGAATCTCTAATGTTAATATTATTGGAAGAAACGGTGCAGCGATAGCAGGTCCAACAGCACACTATATTGGTGCTGACAGAAGAGGTGCAATGAGGAAGTGGATAGGTGATACATTTGGCTGGCGAGGACATCTAATTAGCTTGACTTCTTGCGATAATTTGAACTTCGGAGGATTCTATGTTTCAGACAACAACTCTTATTCTGTCGTTGTATCAGATTGTACATTTTCAAAATTTCACGATATATTTTTCAATACAGATGAGTTGAATGGTGATGGTATTGATGTTGTGTGTTCTCACGACTTAGAGATATATAATATCTTTGGAAAAACACAAGATGACACAATATGCCTATCGGGCGATTCTACTTCCTCTCGTCTTGGAGGTCAGCCGTATACAGATAAGTATCAATATTCATTGAACCCTTTAGGATGGGACTTCGGAGAAGGGGGTACGTATAACATTTATATTCATGATGTCATGACGGAAATATACGCAGGACATGTGCTAATTTTTCTTACGAATAAAGCAAACATTTATAACGTAACTATGAAGCATGTCGGTTCGACGAAAGGAACTAATCCATCTATACTGTTCTATGGAAAAACTGGAATATACAATCCAGGTTATAGCGATGGTGCTTATCACAACATTGCTTGTTATGATGTCTTCTCGAAGCAAGGTAAAGCGGCAGAGTTCAGAGCTGTACCTCACAATAGCTATTTCTGTAAGGTCTCAAGTGTTCTATATAGCGGGGTTTCCGAGCAAGATTTGTCAAATGCTCATACAGAAGTAATGTGTTCATCGGAGTAAGATTAAGCGTGACTGAGTAAATATTTTTACTTCAGAAATATATTTTTGAAAAATGGGGTAATTTATAAAAAGCCCCCAGCCTGTTAAATACGACGCCA
>ERZ773066.243-NODE-243-length-31609-cov-28.652786_pt1 | contig 31609 bp, 29 predicted proteins | sample MGYA00580573_ERZ773066 | MGnify/ENA primary metagenome ERZ773066 (study PRJEB29015, sample SAMEA2738128) | human oral metagenome | biome: human oral; feature: human-associated habitat; material: saliva | place: China | collected 2203 ... | reverse complement strand
CCGAGACCAGCTTGATGAGACCCGACGTTGCCAGGATAGACGACTTTCCATTGCCCGCGAGGTTGTACTCAACCGTGCGCACCTGATCGCCGTACTTCTCGCGAGCCTGCTTCTCCGTCATGCCGACCGAGGCGATCTCGGGCTCGCAGAAGGTCACGCGCGGGATGTCGATGTCGGCCTGCATGGTCGGGTTCAGGCCCGCGATCTCCTCTGCCACGAAGATGCCCTGCATGAAGCCGCGGTGAGCGAGCTGCAGGCCGGGGACGATATCGCCGACCGCGTAGATGTTGCCAACGCCGGTGTGCAGGCGCTCGTTCGTGATGACGAAGCCGCGATCCAGCGTGATGCCGACCTGCTCGTAGCCCAAGCCCTCGGTGACGGGGCCGCGGCCAACCGCCACCAGGAGCACGTCGGCGTCGAAGGCCTTGCCGTCTTCAGTGCTCACGTGCACGCCCTGCTCGGACTGCGAAGCCGACGCGAAACGGGTGTTCGTGTAGAACTTGATGCCGCGCTTGCGGTAGGCGCGCTCAAGCTGCTTGGAGATGGCCTCGTCCTCGTTGTTGGCCAGGTGGGGCAGCGCCTCGATGATCGTGACCTCGGCGCCGAAGCTGCGCCACACGGAGGCGAACTCGAGGCCGATGACGCCGCCGCCGAGGATCACGGCGGAGGAAGGAACCCAGTCCATCTGGAGGGCCTGGTCGGAGGAGATGATGCGTCCGCCGATCTCGAGGCCGGGGATCGAACGCGAGTAGGAGCCGGTCGCGAGCACGATGTTGCGGCCGGTGACGCGCTGGCCGCCCACCTCGATAGTGTTGGCGTCGGCGAGGCGGCCCCAGCCGGAGATGAGCTCGACCTTGCGGGACTTGAGCAGCCCCTGCAGGCCCTTATACAGACCCGAGATGACCGAGTCGCGGTACTTGCCGACCTGAGCCATATCGATGCCGTTGAAGGTGGAGTTGACACCGAACTTCGCGGACTCTCGCACGGCCTCGGCAGTCTCGGCCGCGTGCAGGTACGCCTTCGTTGGTATGCAGCCGCGGTGCAGGCAGGTGCCACCGACCTTATCGCCGTCGATGAGGGCGACCTTCATGCCCAGCTGCGCCGCGCGCAGGGCGGTCGCGTAACCGCCGGAACCCGCACCCAGAATGACGATGTCGTAGATCGATTCGCTCAAGGTAGACAACTCCTCGTTGATGAACTGAACGCTCAGTATGGTTGATTTCATGACGGGCCTCACGGTCCATATAGGCCCATTGTCCCACGTTTGCCCATCGCTGTCCCACAGGTCGGTGTGACGAGTTGGTGTATCGGGACACACGATCCCGTGCGGTGGGTCGCCTGGCGGAACGCGGTGCATCGAGACGGGCCTGTCGGTAGGATCGAAGCGTGCACACACAAGACGCGACTCATGACAATGGCGGCGCTCGCGACAAGCGCCCACCCTCCCTGGGGCTCGGGCGCATCATTATCGCGCTGTTTTGGGTTCTCGGTGTCTGGATTTTTGCGACGGCTATCATCGATCTTTTTCACGGGCAGGGCAAACCTTGGGGGCCGCAGCTCGTCGCCCTCCTGGCGGGCATCGACTACCTCGTCGCCGCGACTGCCTTGACGCACAACGGCAAGCGCATGCGCATGGTCGGCTGGGTGGCTATCTCCCTGTCGATTGGGATCCCCCTCGTCCTGTGGGTTGCCTCCCTCGGGTTGGACGAGCTCAACTCCGCGCGCTCGGCCTGGACCGCGATGGGCGCGGACTTCTACTACCTTCCCCTGGTCGTCTCGCTCATCGGCATCGTGTGGATGTGGCGCTCGAATCCTCGCCGGATCGTCTCACTCGCCGAGCAGGTCGAGCGCTCGGGCCCGCCATGGAAGGCGAGCTGACGCGGGTATTGGCCCGATATCAAGAGACGAGGCGAGGCCCGGCGGAGCGATCCGATCCGGGCCTCGACGGCTAGGAGTGCTAGACCCCGCCCGGGAATCCCAGCTGACGCCACGCCTCGTACAGGACGATTGACGCCGAGTTGGCGAGGTTGAGCGAACGCACCCCCTCGCGCATGTGGATGCGGACGCGTTCGCGCACGCGCGGATGATTCATGGCCTCCTCGGACAGGCCGACGGACTCGCGCCCGAACAGCAGACCGTCGCCGTCCTGGTAGGCGACGTCCGAATACATGGAGGTCGCGTGCCCCGTCAGCGCCCACACTCGTCCGGGAACCTGGGCGAGGGCGTCGTCCAGGCTCTCGTGCACCATGACGTGCGCGAGGTCGTGGTAGTCGAGGCCCGCTCGGCGCAGCTTCGCGTCGTCCATGTCGAAGCCCAGGGGTTTGACCAGGTGCAGCATGGATCCGGTGCAGGCTGACAGGCGGATCGCGGCGCCCGTGTTGCCGGGGATTTCGGGCTCCCAGAAGATGATGTGCAGCATGTCCTCAGGCCTGGTGGGTGACGGTCAGGGTGGCACGCGCGATCGTGTGCTCGAGCGCGGCGAACGAGGCCATGGCGGGGGTCGCGTCGTCGTCGAGCCCCAGGGTGTCTACGTCGAGCGCGTGCACCGTGAAAATGTAGCGGTGGGGGCGGTCGCCGACCGGCGGGGCGGCTCCGAAGTAGGAGGCCTCGCCCGCATCGCCGCGCAGGTGGAACGCGGGGCCGTCGAGGGTGAGATCGGATGTGCCCGCGCCTTGGTCTAGGTGGGTCATCGAGGCGGGGATGTCCAGGATCGTCCAGTGCCACCAGCCCGAGGGGATGGGGGCATCCGGGTCGAAGCAGGTCAGCATGAAGCTGGCCGTCTGCTCGGGGAAGCCCTCCCATGTGAGGTCGGGGGAGAGAGAGCCTCCGCGCGCGGTCGCCGACTCTGGCATGGGTGCGCCGTCGGTGAGGGTGGGCGAGGTCAGGGTGAAGCTGGGCAGATCGATGCCCTCGAAGGGGGCGGGTGCCGGGGGGCGAGTATCGATGTTCATGAGTACTCCTTTTCTTGTGTCCCCATTGTCGCGTATGAGATGGGGAACGTGCGCCCGGGACGCAGATGTGTGAGCGGGGTTCTACACTTCCCCTATCGAACAGGTGTTCTACGATTGTGGAAAGGGGGGAAGACGTGTCCGATGCGCGCGTGCGCCTGCTGCGAGCCCGTGAGGCTCTGAGCCGCGCCGAAGATTCTGTCGGTCTGCGCGGCCGGGTCGCCGTCGAGGCACCTCGTGTATCCGGCGTACTCGCCCCGGTCCTCCTGGGCCCACAGGAAAGGGGACGGCTGATACGCATCCTCATCGACGCCTGCCCGCCAGAGGGGTGGATCGGGCTGTGCGGGGTGCGCCATATCGGGTGGGAATGGGCCGAGCGCCAGGGGATGGACCTGGAGCGCGTGCTCGTCCTGAGCCCCGGGGAAGGGACGAACGTGGGGCAGCTGTGCGCGCTACTTCTCGACGCCTGCGACGTCGTCTGCCTGGATGTCGCGGAGCTGACCCGCTCCGAGTGCCGCACGCTGGCGGCCCGAGCCCGCTCGCTGGGGCGCACCCTCGTGACGCTGCGCGCGTGGCCGGGGCTCTCGCGCGCGACGAGCGTCGCGGGAGAAAGACGGGCGGTGGTCTAGGTGCGCTACATGGTGGTGTGGGTGCCCGACTGGCCCGTGAATTGCCTGGTGGTCGACCTGCCTCCCGGCGGGTGCGGCGGAACGTATCGAGATCGCCAGCGCCGCAGCCAGGCGCTGCGGTGTGCGCTCTGGGATGAGCGTGCGCCAGGCGACCTACCTGTGCCCGGAGCTCGTTTGTCTGCCGCGTGACCCCGACCGGGAGGCGCGCGCCTTTGGCGCGGTCGTCGACGCCTTCGACACGGTCGCGGCGGGTGTCGAGTGCCTGCGCCCGGGGCTGGCGCGCTGCCGCGCTCGGGGACCCGCGCGCTGGGCGGGCGGAGAAGAGCAGGCCGCCTCCCTGCTGGTCGAGGCGATCGAGGCGACCGTGGGTGTCGAGTGCTTCGTTGGAATCGCCGACGGTCCTCTTGCCTCCACGGAGGCTGCCAGGGCGGGGCGCATCATCCCCTCCGACGACACGCTCTCGTTTCTCGGCCCACTCGGCCTATCCAGCGCTCTGGGATGCGTGCCGACGTCGATGGACGAACGCATGCGGGCCGCTATCCAGCTCCTGGCGGGTCTGGGCATCACGACGTGCTCGGACCTGCGCGGTCTTGGCCGGGGCCCCGTGTGCGAGCGTTTCGGGGACGTCGGCCAGCGCCTCTGGGCGCTGGCATCGGGCGGGGATGTCGTCGTGCCGCTCGGGGTGCGCGCTCACTCGGACCTGTCAGTCGAGCGCGATATCGACAGCGGAGGAGAGCGCATCGAGACGATGACGATCCCCGTGACACGTGCGGCTGACGAACTCTCCGGACGCCTCTTCCGAGCGGGCCTCGTCTCGCACACGCTGCGCATCGACGTGACAGACGGTGGCGGCTCCTCGCGCACCCGCACGTGGAGCGGATGCGACCTGTCGGTGAGCGCCGACATTGCGTTGCGTGTGCGCTGGACCCTGACGGGGTGGATGAGCGCAACGCAGGGGCCCTCCGGTGAGGTCCGATCAATCCGTCTAACGGCCTGCGACCCGCATCCCGGCGATTCCGCTTCAGCCCTGTGGGGGCGCGGACACAGGGAGGCAGACGTGTCGCGCAGCGCCGTGCGCATCCAGGGCCTGGCTGGGCCGGACGCTCTCCTGATGCCGCGCGTGCAGGGCGGGTACGACCCGCGCAGCCGCGTCGTCATGGCGCCGTGGGGGGCAGGGGAGGCGTTACGTTCCCGTTCTGGCGCCTGGGAGGGGGCCGTGTCGGAGCCACCGGCGACCCTGTTCGAGGAGCCGTTGCCGGTGCGTCTCACAGCGTCGATCGGAGCGGGCAGTGACGTCTGCGTCGACCAGCGCGGCGCGCTGACGGCGCCCCCCGCGTATCTGTGCGCTGGACGCTCCGCTCATCGCGAATCGGATAGGTGCGACGCCCTCGCGGGCCTCGTGGGGCCCGCGAGGATACGCAGCGTCGTCGGCCCCTGGCCCGTCGCCGGGCGCTGGTGGGAGGGTGAGCGGGCCCGCGCCTACATGCGCGCCACACTCGAGGACGGGCGAGTGGTCCTGCTCGTGTGGAGTGGGGGTGAGTGGATGGTGGAGGGGCTTGACGAGTGACGGCGCCGCACCTGAGAGCGTGCCGTAGACTGAAAGGATGGTAGCCCTGCCTCTGAGCGAGACCCTCGCGTCGATGTCCGACGACGACATCATGGCCCTTGTTGGCCCCGCCACCTGGGCCAACGGCCTGCGCCTGGAACGCGCGGGCGCCGTGCGCTACGTGTCGTGGGCCACGGAGGATGGCCAACTGGAGGCGCGCGTGAAGGACGCGGGCCTGACCTATCGGGTGCGCATCTCGCACGGGGCGCTGCGCCCCACGCTCGCCTGCGCCTGCCCGCTGAGATCAGATTGCCCGCACGCGGTGGCCGCGCTCATCACGGGCCGCGCGCAGGCCATTGAGCGCCAGTCCCGCGTACCCGAGTGGAGCCGCGTCCTGGGTCAGGTGCTGGGGGGCGAACGCTCGCGCGGCGGAGATCCCCTGGCCCTCGTCATTGACGCGCACGATCCGGCCGTGGAGGCCTCGCTCACGCCGCTGCGGCGAGGAGCCTCCTCGTGGACGCCGAAGCGGGCCTCGTGGCTCGACCTGACGGCTACGCAGTGGGCCTCGGTGACGGATGGGCTCGATCCCACCCACGTGTCCTTGCTTCGCGAAGGGTATCGACTCTCCCGCGAATCGCGCTCATGGCATTCGCGCACGGAGGTGACCCTCAGCTCGCTGGGAGAGCACGCCTACGCGTGGCTGACTCGCCTCGTGCGCGCGGGAGTCGAGCTCTTCGCATCCGCGGACGCGCGCGAGCCCTTCGTGCTCTCGCACGCGACGTGGGACGCCGATATCGACGTGACCTGCGGCGACGAGGGACTGGACGTGCGAGTCGTGGCACGCAACGGCGACCACGTGCTGGCCCGCCCGAGGATCGATCGCGACGTCGGCCTGCTGCTCCTCGATGGAGGCGCGGCGGCCGCGCGCATCGAGGGGCTCGCCGCGCTGGACGGTTTTCCCCTCGGGCGCGCGCTGAGGGTGCCGACCTCGGACGTCGCTGATTTTCGCGCCTCGTGGCTGCCCGCGCTGCGCAGACGTTTCGCAATGAGCTCCGTCGACGGCAGTTTCGACCCGGAGGCGACACCACCTGTGTCGATCGTGGGCACGGTGCGCCGGGATGGGCAGACCGTCGTGGTGCGCTGGTGGGCAGAATACGACGAGGGTGGGTTGCGCTCGCGCACGCCGCTTGCGCAAGGCGTTGGGGATCAGGCCGTAGCGAGCCTCGCGGAGCGCATCAACCGGTGGGGACGCGGCGTGGAAGGCGACCTATGGACGATGCTTCCGACCACCGGGCGGATCGCCCCGTGGCGGATTCCGCAGTTCCTGGCGACCGTCGTCGATCGCGAAGCCGTGGAAGGCCTCGTGTGGGACGTGGCCGACGACGTGCGCGCCATCGAGGTCTCCAACGACGGCATGGCCGTTGATCTGCGCGTCGAGGACGCACAGTCCGACTGGTTCGACCTGTTCGTGCGCCTGCGGGTCGGCGCCCACAGCCTGAGCGTGCGCGAGGCCCTCGAGGCCATCGGACGCGGGGACGACTACGTGGAGGTGGAGGGCGTCTGGGTGCGCCTGGACGGGCCACGCATCCGCGCGCTGCAGGCCCTCTTGGAGGAGGCACGGGCGCTGACGGGCTGTGACGGCGAGGGTCTGCGCCTGTCAGCCATGTCGGCGGGCGTGTACGAGCTCTTCGAGAAGGAGGCCGACTCGGTCGTCGCATCGACGCAGTGGCGTGAGCGGCTCGCCGCGCTGAGGGGGCAGGATTCGGGCGGCGGACTGGCGCCCGTGCCGGCCCTGGCGCAGGTGCTGCGCCCCTATCAGCGTCACGGGCACGCCTGGCTGACGTCTCGCCTGGGCGCCGGGCTCGGCGCCATTCTGGCGGACGACATGGGCCTGGGCAAGACCGTGCAGATCCTCTCCGCCGTCGCTGCCCTGCGCGCCTCGGGCGCCAGCGTCGGGCCGGTCCTCGTCGTCGCCCCCACCTCGGTCGTGGGCGTGTGGGCCGAGCAGGCCGCGAAGTTCACGCCCTTCCTACGCGTTCGCTGCATTATCGAAACAGCGGCGCGCAGGGGAACGACGATCACGTCGCAGGTGCAGGACTGCGACATCGTGGTCACCTCTTACACGCTGGCGCGCCTCGAGGCCGACCAGTGGAGCGGGGTAGCCCTGGCCGGCGTCGTCATCGACGAAGCGCAGGCCGTCAAGAACCCCCGCACCGCCACGTATCGGGCGTTGCGTGACATGGATGCGCCCTGGCGCCTGGCGGTGAGCGGCACGCCGATCGAAAACTCGCTGGGCGACCTGTGGTCGCTCCTGTCCCTGACCTGCCCGGGGCTTCTGCCCGTGTGGGACACCTTCACGCAGAAGGTGCGCCGCCCCATCGAGGGGGGCGACGCGGGCATGGCCGCCCGCCTCACCTCCTACGTTGCCCCCTTCATCTTGCGCCGCACGAAGGAGGAGGTCGCCACGGATCTGCCCGACAAGATCGTCGACGTCGTGCGCGTGGAGCTCGGCAAGGAGCATCGCCACATCTACGACCAGTACCTGGCCCGCGAGCGCGCGCGGATCCTGGATCTGCTGGCCGATCCGGAGGCGAATCGCATGAGCGTGCTGGCGTCGATTACGCGTCTGCGTCAGCTCGCGCTCGATCCCGCGCTGGTGGATGAGTCGTATGCGCACGTGGGATCGGCCAAGGTCGAGTACGTTGCCGATCGCCTCGATGAGATTGTGCCGGGCGGGCACCGGGCGTTGGTGTTCAGCCAGTTCACGTCGTTTCTTGCTCGTATTCGGCGTGTGTTGGAGCGGCGCGGTATCTCGGTGGTGCAGCTGGACGGTTCGACGCGCAACCGCGAGGAGGTGGTCGAGCGGTTCCGTTCGGGCCAGGCGTCGGTCTTCCTGATTTCGCTCAAGGCCGGCGGCTCGGGCCTGACGCTCACGGAGGCGGACTACGTGTATGTCATGGACCCGTGGTGGAATCCGGCGGCCGAGGAGCAGGCGATCGACCGCGCCCACCGCATTGGTCAGACGAAGAAGGTCAACGTCTATCGGCTGGTGGCCACCGACACGATTGAGGCGAAAGTCGTGGAGCTTCAGGACCGTAAGCGGCGCCTGATTTCCTCGGTGATGAACGGGACGGGGGCGGGCGCTTCGCTCTGCGCTGCCGACCTGCGAGGCTTGCTCGAATGGTGACGCCCCGGCGAGGGATCACCCCTGCCCTGGGCGCACGGCGACCTTGAGGCCGACGCGGGAGCGGACGGCGTCGAGGGCAGCATCGACCTCGGTGAGGGCGAATTCGTGCGTGATCAACGCGGAGAGGTCGAGAGCGCCCGTCGATAGCGCCGTGACGGCTGCCGCGTAGTCTGCCAGGGTCGCGTTTGCGCTGCCGGAGACGGTGAGCTCGCGGTAGTGGACCAGGTTCGGGTCGATCTGGGCCAGTGCGCCGGCGGGGAAGCCCGCGAAGCAGGAGACGCTTCCACCGATGGCCGCGCACTGGGCGGCGACGGGGACGAGGCCGGGGTCGCCGACCGCGATGATGACGACGTCCGCGCCGGCTCCGCCCGTCCAGTCGCGCACCTCGGCGACGAGGTCGTCTCCCTGGGAGGCAGTGGTGACCTGTGCGCCGAGGGCGAGGGCGGGGGAGAGGCGGTTGGGGCGCCCGCACGCCATGACGGATGCGTGGGCGCTGGCCGCGAGCGCGCAGTGGATGAGTCCGATGGGGCCGGTGCCCAGGACGAGGACCCGCGCGCCCTCGGTGATGGGCAGGCGGGTGGTGGCCCGCAGGCAGCAGGAGAGGGGTTCGGCGAGGGCCAGGAGGGGTGGGGCGATCTCGCGCGCGGTGGGGGTGATGCACGCGAGCGCACGTGCGGGTACGCGGATGACCTCGGCGAGGCCGCCGTCCACCCCGGTTCCGAACAGGGCCATGGAGGCACAGACGTTGGAGCGCCCGGCGGTGCACGGCTCGCAGTGGCCGCAGGCGATTTCGGGGGCGAGGCCGACCTGCGTTCCCGGGGCGGGGACGTCAACGTCGGGGGTGAGGGCGGAGCCGACGCGCCAGACGCGAGCGGCGATCTCGTGGCCGAGGATCACGCCGGGGGTGACGCCCTTCGTTTTTTGTCCGGTGACGATGCGCAGGTCCGTGCCGCACAGCGTCGTGGCCTCCACGGTGAGGAGGGCGTCGCGCGGCCCCAGGGCGGGAAGTGGGCGCCGGTCCAGGGTGAGGGTGCCGGGTGAGGCGAGCGACGCTGCGAGCATGGAGTCCATGTGATCAGGATAGGGCGTGGTGGGGTTGTTATGAATGCCTTGCGTCGCGCGTGTGTGGGCGGCGGGCGACGGGCTATCGAACAGGTGTTCGATATAATGGTGTGGTGAGTGATGAACCCCGATACGCCGAGCTGCATGCCCACAGCGCCTTCACCTTCCTAGAGGGCACCGACGAGCCTGCCGACATGGTGGCGCAGGCCTCGCGCCTGGGCTTGGACGCGCTCGCCATCCTCGACGTGGACGGCATGTATTCGACCGTGCAGACCACGATGGCGGCCCGTGACTGCGGGCTCTCCGTCGTCTACGGGGCCGAGGTCACCCTGGACCCCCACGCGCTGGGTGCGATTGTTCCGGGCTCCCATGCGCGGGGCTGGGGGCTGGCTCCCGGGGCCGAGGAGCCGGGGATCCGTCTGCCGCTGCTGGCCGGGGGGCCCGACGGGTACGAAAACCTCGTGGGAATGATGAGCACGCGGGCGCTGGCCCGGGAGGGGGAGCGCTCTCCCCGCTTTACCCTGGAGGACGTGAGCGGGGCCGGGGGCGGCCTCGTCGCCCTGACCGGGGGCAGGCGGGGCCCCCTCATGCGCGCCCTGCGTGCGGGTGGGCCCACGTGGGCGCGACGGGTCATCAGCGCCCTCGCGGAGGCGCTCGGAGGGGCCGATCGCGTGCTGGTCGAGTGGCAGGCGGCGCCGGGGGGTGGGCCGCAAGACGCGGATGTCCTCGCGGATCTGGCGCAGCGGACGGGAGCCATGTTGGTGGCCACGACGGGGGCGCGCATGTCTTCTCCGGCCAAGGCGGCCCTCGGCGATGTCCTCGCGGCGACCCGCATCGGCACCTCACTGGAGGAGGCCTACGCCCACCTGGGGGCACGCCGCTCGTTCCTGCGCTCGCCCTTTGAGATGGCCCGCCTGCACGCCGCCTATCCCGAGTCCCTGAGCAACTCCTGCGAGGTGGCGGCGAGCGCGGCCTTCGACCTGCGCCTCGTCGCACCCAGGCTCCCTCGCACGAGCGTCCCGACGGGCCATACTCCCCAGACGTGGCTGTCCCACCTGGCCCGGCAGGGCGCACGCGAGCGCTACGGCAGGCGGGAGGAGCATCCCCGGGCGTGGGAGACGATCGACCGGGAGCTGGGCGTCATCGAGCGCCTCGGTTTCGCCGGTTATTTCCTCATCGTCAAAGAGATCGTGGACTTTTGCGCCCAGCGTGGCATCGTGTGCCAGGGGCGTGGCAGCGCGGCGAACTCCGCCGTGTGCTTTTGCTTGGGCATCACGGCGGTGGATGCGGTGCGCCATCACCTGCTCTTCGAGCGTTTCTTGTCGGACGCCAGGTCGGGCCCTCCCGATATCGACGTCGACATTGAGGCGAGCCGGCGCGAGGAGGTCATCCAGCACGTGTACGAGCTCTATGGGCGCGATCGTGCGGCCCAGGTCGCCAACGTCATCACGTATCGTCCGCGCTCGGCGATGCGTGACGCGGCGCGGGCCCTGGGCTATCCGGCGGGCAGCGCGCAGGCGTGGTCGCGGGGGAAGGGGGAGGCGCCGCTCCTCGTGGGCGAGGCCGCCCGGGCCTTGTCACGCCTGCCGCGTCACATGGGCATCCACTCGGGGGGCATGATTCTGACCGATCAGCCGGTCTCGCGTATCTGTCCGGTCGGGTGGGCGGCGATGGAGGGGCGCACCGTGCTCCAGTGGGACAAGGAGGACTGCGCGGACGCGGGCCTGGTGAAGTTCGATCTGCTCTCTCTCGGCATGTTGACGGCTCTGCGCATCGCCTTCGACGAGTTGGGTGACGGCTCGGGACGCGGCGAGCATCATCCTCCCCTGCGCGGCTGGGCGTCGCGCGCCCTGAATGGGGTGGGGGAGCGTCGGCTCGGCCTGCACACGCTTCCCGCGGAGGATCCTCGCGTCTACGACCTGCTGTGTGCGGCTGACACGGTGGGCGTGTTTCAGGTGGAGTCGCGCGCACAGATGAATACGCTTCCGCGCCTGAAGCCCCGATGCTTCTACGACATCGTCGTCGAGGTGGCTCTCGTTCGGCCGGGCCCCATCCAGGGTCGCGCGGTCAACCCGTATCTGCGCCGACGCGCTGGGAGGGAAGCGGTCACCTACCTGCACCCCCTGCTGGAGCCCGCCCTGCGTCAGACTCTGGGCGTCCCCCTCTTTCAGGAGCAGCTCATGCGCATCGCCTCGGACGCGGCGGGCCTGTCCGGTGCCCGCGCCGATCAACTGCGCCGAGCCATGGGGGCCAAGCGCAGCCCGGAGCGCATGGAGGCACTCAAGGAGGATCTCATGGCTGGGATGGAGGCGCGCGGTATTGACGCGCCCACGCGCGAGCGCATCTTCGATCAGCTCAAGGGTTTCGCCGACTTCGGTTTCCCCGAGTCTCACTCTTTTTCCTTCGCGCATATCGTGTACGCGTCCGCGTGGCTGAAGGTGCACGCACCCGAGCACTTTTATGCGGCGATCCTTTCCTCCCAGCCCATGGGGTTCTACTCGCCGGCGACGCTGGTCCAGGACGCGCGCAGGCACGGCGTGAGGGTCGCGGGCCCGTCGGTGAACGCCTCCTTCCTGGACGCGGGCGTGCAGCTCGCGACCGTCGCGCCAGAGGAATATCGGGAGGGGCGCCCCGACCCGCTCCCGTCGCGCCAGGTCGTCCCCCTGGATGTGGACCCCTCACTGGTGCTGCGCATCGGCCTGTCCTCGGTACGAGGCCTGGGCGGGGCAGCGACGCGCATCGTGACGGCCAGGGAAGCGGGAGCCTTCACGAGCCAGGCGGATCTGGCCGCGCGGGCCCACCTGAGCGCCACGGACATGGAGAAGCTGGCCCTGGCCGGGGCGCTTGAATGCCTGGGAGTGAGCAGGCGTGAGGGCGCCTGGTCGGCCGGGGCGCTGGCCGCGCCGACGTCGAGGCGGGGGGAGTGGCAGCCCTTCCTGCCCGGCACCGAGGTGGGCACCCGCGTACCCGACCTGCCGGCTCTGACGCCGGCCGAGCAGATGTGCGCCGACGTCGAGGCGATGGGGCTCACCCCCGGGCGCCATCCGTTCTCTTACCTGCGCGACTGCCTCCCGAGCACGGTTCTTCGTGCCGCTGACCTGGGAGCCCACCTGGACGGGCGCATCGTCGAGGTGGCAGGCCTGGTCACGCACCGCCAGCGCCCCCACACGGGCGGCGGCGTCACCTTCTTGTCCCTCGAGGATGACACCGGCTACGTCAACGTCTCGGTGGCCGTGGGCACCTGGAATAAGTTTCGCCGCGTCGGCCTCGAATCGGATGCCCTGCTCGTGTCGGGAACCCTCGAGTGGGGCGACGGCGCGATCAACGTGCGAGCCTTCCGCCTGCGCGCCGTCGAGCTGCCCATCGACGTGCGCTCGCGCGACTTTCGTTAATGCCTCTCAGCGATCGGCAGGCATGAGGAGCGCGCGCAGGTCCTCGACCGTGTCGCACACGACCTCGGCGTCGTCCAGACCGTCCGCCGTCGCATACCCCCACCGAACGCCGACCACCGCGATGCCGGCCTCGTGGCCGCCGCGCACGTCCCAGACCGAGTCGCCGACGATCACGGGGTGTGACACGTCGGCGCCCATTGCGTCCAAGCGAGCCACGGCCTCGTGAATGACCGTCGCCTTGGAGGAACCCGGGTCCGGCGTGGCCCCCGCGATCACATCGAAGGCGCCCGCCAGTCCCAGGTCCTCCATCTGTGACAGCGCCATGGGAGCCTGCTTCGACGTGGCCGTCGCCACTGGCACGCCCGCCCGGTGCAGGTCCCACACCAGCTCGGGCACCCCCTCGAAAGGCACGGGGTCCAGATAGTGACGCATGTAGCACTCCCGGTAGCGTTTTACCAGGTCTGCCAAGAGTTGACCGGAGTAGCCCAGATCGCCGAAAGAATGCCACAGGGGAGGCCCCACATAGCTGCGAAGACGCTGATCATCGGGGATCGGCAGTCCGAAGTCTGACAGGGCTTCGCGGAAGGCGCCCATAACGGCCGGAGCGGAGTCGACGATCGTCCCGTCGACGTCGAAAAGAACAGCAGAAATGGGTAAAGACACTAAATCCCCCGAGTTGTTGGTGCTTTCTTAGTCACTATGCCCTATTATCCCGAGAGAAGCATCCGACACGACTACGAGAGAGGCAGACGTGGAATCACGAGCGCGGCTCACCCCGATCGTTCAAGCCAATAGTGCGCGTGCGGCCGCGTGGAGAGTCTTCTTCGAGGCGTCCGGACGCCTGCAGGGGATCCTCGAGACGCGCCTGAAGCGCACCTACGGCGTCTCCATGCCGGACTACAACATCCTCCTGGCCCTGTGGGAGGCGCCCGGCCACCGCCTGCGCATGGGCGAGTTGGCCGACCGCGTCGTCTACTCGCCCTCGCGCGTCACCTACCTGGTGTCCAACCTGTCGCGCGATGGCTGGGTCGAGCGCATCCCCTCCAAGGTCGACCGACGCGGGTACGACGCTTGCCTGACCACCCAGGGCATTCAAACTGTGCTTGCTGCCACAGAACTGCATCAGCAGACGGTCAGCGAGTACCTCCTGGACGGCATGACGGACGAGGATATCGACGCAATTGCAAAGGTTTTCTCGACCCTGGACTCCCGCCTGAAGGCCGACACAGCCGATTCATAGTTTCGATTGGCGCAAGTCGACGCAATCGTGTTAAGCTTCTACTCGCTTGCGGATCGCAACGGTTCGCATCGCTCACCTGCGCGGGTGGCGGAATAGGCAGACGCGCTAGCTTGAGGTGCTAGTCCTCATTTTACGAGGGTGGGGGTTCAAGTCCCCCTCCGCGCACGAAATGCCCCGGGGCCGGAAGGCTCCGGGGTTTTCCATATCACCGAACAGGAGACACCGTGCGCATAGATATGTGGCTCGACACGTGCGACCCGTGGAGCTACCTGGGGCTACGCCACCTTCGCTCCGCCATGGATGCCTTCGACCACGGCGACGAGATCGAGGTCTATCTGCACGCCTACCTGCTCGACCCCGACCTGGATGCGTCCATCGACAAGCCGCGCGTCGTCGCCCTCGTCGAGTCCGGCGCGGCGACCCTGGAGGAGGTGCGCGAAGCCGACGAACGCATGCGCTCCCTCGGAGCCCGCGAGGGCGTTCGATTCGACTTCGACTCCCTCATCATCGCCCCCACCTCCCGCGCCCACCGCGTCATCGCTGCCGCCCACGACGCCGACATCGACACCGACACGGTCGCAGGCCCCGACTCCCTCCATCTCAAGGTCGCCGAGGCCATCATGCGCTCGCATTTCGAGATGGGCCTGGACGTATCCCACCCCGAGGTGCTCATCGGATGCGCGCAGGACATCGGCATGCCCGGGCAGCTGGCAGCCCTCGCCATCGAAGACGAGGAGTGGGCATCGCGTGTCTACTCCGACTACCAGATGGCGATGCACATGGGCGTCACCTCCGTGCCCACCTACGTCTTGGATGCCCAGTTCCTCGTCGATGGGCATCAGACCGTCACAGCTTTTTCCAATATCCTGGCCACCGCCTGGGACAACGCACGAAAGGATCACGCATGAGCGAGAAGGACACCACGGCCTCGTCGGTGACGACAGGCGCCCCCAGCCCGATGGAGCTGGTCCTCCAATTCCACCGCACCTACTCCACTCCCATCCGTCCTTTCGACGATCCCACGCTCGACTACGAGCGCGTCGGCATGCGCATGAGCCTGATCGCTGAGGAGTTCGCCGAGCTCATGGGCGCGGTCTACGGACCGCGCGCACGCGCGATCGTCGAGGCCGCCACCGCCGAGGCCGTCGCCGCTGACGACGGGACCCGCGACGTTATCGAGACCGCCGACGCGCTGGCCGACCTCGTGTACGTCATCTACGGCATGGCCATCGAGTCGGGCATGGACCTCGATTCGGTCCTGGCCGAGGTGCAGGCCTCGAACTTGTCCAAGCTCATGCCCGACGGCTCCGTCAAGCTGCGCGAAGACGGCAAGGTGCTCAAGGGCCCCAACTTCTTCCAGCCCAATATCGCCCGCGGGCTGGGGCTTGACACCAGCGCGACCAAGGCGGATGCGGACTAAAGTCCCTATCACGCGCATTCGAGGGCGCGAGGTGACACAATAGACGCGGTCCATTCAAAAGGAGGAATGTCATGGCACGCGTCGCAGTCATCGGCGGAGGATACGGAGGCGTCACCGTCGCCAAGGGGCTCGACCCCCTCGCGGAGGTCATCCTCATCGAGCAGAAGGACCAGTTCGTCCATCACGCGGCCGCCCTTCGCGCCGCCGTTGACACCGTGTGGGAACACGCCATCTTCATGCCCTACACGAACCTCCTGAGCCGCGGCCAGGTCGTGCGTGGAACCGTCTCCGCCGTCGACGGCACCACCGTCCACGTCTTCGGGCACGACCCCATCGAAGCCGACTACATCGTCTTTGCCACCGGCTCGACCTACCCCTTCCCGGCCAAGTACTCCTCCTACCGCTCTTCCGTGGCCAAGGCCCGACTGGAACAGCTCCACGAGAACCTCTCGCGCGCTCGTTCCGTCATGATCGTCGGCGGCGGAACCGTCGGCATCGAGCTGACAGGTGAGCTCGCCAACGCGTTCCCCGGACTGGACATCACGATCGTCGAGGCTTCTGACCGGATCCTGGGCACCCCCGGATACACTGACGCGCTGCGCGACGAGATCAGCGAGCAGCTGGCCACCCTCGGCGTTCGCGTCGTCACCGGCTCCGAGCTGGCCTACCTGCCGCCGCAGAACGTCGGAGACCTGGCCCACTTCATGGTCGAGACCAAGAACGGCGACGTCATTGAGGCCGACCTGTGGTTCCAGTGCTACGGCGCGCGCGCCAACACCGGGTTCCTGATCGGTAGCGAGTACGAGTCCGTCATGCACCCCGACGGCACGCTCCGCGTCGAGCCGACCATGCAGGTGGCGGGCCATTCCACCGTCTACGCCGTCGGCGATCTGACCGACGTGCGCGAGTCCAAGCGCGCCGACGCCGCCCGCCAGCAGGCCCGCGTCGTCATCGCGAACATCACCGCGCAGATCGAGGGGGAGACCCCCGACGCCCACTACGTTCCCACCAAGGAATGGGTCATTCTGCCGCTGGGTCCGAACATGGGCGCCTCGCAGCTGCTGGATTCCGATGGGCACACGCGCATCCTGGGCGCCGAGCAGACGGCAGAGATCAAGGGAACGGACCTCATGGTGTCCGTTATCCGTTCGCAGCTCAACCTGCCCTGAAAAAGTGCGCGTTCTCACGGTAGACTAAGTGCCATGACCCGAGATGCCCGCCGCGCGCTGACGCGCCTGCTCAACGCATTCGAGAACCACTTCGACATCGCACGCGATGGAGACGAGGCCGACGACGCCGCGCTCGAAGCCGCCGAGCTGGCGCTGCGCGACGCCTTCTTCACCTACGACGACATTCTCTTCACCCAGCTGGGCGTCGAGCTCCCCTTCGACATCCTCGACGATAGCGACGACGAGGACGACTATGACGATGAGGAAGAGGACGAGGAGGACGAAGACGACGGGGACGACGACTTCATTGAAGTCGACGACTGACGCGACTTCTTCTTGCGAGGGAGGCCTATGTGGTTAGCCTAGAGGTTGATACAGATCTCCTACGATGGCAGGCGAAATCGTGCGATAACGGTGAGCAGGCCTTAAATGACGTGTGCCAACTAATAGCGCCAGACGTGGGCGGTGCATCGTCGTCATGCCTGAGTGTCGCTGAGATGTTTAATGACACCTCAACGTTTCTCGGTCAGCAGGCGCACGAGCTGCCACATCAGGTACGTTCTCGGGTGGTGGAGCGCTTGGAGGTGCCTTAGCAGGAGCAAAATTTGGCGCATTTCTCGGCAGTTTCACTGCGAATCCTATTGGTATCGCTGTCGGCGGAATTGTCGGAGGCTTGATTGGGTCCGGCCTTGGGCAGTGGGCGGCAAACGGTGTCAATTCATTTATGTCGGATCAGATTCATGAATGAACTATTCTCTTTTCTCTTTGCTTGTGTGCTCATTGGAATATGGGGTCTTGAGATGTTCTGTGATTCACCGTACCTCGAGTTCTCTCGGGCCATTCGACCAGCAAAGAACACGACAGCACTAACCATTCCGACTTTCGGCTCTCTTATGCTGGTCATTGCTGCAGCGAAGACTCTCGAGAGATGCTGGGGAAAACTTCCCAATGCTGCATCTTGTTTTGTTCTTACATACTGCGCAATTGGAATATTCGTCTTCATTGTCTCGTTATTCCCGATTAATCTTCCACGCGTCATGTATCCCGAGTATCAGGCCGAGAAGCGTCGCCTCAAACGGCTACGGCGTGAGTACGAACGTGACCCCCTGTTTGTGCGCCGTGGCCCCTCGCTTTCTCAATCGCGTGACGATGGCTGTCCCCAGGCTCCGTGCGAAGAGGAGAACACGTGGCGCGGATAGACATAGAATCCGGATGCACCGTGGTGACGGTTACGCACGGTGAATACGCGATTATCGCGCAGATAGCCGCAGCCATGAGGCGGGGAGGCGAGGAAGGTCTACGCACGCTCTTGTCCGCTCAGACCACCGACGCACGGATGCTCGTCTACGGCGGTGTCGCCACACCTGACCACCGACTCAGCGCAGCGATCACGCGCGCTCACCCCGGTCTCGTCCACGGAAACAAGCGGATCGAACTGTATCGCTTCGACACCAACGGACCCTCGCGCGCTGCCATCTTCCCGCATGAAAATGATTGGAGTGCAGCCAGCTCATACAAGACAGTTCGAAGGATCACGAGCATCGAACCCGCTGAAGGTATATCGATGATCATCTCGATGCTGGGCTTGGGCACACGCACGGGCGAGACCTCTCCACCCCACACATTGCCTCTCGGTGTCCTTCATCTTCTCCACGAGTCAGCGGAATCTCCCGGAGGATATCCCGCGCGGTCGCCCACCATGGCACGAGCAGAAAAGCCGCTGCTTGCCATGCGCCAGAAATACCGCAGCGCCATGCGCGCGACCAGCGGTCGATACCCTCCCCACACATCGCTGTTCACAGCCATCACCGAGCGCAGCTGGAGCCTGTCCTACGCGGCACTGTGGGACAACGACACGGGGGACTACGAGGACATCGTTCACTTGTTCGCCACCCCCACATGTCTCTACGAATACGGGACACCGACCGATCTTTGCGACAGTAGCGAGCTCCTTGAGCTCGCGCCCGTGTCGAGTACCGCGGCCTTGACACGTGTGATCTCATGGCTTCCTCACAGCCCCACGCTCGATGCGATCTACAACGCCATACCAGAGGAATTGACATGATGGACATGCTCCCTGACGGGTGGGCACTCATTGACCCGGTCGACATCGAAGCGGATGGCCCCCTCGCCCAGGTGTGTGCAGCTCCCGGTATCCAACGCGTCGGCGTCGCCCTGCAAGGCGCAGACGGTTGGAACGACACTGTTGTACTCACCCGCACCGATGTCCCTGATGACATGAGCGACCTGCAGTGGCTCACCACTGCAGTGGACGAGAGCACCCGCACGTTCCCGGGGGCGTGCGTCGTCGATGTTACTCCCCTGGTCAATGAGCACCGGGACAGCCCTCGTGTCGACGCTCGTCTCAATTGTTGACGGGCGAAGCCTCACAACTTTCCAGTGGTGCTGGATGACAGGTGAGCGTCGCCGCGCGTCCTACTGTCTGACGGGCACATGCCGCACCCAAGACAGTGGGACGGCGCTCGGCGCATTCGTCGGCATGCTTCATATGATCGCAGAGAGCCGATGATCCACATCGTCTCGGGCCACAACGCGCCCTACGCGCTCATGACACAGGCCCGATGCGCAGGCAATGGGCGAGTGCACGACAGAACTAGGAGATGAGGCATCTCGCCAGTTTGCATACGACATCCTCGCTGATGAATGGGCAATACAGTCGATCGTGTTCGACTCCAGTGCGCGAGACGGCGCCGCAGGCGTGAGTAGTCTCTTCCTCCTGTCGACCACACATGCGCTGTGCGCGCTCATCTCCGACAACGAGTTCGATGCCATGTATCCAGACATGGCTCCACTAGACCTGCCACGGCGCCCCTTCGACAAACACTCACACGTCGTAGCCTGCGCGATGAGGCCTATGCTCGTCTGGACAAGCATCGCGAAGAAGCTTGTCGTCTGATCCATGTTGCTACTGGGCGACCTCAGCCAGGACCTGGCGGATCGGATCGGGCAGCGGCTCCGTGTACTCCAAGAGTGTGTCAAGCTGGCGCACGGTGCGTGGGCCAACGAGGGCGGAGCTGACACCCGGGTAGTCGCGCACCCACGCCAGCGCCACGTCCGCAGTCGAGCGGTCCAAGCCGGAGGCTGCACGATGCGCCGCCTCGATGACCCCGCGGGCAAAGCCCGACAGGTACGGCTCTACCATGTGGCGCAGATGCGGGGACGCGGCGCGCGAGTCGGCGGGAGTGGAATGACGGTACTTCCCCGTCAACGCGCCCCCCGCCAGCGCGGAAGCCGCCACCACACCTACCCCGCGGCTGGCGAGCTCGGCCACCGTGCCCGCGTGCGAGGCGTCCGCCAGCGAGAAAGGAAGCTCGACGAGCGTGATCGGAGCACTGGCACCCACGACACCGCGTGTCACGGCCTCGGCGAGCTGCCAGTGCGTCGAACGCGACAAGCCCACGTAGCGCGCACGCCCGCTGCGGTAGGCGAGGGTCGCCGCATCCAGCGTTTCCTCCAGGGGAACCTCAGGGCGCGGCTCAACCAGCCAGACGTCGACGTAATCCGTGTCCAGTCGCGCCAGTGCATCGTCCAGGCTCCGCAGCAAATCTCCACGACCCGCCGCGCCCACCCAGGCACCCTCCGAAGCACGACGCATCCCGCCGCGCCACGCAAGAACCACGCGGTGCCTGCCCACCGACGCCACGGCCTCGGACACGACATCCACAGCCATCCCGTCGCCGTGAGCGGGAGAGCACTCGAGGAGGGAACCACCCGCGTCGACGAAATGCGTGAGCATCTCGAGAGCCTCGGGCGCGTCAGTGTCGCGCCCCCACGTGAGGGTCCCCAAACCGATCGGGGACAGGAAAAGGCCGCTGCGTCCGCATTGCTCCGAGTTCATGAACACTAGCCTAGCCGAGTCCGAGCCAACCACCGCGCATGCTCCTTCGGCATCGGGGGAGTGGTGCCCCCAAAGACCGGGCACAGGGAACGCACGCCGCACCAGTTGCACAGCGGGTTCTTGCGCGCAGCGAAAGAATCGTTCTCAATATCGGACTCGATGCGCGCCCACAGCTGGTCGATATGTCGCTCGAAGGCACGAATATCGTCGGCCACCGGATCGAACGTGATCACCTGCCCGGCACGCAGATACACCAGCTGCATGCGCGCCGGCAGCCTCCTCGTTCGCGCCAGGAGCAGCGCGTAGAAACGCATCTGGTACAGGGCCTCGTCCACATAGCGCGGACCGGGAGCCTTGCCCGTTTTATAGTCGACGACGCGCAGGCGCCCGTCCGGGGCCGCATCGATGCGGTCGATGAAGCCGAGCAGGCGCACGCCGCCCGCAGTCGTCGTCGTCACGCGCTCCTCGCGCGCGGCTGGCGCGATCCAGCGCGGCTGCTCGATGGCGAAGTAACCGTCGATCACCCCGCGCGCCTCCTCGAGCCAGGCGTCGCGATCCGCCTCGTCGGCAAACAGCCGAGCGATAGCAGGCGCCTTGTCAACCGCCGCCTCGTAGGCGGGGCCCACCTGCGCGCGAGCGGCCTCGGGCGTGCGCCGCTCGGGCGGGAGCGCGAACAGATCCTCAAGGACCGCGTGGACGATGGTGCCCAGCGCCTTCGCCCGGGTCTCGGGCTCGCGGTACCCGTCCAGGACGTGGAGCCGATACTGCAGGGGGCAGCGCTCGTATTCCTTCGCGCGCGAGGCCGACAGGGCGGGGTCCCACGTGCGCGGGCCGGGGGAGGGGGCAATGAGGTCTGTCATGAATACCACGCTAACCCCCGCCGCCCCCATCTGCGTCCTGGCAGGGGCCAGACAGGCCCGAAGCGCTATTCTTTACGTAATGACTATTCAACGTAATAATTCCGAAACAGCCACTGATTATGGCCAACCCACCCGCCGAGGCCCCCTCGCCGAGGGCGACCGCGTCCAGGTCCGCGACCCGAAGGGGCGCTTCCACCAGGTCATCCTGGTCCGTGGCGGACGCTTCCAGTCCAACCGCGGCGGATTCAACCACGACGACGTCATCGGCCGCCCCGACGGCCAGGTCATCATCACCGACGAGGGCCGCCAGTTCCAGATTCTGCGCCCCCTCCAGGTCGACTACGTCATGTCGATGCCTCGCGGAGCCGCCGTCGTCTACCCCAAGGATGCCGGCGTCATCACCCACATGGGCGACATCTTCCCGGGCGCCACGGTCGTCGAGGCCGGGGCCGGGTCGGGTGCCCTGTCAATGGCGCTCCTGGACGCCGTCGGCCCGCAGGGGCGCCTGATCTCCGTGGAGCGTCGCCAAGACTTTGCCGACATCGCCGCGGCGAACGTGGACCTGTGGTTCGGACGCCGTCACCCCGCGTGGGACCTGCGCGTCGGCGACGTCGACGCGGTGCTGTGGTCCGCCGAGCAGGGCAGCGTGGACCGCGTGGTCCTCGATATGCTTGCCCCCTGGGAGAACATCGAGGCGATCACGCACGCGCTCATTCCCGGCGGCGTGCTGGTCTGCTACGTGGCGACGGTGACCCAGATGTCGCGCCTCGTCGAGGACCTGCGCTCCTCGCAGCGCTTCACCGATCCCATCGCATGGGAGGACATGCGCCGCGAGTGGCATCTTGACGGCCTGGCCGTGCGCCCCGAGCACCGCATGGTCGCGCACACCGGATTCCTCGTCGTCACCCGACTTCTTGCCCCCGGCGTCACGCCGCAGGAGCGTTCGACCCGCCCCGCTAAGGCCGCGGAGGGCCAAGGTGGAGCCTGGGACGACGAGGCGGACTGGTCCCTGGAGAAGGTTGGCCAGCGCGTGAACTCTGAGAAGAAGGTCCGTAAGGTGCGCCGCGACGTCGTCGCACAGGCCGACACGTGGGCCAGCGAGGGACGCGAGGCACAGACCGATGAATGACGCCGACCAGCGCCTCTCGCTCGAACGGCGCATCGTCTCGCTGGAGGAGAAGAACGGGCGCCTCACGAGCGCTCTGACGGCCGCCCGCACGGAGCTGATCCGCCTTCAGGGCGAGTTGGCTGACGTGTCGCGCCCGCCGCAGACGCTCGCGACCTTCGTGCGAGCCTTCCCGGCGGCGCGCCAGATCGAGGTCGTGACGGGCGGCAAGCGCATGCGCGTGGCGGTCTCGCCCAAGCTTGACGTCACCGACCTGTCCTACGGGCAGTGGGTACGCCTGGACGACACGATGATCGCGGTCGCCGCGGACGACTTCGCGCGCAGCGGGCAGGTCGTCTCCGTCCTGGAGCTCGTGGGCCCCGACCGCGTGCTCGTCGCCGCCGAGGGCGGCGCAGAGACTCTCTTGGAGCTCGCCGGGCCGCTGCGTCACGGCAACCTGCGCCCCGGGGATTCCCTCGTCGTGGACGCACGCTCGGGTATCGCGCTCGAACGCATCGTGCGCGAGGACGTCGAGCAGCTCCTCACCCCCGAGGTGCCCGACGTGACCTACGGGGACATCGGAGGCCTCGACGCGCAGATCGCTCAGGTGCGCGACTCCATCGAGATGCCGTTTAATCACCCCGAGCTTTACCGTCAGTTCGGCCTGCGCCCGCCCAAGGGCATCCTGTTGTACGGCCCGCCTGGGTCGGGCAAGACCCTCATCGCCAAGGCGGTCGCGAACTCCCTGTCCCGGCGCGGCGGGGCCTCGACGTTCTTCCTGTCGATCAAGGGCCCGGAGCTCCTCAACAAGTTCGTGGGCGAGACCGAGCGACAGATTCGCGCGATCTTCGCCCGCGCGCGCACGCTCGCGGCCGGAGACACCCCCGTCGTCATCTTCTTCGACGAGATGGAGGCGCTGTTCCGCACGCGCGGCACGGGCGTGTCCTCCGACGTGGAGACGATGATCGTCCCGCAGCTGTTGGCCGAGATGGACGGCGTCGAGTCCCTCGACAACGTCGTCATCATCGGCGCCTCCAACCGCGCGGACATGATCGACCCCGCCGTCCTGCGCCCCGGGCGCCTGGACGTGCGCATCCGGGTGGATCGCCCCGACCGCGCGGGCGCCCTCGACATCTTCTCCAAGTACCTGACCCCTCGGGTCCCGATCCACGCCTCCGAAGTCGCCCGCTTCGGCGGCCTCGACGAGGCCGTGGCGGGGATGATCGAACGCGCCGTGGACGCGCTGTACACCCGCGATGAGACGACCGCTTTGTTCCTCGCGACGCTCGTGAGCGGCGAACACAAGCGCATCTACCTGGCCGACCTCGTCTCCGGCGCACTCATCGCGGGGATCGTGGAGCGCGCGAAGAAGTACGCGATCAAGGACGCCCTGAGCGGCGAGGCCGCGGGGCTCACGATGGGTCACCTGCTGCGCGGCGTGCACGAGGAAATGAACGAGTCGCTGGAGCTGGCAGCGACGTCCTCGCCGGAGGACTGGGCTCGCACGAGCGGGCTCGCGCCCGAGATCGTCAGCGTCAAGCCGATTGGAGTGGTGAAATGAGCAGCGAACGCATCATCGGGACCGAAACCGAGTACGGCGTCTACCGCCCGGGCGACGCCTGGGCGAACCCAATCGCCCTGTCCACCCGCGTCGTCTCCGCCTACGGGGAGATCTCGCGCGCCGGGACTGCGGCCGAGGGGGCGGGTGTCGTGCGCTGGGACTACACGGGCGAGGATCCGCTCAATGACCTGCGCGGCATGCGCATGTCGCGCGCGGCAGTCGACCCGTCGCTCCTCACGGACGATCCGTACCACCTCGCGCCGTCGGGCGGCTCCGAGCGCGTCGCACGCCCCACGGCCGAGGAGCTTGCCTTGCCGGCAGCGACGACCGCTGTGCTCACCAACGGCGCGCGCCTGTACGTCGACCACGCCCACCCCGAATACTCCGCGCCCGAAACCCTGGGTGCGCGCGACGCCCTCCTGTGGGATCGAGCGGGCGAGGTGATCGCCAGGCGTGTCATGGAGCGCCTGGAGGCACTGGGCGAAGAGCCCATCGTTCTCGTCAAAAACAACACCGACGGCAAGGGCGCGGCCTACGGCACCCACGAGAACTACCAGATGCCACGCATCACCGACCTGGACACGATCGTGCGCGGCCTGACCCCCTTTATGGTCACCCGCCCCGTCATCTGTGGCGCGGGCCGCGTCGGACGCGGGCAAAAGAGCGAGGTCCCCGGCTTCCAGATGTCTCAGCGCGCGGACTTCGTCGAAAACGAGGTCGGACTCGAGACGACCTTCAACCGCCCGATCATCAATACGCGCGACGAGCCCCACGCAAACCCCGCACAGTTCCGCCGCCTGCACGTGATCGGCGGAGACGGCAACATGTTCGACGTGTCCGCCTTCCTGCGTTTCGGCACAACCTCCCTGGTGCTGTGGGCCATCGAGCAGGGCACCGACCTGCGCTGGGACTCCATCGTCATGGACGATCCCGTGCAGGAGACGTGGAATGTCTCCCACCACCCGGACCTCGACTATAAGATCGGCACGGCCGGCGGCTCCTACACGGCCGCCGAACTCCAGCAGGTCTACCTCGACCTCGTCCTGGACACCTTCAAAGAGACCGGAACCACGCCGACGGCGGCGGACCAGGAGATCCTCAGGCTGTGGCAGTCCGTCCTCGACCGCATGCGCACCGACCTCTTCTCGGTGGCAGCCCAGGTCGAGTGGGTCGGCAAGTACCAGCTGGTCAAGCGCCAGAAGGAACGGGCGGGACTGGACTGGAACGACCCGCGCCTGGCCGCCATCGACTTGCAGTGGGCGGACCTGCGCCCCAGCCACGGCCTCGTGTTCCGCCTCGCCCAGGCCGGCATGGTGCACCGCCTCGTGTCCGACGAGGAGGTCGAGCGCGCCGCCGACGAGGCACCGACCAACACGCGCGCCCACGTGCGCGGATGGGCCGTGCGCAACCGCCCGGACCTGGTCAAGGCCTCGTGGTCGTCGCTCGTTTTCGACCCGGGCCAGGGCGACCTGGTGCGATTCCCGCTCGCCGACGCCCTCGACACGTCCACCCGCTGATACGACGACAGAAAGAAGAACACACCATGTCGAACCAGATTTTTGCCGGCACCCCTACGCCCGACGACGACGCCACCGAGGCGGCGGGTCAGGTCCAGGCCCGTACCTCCTCGATTGACTCCCTCCTCGACGAGATCGACTCCGTCCTCGAAACGAACGCCGAGGCCTTCGTGCAGGGCTTCGTCCAGAAGGGCGGCCAGTGACGTGAGGCGGAGAGTTTTCGGCATCGAAACGGAGTACGGGCTGACGGCCGCGTCCCCGTCCGGAGCGGCGCCGATGGACGCCGAGCACGCCGCTCGCCAGCTGTTCGAGCCCCTCCTGCACCAGGGCCGTTCCTCCAACCTATTCCTGCGTAACGGCGGTCGACTCTACCTGGACGTGGGCGCCCACCCCGAGTACGCCACCGCCGAGTGCGACCGGCTCGAGGATCTCCTCGAGCAGGACCGCGCCGGTTCCGTCATGCTCGCCGACCTGGCCGTTTCTGCCGACGAGGCGTTGGCGGAGCTGGGCACCGACCTGTCGCTGCACCTCTTTCGCAACAACCTGGACTCGCAGGGCAACTCGTATGGCTGCCACGAGAACTACCTGCTGCACCGCAGGCGCGACTTCCGCCAGGTCGCCGACGCGCTCGTCGCCTTCTTCGTGACCCGCCAGATCCTGGTGGGTAACGGGTGGATCAACACGGGAGCCGCGACGCCGCGCCTGCAGTTCTCCCAACGCGCCGACCAGATGTGGGACGCCGTGTCCTCGGCCACTACCCGCTCGCGCCCCATCATCAACACGCGCGACGAGGCCTTGGCCGACTCGGGCGCGTACCGGCGTATGCACGTCATCGTCGGCGATACGAACGTCGCGGAGCCGACGACGGCGCTGAAGGTCGGCATGACCGAGCTTCTCATCCACGCCATCGAGGACGGGCTCCAGATCGAAGACCTCTCTCTCGCCGATCCGATGCGGGCCATTCGAGAAATCAACGCCGACTTGACCGGCTCCACCCCGATCGAGCTGGCCTCGGGCCGCACGACGAGCGCCGTGGCCCTCCAGCGCGACATCCGCGAACGTGTCCTCGCGCGAATCGGCGTCGCCGAGCTCGACCCGATGCGCGCCTACGTCGTCGACCTGTGGGGCCGAGGCCTCGACGCGATCGCGAGCGGCGACTGGAGCGGGGTCGACACCGAACTCGACGTCGCCATCAAGCGCTCGCTGCTGGAGTCCTACTGCGCGCGCACCGGTGCTGCCCTGAGCGACCCGAGAGTAGCCCGCCTCGAGCTGTCCTATTCGGACATCACGGCGCAGGGCCTGCGCGAGCGCATGGAGCGCGCCGGCCTCATGCGACGCCTCACGACGCCGGAGGGGGTGGCCCGCGCCACCACCGTGGCGCCGGCTACGACGCGCGCATGCCTGCGCGGTCGCATCATCGCGGCAGCGGAGGACGCGCGCGCCGACCTCAGCGTCGACTGGGTGCACGTGCGCCTCGACGATTCCTCGGCTATTCCGCTCTCCCTGCAGGATCCACTGGCCACCTCGGACCCGCGCGTCGATGGACTCATCGCGCAGATCACCGCGTCGTCTCCTACGATTCCGGCATGAGCTCAGCTTCGCAGACCCCCGACTCCTCGCGTGCCCGACGCACGAAAGGCTCCTCGCAGCGCGCTGCCGCGAGAGGTGAGCGCTCGCGCGGCTCCTCGCGTGCTTCGCTGCTCGGACGCCTCCTCCTCGCCCTGGTCCTCCTCGCGGCGGGAGGCGGCATCGCCTGGTGGGCTCTCCACCCGGCCGAGCCGAGCGCGACGGAGGTAACGGCCGAGCCGAGCCCGCAGTCGGCAGCGCTTCCCCTCTTCGAGCGCATCGCCGTCTCGGGCCGCGTCGGCGCGACGCCGACGATCGAGATCAAGGCCCCTCTCGAAGTCACGGGAACGAAGGCGACCACCCTCGTCGAGGGCAGCGGGCGTGACATCACCGAGGGCTCTCCCGTACTGGTCGCGATCACCGCCTTCGACGGCGAGACCGGGCAGACCCTGTCGGAGTCGGGACGCCCGCAGCTGAGCCTGGGCATCGTGGGAAGCGACGTCATCGGCGACGAGCTGACCTCCATGGTCGTGGGCCAGCGTGAGGGCACGCGCATGGTCGCCTTCCGCACGATCGCGCCGGGTGCCGGCGCGCCGGGAGCCACCAGCAGCATTGAGGTCGACGTCATCGACATCCTGCCTTCGATCGCCATCGGGACTGCGGTGGATGCCACGGTCGGCCCCCTGAGCGTCGAAATGAGCCCGGAGGGCCCGATCATCACGCATTCGACCACCGTTCCCGACGGGGTCACGACGCAGGCCCTCATCAAGGGCGACGGCGTACAGGTCCACGAGAGCGATCGGGTGGTCGCCCAGTTCACGGTGCTCGGCTGGACGGACGGCGTCGTGCGCGTCTCCACCTGGGAGACGGGCATCCCGCAGGTCATCAACCTCGGCACGGCCATGCGCGGCCTCCAGACCGCGCTGGTCGATCAGAAGGTCGGGTCGCGCCTGGCGATCACGATCCCGCCGGACCTGGCGGCCGGCGACGACACGCTGTGTATCGTCATCGATATTCTCGGCACCGAACCGAGCCTGAGCGGCGACGAGTCCTCCCAGTCCTGAGCGTTCACCCCGTGAGAGACGGCGGGCGTCGGCGGGCGGCCTTGTGGGACACTGGGAGGCATGCTGAGATGGATGACCGCCGGAGAATCGCACGGGCCCGCACTGCTTGCCACGATCGAGGGGATTCCCTCGGGCCTGCACATCACCACGGAGGATCTGCGCCGCGCCCTTGCTCGGCGCCGCCTCGGCTATGGGCGCGGCGCGCGCCAGAAGTTTGAGGCCGACGACGTCTCGATTCTTGCGGGCGTTCGCCACGGCGTGACGACGGGCGCCCCGATCGCCCTGCGCATCGGTAACTCCGAGTGGCCCAAGTGGGAGACCGTCATGAGCGCGGACCCCGTGGATCCCTCGGCTCTTCTCATTGATGCCGGTGCCGGCGACGAGCGCGAGATCGCGCGTAACCGCCCGTTGACGAGGCCTCGCCCGGGTCACGCCGACCTGCCCGGCATGCTCTCCTACGATCTGCCCGAGGCTCGCCCCGTCCTCGAGCGCGCCTCCGCCCGCGAGACCGCCGCGCGTGTCGCCCTCGGCACGCTGGCCGAGGCGCTCCTCGATCAGGTGGCCGGCGTTCGCCTCGTCTCTCACGTCGTGGCTGTGGGCGCCCAGCGTGCCACGTCGCAGGCCGTGCCCACGCCCGCCGACGAAGAAGCCCTGTGCGCCGCGTCCATGCGCACGCTCGACCCGGCCGACAACGCGCGCTTCGAGGCCGCCGTGGACGAAGCAAAGCACGCGGGGGACACCATCGGCGGCATCGTCGAGGTCATCGCCTACGACGTGCCGGTGGGCCTGGGAACGCACGTGAGCGCGCGAGAACGCCTGGATGCCCGCCTCGCGGGCGCCCTCATGTCCATCCAGTCCGTCAAGGGCGTCGAGATCGGCGATGGATTCGCCCAGGCCGCCCTGCTCGGTTCCGCCGCGCACGACGAGATCGTGCGCGGGAAGGACGGGCATCTGACACGCACGTCCAACCACGCGGGCGGCATTGAGGGCGGCACTTCCAACGGTGCTCCCGTCGTCGCGCGCGCCGGCTTCAAGCCGATCTCGACCGTCCCGCGCGCCCTGCGCAGCGTGGACCTGGCGACCGGTGAGGAGGCGGTGGGCCTGCACCAGCGCTCCGACACCTGCCAGGTCGTTCCCGGCGCAGTCATCGCCGAGGCCGAGGTGGCCCTGGTGCTGGCCGACGCCCTCTTCGATCACGCGGGCGGACGTTCGGTGGGCGAGATGCGCCGCAATCTGGCCACCTACCTGAATGCCGTGGGGGAGCGCGCATGAGCGTAAACCTACCCATCGTGCTCGTCGGTCTGCCCGGCGCCGGTAAGTCGAAGGTCGGTCGCCTCCTGGCCTCCCGCCTCGGTGTGGACCACGTGGACACCGACGATCTCGTCGAAGAGCGCCAGGGGCGACCCATCGCCGACATTTTCGCCATCGATGGTGAGGCCGCCTTCCGCGTCATGGAAACCGACGCGGTCGCTTGCGCGCTCACGCGCAGCGCGGTCGTGTCTCTGGGTGGGGGAGCGGCGGCCACGCAGGCCGTGCGCGACCTGCTCGCTGGCCACACTGTCGTCTACATTGACGCTCCCCACAATGAGCTCGTGCGCCGGACCGCGTCCAAGACCCATCGTCCTTTGCTCGCGACGGATCCCGACGGGGCGCTGCGGCGCCTGCGCGAGGCGCGCGAACCCCACTACCGCGCCGTCGCCACGCTGACCGTTCCCAGCGGTCCGGGCCCAGCCGACGGCGTCGTCACCGACATTCTCACCCACCTGGAGCACTCATGAGCACCACCATCGAGGTGACCGGCGTCCAGCCGTCGACCATCACCGTCGGACGCGATCTCGGTTTCGATCCGATCGTCGCTGCGCTCGACTCGGCGGCGACCAAGGTCCTCATCGTCCACGCCCGCCCGCTCGCCGCCCGCGCGCAGGCCCTGGCCGAGCATCTGCGCAGCCTCGGGTACGAGGCCGCCACTGCCGACCACCCCGATGCTGAGGCCGGCAAGGCCATCGACGTCGTGGCCGGTCTGTGGGACACGTGCGGGCGCCTGCAGCTGGGCCGCAAGGACGCGATCATCGCCATGGGCGGGGGAGCGACCACCGACATGGCGGGTTTCGTAGCTGCCACCTGGCTGCGAGGCGTGAGTCTCATCAACGTGCCGACCACGCTGCTCGGCATGGTCGACGCGGCCGTCGGCGGCAAGACCGGGATCAACACGTCGGTAGGCAAGAATCTCGTCGGTTCGTTCTACCCGGCCCGCGCCGTCGTCGCCGACATGAGCCTGTTGTCCTCGCTGCCGCGCGAGGACCTCGCCGCCGGGGCCGCCGAAGTCATCAAGTGCGGTTTCATCGCCGATCCGGTCATCTTGCGCATCGTGGAGGAGACTGACACTGACGTACTCCTCGATCCCTCCAGCGAGCAGCTGGCCGAGATCACGACGCGCGCGGTCGCCGTCAAGGCGAGGGTCGTCTCCGCCGACCTGACCGAGGGAGGCCTGCGCGAGATTCTCAACTACGGGCACACCCTCGCCCACGCGATCGAGCGCGCGAACGACTACACGTGGCGCCACGGGGACGCGGTCGCCGTCGGCTGCTGCTTCGCCGCGCGGCTCGCTCACGCCCGTGGGAAGCTCAGCTCCGAGGACGTTGCGCGCCACGACGAGCTCTTCTCCCGCGTTGGCCTGCCCACGCGCTACGAGGGACACACCCTCGAGGAGCTGACGCACATCATGGCCTCGGACAAGAAGGTACGCCGAGGCGTCTTGCGTTTCGTCCTCCTGGACGGCATCGCGAACCCGCGCACCGAGGCCGTCGAACCCGGCGAGCTCGCGGCTCCCGCAGAGGCGATCGGCATTCGCCCGTGAGCATGATCGTCCTCATCGGAGTGACGGGATCGGGCAAGACGACGGTCGGTCGGCTCATGTCTGAGCGCTACGGCATGCCTCTCTACGAGGTCGACGCCGCCGTCGAGGAGAGCCTGGGCGCACCGATGCGCACCCTCGTCGTCGGGCGCGACCCGCGCCTGGCCGAGGCCGCCCGTGCGCAGGCAGCGCGCCTTTTAGACGCTAACGAGGGCATTGTCACGCTCGGGGCCTCCCAACCGCTCGACTCCGCCACGGCCTCGGCAATTCAGCAAGCGCGTGCCGCGGGCGCGCATGTCGTCGAGCTCGGCGCCGATCTTTCCGCGGTATCTCGCCGAGAAAACCTGGGCGCACCGCGGTCGGTGGGACTTGGCGCACCCCGCGCGGTCCTCACCCAGCTGATGACACAGGCACGCGAGGCGTATGCGTCAGTGGCCGACACAACAGTCGATACGAGTACCCGCACCCCGCAAGAAGTCGCGGATTTCGTCGCTCGCGCGTGTAAACTGACCCCTGATTACTGATTCCTTCTCAAGTGAGGTACCCCTGTGGCAACGACAAATGATCTGAAGAATGGCCTCGTCATGGTGATCGACGGCCAGCTCTGGCAGGTTGTCGAATTCCAGCACG
>ERZ773066.239-NODE-239-length-31772-cov-10.452565_pt1 | contig 31772 bp, 48 predicted proteins | sample MGYA00580573_ERZ773066 | MGnify/ENA primary metagenome ERZ773066 (study PRJEB29015, sample SAMEA2738128) | human oral metagenome | biome: human oral; feature: human-associated habitat; material: saliva | place: China | collected 2203 ... | reverse complement strand
AAAGACTAGCTTCCGATGCAAGCATACCAAGTCCAAGACCTGGATAAATCAATGCGTTATTTGCCTGACCGATCACATAATCAACTCCCTTATAGGATACTGTATCTGCAGGAATACCTGTTGCGACAAATGCTTTACCATCAGACCATGTGATAATATCTCGTCACTCGCTCCATAACAAAATAAACCGCTTAAATAGCGGTTTTTCTTATGCTCTGGTCAACTTTTGGTCAACTTTTAGACATTTTTTCGATAATATTTAACATTTCAGCATCTGTTTGCTCTAAAAGATGTGAATACGTATTTAGAGTAATGTCAATCTTGCTATGACCAAGATGTTTAGATACTGCGATGATATTGCATCCGTTACTAATTGCATTGGTGGCGAAGCTGTGACGTAAACCGTGTATTGTTACTTTTTGATTAATTGTAGCTGCTTTTTTCTTGGCTCTATCAAATTCACGCTGGATTCCTGAGATGGATAGCGAGTGTTCAGAGCCGAATAAGTAAACTCCATCTACATCTAGCAATGGTTTAATTGTATCTATCACAATGCCTGTTAAATTGATTTTACGGGGCTTTCCTGTTTTTGTGGGTAATTCTCCATTCGAGAAATGTTTGATTGATTTAACGATATTTGCTGTACGTTCTACAACGTTTATATCATCATGGTGTAAAGCCATTGCTTCACCACGTCTACAACCGGTCCAATACAAGAAGATGAAGAACTTTTTATAAATTTCTATTTCAACGCATTTTAAGAATGAATTGAATTCTTCGATGGTCCAAACCTGCTGCTCTTCCTGGATTTCTCTAGGGCGCTTTAGTGGCTTTAGAACATGATCAACTGCAGGTAGTCCATAAAATTTATTAGCATAGTTAAATACAGCTCTGACATATTGCACAGTTGTATTTTTAGTTCTGAATGCATACTTATCATTTTTTGATAGATCTGCTCTCCATGCATCTAATTGCAATGGAGTTATCTTTTTAATTGGTTGTTCATAGAATTCAGAAAATCTCTGAACAAAGTGAGTTCTTTTAATCTGGCGCATCGTATCGGATGATTCGATGCTACTCATATATTGCTCTGCCATTTCTCTAAAAGTTAACTCACCGGATGTATCTTGAGTTAATCGCTGTGCATCAGCTTCGGCGTGTAATGCGTCACGCTTCGTTGCAAAGCCACGCTTCTTTTTCCATGATACTTTATTCGTAATTGGGTTTTTTACTTTAAAAACGTAATACCAAAGCCCTGTAGACTTATCTTTTGCGACTGACATATAAACCTACTTTCTAGTTTAAATACAAGTCATTTTTTGTACCGTAGCATAATTTCAAAATTATAATTTGTTGAGTCTTGTTCCCAAATCGGATTTCCAATATCATTTTCACTAAGTTTTTTATATTTTCCACCTTTTATCTCAACTTTTACCCAATCAATGGTATGGATAATTTTTAACAAACCTTTATTCTCTGTTTTTGGAATGTAACCTATACAGATATACTCACCATCCGAATTCTCTGCCAGAACTTTAATTGCGTTATGATCGTACGCGTTGTCCGGCTCTGGCTCAAGCGCTGCATTAATAGTTAAAGGCTCATATTTCCAAATTCTATCAGTGATAAATTCTTCATCTGCCTTTTTTGCACTATATGACCATTCATCTGTTTTTTGGAATTCATCTGCCTGTTCTAAATTCTTTATTAATGATTTGATATCTTTTTCTTTATAGTTTGTTCCGAAAACAGGGCAACTGAAGTATTCATAATTATCTATAGCATTTATTATATTCTGACTTGTTTGCTGATTTTTCTGTTTATTTTCGATTGTCACAGATTCATCCGCTGTGTTTTTTGTTTTAGTTTGAAGTGTTTCTAAATTTTGGACAATTGATGATTTGCTTGCACGTAGTTTTTTCCATAATTTGATATCAATAAATAGCATGAATATCGTGAATAAAAATGGAATAATAAAAGAATTATTAAAACCTTTAGAAAGTTCTATTGCTGTGCCAAGAAGTAATATTATTGTGAATAATGAAAGGGCAATAAATAAAATCCAAAGTAATATTTTTTTGATTAACATAATATATTCTCCTTTAGAACTTTCTTCTTAGTTCAATTACTTTTCCTATGATTGCTACAGGTTTATCCTGGATGTCAGACTGACTGAAAAACATTGGTGGATATGAGGGATTTAATGAATGAAGAATAATGCCATCACTATTCTTAAATAACTTTTTGCAGCAAGCTTCATCACCATTAACTTTTGCAATGACTATATCACCATTATTAGCATCTGATTGGCTTTTAACGATAACGATATCATTTTCGTTTAAATCCGGCTGCATCGAATCGCCTTTAATTCGTAATGCTAAATATGTGCCGGCTTTCGCTAACTTAGGGTCTATTTCTTCCCATTCGTCTGGATCATCATAGTTAACTTCTTCGATTGCCAAATTAGGAATGCCTGCTCTACTTGTTCCAAGAATAGGAATGAGAGAGCCTTTTTTAATTTTATCTTTCCAGTTAGGGCCAAATTTAGACATAGAAGCAGCAGAATAGTGCGCTTGTACATCTTCTATTGTCGGGGTAAACATATTATCTTCGGCGAGTTTGGAATAAAGCTCATCATCTGTTTTATATTCTGATGTTCCCTGTAGCCAATCAGCTTTTACACCGAAGTAATTCGCTATCTTCTGTAACTTTTCGTATTTAGGAGATGATTTTCCTCTTTTCCAATCGCTGAATGTTGATGGTGGAATACCTGTTGCTTTTGCAACATCTGAACTTTTAACACCTGTTGAATTTAATAATTCTAAATATCTTTCGTACATTTTGCGGTCTCCTTTCAAAAATTTAGAAAACCTAAAAATATGCGTTGACAATTTAGAAATCCTAATATATAGTAATAATGTAGTTAGGAAATCTAAATTAAAAACACCTATTTTATATATATTTTCTTCGCAAGTTAATTATATATAGGATTTCCTAATTACACAATGAAATATATAAATTTTTCTAGAAAGGAGTGAAGAAATGCAGCCAAGTTATGAAAAATTTGAAGATTTTTTGAAACAAAAAAATGTATCAGTCAGCACAATTTGCATAGAAACTGGAATACCAGGAAGTACATTTAGCGATTGGAAGAAAAAGAAAAGTTACCCTAAGGTAGCAAAATTATACAAGATAGCGAATTACTTCGGTGTTCAAATGGAAGATTTATTAAGTAGCACAGGAGATTAATTAATGCGGTTATTTGATTTGATTGAAAACAAGAATATCAGTAACAGATGCTTTTTTAGAAAGAAAAACGGAAGCGAAGAATTTGTACTCTTCTTGATAGATGACCATATTTACATCGCTGACTCGAAAACAAAAGAGAGTCCAGGCATGTGGACTCCATCGATAGATGATTTAAAAGCTGATGATTGGTGTTTCTTAAATTAATTAATGGAAAGGAGTTGCAAAATGCGCATACACAACAACGCTGAACTGGTTCGAATGCCTTATCTGAAAAAAACAGATGTCGGGAGAATTTCCGGATATAAACGTAAAGATCTGAACACGCTGTTTGACGCGGCGCAAGAAATCGATAAGCAAGAACTCGGCATCAATTACATGTTTTCGTACAAAGTCAGAACGAAAACGATAGCACGACTAATTGGGTACACATTAAAAGAACTAATGAACATGTATCCGGAACAAAAGAAAAACGCTCCATCCGTCGAAAGAGTGAGCGCTAGTTAGTGACATGCTTTAAATGTCACTCTCATTATACCAAATAGAAAGTTGAGAGTAAAACATGAAATTAAAAAAGAAATCGATAGTAAGCACATTTGAGAAAATAATTCTATTTGCATTGTATGCATGTATTTTCGTAAGTGTGTTTTTGTTCTTAATTGGGGTTGATGTATGGATTCGTTAATTATTAATAAATTACACCGATTAAAGGGTGAACCAGTAGAAGAAATCATTGATAACGATGTTGTGATTTTAAATGATAATCAAGCAGAAGCTGCATTGCAATTTGAATTATCAAAATTGGATGAATTCCAAAAGAAAGTGAATGAAGGATATGAAAAGAAAACAAATTAAGAATAAAGTGATTGATCAGTCTGTTAGAAATGAAAACCTAGCAGATAAGATATACAGTCTCATCGAAAAAGAAGGGACTACGATGGTTGATTTTGAACGTGTAATGAGACGCGTTAGAAGAACAGTGAAGGAGAACATAAGATTATGACAATCGTTGCAGGAAGATGCTTTAACAGAGGTCTAGAGAATAATGTGGTAACGCTCAAAGACGATGTAATCCGAATTCATAGCTTCGACAAAGATGGATTAGGAATTTATCGAAATGAAATTAACGACATAAACAAGAGTTCTGCATCATTTGTGATGAACCTAAACAAACATGATTATGATGTGCTATCCAAATTTGAACAAATCAAAATCAAGAAAGATGGAGAAACAATCAAATGCACATCTGGAATTAGTAACTTTCAATTTCAAAACAACACAGATATGTATGAAACGCATGCTGCAATTAAGGACCGAAAGGAAATTGGATTGAATCTTAAAGTTTTTGAAAAAGCTGCATCACTTGTATCGAAGAAGAATGGAGTGTTGATCCATTCGAATGGAGTTTGCGCATATGATGAAGAACTTCAATTTCTTTATAAGAATACCCAGAAGTTGGATATAGAAACTCAAATCCATGCACCGATTGATGTTCTTAGATTAAGAGAAAAAGACACTGATTACGTTATCGAAGTAAACAATAAAATCATCATGTTGCAATCTGCCGGCGAATTAATCTATTCAAGTCTATTCGTTAAGACAAATGAAAACTTAGCAGAGTTTGACCCAAAGCTTGATGGTGAAATCAAAATTGAAAATGCAGAAGGGTTCAAGAATATTCTTACACAAGCCGCAGGATTCAATAATGCTATTTATCTTGAAATCAGTGGCATTGGAGAGTTGACAATACAAACAATCATTGCAGGCGAGGACCCACGCGTATACACAACAAAACTCAAAGTAGAAACAAATCTACTTGCATGCAGACGTGCCTTCTCAATTGCCGGCATCTTGAAATGCTTGAATGCAATCGAAACAACTGGACCGGTAACATTGCACTTAAGCGATAAAATGCTTCGCATTGATGGGGATAACGAATTTGTAACGTTAGCAGCGATTCGCACGCCTGAAGATGTAGCAATCGCAATCACAGAGAAAATAGAAGGAGTTCAATAATGACAGAATTAAACGAAGAAATCATCCAGGAAGAGACGGATGAAAGTGTTGAATCATCTGATGATATTTTTGGAATGATTGGAAACAAGCCGGAGCAACTAAAATCAGATAAGAAAGAAATTAAGAAGAGTAACACAAAGAAAACAGAAGAGAAGGAATCAAAAGCCGAACCTGAAAAGTCATATAAATTTCCATTTCAGATTTATTTTGCCGGAACAAATCACGATATGACGGGAGCATTCGAAGAAAATCGCGAATACTCTGCTAAACAGATTACGGATATCATGCTCGCAAATCACTTCTACGAATTTGCCGGCGCTGTAGATTACGATTACATCCAAGAAACAAATACACTTGTAGCAATGTTTATGCAGCACAAGAAAGGATAGATTATGAAAGTTAAATACACTTTCTACATCGTTGGTGTTGGTGGTACTGGATCACTGTTTGCAAGAGATCTACCGCAATTATTAATTGGTACAAATCATCAAATGGTCTTGATTGACGGTGATATCGTTGCAAAAAAGAATGTGGCTAGGCAATCATACCAGTTACAGGATGTCGGATTAAATAAAGCTATCGCATTGGCCAAGAAGATTAATAGCTTCTACAACATACAGTGTGAAGCAATAGATAAGTACATCACGCTGAATGAATTGGCAGAGCGTATCAAAAGAGATTCGTCAGTGCCAGTGATTGTCGGTTGTGTCGATAATGATGCTACAAGAAAACTGCTTGAAGAGACATTTAAGAAACAGAAAGCAGCTGTATATATTGATTCGGCCAATAGTGCATATTCTGGAAACGTATTTGTAACCGTGAAATCAAATAAGGACATACATGGAAAGTTAAGAAGTGAAGTCTACGATTTAAAAAATGATAAGAAGCCAACTGATAAGAGTTGTCAAGAATACGTATCCGAAGGAAATCTACAGTATATGGTGACGAATGCAAAGATGGCAGTCTGTATCCTGGAGCATTGCTTCAACTTGATCACAGACGAACCTATTCTTTCAGGGGTAACGAAAATTGATAGATTTGCGCAAGTACATTACTGAAGAAATACAGTCAAGTTTTAGCAAGCTTCTATATGCAATACATGTTCGTTCATCGGATGGCGGATTTTCTGAATTAATGGATGATGATTTTGATTTTAATTTCTTAAGAGACCTTGCGCCAACCTTGTGTACAACACTCCTTTGCGGGTATGAGGCCGAAGACTTATTCGGTGGATATTTAACGCCGAAAAGCATAACAAACGAGTATATAAATCCAATCATTTACAAATTGCTTACATGTTTCTTCGATGAGTCAGATTTTGAAATCGATGCAATTTCCGGGGACAGCAGTAATGTTGCAAATCATATCCTGGATAAGTATTACAATGACCCAAACGATTCTGCAGCACAATCAATTGCTGAAGATATCTCTAGGTGGTTCGATGTAAATATTTCTAATAAAGAATTTATTCCGATCGACGAAGAGTGTCCTGATGAAGCATATGGCGGTGTCTGTATAATTCGATTTTCTGATAAGTGTAACCAGGAACTGATAAGCGACTTAATGGAATATCTTCCGTTTATTGATACAGATAATGGCACGTGGTCATCATGCACGTTGGGAGATTATGAAGCATACTATTTCAGAATTAATCTTCATTGGCTTGATAATGTCGGAAAATTGGCTGAGTTATTAGAAACGTTGCCTATAAAAGAACACAATGAGATTACATCGAATGTAGATAGATTCATTAATGTTCTTGATATATACCAAGATGATTATCAAAAATGCACCGATAATGAACAAATGATAGAAGATATCATTCAATCATTCTGCTCTGAAATGGAGGTGATTCTATGAGCCAACTTATATGCAGAATTTCAAATAAAAATTCCGATGTAGAAATACTGAAGGTTGATCAAGGAAAAGAAATTTGGAAATCTGTATCAGTGGATACGTTTGTTAGAAGAATTGAAAAATACGCTTATAGAACAGATAAATATATCAAAGATAAACCTAAGCTCGTAAATGTTGAAATCATAGCGATTTCACCTAACCAGGTGATTTATAGACAGCCTGAACATAGACGTATCGTTACATATGCTGGTAAGGCATACACAATCAATTTTCCAAATGCAATCTATCATGTGAGATATACATCAGAAAAAGTTGCAAGCATCAGTATGTATGCATACATGCAATATAGAGGAATCGAGACAAAGCTATACAGATTCCCAATGCCAAACATGACGATGTCAGAAAACATGTGTATAGGCACTGCTGATAGAAAAATCAATACAGATGTATTTGAAACGGTTGAATCAATCGTAGATAGTCAATATACGCACGATAGCGTGGACAACCTAAGAAAGAAGATGTCTACCATCAAATGGTTTAGATATTTAAAAAACAATCATCTGCAGCGTAGTGATTTAAAAGAAGCTATATGCAACTTGAAAGATTTAGTTAGATGAAAGGATAAGAAAAAATGTCAAAAGGAATAAAAGCATTCCTACTTGACACACAGATGGATAAAGATGTTCGGTCTATAGAAGCACGTTATGGACTGACAGGGTACGCAATATTAGTCAAGCTCTGGACGATGATCTATCGAGATGAAGGCTATTACTGTAAGTGGGACGACGACACAAAATACCTGTTCGCCCGAGAAATCGGAGCTGATAAAAAGAAGGTCGAGCAAATTGTAGGGGAGTGTTTGCGAAGAGGATTGTTTTCTTCGGAGATATACAGCCAATTCTCAGTCCTCACTTCTGCTACCATCCAAAAACGTTTCCTTCAATACAAAGCACGTGCGAAATTTGTGGAGATAGAAAAGTGTTTTCAGTGTGTCAATTTTTCACCGAATGAATACAAAAACATTAGAATTGTAGACAATATTTCAAAAAATGCTGACATTTCCGCTACTACTAGATTAGACATGATTAGACTAGATAAGACTGATGATGATATAGGCGATTGCGTTGATTTGAAAAGAATCGAGATGTTATTAATTCAACCAGTTCAAAGAGAAATAGAAGTTTTAAATCCGTGTATGGATAATCAAAATATTGTAGACAGAATCAACCGTACAAAAGAATCGTTGCTGCATGTATTTGCTACCATCACAGAACCATCCGTGATAGCAGGAATTAACAGATGTTCAGACGAAGAAATCAATCAAGTATGGATGCGCGCATGTGAAGTCTATGGATTAGAACCTGGTATTGAAAAACAGGTATTGAATCCTGAAGGATACATGCTAGCAGTAATAGAAAATAAATTTAGGAGGATATAAAGTGATAAAAAAATTTAGTAGATACTTTCCGGAGAGCGTTTAAAAATATTTACGAATCTCTAAAGGAAGAAGAAATTCGAATTGTTAAGAAAGGTAACCGCATCACAGCGGCTTACTACGTCGATGGGAAATGCGTGAGACATGCAAATTCTAAATGTTCAAAAGAAGATAACTTTGATTTCGAGTTTGGATCAAAACTTGCATTCAAAAGAATGTGGGGTGATCCAAATGCTTAAAAAGTTAGGTTGCTTAGGAATAGTTTTTCCGAGTGATACAGCACTAAAACGAAAGTCAAAAGATGAATTGATAGATATGCTTCATAAAGTATTAGAACAAGAACAGAAATCAAAATTACAACCGTTCCCATTTGTTGAGAATGATGGATATTTATTACTTCTGAAAAATGGCTTATGTATTACAGCTCGTTGGTCATACGGTCATTTTAATGATGATACTACTGAAACATGCATCGAAGAAGAAATTGAAAGCATTGTTGCTTTAAAGGACTTAGGACTATGAAGAACAAAGAAAAATATGATTTGAATACATTGAAAATAGAATGGTCACCACAAGTATTTGAAAAAAGACTTTTTACCATAAAAAACAAACGTGATGAAAGTATTATTTTTTCAAAGGAAATGACACCAACAGAAACTGGAACAAATGCATATAATGCATGGTTAGAAGAAGAATATAAGCCTAACGTTCTTGACATTCTTGATGATGTTGAAAAGGCATATTTATCAGCGGTTATCGAGCCATTTAGAAAAGAGGTTGAATTTATCGAGAAAATTAAAAGGTATTCTGACGAAAAAGAATATATATACATGATGATGAAAAAAGATAATGACTATTGCGAACTTCCAGTCTTTGAAAAAGGAACTATGTATAAAGGCATGGAATTAGGTAAGGCATACACCTTAGAGGAGTTGGGGTTATGAAGTACAGAAAGAAACCGGTAATTGTGGAAGCAATTAAATACGACAAGGAGCATATCGGAAAAGTGTTAAGTTTCTGCGGAGTGTTAGATTACAATCCGCACGACAACGAATATTATGTCAAAACGTTAGAGGGACATATGAAAGTAACCGATGGTGATTACATTATCAAGGGAGTAAAGGGTGAGTTATATCCATGCAAGCCTGATATCTTCGAGCAAACTTATGAGGTGGTGAAATGAAAGCATGGATATTAAGTGATAGAACAGGGAATAATCCATATTTAAGCCTTGTATGGGCAGAAACAGCAGGTAAAGCAAAATCACTTGCAAATAGCCCTGATGGCAGCATGTATCAAAGCGATTTAGAAATTGAGGACTGGCGTGATATCAGAGCTGTAAGATTCAGTGATTTTGATGATTGCGAAAAAATGAAAGAAAAGGACATCTGTGTAGAGTTGATTGAAGATCATTGCTGGCATTTTATAGTAGATGATCAGTTTTATGATGAATATAACATTGAAGAATTTAAGGAGCTGTTTGACTGATGAATAAATATCAAGAAGCGTTAGAATACCTAACGGAAGAAGCGTACTCAAATTATTTTAGAAAATACGTTCAAACATCAAAAGAAAAAGTATTTCTATTCAAATCTAAAAAAGCATTACAGGAACTTGTGGATAGGGATACACCGAAGAAACCTAAAAACTGGAAAGCAGAAAGACGACTAAATGGAGCAGTTGAATTTAATTGTCCAGTTTGTAACAGACTATATACCGCACGTGTTAATTTCTGTTCAAGTTGCGGCCAAAGGATAGATTGGAGTGAAGAATGGAAAACATCAATTTAGTAATTGGAATAATCGCACTCATATTATTCATTGTGTTCTGCTGCTGCGTTGGATTGTTTCTGTGTGCATGCATCGTAGCAACGTTTATAAGAGCGTGGTTCATGCTAGAAGATTTTGTCGATGACGTGTTTGGGTGGTGAAGGTAATGAATGATGCAATAAAAGATTTTCTGATAAAAATAATGTCGGAATTTCCACATAGCTTCATTAAATATTACGTTAATGGTGGATTTGAAATAACTCTTGATCAACAAAATATGCTTTGGTTTTCTTTAGGAGAAATAGAGAGTGATATTGAGTTGAAACGAAGATTTATATCAGTTGTAAGCAGGTGTTATAAAACAGAACCGTACAGAACTTCTAAACGTAATATCGAATGGCAACAAAAATATATATCCGCTTTTAATAAAACATTAGGAACTAAATTTAACATTGACGAAATTGCATATATTTACACATATCTTGGGAATGGTTGTAATAAACCGATTGCAATTAAATTCATTGAAAGTGGATATGATCTAAATGTTTTAAAACAACTAATAGCAGAAAGGGATAATGGAGCAAAAGAATGATGACCTATCAAGAAATTTTTAATAAAGCCATTTCCACTTATGGTGAGAAGGCACAGAAACTAATGGCAATCGAAGAAATGAGTGAACTTACAAAAGAAATTTGCAAGGACTTTAGAGGGAAGCTGGACCGTGAACACTTAATCGAGGAAATGGCAGATGTAACAATTACCATAGACCAACTAATGATGATGTACAAGATTACTTTTGAGGAAATTCAGAAAGTGCGTGAAAGAAAATTTGAACGTTTAAAAGAAAGGCTGGAAATGGTGAATGATGAAATCAAGTGATATCGAAAAGGTAGAAACGATATTAACAAAAATAGAATGTTTAAAAAAAGAAACTTCATTTTTAAATTCTTCAAAAGAAAATGGGATAAGTGATTTTTGTGTGAGAGTTAATCATGTTTATTTTGAAATTGATGGTGTTTTAGTTCAAAAAATACTCAATATAATTTTGGAAAATTTTAACTATGAGCTGAATGGATATGTGGAAGAGTTAAAACAACTTGGAGTTGAATACGTAGATGAGACAGCTTAGACGTCTGCAACGGACCAAAGGCTATCTTCGGAAGACACCGGATAAACATGGTAGGGAAATTGTAAAGCCATTCATTAAGAGTGATTTTGATGAAATGATCCGGTGTTGTCTGAATCATAGAGACAAACACGATCCGAGCAGTTGGAAGTATCGTGTATGGTACAGAAACTATATACTGCTTATCCTGGGAGTGAATACAGGCAACAGAATAGAAACCCTTATTGAGTTAACGCCTAGAGATATTGCGGGTGGCCAATATACTTGTAAGGAAATGAAAACCGGAAAAGTACAGCAGTTTACAATGAATGCCGATGTATATGCGACAGTTCGTGAATACATAGAGCGTTATTCAATCCAACCTAATGAATATATCTTTGAATCAAGGCAGGGCTTAAAAGGCTATCCAATCACTAGACAGCAGGCATGGAGAGTAATTAAACAATTGGCCAAAGAAGCAGGCATTGAATATCCTGTTGCTTGCCACAGTTTAAGAAAGTCATATGGTAGATGGTACTGGGATGAAACGCACGACTTACTTACAACGCAGAAGCTGCTGATGCATGAGAGCGCTGCAGAAACAATGCTCTATATCATGTTAGAGCCTTCAGACATACAGGATGTTAGACAGTCTATCAACCACACAGAAAAATGGGGATAGAAAATAAACATTCTTGCATGTACCGAAAACAATAAAAAAATATGCGTGAGTGTAACATTCGATTTATGTAACTGTCATAAATACAGGAAATCAAGATAAATCAATACTGATAAGCGTTATTAAGAAAATACGGCTTTGAAATGAGAGTAACATAGTTCTGATTCTGTTACACTCACAGACTAATAGAAAAAGGAGATAAAAATGTATTCAATTCAAACACAAAATAAAGACACAATTTATTACAATCCAAATGTTAAGAAGCTATATATTGTTGATAAGAGAATAGACAATAAGCTTCAATATGAAGTGCGTGCAACAATAGACAATGAGGATCGTCTGTTGGGGAGATATTCAGACAAAGCGGTAGCACAAGAAGTTATGAACGATTTAATCAGTGATAGCTATTGGAATGATGCAGCTATGTTCTGTATGCCGGAGGATAAGCAAGCATGTCGGTAATAGCATTAATCTCATTTGTACTTGGAGTATTTTATGGTGTGTTTATTATGCTTGCTTCAAAAATTTCAGGAGTAGATGATGACTAGAAAAGAAGATATTGAACTTGCGCTGTTACGCAGAAAGAAAAACGATTTGGAAAAAGAAATCGCAAGAGTTAAGGAAGCACATCGCAGACATGAGTTTGCGGAAGTTAATACATTTCAACTCTTTGTTCTGGAAGATCATTTGCGTTGGGTAGAAAAAAAGATAGCTAGAAGGGAAAGACATGATTACAATTGAAGAACTAAAAAATTATCGCTATCTACAAATGCAAGCACAGGCAATTCAGGAACAGATTAGACAAATGTATTTTCCGATTTCTTCTCCACAGTTGTCTCAAATAGGAACGAAGTCAAATATTCCTGGAGATCCAACGCGGCAGGCTTTCTATAAGATTGAGAGATTAAATCGTGAACTGGAAGAGAAGGTTAATGAAATAGCAGTTCAGATGAAACGGATTCTTGATTGGGTTGATACGATAGACAATCCGGAAATCCAAATCATTATTAGATGGCATTTCATGAATGGCCTAAGCTGGAAAGAAACAGCAAGAAAGATTTATTCAACATCTGATTCTGATAGCTGCAGAAAAAAATTCTATAGATATTTTGAAAGTGTCCGCTAGTGTCCGTTAATGTCCGTTTTATATGTGCTAATATGCTAGTGTAGAAAAAGAACAGATGCGTGGGCAGGTCTGCTCTTTTTTTATAAAACGTTGGTATTAAGTAGATTTTCATTTGAATTCGACTCCTTTATGTGCAACTGCCCACTTATTAAAGGAACATGAGATGAAAGATTACAAACTTGCTGAATATATTAGGCAATTAGAAAAAGACAATAGGCTGTATAGATTTTATAAATCAAAAGCATGGTGTGACTTAAAAGATGAAGTGTTAACTGAAAATCACAATGAGTGTCAACTTTGCAAAGCTGAAGGGAAGATAAGAAAAGCAGAGACGGTACATCATATTAACTATGTACACAATCGTCCTGAACTTGCTTTAAGTAAGACCTTCGTTGATGCTGATGGAATAGAGAAACAAAACCTTATGCCTTTATGTTTTGATTGTCATAATAAGATTCATAAGAGATTTAATTACAAAGAAAACGAAAAAATAACGCAAGAACGATGGTAAATACCCCCCCACTCTCCCGTATGCCATTCTCAAAAGAGAGGGCTTACAACGGGGGAGAATCTGCACAGGTTAGATTTTTCGCACATTATATGAGATTTTTCACAAGAAAGGAGCATGCATGTATGTTAAAAGAGCCGGTCGCAGTCAAAAAGCAAAAAAAAGCGACGAATCATCGAACAAAGAAGGAAATTGCAAAATCAGAAGATGAAGCGTTGGTGCTTCCTGCTAATCAAATTGACGATATTACGAACCCTAAAACGATGTATGCTTTTTTCAAGAATGTATTGATTGAAAATGGTCTTTGGTGGCCGAGCGACGATATCTATTTACAACTATATGTTGAATTGATTTCAGAAAGAGATAAGTTAACTAAAAAAATCAATAAGACGAGCGACGATAATCTTCGAATTGCTTTAGTAAGGGAAAGACATGTGTTGATTTCCGATGCTTTGGAATATGAGAAACAATTAGGATTGACAGTACTTGCAAGAGCACAACTGTTACGTAAGAAAGATGCCAAGAAAAAGCCAACCGCAAAAGACAAAGCAATCGCACTTATGTAGAGACATAAAACAGTGTCCTGAAATATGGGATTATTTCAAAGCCATAAAGCAAAAAAAGATAAGAACAAATAAGCGCATTAAAGCGTTGGTATCATTTGTAGAAAAAGAGTTTGCAAAAGGAGAAATCTATATTCGACTTGATGAAGTTGAAAAATATATGTCATTTGAAATTTTGTTTCCATTTAAATTGATGCCATGGGAAAAATGTGCTTTTGTTTTACACAACTGTGTGCGTCGGATTTCTGATGAAAGTTTACGATGGCCGGATTTATATTTATATCTTGGTCGTGGTAATGGAAAAAACGGATATGCATCCTTTGAGTTCTTTTGCCTGATGACACCAGTTAATGGCATTGTAAGGTATGACATTGATACGTGCGCAACTGCAGAGGATCAAGCCAAAACATCGTTTAATGATATTTATGAAATGATGGATGCACATTCGGAAATCTATCAAGATAAATGGACGTGGACGAAAGAAAGAATCGTTAACAAAACAACAAAATCTGTTCTACGCTATAGAACAAATAGTCCAAAGTCAAAGCAAGGCTTACGCTCTGGCATGGTATATCTGGATGAGATTGAAGAGTTTGATAGCTGGGGAAATATCAGAGTATTTAGAACGGGATTAGGTAAGCAAAAGTTTGACATGAATGGAAATGCACGCTCTGACCCTAGAAGCTTAATGACTTCTACAAATGGCGATAAGCGTGGCGGACCATTAGATAAATATTTAAATGATGCAGATGAAATCTTGTTTAACGCAGTATTTGATAACGGAACATTATTTTTTATTTACTGTTTGGATGAAAAAGAAGAAGTTCATGATTCTAAAAACTGGATCAAGGCAAACCCGTCAATTGATTACTTTAAGAGTTTAAAGGATGAAATTGAAAAGGAATATGCAGAATATAAAAAAGACCCTGTTACAAATTCTTCGTTCATGTCATTACGTATGAATCTGCCAGTTGAAAAGAAAGAAGACCCAGTTACATCTTGGGAAAATATTCAAGCCACAAATCAAGAACTTCCACCACTGGAAGAACTTCGGAAGATGCCTTGCATTCTGGGTGTGGACTTTACAAAGACTACTGATATGGCAGGGGCATGTTTTACATTTAGAGACTTTGAAAAGAATAAGTATTACACAGTTAAACATGCTTGGTTATGTAGAAAGTCTGGGGATTGGGACCACATCAATCAAGATGCCATAAAAACATTTGAAATGAATGAGTGCTTAACAGTGATTGATGATGTTGAAATCTATCCGGAATTGATTGTTGATTGGGCACTTTCGTTTAAGTTCAATATTGTAATGCTGGCAGTGGATAGTTATAGATGGAGTACATTAAGAGAAGCATTTGAACATGCTGGATTTGATGCAAGCAATAAAGAATTGGTGAAATTGGTTAGACCAAGTGACATTATGCTAGCAATCCAACCAATCAATTCAATATTTGTAAATCACCAGTTATGCGCTGGTGATGATCCGTGCTTTAGATGGTCAATCAACAATACGAAGTTGATACCTGCGGCAAACGGAAATTACAAGTATGACAAAATAGAACGTCGAAGTCGTAAGAACGACCTCTTTATGGCATATGTCCATTCAATGACATGTGTTGATAAATTAGTGGATAACAGACGGTCAACTGTTATTCCTGAAGTTTGGACGTTTTAGAAAGGAGAGGGAGAAATGGGACTGTTTGATTTTTTAGGTCGAAAAAATAACGGTTATTCTATTTTAGAGTTAGCGATAAAATCAGAGGAAATCCGAGATGGTCTTGGAATGAAAGAACTTGCGTTACATATAGCAATGTCAACGATTGCAGATTTATTAAGCAGATGTAAGATAAAACGATATGTCAAAGGCAAAGAGGAACCGAATGAATTTACCTTTGCAATGAACTTATCACCAAATGCAAATATGACTGCTGCAGAATTCTGGCAAAAGGTTATAAGAAATTCTTACGAGTGCGAAAATGGAGCAATTGTAATTCCATATGAAAGAAATGGATTTATGAATTATCAAGTAGCAGATAGTTACGCGATAAAAAAATATCCAATGAAAGAGAATAAGTATAGTGGAATTGTGATTGATACTTTAACACTAAACAAGAATTATTCAGAAGGTGATATTTTCCACTTTAATTTCGAAAATATCGAATTAAAGAAATATGTTGAAATTATGTATTCTGAATATGGCGAATTGATGAAATTTGCTTTAGAAACATATAAGAATAAAAATGGCATGAAGCTTCTACTTGAATTAGAGTCTGTTAAGACTGGAAGTGAAGAGGATGAGAAAAAATATAAAGAACAACTAAAGGAAAGCATGAAGTCATTTATGACATCACCTAATGCTGTAATGCCGAAATATAAGGGAACATCAATTACAGATTTTGCAAAAGGTTCTTCACAAAATTCTGATGATATTCGTAATTTAAGAAAAGATATATTCGACACCGTTGCACAGATATTCAAGATTCCACAGTCAATTTTCTATGGCAATATCACGAACTCTGATCAAGTGTTTGATGAAATGATAACTCTAGTTATTGCTCCGCATGCGAAAGTAATAGAACAAGAGTTAAATAGAAAGACGATTTCTTATGATGAATATATCAAAGGAAATCGAATTGAGATTGATACAAGTACTATCAAGGTACAAGATATATTGAAACTATCTGCAAATATTAGTGGGCTTGTTGGCTCTGGCGCATATAGTCCAAATGATGTTCGAGAAAAACTTGGAGATGCCAAGATAAATGAAGATTGGGCAAATGAATATTACATGACCAAAAACTATGCAAACGCAGATGACATTTCGAAAGGTGTAAATGAATGAAAAAATATTATGATTTAGTAACGACTGGCCAAACGGCAGAAATTTGTATTTATGGCGATATCACATCATGGCCGTGGACAGATGGTGATACATCAGCAGTTGGGATGGTTCAGGCAATCAAGGGATTACCTGAAAATATTTCTAACATTAACATTCGCATTAATTCATATGGTGGTGAAGTTGCAGAAGGTCTCGCAATCTATAACACTTTAAAAACATGTGGAAAGCATGTAACAACTACGATTGATGGATTTGCGTGTTCTGCTGCATCGATGATTTTCATGGCAGGCACGGAAAGAATTATTAATAACTCAAGCTTGTTAATGATTCACAATGCGCTTACCTATACAGTTGGTAATGCTGACCAATTGCGAAAAGAAGCGGATGATTTAGAAAAAATTAATGAGCAGATTATCAAAACATACATGGAACATGTCAACATCACAATAGATGAAGTTAAGAAAATGATGGATGATGAAACGTGGATTACTCCAGAAGAAGCACTCGAAAAAGGATTCGCTTCAGAAATTGGAAATGTTCCAGAATCAGAAAATGTGATGAATTCTGCAAGAAAATTGATTTTTGATTCATTGGTTAAAAATAAACCATTAAATAAAATCGAAAATCAAGGACAAATTGAAGTACATCTTGATGAAGATGGAATACACATTCAAGCTACAAATGAAGTGCCGGAACAAAAAACGATGTTAGGCACTTTTTTAAATGCAATCATCAAATAAAAAAGAAAGAGAGGATTTTTAGATGATTAAAACAACAGCAACATACAACGAAAGAGTTAACGCACTTCTCGCATCTATGAAGGACGGTGACGAGACACAAGTACAGGATGCACTGAAGGGATGGATGGAAGAAATCCAGAATAACATTCGTGCAGATTTTGAACAGTATCAAGAAACACAGGATCAATCAATTTTAGATAGACGCGGAATCCATGCGTTAACTTCAGAAGAAACAAAGTTCTACAATTCTTTAATTGAAAGTGTGCGTAACAATAAGGTATTAAATTCAACTAATGCAGGTCCTGCTTTACCTGTTACAGTTGTAGAGCGTGTACTTGAATCTGTTAAGAAGGACCACCCATTAATCAACGCAATCAATCCAACAGTTGTCGGAGCAATTACTAAGATTTTAAAGAGAAAAGGAAAGTTAGCGAAGGCTGTTTGGGGAGAAATTACAGATGAAATCAAGACAGAAATCAAAGGTGATTTAGCAGTTGCCGATTTAGTTGCGGCTAAATTAACAGCATTCTTACTTTTATCTCAGGATTACATCGAACTAGGACCAACATGGTTAGATGCATATGTTCGTCAATGCTTAGAAGAAGCTTTAGCACTTGGAATTGAAGATGGTGTAATTAATGGCACTGGCGTTAAGCAACCAGTTGGTTTAATTCGTGATATCCATGAGGGCGTAAGTTTCAGCACAACTACTGGATATCCTGAAAAAACACCTGTTGTTGTTAAGTCCTTTGACCCAAAGACATATGGCGAATTAATTGCTAAGATGTCAAAGACCGAATCAGGAGAATCACGCGTAATCACAAAGGTGATTTTAGTTGTTAACCCAACAGATTACTTCCAAAAGGTTATGCCTTCAACAACTGTATTAACCGCATCCGGTGCATATGTTAGTGATGTATTCCCATTCGCTACTGAAGTATTCCAATCTGCAGCAGTAGCAGAAGGAAAGGCAGTTCTCTTCGTTGAAAAGTCTTATATTTTCGAACTTGCAACAAGAAATAAGGATGGAGAAATCTTAACTTCTGACGAGTACAAGTTCTTAGAAGATTTCCGCACATACAAGATTCGCTTACTTGGCACAGGTATTGCAGAAGATAATACATGCGCATTGCTACTTGATATTTCTGGTTTAGCACCACTATATTTAACAGTTAAACAGCTACCTGCTGCCTAATTGCTAAATGGATAGAGATTATCTAAAAAGAAATGTTGATACTGTCAAGCCAGCCGCAAAGCTGGCTTGCAATATCACATGGGAAGAACCAGAAACAAATAGCAAGTTAGAAGAAATTATTAAAAATAGCATTGTAACAATCTGCGACATGCTAGGCAGTGATGAGATTGATTTTGAAAATGATATTCGCTCAAGAGAACTTCTGATTAATTACATTATTTATAAATGGAACAATGTTCCTGAACAGTTCCGTACAAACTATATAAGCGACATCTTAGAATGTAGAAAGAAAGTTCAGCTAGAAAAATTTGTTCCTGAAGGTGATTCTTAATGAAATTCAAAAATGATATCAACACCTGTAATTCTGGCATTGTTTCAATTGGAACAGATAAGAAAACAAAAACAAAATACGGTGGACAAATCAATGTCAAATCAATTGGTGACCTTGCAAATGTTCACCGATTTTTCTTTGAAGAACTTTCGAAACGCGAGCGTGACTATCTAATGATTTCTGCATTGGGACATTCACTATCAATGAAAATCAAAATTCCATTTAATACATTAGTAAAGTCGAAACAATATGCGGTCATTGGAAAAGATTTATTCACAATATCATATATTGATCATGATAAATATTGTGAGAACTTATTCCTGTATTTAGAAAGCGTGACAAAAGATGAGTAGAGATTCACTTCAAGAATTGCATGATGCATTAGCTAGTGTTGAAAAAAATTTAGCGTATGGGACAGAAGATCTGGTTGAAATTGAAGTTTGGGATTACATGATATTCGGAAGAGACACATTGCAAATTAATGGGACATCTGGAAGAGATTATTCAGATGTTTATTTTGTAATGATTGTTCGAGAAAACTATGTTCCAAATGAATTGATTCAAGAAGTTATTAGCAAAGTTACAGAAATACCAGGATTCAGAATTGTTTCTGGTGATCATCAGTTTGATTATGCTCGCATTGGAAACACAAAAGCAGTCGCAGAAAGCATTACGTTAAAATTTGCAAAGGCTAATAAAAATTATGCCGTATATCAAAAGTGATTTTAAAGCTGCGGAAAGACTGACAAATGCAATTAAAGGATTTGGAGATGGCGCAGAAAAAACCATTAATGAATATCTTTGGAATGATGCTCCTGAAATTATTGAAAGCAATATAGCTTCGCGTTTTCCTGTCTCCGGAAGGAATTGGAAAAAGAAAATCAAAAGTGCATCATCCGCTGGTATTAAAGGCGTTTTTGACCAACCAAAAAAAGGGAATTTATCTGTTACGGTCATAACGCGAAAAGCATATAACTATCTATACTATCCTGATGATGGAAGCAATACGCGAAATCACCAGGGTAATCAGCACTTCATGCAGAAAGGTGCGGAAGATAGTCAAGAACAAATCGTTGATGCTCTAGTTGAGCGTCTATCTAAGAAAGTAGAGGAATAGATAAATGAGCAAATATGAAAATGTATATTCAGATTTTGAAGTAACAAAAACATCATTCAAGCCAAAAGGAGCAACTGCTTTTATTGAAAACAACTGTGTAGGCAGTTTGGAGATTCAGGAAACTGTAAGAAATATCACTAAGAAATGTCGTGGAGTAGTTGTAAAAAATCGCACTAAACATGGCGGAACTATTGAAGGAACATTGAAACTCCATATGAAGTGGGGCTTGTATAAAACATTGTTCGGATTAAATTCTGATGGATTAAAAGAAGGCATTAATTCTCTTAATAGAGATAAGTCTGTACATCCAGAATTTACGATGGTAAACGAAGTTCGTGACGAAGATGGAACTGTTAAGCTTCTTGCGTTCCCTTGTTGCGTTGCTAGTGAAGGCGCGAAGAAGTCAATTGAAAATGGAGCAACAGAAGTTGTTGAAGTTGAAATGAAGTTTAGTGCTTCAGTTGATGAAATCGGAAACACTATGTATGAAGCAATTGTACAAGAAATCACAGATGAAACTGTTAAAACAAAGTGGATGACAGAGTTCTCAACTGAATTAGTAAAGGTTGCGGCGTAGTATGGCTAAGAAAAATACAAAAGTTGAAAATGACGTAACAGAAAAAGAACAAACTATTGAATATCAAGTTGTTGCGACATTCTTCGATAAACACACAAACGAGGAACACACATCAGGGAAACGTTTATCTTTGACGGAAGAACGCGCGAATGAAATTCTAGATGTTCAGTCAAGACTTGGATACAACTTAATCGAAAAGGTAGAAGATGGAGAATAAGATGATCAAGCAAGTTAATACAACATTAACATTAAGTGATGGAAAAAAAGTAAACTGTGTTTTGAACATGGTTTCTCTTTTTAAGTTGGAGAATGCTAGACCTGAAATTTATGAGCAAACATCGCAAGGCATGAATGGAATCACAAAAGATAAGAATCATGCTGCTGTAGACGTTTTATATGGCTCATATTTATGCGGTAATATCGACAATATCGATTCATGCATGAATAAGTCTGAATTCATTGAGAAATTGCCTGTATACAGCGATATGATGACTGTTGTCGGAGAACTTTTAGCTGGTAAAAAAAAGTAAAATTTGAAGAAGCGTTCAAAGCAAAAACTCAAAAAATGCCAAGACATTTTTCAATGCCAAAAATAGAGTTTGAAAGTGTAGAAGATTACTACACTTTTTATGTGCTTATTTTAGGCGTTCCTGAAGAAGTGTTTTGGCATTTTCCTTATAAATCCTTAATGAAAATTGCGGATAACTACACTGCATACAAATCGTGGGAGAAATGGATTGAGTACGAAAGAATGCAGAAAAAATAAAAAGAAAGAGAGGTGAAGCAAATGGCAAAAAAGAATTCTGCTGAAATTAAATTCAGTGCGGATATAGGCGATTTTACATCCGGCATTAAAACGATGAACGATAATATCAAAGTGTATAATGCTCAATTGAAATTGAACTCTACGCAACTGAAAGGAAATTCAGAAGATATAAACCTCTTACAACAAAGAGTATCGCTTCTTACATCTAAATATGATGCATCAACAGAAAAAGTTGAGAATACACAGAAGGCTTTGGATGAAGCAAAGCGTGTTTTTGGTGAAAACTCTGATGAGGTGCAGAAGTGGACCAAGAATTTAGCATATGCTCAAACAGAACAAGAAAATATCAATCAAGAACTGACAGCTGCTAAAGGAAAACTTGAAAGTGCTGAACAGGCTTTGAACAGTAACGCGAGTGCTACTGAAGATTTGGCAAATAAAACAAAACAATCTGCTGAAGAACAGACTGAAGCTAATACAAAGTATTTAGCAACAAAAGATGCTCTTGATCAGATTGGTGATGCGGCCAAAAATGCTGCTGATAAGCTTGTTGATTTCGGCAAAAGCACGCTTGAAGCTAGAAATCAAACTGATAAAGCATTAGATACAATTCAATTTGGCACAGGAAGAACAACAGCAGAGATGGCAGGACTTGAAACAGCCTTGAAGAATATTGTTAAAACAATTCCTGTTGCTGATATGAATGATCTGGGAAATGCAATGGCTACTGTTGCAACAAAGTGTGACTTAACGGATGAAGAAATCGAACCGTTAATGATGCATGTTGCACAATTATCCAAGATTTCTGGTGAGTCCGCATCTAGTATTACTGACTCGATGATTTCTATGAGCATGGCTTTTGGAACAGAGTATGATAAGTCACTTGACATCATGATGCAGGCATCACAAATGTATGGTGTATCATTTAATGAATTATCTTCTATGGCTTCATCTACTGGTGCTGCATTACATGACATAATGGGTTTGTCGCTAGAACAAGTCACAAGTTTGATGGGATATTTTGCAGCATCTGGTGTTGATGCATCGCAAGCTGTCGCTGGATTGATGAAGGCAACAAAAAACATGTCTGAAGACGGAACGGCAAGCGTCGAAGCATTTAATGAAGTTCTTGCGAAATTATCTTCTGGACAAATGTCTGCAGCTGATGCGCAGGAAATATTCGGTGCGAAAGCACAGAACTTTATCGCAATGCTACAATCATCAGGAGTTTCTTCAATCGACATCATGAGCAAATCTTTAGAAAATCAAACAGGAGCATTATCAATAGTTTCTGGAATGTATGATGAGATGAAGGACTCTAGCGATGACATGGTTGTGGCACAACAGAAAGCACAACAGACATTGAGTGATTTAGGCGAATCAATTTTAACAACATTGACGCCTGCAATCTCCAATTTCTCTGACATGATTTCTGCCATTAATGATACGTGGAATAGCCTTAGTCCTGAAGCGCAGAATGCAATCGTTACAATTGGAGAAATCGTAGTTATTATCGGAACTATGATTGGCGTACTTTCAACGCTGCAAAAGGGGATCATGGCGGTTAACTTTGTGATGATGGCCAATCCTGCAGCGCTTGTCATTGCTGGAATAGTCGCGCTGATAGCAATCATCATTGTTCTTTGGAATAACTGTGAAGGATTCAGAAATGTTGTCATGACTGGGATCGACATTATTTCAAATGGTGTTAAATCTGTTGGAGATTTTATTGGTGGTGTATTTGGTGGCATCGGAAGCACGGTTCTTGCTGTATGGAATGGAATTAGTGGTGGGGCATTAGCACTTTGGGATGGAATCAAAAGCGGATTTCAGAGTGGTGTTGATTTCGTAAGAGGATTATTTAATTTTCATTTCGAATGGCCACATATTCCATTACCACACTTTTCCATTAGCGGAAGTATCAATCCGCTAGATTGGCTAAAAGGTGGTTTGCCTAAAATTGGTGTTGAATGGTACGCGAAAGCTATGGATCAACCTTATGTATTTAACCAACCATCTATCATTGGTGTAGGCGAAGCTGGCGCTGAAATGGTAGTTGGTAAGAACTTTGTGTATGAGCAGGTGCAAAGCGCCTTAAGTAGTTTAGCATTTGGAAATATCTTTGATTTATTTAGCAGACTCATGTCTGTAATGGATAGACCAATTAATCTATATGTGGATGACAATAAGATTGCTGAAGCAACTGCTACAGCAGATGATAGAGTATCTGCTAGTCGCGTTAATCTCATGGAAAGAGGGCTTGCATTATGATAAATTTGGCTGGTAACTTGCAAAATGGAATCACAATAAATGGCAAGCACTCTTACAGGGATTTTGGCTTATTTGTTAGTAAAAAAGTGGTTGAAATGCCAAGTGTTAAACGCATTCGAGAGACAGTGCCGTATATGAATGGTTCACATGATTTTTCAAAATTGAATGGTGAACTTACATATGAGGATAGAATCATTTCGTATACATTCGATATCACCGGAAATAATGCGGAAGAAATGAACAAAAAGAAACATGATGTGTCTGCGTGGCTTTGTGCAGTTCATGAAGAAGATATCCAAGATGATGATTATCCGCATTTACATTTCGTTGGCTCATACCATGAATCAGATTGGGAAGAAGATGATGGCCAAGGAGAGCTAACAATTAAATTCATCTGCAAGCCGTACATGTATGCAAATGCTGAAACAGTAATTGAGCTTGCGGCAGGAACGAATGTTTCATTAACTGTTCAAAATGACAGTGATCACCGAGTTGTTCCAATCGTTGAAACAAGTGATACTTTGATGATTCAAGTTAGCGGAAAGAAATATGTCATTTCAGGAAGCGGAAAACATCAATTATTCACACTTGAAAAAGGGAACAATCAAGTGATGTATACACTCACAGGAAATGCTAAGATTCGTTTCCGCAAAGAGGTGTTCTAATGTATATTGTTAAACTGATTAATGGTGTAAATGAAACCATTATTCATGGAAATATTGAAAAAATCACCAATGGGAAAATTAAGGAAGAAATCAACGCGATTCCTTCCTTTTCCTTTTCAATCTATCCGAATAATGTTGGATACCAACTGTTGACCCCATTCTATACGAAAGTTGAAGTATACGATGAGAAACATCAGCACATTGCTTTTGATGGTCGTGTTCTTGTTGTTGAGCCATCAATGGATTCTAGTGGCTTAATTTTAAAGAGAGTTACATGTGAAGGGAAATTAGCTTATTTGAATGATACTATTCAGGAATATTGTGTTCCGAAGAATTGGACCACCAAGGGGCTTCTACAGCAAATTTTGAAAGTGCATAATGCGAGGGTTGACGTCTCAAAAGTAATCAATCTAGGGAATGTGCAGGCTGTAGATGCAAACGACAATATCTATGTTGGAATTCAATATGACTCTTCGTGGAAAACGTTGGTTGAAAAACTGGTGAAGAAATCTGGTGGCGAATTCCAATTTAGAAACGTTAACGGAACTCTTTATCTTGATTATTTAAAACAGACAGGTGAAGAAAAGAGTACATCAATTGTTTTAGCGAAAAACATGCAATCAATTACACAAAAGATTGACTCTAGTTCTCTTATCACTCGTTTATATCCATATGGAGCAAAAATCAAAGCGAAGGATGAATCAGGAAACGAGAAGGAGACAGAAGAACGTCTATCAATATCTTCTGTAAATGGTGGAAAGCCATATGTCGAAGATGAAGAATATCTTTCGCGTTATGGGGCGGTTGAAACAACACAATTCTGGGATGACGTAAATTCTTTAGAAATTTTGAAATCAAAAGGCGTAGCATGGCTGAAAGAAAATAACCGTATCACGGTTAGCTATGAAATAGATGCATTTGATCTTTCGCTTATTGATGTTGATTCTGATGAATTGACAGTTGGAAACATCTATCCTGTAAGAAATGAATTATTGGATATCGATGAAAAATTAAGAGTTATTTCTCGCACGATTGATGTTATTGAGCCACATAAAACAACATTGGAATTTGGCAGTAAAAAGCAGACTTTAACGAATATGCAGACAAGCATTAATCAATATGTTGTAGAAACTGTTGAAAAAAACGTAAAAGCAAATGCAGAAATTACACAGTCAAATATTGATAACACAAGAAAATATGCGGCTGAAATTACCGAAGATGCAAAATCTACTGTTGTAAAAATGGTCGAATCCACCAACGATGAGCTGAAAGAAACAAAACTGAAGGTTAAATCAAATGGTTCTGCAATCGAAGCAATGCAGAAGAACGTTGATTCGTTTGATGGATCTCAACTATCCGGAAATAAGATTTATTATCTACAAACAAGCGTTACAGGAGAGCCAAGCAAAGAAAGCACTAAATGGTCAACAGTAAGACCTGCCAGTATTTCTGGACAGCATATGTGGATGATGGCAGCTGATGTTTTAAAAAATGGAACTGAAATCAAACACACACCGGTTGATTTGACTGGTCAACCAGGAGAAGCTGGCCGTGGTATTGTTGGGAACCCGAAGATAACATATCAAGGCAGCGCATCAGGAACAAATGTTCCAAATGGTGAGTGGTTAGAAGAACCACCACTGTTGAGTGATGGAATGTATTTGTGGATCAAAAAGACGACATCGTATTCGGATGGAACATCATCCGATGAATATGCGGTTACCAAAAACGGAAATACCGGTTCTGTGGGGGTTGGAATCAAAGATGATCCAATTCGTGAATACTATCTTTCAGCATCAAAGACGGAATTAAATGGTGGTGAATGGTCGGATATAAAACCACAGGTTATAAACGATAAATTCATTTGGACCAGATACAAAATAACGTATACGGATCTGCATGTTGGATATACATCACCTTCTTATGATGATGCTTTGGATAGATTGTATGAAGTTTCATATTCAAATAAATCAGCAATCGAACAATTGAGTAATTCTGTTAATCTGTCAGTTCAGGAAACAACAGCAATCAAAAAATCATTGCAATCAACAAACGATGATCTACATGCATTAGAAGTACAGACACAACAATATGCAACTAAGGCTGAATTGCAATTGACGAAAGACAGTATTAGTCAAACATTAACTGAAGAGATAGACGGTAAAACCGCTGTTCTAAAACAAATCAAGCTGCAATCAGACGGCATGCATATTCAAGGTAAAGAGGGTTCAACAACTGAACAGGTGCTTGACGAAAAATCATCAAAGATTGTGGTTAATGGGAAAGTCATGGTTGATGTCAATTCTACCGAAACACGAGTGCAGTCATTAAAAGCAGAGGGGAACTTTGCAACAGGCGCGCACAAATTTAAACGCGGAATGATGAAAGAAATCAATGGTGAAACTGTTGCATGCACGAATATATATTGGATTGGGGGTGAATAGTTATGGCATATACAGGTGATTTGCAGGTAATACCTCCAACTGGCAGAGGTAGAATGAATCTACATGTGGAGTGGTATGAATATCTTACAAATATTGCAAATAATACTACCAATATCCACATAAGTGGCTATATCTATAACCCTGATAGGGCAACGCTATTTGATACTTATGATAATGGTCACGGCGTTATCAGACTATACTGGCACGATAATCGACAGGGCACGAAATACTTAAGTGCGGACACAGTTGTAACAGTTCTTGCAGGTTATCAAACTATAAATGTGTCAGGCGACATCGTTGTTACACATAATAATGACGGTTCATTACTTGGATATGGTGGTATCGAATGGGTGAAAGAATCATCACTGAACTGGATGCCTGAAACATGCTTTGTCAATACAGGCGGATATATCGCATTAACGACTATTCCAAGAGCCGCAGCAATCGATGATTACTCATTGGATAATATAAAAGGCGAATATTCAGTAACATATACAAGAAAAAATAGTGCATTTAGAGAAAAACTAAACATCGCTATTATGGGTATAAAGTTTATCAAAACCGTACAGGATTATACGAGCGGAACAGTTATCAAATTGAATAGTGCTGAATGGGAAGATATATACGAAACAACAAAAAATCTTGATAAAGGGCGATGCAATATTGGAATTTTACTGGAAACATGGACATCGGATTTCAAAACAAAGATAGGCGAATCGGTTGCCTATACAAAAGAACTCACGATTACGGATTCTCCAACACTTGATAGTGTTGTTGTGTCAGACGAGGGAGTTGCAAAACCTTTTATCCCAAATGTATATGAATGCATGTCTTTATTATCTAAGAAACGAGTAAAAGTATCAGCGAGTGCTAAAAAACATGCAACGATTAAATCAATCACTGTAAGTGTTGGAACTTTTAATAAAACAGTCAATACAGCAACAGCGGATGTTTTGTTTGATGGCTTAACGAATGCAAATAGTGAGATCACGTACACGATTACCGCTACAGATAGTCGAAACAATGTGACAACTTGGACACAAAAGGCGAAGTATCATCAATATGTTAGACCGTCCATAATCAGCTTGAATGTGGCTCGTAACGGTGCAGAAAGTAGCAACGGTGCAATCAGCGCCGATGGCGAATACTGGCAAGGTAAGGTTGGTAATACAACAAACGCAATCAACATCACCATTACAGGCAGTGCTACTGGTAATACATCAGGATTACTCAATGCAAATAAATGGTCTGCAACTAAGCCGATTGGTGGTGCAAATCCAAACCAAGCATATACATATACATTAATTGCCACCGATAGATTTGGGCAGTCGATTAGTAGAGATATAACGCTTGCTATCGAAAAAGCGCTAATGCAGCTCGGAAAAAAACAAGTTGACGTGAATGGAAACTTTTGTGCAGAAGCGTTTTATTTAAAGAGGAACAACACCTATCAAAGATTGATAGATTTTTTCTATCCTGTTGGTGCGATTCTCATGAATGAGAATAAGGACTACGATCCAAACATCATTCTTGGTGGTAAATGGGAAAAGATTGAGGATAGATTCTTAATTGGTGCAAGCAAAAACACACCTATTAAGTCACAGGGCGGTAGTTTCACTCACTCTCATGGTAGTCTAGATGGGAGAAATGGCAACCTTGCTGCTGCCATTGGTGCAACTAATAACAATCCTAATGTAATAGGATATAAAGCTGTAAATGATACAAATATAGGTGCTTTAGGCAATGCCACCTATGTTGTTGCGGGCGGTAGTATAGGATTCGCCAGTTGGAATCATTTTACTGCTGTTGTTGGTCAAACCGCCTCTGATACTACAGCACCACCTTACTATGCAGTAAACTTTTGGAAAAGAATAGAATAAGAAAGTGAGGTAAAAATGGAAATTAAATTAAAAGATGGTGGAAATTTTAAAATCAACTCATATCAAAAAGATAGTTTTGATATGGTAATTCCATTAAACAAAATCTATGATACGGCTATTTTGATGAGTCAAAACAATGTTTCACATGCTAAGATCGTAGACTATAGTATTGAGAATGAAAACGTAATTTATGAATTTGAAACCGTAAAAATGTTAGGTTTTGAAACTAAAGTAATTGATAGTGATAATGTATCTATTAGATTTACTTTTGAAGAAATTCCAGCAGCAGAAATAGAATTAGCGAAACAGAAAGCAGAATCAGAAGCAGTAGCACATTTTATCGCATTGGGTTTGCAAAATGCCGATGTCAAAGACGTAATCAAGTGGGCGAAGTTCCTAGATGACTGGAATGCGTTCAAATTTCCTTATAAAAAGGGAGAGCGCTTCAAATACAAAGGCAATCCGTATGAGGTTGTTGAAGCAGTCACATCAAGCGAGTACAATACTCCAGATAAAGACAGTAAGCATTACAAACTGTTAAAAGCAAGTGAGAACAGCCAAGATAAGCCAAAAGTTGAAATCAAGCCGTGGGACGAAAAAGTCACTTACAACAAGGGCGATTTAGCAATCGCACGCGGAATTGTGTTTATATCCAACATAAACAATAACAAGGGCAATGAGCCAGGCTTCGGTAATGCCTGGGATTATTACAAAGAAAATTAAATATTGCTATTAAGGCGACCGAATGTGGCCGCCTTTTTAGATAGAAAAGAGGATGAATCATGAATGAAGATTTGGCTTTAACAGCAGAGCAGTTAGAAGAGTTAAGCAACAATAAAGCAGAGAAAGTAGAGAAAGTAGAGGAATAATTTATGGGATATTCAGCTTTAACCAATGTAGCAATCATGAGTCCTAATCATTCAGGATCACGTTACAATTCAATCTCAAAGATTACTATCCACCATATGGCTGGCAATCTTTCAATCGAGACGTGTGGTAACGTCTTTTTAAATCCAAACAGACAGGCATCATCCAACTATGGAGTTGGATCAGATGGTCGAATCGCATGTTATGTCGATGAAGAAAATCATCCGTGGACATCCGCCAACTGGGACAACGATGATCGTGCAATTACTATCGAAGTTGCGAATAGTGAGACTGGTGGCGATTGGCCAATCAGCCAAGCAGCATATGCATCGCTAATTCGTCTATGTGCAGATATCTGCAATCGCTACGGAATCTATCCTTATTACGATGGAACGCCTTCAGCAACATTGACGGAACATTGCATGTTTGTAGCAACAAATTGCCCTGGTCCTACGATTCATAGTATGCAGGTAAATCATGTTATCGAAAATGACATTCGCGCAACTATGGCAGGTGGTGTAGTTAGTTCTCCACAATCAACTCAACCAGTTGGTGGTGATGTTGAAGACTTAGCACTTAGAGCAATTGCAGGTGAGTTTGGCAATGGTGATGCAAGACGTGCCGCATTAGGCGATATGTATGGTGCGGTTCAAGCACGCATCAACGAAATGTATGGTGGTGTTGTGGCAACAACTGACTACTCTATTGATGCTATTGCTTATCGTGTTATCGCTGGTGAGTTCGGTAACGGTGTAGACCGTATCAATGCATTAGCTGCAGCAGGATATGACAACGTAGCAGTACAACAGCGTGTCAATGAAATTCTTCAAGGTGGCGATAATACAGCTTCAGCACAAGATGACATGAGTGCTGTTGCCGAAGCGGTCTACCGCGGCGACTATGGCAATGGTCAAGAGCGTATTAACGCATTACGTGCGGCTGGATACGATCCAGATGCTGTGCAACGTGCAGTAGACCAAATTTATTATGGAATGTAGGAGGAAATAAAAATGGAAAAATTAGATAAAGTATTAGGAATGAGCGGTGAGGCATTTGGATACATCGCCCTTATTTTCGGAACAATAGCGACTGCATTAGGGGGAAGCGATCAAATGTTAATTACACTCATCTGGTTTATGGTAGCAGACTTTGTTACAGGCCTTATTACGGCAGGTATTTTCAAAGCCTCTCCAAAGTCCGAGACTGGTGCATTGGAGAGCAGGGCATCACTTAAAGGATTATTCCGTAAAGGCGGAATCCTTCTAATGGTATTTATATCTGTGCAGCTTGATAAAGTAACAGGTATGGAACTAATCCGTAATGCTGTCGTTACAGGATTTATCGCAAGCGAGGGAATTTCGATTATCGAGAACCTCGGATTGATGGGATTGCCAATGCCGGCAATAATTGTAAAAGCATTAGATACTTTAAAACAAAAAGCAGATGCACAACAAATTGCTGAGAAGCCAAAAGAATAAACACGAGCCTACTCTCTTAAGTGAGGGTAGGCTCGTTTTTTATACAAAAAAATAAAATATTTCGTAAAAACACTTTACATAGTGCCGTCATTATGTTAATATATAAGTGTAGAAAGGAGGTAAGATGAAAAACAAAATAAAAACCGATGAGATGAAACGCCTCACACGCGATTTCCTCGTCGGTGTCGTATCAGGAGTTATTGCTGGACTCATTACTTGGTGGATTACCAGGTGATACCAGCCAGGGGCGAAAGCCCCTCTCCTTTATTAAATTATATTTGTTTTT
>ERZ773066.238-NODE-238-length-31901-cov-4.636030_pt1 | contig 31901 bp, 23 predicted proteins | sample MGYA00580573_ERZ773066 | MGnify/ENA primary metagenome ERZ773066 (study PRJEB29015, sample SAMEA2738128) | human oral metagenome | biome: human oral; feature: human-associated habitat; material: saliva | place: China | collected 2203 ... | reverse complement strand
GAGAAAAAGAATGTAACGGTTAATCCCAATCAACCTATTGAGTTTAACTTGAAGAGTACTGATGGTACCCCTCTAGATGACGACTACCTCCTCTATCTTAAGGATCTTAAATGTAAGAATGATAATGGAGTTGGTACCCCTATTACCCTTTATGATGTTAACTCTATAAGCATTGTACGCACTACTTGGGGCAACTCTAAGTATTGCGAGGGGGATAAGATTAAGTTAGAGGCTGTTTCACTGGGTGGTGAGGTTAGATACCAGTGGACGTTGCCTGATGGGACCAAGTACCCTACTGGTGGTCCATCTAAGACTGCAAGGGTTTATGAAATCACTCATGCTACCAATGCCCAGCACTCCGGAGAGTATACTTTGGTGGCACTCCTGCATCTACTGAAGTGAAGTTTACGCTTTCGGTTGCTCCTCCCGTTCTTTGGTGGGCTAGCAATGCTGTAGATGCCAATTGGTACAACGTTAAGAACTGGCGCAAAGAGGATGGGGGAGAGGCCAATGCCATCCCGGCTCTCTGTACCACGATACATATCCCTGCCGAAGTAGATACTTACTTCCCAGATTTGGATCCTGATGTTTCTAAGTATGATGTGAAAAAGCTATCCTATGGAGCGGCAGAGTGTAACGATGTCTACTTCCACTATGGAAGCCAGATGGGGTATCCTCAGAGGCTCCATTATAGCCACGCCTATGTGGATTACAACTTTGGTAAGATGCAGGGTGATGGCACCCTTGTTGCTCACGCTGAAGCTCACTTCCCCAAGAGCGACAAACGCTTGATGGAGCGTGACCGCTGGTACATGCTAGCGACTCCGCTCAAGAATATCCTCTCGGGCGACTTTGGTTTGGCAGGCTATCCCATGACCTTCCAGCGTCACTTTAAGTCCGGGCTTACCGATGCTTCCGGTCTTACTGAGGGCTCTTTTGAGAAGCCTGTGAATACGTTGGTCGAAAACATGAATGAGTTTAACTATGCTATTGCCCTTAAGGTGGCAGGTTACAATGCAAGTAAGGTAGGCTACAAGGAGCATACGAACCTCAATGCTCTCCATGGAATTATCCGTGTTCCTTTCTATCTCTTTGATGCCGAGATTGGTAGGCGCCATCTCCATTTCTATGATGGGTCAACCCAGACTTCGACATTCCGATACTATAGTATGAGGACTCTTGCTCCCATGACTAAGTTCGATAGTTATATCCGTAAGCCTGAGAAGGATTTCCGCTTCGTCTTCGAGGATGGGACAACGAATGCAATTGGGGCAATCTCGGTGGCAGGTCAGTCCGTAGAGGGGTATGCCTTCCAACTTACGGGTGATACCAATTCTGAGTTGCGCATGGTGGGTAATCCCTTTATGAGTGCGATTGACTTTGATAAGTTGGTAGATGTAAATAGCTCCCTCATTGAGCCCTACTACTACATCTTTACCAATAGTACGTGGAAGGTTTATTACTCAGGGGTTACTTCTCCTGCTAGCACCTTGCAGAAAGAGATCCTTCCGCTCCAGGCTATTGTGATCAAGAAAAAAGCAATGGGAGAGCTTCTCTTCCCCACTTTGGGTGATAAGAATGTGCTCCTCGCGCCCAATAAGGGCTGGACTCTACAAAGCCTCACGACGAACTCAAGCGATCCCGTGCGCAGAGTATCCGTAGTGGCAACGAATAGTGCAGGGCAGGGTGGAGAATCTATTTTGCTCCCCGATACGGAGCTATCACCGGCACCGGCACTCTTCTATCCGGCTATTGACGAAGTGCCCACGGTTTACTTTGTGGATGCCGAGGAGGGTACGCCCAATGTAATCCAATCGGGAGCCTCTCTCAGTGTTGTGCCTATGGGGGTACATAGCTCACTGATGGGTACTATCGAATTGGACTTCTCGTCCCTCACGAGCAACCTATTTACCCGCCTTTCTCTCTACGACCGTGCCACGCGTCGAGAGCACGACCTCTTAGCAAATCCTCGCTACACCTTTCAGAATGGTGCGAACGAAGGTACACGCTTTGAGCTTCGCATGGAGTATCCCGGGGTGAAGTCTGTAACCTCTCCTCATACAGCAGGCGACCTACTTCGCGTTATCCCCGGTGAGGATGGTTATCGAGTAGAGAGTACCGTAAGCGTACAGGGCTATACTCTGTATGGTGTGGATGGGAAACAGCTTATGATGGACGAGGGGGTAAATGCTCTAGAGTTCGTTGTAGATCGTGTTCATTGTCAGTCTGTAACGCTGCTTAGAGTGCATTTGGCAGATGGCTCTACCCTCACACGAAAGCTCCCGGCTCTCTAAGGTTAGAAACGCCTAAATCCATATACTTATTCTCCGTCACCTTCGCAGTTTCTCCGAGGGTGGCGGAGATTTTTTGTACTTGTCTCTGAACTCGCCTTATCGCCTATTCAGTGAGAAACTCGTAACTTTACCGATTAATAACAAAGAGATTAGATAATGCATAAAGACGATATAAAGTACATTGGTTCGGCTCAGATAGACTCAGCGGGTTGCAAAGGGTGTGGCAAACAGCCCCTTAATAGCTACGACTGGCTCTCGGGTTATGCCGATGATATAGACCGCAATAAATATGTGGAGGTTCAGTTTAAGAATACTCGCAAAGTAGTCTTTACCAATCCTCTAGGGCTGGAGGTACACAAAGATGATATGGTGGCGGTGGAGGGATCTCCCGGAGTGGATATAGGGCGAGTGGTACTCACAGGCACACTGGCGGCTCTCCGATTCCGCCGCCAAGAAGCCCATAGTCGTGAGCCCATCCGTCAGCTTTTCCGCCTAGCTACCCAGAGTGACCTTGATCGTTGCGAGGAGGCGAAGCGCCGGGAGCATGGCACCATGATTGAGGCACGTCAGATAGCCGAGGCGCTGGGTTTGGAGATGAAGATAGGCGATGTAGAGTACCAAGGTGATGGAAGCAAAGCCATCTTCTACTATATAGCTGATGGGCGTGTAGACTTCCGTAAACTCATCCGAGTGTTGGCAGAAACCTTTCATGTGCGCATCGAAATGAAACAGATTGGGGCGCGTCAGGAGGCCGGACGTATCGGGGGGATTGGCCCGTGTGGCCGTCCGCTCTGCTGTGCTCAGTGGATGACTACCTTCAAGAGCGTGAATACGGCTGCGGCTCGTTACCAAGATCTTACCCTCAATCCCGAGAAGCTCACGGGGCAATGTGCCAAGCTGAAGTGTTGTACCAACTTTGAGGTCAATGCCTATGTGGAGGCTCAAAAGCGGATGCCGCCACGTGATGTGGTGCTAGAGACGGAGGAGGGGAGTTTCTATTTCTTCAAGTGGGATCTCCTCAAAGGGGAGGTGACCTACACTGCAGAGAAGAATCGCTCTACCAATGCCTGTACGATTACAACCCGACGTGCTCGGGAGGTGATTGAGATGAATCGCCGAGGAGAGAAACCTGCAACTCTACTTGAGGAGCGGTATATAAAGAAACCTGTTTCGCTAGATATTTTGGACGAAAATCTCCTTACTCGCTTCGACGATAAGGGGCGTAAGCGTCGCAAGGGCAATGGTAGCAATAATCGAGGTGATCGTACTTCTCGCTCCCGTAATGAGGGGACAAAAGAGATTATAGAAAAGACAAATCCCGAACGTAATACGCACTCAAATCCCAAGAGAGAGTCGGATACACCCCTAGTAGAGGGGGTAGCCTCTGAGCGTAATCTGCCTAGAGAGGAGGGCGCAGAAGAGGGGCGCGCAAATAATCGTCGCCGCCTACCCGGGGAGCGTTATCCCAATTCTCGCCGCCGTTCGCCGCAGGAGCCTCGTGAGGGGGATGGCTCACACCTTGAGATTGAGGGTGGAGCTCGTAGAGAGAGGCGTACACCAAGGATGAGTGGTAACCGCCCCGTAGACGATAGACCAATAAACTCGGAGGGAGAATCTACAGCTCGCCGAGAGCATCGTTCGCAGCGCGATAGGCGTTCCGTTCGCCCGGGAGGAGAGGCTCGCCCTATGAGCAAAGAAGCAGATTTTAACCCGGAGTAATTGGCCTAGAGGGAGAGTTCCATACTATGTCTCAAAGGTTCTATCGGGGGATTCTGGCTCTACTTAGCCCATTTTTTCTTCTTCCGCTATTGGGTGTAGTGGGGTGCCGTCCTACACGCGAAGCCTTTATTGTGTACGAAAAAGTACCCAAGGCAAAGTGGGACCGTGGGCAACAACTTTCATACCGCTTCTTGATAATGGAGGCGCATCATCCCTACTACTTTGACCTTCTTATTCGGCATAATAACAATGTAGAGTACTGCGACTTTGAGGTGTTGGCAACGCTCAGTAATGGGGCTTTCTATGAGCGACGAGATACGTTGCATCTCCTTCTTTCGGAGCAGGAAGGCCTTTGGAGAGGATCGGGAGTTGCTCTTACTGAGCTTTCTTTTCCCTATCTACATGGGGTTCAATTCCCAATATCAGGTATATATACCTTGACTTTAGAGCCGTGTAGTTTGCGCCCCTCGATCCGAGGGATCGAGAACGTAGGGGTTGCCTTTTGTAACCGAGCCAAAGTCTGTTGGTAAGGGAGGAGAGGAAAAATCCCAGCTGTTTTTCCTCTCGGAAACCAGTTGGTTTATTTCAATTTTTCACTCAGAAAGGTAGAGGTATTCTGCCTGAAAAATATTTCATTTTAGCCCTGCACTTTTCGGAGTGTGGGGCTGTTTTTTTGAGAACTCTCATGAGAGGGGGGAGAGGAAGCTAGGTTTTCGCCTATTTCCCATTCATGAGAAGAGGAGAGAAGAGAGGGGTGTTCGGAGATCCCGAATGACCCAAAAAGGAAGGCTTCGCCAAGTGGTGCGAGGGGAAAATATTCTGTTAGGACAGAACGATGTGAGACCTTAGGTGTGATGATTCCTAGAGAGAGGGGATTGAGGGTTTATGCCACTAGTCTCTAGGAGCTGGTAAGTCCTTGGGTTACTTCTCGGCAAGAGAGAAGAGCAGTTGCCAGAGTTTGTCGTGGGGCGGTGTGGCGTGTAGTTCTATCTTTTGGTGACTTACGGGGTGCTCAAAGGCCATGGAGTAACTTAGGAGGGAGATGCTTCCGTCGGGGTTAGAGCGTGGTGCTCCGTATTTAAGGTCGCCCTTGATTGGGCAGCCCATCCCTGCAAGTTGTGCTCGTATTTGGTGATGTCTCCCCGTCAGTAGCTCTATCTCCAGCATTTGGTAGCGCTCTGCCGTGGCAATTCGTCGCCAGCGAAGGTGTGCTCGCTTGGCATCGGGGTGATTCTCTTTTACGATGTAGGTTTTGTTTTGTTTGGCATTGCGCCAAAGCCAATCTATACACTCCCCTTGTGTGCCTTTGGGACTGTTTTGTACCACTGCGCGGTAGGTTTTGTGTACCCCGCCCTCGGCAAAGAGTTTATTCATGCGTGCCAGAGCCTTGCTGGTTTTGGCAAAAAGAACCAATCCACCCACAGGCCTATCAAGCCGGTGTACCACGCCCACGAATACATTCCCCGGTTTATTGTATTTCTTTTTAAGGTAGAGGGCGACCATGTCCTCTAGGGAAGGGTCGCCCGTCTTATCTGCGTGAACAATCTCGCCCGGCAGTTTGCTTACGACGAGAAGGTGATTGTCTTCGTATACGACTTTCATTAGCAATTCATGCCGCCACAGCAATGAATAACTTGCCCCGAAACGTAGGCAGAGAGGTCGCTTGCAAGGAATGTTGCCACCCCTGCCACGTCTTCCGGCGTACCACCACGGCGTAGAGGGATTTGGGCAGCCCACTGCTTCTTTACATCTTCTGAGAGCGCGTTGGTCATATCGGTGATGATGAAGCCGGGGGCAATAGCGTTGGCACGGATGCCACGAGACCCAAGTTCTTTAGCTGTACTTTTGGCGAGACCAATCATACCGGCCTTGGAGGCGGAGTAGTTGGCTTGCCCTGCATTACCGCTCACCCCTACTACTGAGGCCATATTGATAATGCTACCGCTACGTTGGCGCATCATAATGGGAGTTACGGCGTGGGTTAGGTTGAATGCGGATTTGAGGTTGACGTTAATCACCATATCCCATTGCTCCTCAGTCATGCGCATGAGTAGCCCATCGCGAGTAATCCCTGCATTGTTTACCAGAATATCGATAGCGCCAAAGTCTGCAGCTACAGCCTCTACTGTCTTGTGAGCATCGTCAAAATCGGCAGCGTTGGAGGTATATGCCTTGGCTTTTACGCCCATAGCATTGAGTTGAGCGATGAACTCTTCCACCTCGTCTGTGATCCGAATATCTGTAATGGCAACGTTTGCTCCCTCTTGGGCAAAGCGGAGTGCAATAGCGCGACCGATACCGCGACCTGCGCCCGTTATAAGGGCAGTTTTTCCTGCTAATAAGTTCATGATTTCTCTGTATTATCGTTGTTTTGATCTTGTTTTTGTGTGGGGTAGTGGTGTATCTCTCCTCTGTAGCCAACGCCTCGGAATACTAAATACTCGGCAGCTCGGCGTAAGGAGTCGAACTCTTGGCTCCCCATGCGGCGCGTTTGCCGGTGTATGTAGGGAACTTCCAGCCCCTTGAAAGCGTGTTGTAGGATATTGGCAGTCATCTTGACATCGCGCACCGAGAAAATGCCATCTCGGTTGCCCTCCTCCAAAATGGAGGCAATAATATCCTGCTCGCGGAGGTCAAACTTATAGCGAACCCGCTCCACACGGCCTATATCGTTGAAGAACTGAGCCTTGAGAGAGCCGTTGCGCATGACCACTTGCAAGATGGTATCCATGTGGGTATAGATGAGGCTCATCAATTTTTCGGGTGCAGAACCCTCGGACTCTGCCACAGCCTCAAGCCGCTTGCAGAGGAGATCCAGCTCTCGCCCTACCACAGCATAGAAGACATCGCTCTTGCTATTGAAGTACATATAGACGGTACGCCTACCCCGCTTGGAGGCTTCGGCAATATCGTTCATGGTGGTTTTCTCTACCCCAAAGCGCGCGAAGAGCTGACGAGCTGCGTCAATAAGCAACTCGCGAGTGCGCAGGCTTGATTGCCTTATCTTGTTTCTACTCGGCGTCTTCATCCTCTACAAAGTTATACATTATACATCATAGAGCCTAACTTTTGCCTGCAAAGTCTGAGAAAAGTCCCCTTTTATGTATGCTTTTCTCCCCATTTCTCGGGTGGCTATTACTGAGTAGTTTGCCTAGGGGTAGCCTCCACACAATTGGGGATTGCGTAGAAAAGAGAAGGGGAGTACCTTTGCCTTGGAGAAAAAAGTGTGCAGGAGAAGCTTTTTGGGGATAGTAGGGAACCCAATCTCTCTTTCTCTTGTTATACACAAATATACAAAACGCATAATATGAATAGGTACATTTTACTTCTGATTTCGTTGCTGATATGTTTTAAGGCAACAGCTGTTACCCCTACTCCTCCGCCCAGTGATGCGAATATCATCGGGCACGTTGTAGATCAAGCAACCGGAGAGCATCTACCCGGTATCTCTGTCTTTGTTAAGGGTACCAACATTGGTACTGCCACGGATGCTTCCGGGCATTATTTCCTTCGCCACTTACGCCCCGGGGAGGTTACCCTTGTGATGCGAGGCATGGGTTATCTTACGCAAGAGAAAAAGGTAACCGTGGTGCGAAACAAAATTGTGGAGGTCAATTTCGAAGCTCAGGAAGATGCCGTCGCCATTGACGAAGTGGTGGTCTCCGCCAACCGCCAAACTACGCTCCGCCGTTTGGCTCCTACCGTCGTAACGATTGTGGACGAGAAGGTTTTTGGCAAGGTGAACGCGAATAATCTACTCCAAGGCCTTGTGTTTCAGCCCGGGGTGCGCGTGGAGAATAATTGCCAAAACTGCGGATTCAATCAGGTGCGTATCAATGGTTTGGATGGACGTTACTCGCAGATCCTTATCGATAGTCGCCCTATCTTTAGTGCCCTGGCCGGGGTGTACGGCATTGAGCAGATACCTACCAACATGGTAGACCGCGTGGAGGTGGTACGCGGTGGAGGTTCGGCTCTTTTTGGCTCTTCGGCTATTGGCGGTGTGGTCAATATTATTACCAAGGAGCCTAATGGTAATAGTTTTTCCATCAATGAGTCCGTATCGTTTACCGGTATGAGCAGCCCTGACAATAACCTTGGTATGAATGCCTCCCTCGTCTCCCCCGACAATAGGATGGGAGCCATGCTCTATGGTCAGGCTCGCTACCGAACGCCTTGGGATGCCAATGGCGACGGCTTTAGCGAACTTGGCAAACTTAATGCGCGCACCGTGGGAGCCCATTTCTACCTCAAGCCTAGCGATTACAGCAAAATATCGGCAGATATTCATACCATTCATGAGGATCGTCGAGGGGGAGATCACTTCGATTTGCCCGATCATGTCGCTGCCGTCTCGGAGCATCTCGGTCACAGTATCTACAGTGGCAACCTCAAGTACGACCTTTTCTCTCGCAACCTCAAGCACCACTTTCAGGCTTTTGCCTCGGGGCAATCTGTAGACCGTAATAGTTACTATGGGGGGCTCGCAGATCGTGCGGATGAGCTCGGGAAGGAGTTCGGCAAACTCGGAGCTCCCGTACCTAAAGAGCTGTATGGCGATAATTACGGAGTTACTCGCGGACGTACCTACATGGGAGGAGTGCAGTACAATTATAGTGCAGATCGTCTGCTCTTTATGCCTGCTGAGATCCTGTTGGGTGCAGAGTATGTGTATGACTTCCTCGATGACAAAATGCCCATCCGCTCGTGGCAGCAACGGAAAGACGACAAGGGAAACGACATCCTCGAAGGGGGCAAACTCCTCTCGGCATTCCCCGGTATTCACCAGCATGTGCACAATGCAAGTCAGTTTGCTCAGGTGGAATGGAAAAATCAGCACCTCTCCATCCTCTTGGGTACGCGCCTTGATGAGCATTCGATTGTGGGTAAGCCGATTTTAAGCCCGAGAGCTACTCTGCGTTACAACCCGACTAAGGAGGTTAACCTGCGCGCCTCGTACGCTAAGGGCTTCCGTGCTCCTCAAGTTTTTGACGAAGACCTACACGTGAGCATCGTAGGGGGTGAAGCCAAAAGGGTAATCAATGGAGAGGGATTAAGACCCGAAACCAGCCATTCGTTCAATATGAGTGCCGATCTCTACCACCGCTGGAAGGGAATTAGTGGAAATCTTCTTATAGAGGGCTTTTACAATCGCATTATTGACGTCTTTGTGAATGAGGAGCAACCTTCGCAAAATGATGGCGTGATGCGCCTCTTGCGCACCAATAGTCAAGGAGCGCGTGTGTACGGATGCAATATAGAGGGCAAGCTAGCATGGCGTAACCTCCAGTTGCAGGCAGGCTTTACCTATACTCAGAATCTCTACGACAAAGCCGTGGAATACGGAGAGTATACCGAGTTCGACCCTTCGGGAATGCCGATAATTGACGCGGATAAGAAGGTGCAGAACCGTAAATTGACCGACCGCCGGATGATGCGAACGCCCAATGCATATGGTTATTTTACCCTTGGCTACGAGCCGATTCATGCCCTCTCTTTCTCCTTCACGGGCACTATAACGGGGCCAATGCTTGCACCCCATACGATAGAGTATGGAGCCGGTAGCGCCCAAAGCGATAGGGAGGCCAAGCACGATGCCGGCATATTTACCGAGCACTTCAAGAGCCATGGCGTTGCGCCCGAAGATCGGATTGTGCGTATCGACGAGCTGACGACTACGCCCACCTTCGTGGAGTTGGGTGCGAAAGTATCTTACCATTTCGATATTTTCCGCCACAGCGAGATTGAGTTGTACGGCGGTATCAATAACTTCCTAGACGCGCGCCAAAAGGATTACGACCAAGGCGCCAGTCGGGATAGTGCCTATATCTACGGGCCTACCCTCCCTCGGACGCTCTACCTAGGTTGCCGCCTTTCGTTTTAGGGCGAGCTCCTGTCCCCTTCTTGCCCCTGCTCCCTTCGGCTTCGGCCGTCGGGATACGGGGCGTTTTTTCTTTTCCTCCCCTCGTGTGATAAGTTCGACAGGAAGGGGAGAATTTTGTGAGGGTTCTCATTCAAATTTGCGCGCGGAGAGAAAATTGCTTGTGTGCGGGAGGAAAAATATTTTCGTGCGGATGGAAGAGTATTTTCGTGGGCACGAAAATATTTTTTTGTGCCCACGAAAATTTGAACTTGAGCGGATGTGTATTAAATTGGTTAGATACAGATTGTTAGCATGATTGAAGGGTTGTCCTCTCCGCGCCCCTCCCCAAAAAAGTTGTTACCTTTGGGTTCGGATAAAGAATACAACCCTCTTTGCCGGAGGTAACAGCCAATGAAGCAGACTACCCTTAACCTCGGGGGACGATTATTCTCCCTCGCTCAGCCCCAAGTAATGGGTATCGTTAATGTAACTCCCGACTCCTTTTATTCGGGGAGCCGCGTCTCGGGAGAGGACGCTCTGCGTACTCGCTTTGAGGAGATTGTGCGCGAAGGGGGTACGATGATTGACCTAGGCGGCTGCTCCACACGTCCGGGATGCACGATGCCGAGCAGTCAGGAAGAGATGGATAGACTGCGTCCTGCCCTCAAGCTCTGGCGTGATGAGTATAGCGACATTCCCCTATCGGTCGATACCTTTCGTGCCGATGTAGCTACCATGGCTGTGGAGGAATATGGTGCCAACCTCATTAACGATATTGCCGGAGGGAGCGAAGACGACAAGATGTTTTCCGCGGTAGCTCGTTTGGGTGTGCCCTATATCTTGATGCATCTAGAGGGGCGTGTTGCGGGGATGCACCACGAGGCGACTTACCTCCCCGATGTGGAGACGGCCGTCCTCGACTACTTTGTTCGTAAGGTAGATACCCTCAGGCAACTCGGAGCCAAGGATATTATCCTCGATCCCGGCTTCGGATTCTCTAAGTCCCCCGATGATAATTACCGCCTTTTGGCACGCTGTGTAGAAGCCCTTGCACCCCTGCAACTGCCCATCCTTATAGGCGTCTCTCGTAAGCGCATGGTCTGGCAGTTACTCGAATCCTCCGCTGCGGAGGCTCTCAACGGCACTACCGTACTTCATACCATAGCCCTACTGCAAGGGGGGGCGGACATCCTACGCGTGCATGATGTGCGTGCCGCTGTGGAGGCGATCCGCCTTGTAGAGCGGATGCGTCCCTACCTCACCCTATGACCCTCTTAGCGTTTCCCCTAGAGATAATCCCCTCCTAAAGACAATGCCCATGCCTCTACTCTGGCTCACCTTCTCCTTCAAAGACGCCATAGACGTGCTGCTTGTTGCCGTCTTTTTGTACTACACCTATCGCATCCTCAAAAGTTCCGGCTCCAAAGCGATCTTTGTAGGTCTCTTTACTTTCGTGGCCATTTGGGTGTTGGTTTCTCAGATACTGGAGATGCGCCTCATGGGGGCTATCCTCGATAAGATTGTGAGTGTAGGAGCCTTGACGCTCATCATCATTTTCCAAGACGAGATCCGAAAGTTCCTTGTGGGGATGGGCTCTACCCGCCGGTGGCGTGCCGTACGCCGTTGGTTCAATAAGGAGGCACGCGCGGCTGAGGTGGAGGAGAAAAAATATATTGCTCCGGTGGTTTTGGCGTGCCTTAACCTTGCCAAAAAGAAAACAGGAGCCCTCATTGCCATTCAGCACGCCATGGATCTCTCCAACTACATCCATACGGGCGAAATGTTTCGCGCCGAGGTCAATGCCCGACTTCTCGAAAATATCTTTTTCAAAAACAGCCCCCTGCACGATGGAGCGGTGATTATAGCCGAAGGCAGTATCCGCGCAGCAGGATGTATCTTGCCCGTATCGGGGGTAGACGATCTGAACAAAGACTTGGGCTTACGTCACCGATCCGCCCTCGGGCTCTCCCAAGAAACCGATGCTATGGTGATTATCGTAAGCGAAGAGCGTGGCAAAATATCCTATGCCTATCGCGGTGAGATACACCAAGATATAACCACAGAAGAGCTTCGTCTAGCTCTTGAAGAAAACTTCTAATCTCCTTCGAAATATGTCTATGAAACGACTTATTCTCCTCCCCTTTCTCGCCTTTTGTTTTTTTGCCGAAGGGGGATTCTCTAGTTATGCCCAGTCCCGTAACGACAAGCAAATCTACTTCGATGCCCTACACACTACGGGTACTATCCTCTCGAGTGTGCAGCGATATTTTGTGGATACAATAGACCTACCGACCATCCACGCTCTGGGGATGAACGCGATGCTGTCGCGCCTCGACCCCTACACCGAGTACATGTCACCGAAGGAGGCGCAGGCCTTTCGTGAGGCCACTACCGGTGTCTATGCCGGTATCGGAGCCATCATCAGCCAACGCCCCGATAGCACCGTGATCATAAACGAACCCTTCGAGGGGCAACCGGCCGAGAGGGCAGGGCTCAAACCTGGAGACCGTATACTCAGGATTGATGGGAAGAGCTACACACGCTCCACTACGCCCGAGGTTAGCAATGCCCTAAGGGGCAAAGAGGGTACGGAGATTCACCTTGTGGTGCAACGTGCCGGAGAGCCATCTCCTCGAGAATTCCGCTTTATGCGAAAAAAAATTTCGCTCAATTCGGTTGCTTATGCAGGGCGATTGGCAGGCGATATTGGTATTATCAGACTTTCGCAATTTACTCAAGACTCGGGCAAGGATCTCCGCGAGGCGCTTTCCTCTCTTACGGCGACTTCTCCCCTCAGAGGCCTTATAATTGACCTGCGAAGCAACGGAGGGGGCGTGATGCAGTCCGCCATAGAGATCGTAAGTCTCTTTGTTCCCCATGATACAGAGGTGCTAAGTGTGAAGGGGCGTGACGTCTCGAGCAACAATAGCTATCGTACTACATCTGCGCCCACTGCCTTAGATCTCCCGTTGGTTGTGCTTATCAACGAAGAGAGTGCGTCCTCTTCTGAGATTGTAGCCGGTGCGCTGCAAGACCGCGATAGAGCCGTTATCATTGGCGAGAAAAGCTACGGAAAGGGGCTTGTGCAGAGCACGATACAAACCCCGGGTGAGGGGCTGCTAAAACTTACTACGGCTCGCTACTATATCCCTAGTGGGCGGTGCATCCAGAAGATTGCCTACAATCACCTGGGAGACCGCACTCAGATTGCTGAAGAAGATAGCCTAGGAGCCACTTTTTCTACCCTTGGCGGACGTACCGTATACGATGCCGGAGGGATTATGCCCGACCTCAAGGTGGAGGCAGATACTATGGCGAGTATGCTTGCCTACATGAGTGTGGATACCCTTGTATTCGACTACATAACGCGCTACGAAGCAACCCATAAAAACCTCGCTTCGCCCGAGCAGTTCCATCTAACGGATGCCGAGTACAACGATTTTATCACCTATCTCTCGACTCACGGCTTTACCTACAAACCCCGAAGCCTTAAGTATCTCGATCAGATGCAGGAGCTGATAAACTACGAGCAGGTGCCCGAGAATGCGGCTAAGGAGATGGAAGCATTGCGCAAAGTACTGGAGCCGGATATCAAAAGGGATGGTACGCGATTTAAGCGAGATATTAAGGAGTACATTGAGTCGCAGATCATGCTGCGTCGTTACCACAGAAAGGGCTACTTCGGGTTCATTATGCCCGGAGATAAGCAGGTGAAAGCAGCTTGTGAGGTATTGGCTAATCCCTCTCGCTACAAGAGCCTTTTGGCTCCTCCAAAGGGAACCTCTCCCGCAAAGAGAAAAGTCAAGTAGAGTAAGGGGACACTTTTTCTTCCCTAATTTTTCACCAGAAAATAGCCTAAAACGATAGCAAGTTTTGGGCTATTCTTTTTTATTTTCCACCCAAAACCACAAGGCGTTTCTGCCCTAAATCGGAAATTTTTTTACCCAATGTTTGGAGTGTTCTCTCCTGAGGTCTCAATTCTCCTAGGGGATGGGCAGAATGGTGTATGGGCAAAAGAAACCCCTCTTTCTGCTTTTCCACGCTCTGATGTACGGGGAGTAGAAAGGCAAAAAGAGGGGGAAATGCGAAGAATCCCGATCGCTTAGAAGGTCCACTTAAGACCTAGGGTCGGCATCACGAAGAAGCGATTTCCTGCAAAATTGTAGCTCAACTCCCACTCTGTGCCTACGCTTAGACGGAACTCTTCGTTCATACCCGGGATCTCGTTTAGGTTGAGCCAGAACTGAGGTTCGGATAGGAATATAACAGGCGTTTTTGCCTTACTGTCGCCATCATACCAGAGGTCCATAAAGCCGTTGAGAGAGCAAATCCCATTTGCAAAGTGGTAGTACCACGTAGCTGTTAGTTGTGCCGAATGGGGGTTCTTGTTGCCGCGGATATACTTATACATGGGGGTGATTGTGAACCCATAGGAGAAGTCGGGATCATTGAGTGCGTACGTACCCCCGAGGAGAAAGGCACTGTGGAACGAAAATTTGTTGGTCAGTCCGCCATTGTACTCAGCGTGGATAGCAAAGGGGGCTTTCCAGAACTTAAACTCACGAGCAATCTCCCAATAAGCACCGCGTATGCCACTCCCGCCGTAATCCATATCGATGAAGAAGAAGGTATTACCCCAACTGTCGGGGCGGAACATCTCTACCGTAGAGGTAAGACGAGGGCGAGCTGGAGCATCCTTGCTGTAAATATGGCGCCCGAAGTCGTAATGCAATTGAATGTTTTGCGCCTTGGCTAGACGAGGTGCGGCACAAAGGGCAACCATCGTTGCCATAAAGAGAAGTAATTTTTTCATTCCTTATTATTTTCCGTTTTTGTTGTTTCGTTTGATTTCTTGGGCTCGGGCAGGATAAGATTGAGTACCACAGCAATGAGAGCCGAGAGCCCAATCCCTGCGAGAGAGAAGTTGCCAAATTGCATGATGGCACCACCAATCCCCGTTGTAAGCGTCACAGAGATAATAACAATATTGCGAGACGAACCAAAGTCTACCTTGCTATTGAGGAGGTTGGAGATACCGGCTCCGGCAATGGTTCCAAAGAGAAGTAACATAATTCCCCCTAGTACGGCTTGTGGGATACTGCTAAGAAGAGCGCTGACCTTACCCACAAGAGAAAAGACGATACCTGTAACTGCAGCAATGCGGAAGACAGAAGGGTTGCTCACTTTAGTTAGAGACATGGCCCCTGTCACCTCACTATACGTGGTAACGGGGGGCGCCCCGATCACGCTTGCCACGAGGCAGGCAAGTCCATCCCCAAGCATGGTGCGGTGTAGCCCCGGGTCTTTGACAAAGTTTTTCCCCGTAACACTATTAACTACGTACACGTCTCCGATATGCTCAATAACCGGTGCAATAGCTACCGGAATCATGAAGAGAATGGGCTCCCAAGAGATCTTAGAGGGGAAGATTAGCTTGGGAAGAGCGAACCAATCTGCCTCAGCTACTTTAGTGAGATCTATCTCACTGGGGAAGAATATGAGAGCTAAGATATACCCCACGACAATGCCGCAAAAGATAGGGATAAGCTTGATAAGACCGCGGGTGTAGAGCGTTACGATAATGGCCGTCGCGAGCGATGCTGCAGCCAGCCACCAATTGGTCGATGCCATATTAACGGCACTTGGGGAGAGCGATAGCCCAATGAGCATGATTACAGGCCCTATCACGATGGGAGGGAAGAGCCTATTGAGTAGCTTAGTGCCCTGCCAGCGAACCAGCCCTGCCATCACAAAGTAGACGGCCGATACACCTATCAAACCGAAAAGAGCACCCTCTAATCCGTATAACTCCGTTGCCTTGACAATGGGGGCAATAAAGGCAAAACTACTGCCCAAGAAGATGGGGACTTTACCTTTTGTTACAAGGTGAAAAAGCAGTGTGCCGATACCTGCCGAAAATAGGGCTGTAGAGGGATCTAGCCCCACCAATAAGGGGACTAATACTGTTGCCCCAAAGGCTACAAAAAGATATTGTACACCTACAATACCCTTTCTGATAGGGCTCAAGTCGTTTGATTGATTCATCTCTTATTTTATTTTGACAAAGCTATTCTGTCCACAAAGGTAGCAGAAACCAGCGCAATATCTTCTGCCGTGTGCAGGTTATTCTCTCCTTAGCACGCAAGATAATAGGGGAGGGTGTCGGTATTTGACAATGAGAAGTCACAAGTTCTCTCCCCTTAAAACAACGAGGGTGAGAGTAGAATGGATCCACCCTCACCCTGTTAAGGTTGAAGCCTAAGACGATAATTTATTCGCTTACAAGTAGACGATAGGCTTTAGATCCCACGACGAGGACATAAGTACCCGGGGGTACTCCCTCTAATCCAATGTGTAGAGAACCTTGGGCATCGCACTGCATCTTACGCAATAGCACCCCATCAAGTGTTGTCAAGCGCACTTCTGCCGAGGCATTGGCACCTTGCAACTCGGTGTAGCCCGAGGCGGGATTGGGTGCAACAATAAGCGAATGAGAGGGAAGAGTAGCCTCCGTTGAGGTCAGCTTTTGCACCAAAGTGTCTGGATTTTTGAGGATGAAAATACCATCATTGGTGCAGACGTAGAGCTCGCCTTTCTCATTAAAACGAGCCATATATACATCCGTGGGCGTGAAGCCTTCTGTAGTCCCAATTTTGTAAAAGACACCCTCTTTGGTCATCAAATAAAATCCTTCTGTCCAGCAAGATATCCAGCGATTGCCTTTTGCATCAAAGGCAACATGATTGACATAGCCAGAGATAAAACCGTTGGAGGCACCGTAGTTGGTATATTCGTTGGTAGTTAGGTTACGTACCTGTAGCCCCGTATTCGTGCAGATATACATCGAGCCATCGGGGGCGAAAAGGATGTTGCGAACGTTATCGTCGGGGAGCTTATTCACGCTCTTTGTGAGTGAGGTGAACTTATCCCCTTTGTACTGAATGGCGCCAGCTACAGAGGAGAGCCAAAGTGATCCGTCGGCACCCGGGGTGATACCCAAGAGTGAGTTGGTAGGCAATCCTTGCTCCTGCTTTATCGTTTCCCACTTGTTGTTTGCATATTTGGCAAGCCCTCCGGAGAAGGAGGTGACCCATGCTACCCCTTCGGCATCTACCCATACATCGGTAACAGTACCTACCGGTAGTTTGCCTTCTCCTACGCCGTGGTTGGTCCACATCTCCATAGTAGGATTGTAAACAGAGACGCCCCCATCGTAGAACGCAGCCCAGAGTTGCCCCTTTGCATCAAGATAAAGACGACGAGTATTCAAGCCAATCAGGCCTCCATTCGCTTGGGTAAAGCTTTTCCACTTCTTACCGGAAGCATCGTAGTGGCTTATGCCTGAGGTGGTTGCCACCCAGAAGTTCCCTCCATTGGAGAGCACTATATCTTTGCAGACATTGCCCACAAGTCCATCGCCCGAGTAGAGTGCCCATGTATTGCTTTCTGTCTGGTAAGCTACCCCTGTCTTGTGGGTTGCAAGATAAGCCTTGCCCTCAGAAGAAAACGTTATATCGAAGATATCTTTGGCATGTAGGCCTTCGTTCTCTCCGATGAGTAGCCATTTCCCTCCTTCTTGGTGGCATACTCCGAAGCCATCAGTACCGATCCAAAGTCTCCCTTTTGCATCAAACATTACCGTGGTAAGGAAGTTGTCGGGCAACCCATTTTCGGTTGTTTGGGTGCTCCATCGTGTGCCATCGAAGTGTTGTAGTCCGTTCTGAGAAGCAATCCAAACGTCCCCTTCGCGCGTTGTAATGTCTTGGATAGATCCAAACGTATTAGATTCCTCTAGAAGTTTCCACTCTGTGCCTTCGAAGTAGTAAACACCGCTCTCGCAACCAGCCCACACCTTGCCGGCTTTGTCTATTGCTAGAGTGGTGAAGGTGGTAAAAGGGTTGGATGCGGGGTGATAATGGGTGCGCTCTGCTCCCTTTATGTAGGTGAGCGTAGCTCCATCGGCTACCCAATAGCCGCCCTTCTCGTCCTCTAGAATATCTTGAGTGAAGCCTCCCTCTAGGTCACCGCTCTCCGTGGTATAGAAGGTCCATTCTCCCTGTGGAGAACGCATGGCAAGCCCCTCTTCGTTGGCTGCGAGCCACATGTTTTTGTTCTTGTCTAGGAAGAGTTGGTTTACAGCCTTTCCCTCCAGAGCCTGCATCCCTTGGAGCATTGTCCAAACTCCTCCCTTGAGGAGAGCAACCCCCTTGTTGGTGGCAGCCCATAGGGTGCCTTGCCCGTCGAACTCCAAATCGTAGACCTCATCGCTAGGTAATCCCGAGGAGGTGTTGTCGGTACCAAAGCGTATCCACGTTTGGGCTTGTAGTGTAAAAAGGCTTGCCACGAGGGCAGCGGTGATCAGAAAAAGTCGTTTCATCAAATAGCTATTATGGTTGAATTATTGCTCGAGAGTTGCCTGTTTAGAACTCCATGCGATAGCGGATGGGGCGCTCAAAGGGAGGTGTATTGCCTTTAGAGGTGGCGGTATAAATCACATCATTCCACTTACCTAGCATGGTGCCTCGCATGTCAATTGGAGCATCCTTTATAGCATCGGAGCTGTAGGTCTTGCGCTGTGTGAAGTGATAGCTTAGCACATCTTCGGCTTCTTGGCTCTCAGTATCAGCAACGAAGCTACCCGCAAGAGCCTCTTGCCATAACCCGTTTTTGTTCTTTGTCACGAAGAAGATGCGGAAGTCGTCCGTGCCTACGAGTGCGCTTTTGGGCGATCCATCTGAGTTTTTCCCGTCTTCGGAAAGAGTCGTTATAAAGTAGGAAGAGTCTAATTCTACCTCTGTGCCATCCTTTAATATGGCAAAAACGGATCGATAATTGCTCTCTTCTTCGTCACGACTTATCACATCTACAACCTCGCCTTGGGGGGCTGGGTGACGAAGAGCCTCGAAGTCGTTGAACCAAATAGCACGCAAAAACGAAAGCACCTTTACCGTGCCATCTTTTTGGATGAAGTAGAGCATCGGATTATCCCAATGCTGACCTTTATTGATAAACACAATCTTAGAGCACTCATCTGTAAGCCCCGAGACCTCGTACTCGTCGTTGGCAGCGTAGTAGAAAGGAGCGAGGGGGATGTCTTGGATAGGATAGAATTCCCAGATCTTCTCGCGGAGAGATTTGGGGAAGCGCAGCCAAGCCTTACCGTCTCTGAGGATGGCTTCGAATGCAATATCCTCCTCAATGAGCATAAGACCCAAGGGGCACTGTTGGACTTCCTCTTTGCCAGAAGTAGAAGATTGCTCTGCATTGGCTGAGTCTTTTTGCTTATCTGAGTGGTTGCTACCGCAGGCGGGTAGGATAAAAAGTCCCAAGAGGGCGGTGATTACAACGCTGTTTACGAGTCTCATACTATCTGTTTTTATTTATATATCTGTGTTGCGTCTACGTCGCACATTTCTGCAATTTTGGAAGAGGTTAGCTCAACAGGATTTCTTATTCCTTCCTTAGGGGTGAGGGTGAAGTTGCCCGTCTCTTTAATATCAAATGCCTTTGCCTCTTGCCCATCTTCACGTTCGAGATAGAATAGGTCGAAGGTGTAATTGCCTTTCTGTCCCTCATCAAGCCAATCGGGGCCCTCGAAAGTGCCTTGATAGACTTGTCCCCAAGTGCCTTCATAACGATCCATCAAGATTTGGATTTTGTAGTCCGAGGTGAGCACGATTACGAGAGGAGGATTGCCCACTTCATTTAGTATGGGGTAGCGAAATTCGTGCTTTACCATAAAGGGGAGGATCTCAAACTCTTTGCCCGAAGCGTCTTTGGCAAAAATGGTTACGTAGGTGTTGTCCACCACTTTAGACTCAAAGCTTTTTATATTCTGGAGCTGTTTGATAGGGGCACTGGCATTAAAATCTTTGTATAGCACCGCTTGGAAGATATTGAGTAGCTGTACTCGCCCATCACTTAGCAGCATACAGAGCATAGGATTTACGTCTTGACCGATGTCGCCAACAAAGACATTGATGCAGGAGCCTGCAAGGCGAGTTACTTCGAACAGGTCTTTGCCTTCGGGATTTGCTACGTCTTCGGGAAGGTATAGCGAGCTCCCGAGACTAAGCTCTTGGCGCATTGCTAGGGGTAGGTGTAGGGAAACTCTCCCATCCTCTAGGAATACTTCGTAAGGGATATCACCGTCTACACTAGGGTAGGAGAGCTTGATGGTGTCTGATCTTGTCGTCTCATTTGTGTCTTTTTCTTCTTGCGATGAGTTCTTTTTGCCACAAGAAAGGCATGTGAACGAAACGAATAATAGAACAAATAGAAGTGTTTTCGTTTTCATGGATGTCGTCGTTTGGAGGAGGATAGTTGGCTAGATAAGGCAAAGTCCCTGCTCTTCTGTTCTGCAACTCTGCGAGCGGAGTGTGTGGTGAAAGGTGGGGGCTGAGGGACTTGAGCAGTCGTCTAAAAAGCCAAGAAGAGAGGCGTTGAGCATTCGAAACGCTCCGCCCCTCTTCAAGTGCCTTTGAGTATTACTTCAGCGGTTTGATGTGCTGAAGATTTACGGGTTTGATCATATTTTCGGGACTCAAGATGGTGTCAAGGTCTTCCTTCGATAGGATGCCATGCTCGAGTACGAGATCGTAAACGCCACGGCCTGTCTCCATAGCTTCCTTGGCAATCTTAGTCGAGTTCTTATACCCAATTACGGGGTTAAGAGCTGTTACAATGCCGATGCTGTTGCGGATATAATCGCGGCAAACATCTTCGTTTGCAGTGATGCCATCAACGCAAAGGGTGCGGAAGGTGTCCATTCCGTTCATGAGGAGGTCGCAGCTTTCGAAGCAGCATTGTGCCATCACAGGCTCCATTGCGTTAAGCTCCATTTGGGCAGCGTCGCCGGCCATGGTCACCGTGAGGTCATTACCGATTACCTTGTAACAAACTTGGCTGAGCACTTCGGGGATCACGGGGTTAACCTTACCGGGCATGATCGAAGAGCCGGGCTGCATGGCGGGTACGTTGATTTCGTGTAGACCGCAGCGAGGACCCGAAGCAAGAAGACGGATGTCGTTGCCAATCTTATTGAGTTTTACAGCGATACGTTTGAGGGCACTAGAGTAACCAATCATTACCGAGGTGTCGCTCGTTGCTCCTACAAGGTCTTCTGTCAATTTGATGTCCCAGCCTGTGATATCTGCCGTAGCCTTGATGCAAGCTTCTGCATACCCCGGTTCGGAGCAGATTCCTGTACCGATAGCCGTTGCCCCCATATTGATGGTGAGGAATTGCTTAGCCGCAAAATCGAGGTATGCCAATTCTTCTTCTAGGATAGCGGCAAAACCGCCGAATGTTTGCCCTAGAGACATGGGCACGGCATCCTCAAGTTGGGTACGCCCCATCTTAAGGATATGAGCAAACTCTGCACTCTTTTTGCGCAGGGATGCGATGAGTTCTTCGAGGTGGGGACGCAGAGCAAGGTGCGTTGCATAGAGCCCAAGGTGGATAGCCGTTGGGTAAGCATCGTTGGTCGATTGGCTGCAATTGACGTGGTCGTTGGGTTGTAGATATTTGTATTCTCCGGCCTCGTGCCCCATGATTTGTAGGGCGCGGTTGCAGATCACCTCATTGGCATTCATATTGGTGGTAGTGCCGGCACCACCTTGGATCATATCCACAGGGAATTGATCGTGGTGCTTGCCTTCGAGGATTTCTTTGCAGGTGGCTACGATGGCGTTGTATTGCTCATCGGTGAGCAAGCCGTGGGCATGATTGGCAATAGCAGCCCCCCACTTTGTGTAGGCTAGCCCATTGATGAAAAGGGGATACTGATCTAGACGGAAACGACTGATCTGAAAGTTTTCGATACCGCGCAGTGTCTGCACTCCGTAGAGCTTATCTGCAGGGATTTGGCGTTCGCCCAAAAGGTCGCTCTCTAGGCGGAATTTAGAGTCGGGATTCATGTTCGAGTACGCTTATTAATAGTATTGTATTTATAGAATTCTCTGTTTGTACGCCTTTTGTTTGAGGACAAAGATAGCCATTTTAGTTAGCTTTTGCCCCCCCCCGGTACATAAAGCAAGGCAAAACGGGAGGGGTGTGGGGTCGGGCGCTCCATCAGGGCGTTGTAAATACGCAGGCAGGCATAGGCGTCGAGGGCGGCGTATAGTTGCTGTTTGAAGGAGAGGGTAGGGCTCTCCCAATTGGTCACTCTCTGAGATTTGCTAATGCGCTCCCCAAAGATGATGGCGTAGATATTTTGCAATCCGGCATCACGTATGCCATAGGCAGGGCATAGGCTCTGTAGCTCGATGAACCCCTCGGGCTGCACCTCTGCACGGCGGCGCATTACCTTGTAGTCGTCGCGCAAACTTAGCCCAACTTTCAAGATGTTGGGGTTGGCAAGAAAGGCTTTGAGGCGGGGCGTAAAGTCTGTTTTATTTACACGGATAAGGTAAGCATCCTCCAGCGTAGAGATCTGTATCAAAGCTACTTCTGCGGTTTCGCCTCGGGTGAAACAGGGTTTAGACTCTGTGTCAAAGCCCACAACGGGCTGCCGTTCTAGCTGGTCGAAGATCGCTTCTGCCTCTTCTGCCGTCTCCACGAGGTGTATTTGTCCCGGGAAAAACGCGGTATGAGAGAGGGTGGCGATCTCCTCTTTTGTAATATGCTCCTGTAGGGATTCCATTTTCTTTTCGTTAAAAATCCTCTGTTGTAGGCTCTAGTGGGGTCTCTTCGTCGGGCTCAAGACTCTCGGCAAACTTGAGGTGATGCAGGGCACGTAGGGCAGCCAAGATGCGATCGCCCCAATAGGTGCCAAATTGCTCAGAAAGCTCGTAGAGAGCTAGTGGGATGAGGTCGAAGACTTCGTCGCGAAGAAGCCCAACAAAGTTGCCGATAGGTTGATAAATGTCCGTAAGTGTCTCCGAGAGGCGTGCCGTAAGAGGGCGGTCGCTATACTGCATCTCGGGCGATAATGCTTCAAGGAAGAGGTCGCCTCGCCCAAATTGCTGCTCCAAACCTCGCTCTACGAGGGTGTACTCCGTCTCGCTTACGTACTCCGGGAGAAAATACTCCTCCTCTTTGTCGAAGAGAGCGGCATCGTCTCCGCCCGATTGCAGCAGGGGCAGGGTTTTGATGTAGAGGAGGGGGAGTATCCTCAGCAACTTATCGGTAAGCTCAGCCGGAGCCATCTGTGCGGCATCGTGCAAGAGGGTGCAAAAGGGGACGGCTACTGTGGCAAATTCGAGTACCTCCGGCGTGAGTGCGGTTTGAGATTGTTTCATCACAAGAGGGGGAATGGGTTATTTGGCAAACCTGCCATGGGCGATAAGCCATTCGGCAATTTGCACAGCATTGAGAGCCGCCCCTTTGCGGATTTGGTCGGCAACGCACCAGAAGGTGATGCCCCCGGGGTGTGCAATATCTTGTCGGATACGCCCTACATACACGGGGTCTTGATCCGCGGCCAAAAGGGGCATCGGATAGCGGAGTTGTTTGGGATCGTCCACAACAACGATGCCCTCTTGTGCCTCAAAAGCACGACGCGCCTCCTCGGGAGTAATTGCGCGCTCGCCCTCTACCCATATCGCCTCGCTGTGTGCTCTCAGTACCGGAACTCGCACGCAGGTTGCACTTACTGCAATTGAACTATGGAGGATTTTTTGCGTCTCGTGGTGCATCTTGAGCTCCTCTTTGGTGTAGTCGTCATCGGCAAAAACATCAATATGGGGGATCACGTTGTACAGGAGTTGATGGGCAAACTTATTAACCTCAAGAGGTCTGTTCTCTGCCTCGTCTCGCACCTGCTGGCGTAGCTCTTCCATAGCTAGGTTGCCGGCACCACTAGCTGCTTGGTAAGTCGCCACATGCACCTGCCGTAGGGGAGTTATCTTGTTGAGGGCATGTAGAGCCACCACCATTTGTATCGTAGAACAATTGGGGTTGGCAATGATATTTCTAGGAGTAACGAGGGCGTCGGTTGGGTTCACCTCAGGTACAACGAGAGGTACGTCTTCTGCCATCCGAAAGGCACTCGAATTGTCGATCATCAGTGCTCCGTGGCGCGTAATTACCTCGGCATACTTACGAGAAGTGTCTCCTCCTGCGGAGACAAAGGCTACATCCACATCGCGGAACGCATCGTTGTCTTGCAATTCTTTCACCTTGCATAGTTGCCCTGCTACCTTGTACTCTTTGCCCGCACTGCGAGAGGAGCCAAAAAGACGGATCTCTGCTGCCGGGAAGTTGCGCTGCTCAATGAGGCGCATAAACTCGCCACCTACGGCTCCCGAGGCTCCTACAATTGCTATTTTTATACCCATATTTCTGTAGACTACTGACTAACTCGTTGATTCTAGTTGCACTCACCCTTGCACGGAGAAGAGAGCCCTCGCCGTATGGTGTTGTCTCCCACAAAAGTAGTCACTTTGGGTGGATAAACATCGCCTTTTACCTGCTTCTGTGGGGAGCTGCATCGTGTGGTGCCCTTTGACTTGCCCTTGTGGCGTGGTGCTGTCTAGAAGAGTTGCGACCCCCTCTCTGCTAGGGGTAAATCTCCCTAAGGGGAGAGATCCGAATTTCTCTGGGTGAAAAATTTTCCGTTCTTGCCCAGAATGTGTCTCCATTCTTGGCTGAAAAATAAAAAAGTTTTAGGCAGAAAAGGGAGTACTTTCTGCCTAAGAAAAAATGAGAAACTGGTCAGTCTTTTTTTCGCTCTCCCCTTTTAGGTGAAAAAGAGTGTGTACTCGGGTTCCCTCTACCAATCCGCTGTGCAAAGCACCTCTACGCCTTCAAGTGTGAGACCTGTGCCATCGCCCCCGGCTTTATGCCCAAGGGGGCGGTAACTTCTTCCGCTGGATTCGGATAGAAGTAATGCCTCCAATTGAGTGGCTTCTTCGTAACATTTTATCCGAGAAGGGATTATTGTCCGCCATTCTTGTAGGTTTTTGCTCTCAAGTAAAATCCCATTCCCTCCTGTATACGTTGGGGAGGGGTTAGGCTAAGATTTGCCCGATAGCGGGATTTGTGCTACTTTTGCGTGGTCATAGATTATAAGTGAAATAGAAATAGACAAGAGATACAAATGAACAGTACGTTTACCACAGAAGCTCCTCACAGAGGCATCGTAACCGTCTCTATCGAAGCTGCCGACTACGAAAAGGCAGTGAAAGAACAACTCCGTAACATCCGTCAGCGTATGGATATGCCCGGTTTCCGCAAGGGCATGGTACCCCAAGGTATCGTAATAAAGAAGTACGGAGCTTCTGTAAAGATCGAAGAAATCAACAAAATGGTGGGCGACAAGCTCTTTGAAACCCTCCGAGAAAATAATGTGGAGTTCCTCGGTCAGCCCATGATTCAACCCAATGATCAAGATCTTGAGAAGGGGTCAGACTTTACTTTTTCTTTCCATCTTGCCCTTACTCCCGACTTCAATATACCTCTCTCTTCGGACGTCAAACTTCCCTATTACACCGTAAAAGTGGGAGAAAAAGATATTGATGAGGCAGACAACTACATGCGTAGAGCCTATGGTAGCATGCAGCAGGCTGAGGTAATGGGAGAGGACGACTCTCTCTATGGCCTCCTCGTAGAGCTAGACGAAGAGGGGAATCCCAAAGAAAACGGTCTTCGTAAAGAAAATTGTCTCCTTCTGCCCAAGAGCTTCAAGGATGAGGCCGAAAAGGCAAAGTTCAAAGATGTGGCTCTCCACTCTGTAGTGCGTTTCAATCCCTACAAGGCAGATGGCGAGACGGATGCTATCACCAGCAATCTCTTGGGCATCAAACCCGAAGAAGTAGAAGATCACAAGGGAGACTTTAACTTCGAAGTAGAGAAGATTAATCACTTTGTAGAGGCTGAACTCGGCGAAGAACTCTATAAGAAGGCCTTTGGCGAAGAGACAACAATCAAAGACGAAGCTGCCTACCGTGCTGAGTTGGCAAAGCGTCGTGAGATGGAGTATGCTTCCGGTTCTAACAACCTATTTGCCAATAAGCTGATTGAATACGTAAAGGCAAATATCGGTACTCCCGAGTTTGATAAGGAAACCTTCCGTCCCTTCGTTGCCAACATTCAGAAGAAGAATAACGAAGACCTTACAGAGGAGAGCTTCCAGTCTATCATAGACTACGTCTTCTTCACAACAGCCCTCCGCCAGATGGCAAAGGCACAAGGCGTAGAGGTTACAGATGAGATAATCCGTCAAGAAGCTCTTGGTGAGATTCGTCAGCAAATGGCGGCTTATGGCTATAGCGGTCTCCCCGATTCTATTTTTGAAACACTTGTAAAGTCTCACCTCGAAGACGAAAACAAGCGTGCTGAGACCGAGCTAAATGCAACGATCCGTCTTGTGGCTCTTGATGCTCAGAGCAAGGTAACTCTCGAAAAGAAAGAGGTTACTTCCGAAGAGTTTGAGAAGCTCTTCCATGGCACAAGTGAAGAACCTGCCGAAGAGGTATAAGGTAAACTAAGGAGAGAGACTGCTCTCCCCATCCATAGTTGCAGCACTCTTCTCCCTTTAGGGTGGGAGGGGTGCTGCTTCTTTTTTAGTAGCAGGATAAATAGAAGAACCCTATGAACGTACGTATAGAAGAGGGCTGGAAAAAGGTGCTCGCCCCTGAGTTTGATAAGTTTTACTTTGAGGCTCTGACCGACTTTGTGCGCAAGCAATATCAGCAAAGAACGGCCTATCCTCCCGCCGGACAGATCTTTAGAGCCTTTGATTGTTGCCCCTTCGATCGGGTACGCGTTGTGATATTGGGGCAGGATCCCTACCATGAACCCGGGCAAGCCGAGGGGCTGGCATTTTCTGTCCCCGAGGGGATTACTCCGCCTCCTAGTCTACGCAATATTCTGCAAGAGATTGCAAGTGACTTGGGGCATCCCTCCATCATACAGGGGGGGCATCTAATGCCTTGGGTAGAGCAGGGGGTATTGCTTCTCAATGCCACGCTTACGGTGGAGGCGCACAAGGCTGCTTCGCATCAGGGGCGGGGCTGGGAGACTTTTACCGATGCGGCTATAGAGGCTCTTGCTAAGCAGCGCGAGGGGCTTGTCTTTATGCTCTGGGGTAGCTCCGCACGACGTAAGGCAGCCATGATACCCCAAGGGAAACACTTTGTACTAGAGGCTCCTCATCCCTCTCCGCTTTCGGCACATCGTGGCTTCTTAGGCTGCCGCCATTTTAGTAAAGCCAACGAATATCTCCGCCGTCGTGGGCAGCAGCCCATTGAATGGTAGAGCAACGCCCTCTATCTCCATTGAGCTAGGAGATAAAGGGCGTGTGGTAGTAATGAAAAGCCTAGGAGGCTAAAGGGAATGTCTCCGAGCTTAGCGCATCTTGAGTGTCGCCAAAGAGAATGCGGCAAGTAGCAGGGCTATAATCCAAAATCGAACCACCAACTTATTCTCCTTCACGAGTTTTTTTGGTACATCAATAAGCACTCTTGTATCGACATTTTGCACCGCTTTTTGGAAGTGATGGTGCAGCGGAGCCATCCTAAAGATACGTACAGGCCCTCCTGCTCTTCGCTTTGTGTGCTTGTAGTAGGCCGTTTGGATCATTACAGAAAGTCCCTCTACAACGAACAATCCGCATAGGATAGGCAAGAGGAGTTCTTTGCGCACCAAGATGGCAAAAACCGCAATGATTCCGCCTAGCGTGAGGCTCCCCGTATCGCCCATAAAGACCTGTGCCGGATTGGCGTTGTACCAAAGGAACCCAATAGTGGCACCAACAAAGGCTGCCGCAAAGATCACCAGCTCTTCCGCCCCCGGTATATACATGATATTGAGGTAGCTAGCCATGTTGATATGGCTGGATACGTAAGCAAAAATAAGGAGTACAACCCCCACCGGCGCCGAGGAGCCTGCCGCCAGTCCATCCAGCCCATCCGTAAGATTAACGCAGTTGCTGATAAAGGTCACGATGAGGGTGGCAACCACGATAAACAGAATCCATCCGACAACCTCTTTGTGCTCAGCCTTGACGGGGAGGAGGTCCGCATAGTCGAAGTTATTGTTCTTGACAAAGGGGATGGTGGTCTTGGTACTTTTGGTTTCTACATTGGAATAGGTCACATTGGTGATCTTGCCTTCGTATCGTACCTCTCTATTCTCGCGGATCGAAGTCTCGGGGCTAAGATAGAGAACAAGCCCCAAAACGAGGCCGAAGAGAGCCTGCCAAACTAGTTTGTACTTGCCCGATAATCCCTTTTTGTTGTGCTTAAAAACCTTGATGTAGTCGTCGATAAAGCCGAGAAGCCCCATCATCACCGTTGTGATAAGCATCAAGATAACATAGATATTGTCGAGGCGAGCAAATAGGAGGGCAGGTACAAGTATTGAGATAATTATGATGATCCCCCCCATGGTGGGCGTGTTTTTTTTGGATTGCTCCCCCTCCAAACCTAGCTCTCGGATCGTCTCTCCAATTTGTTTCTGACGCAATTTGTCGATAATCTTGCTCCCTACAAGAGTGGCAATAAGGAGCGAAAAAACGAAGGCGAGTACGGCTCGAAAGGAGACATAATGGAGTAGGCGCGCTCCTGAGAGTTGCCAATCTTGCATTAAATCTGCTAGGTAGTAAATCATATAAATAGAGGCTGTATTTAGTTTGCTTGGAGAGGGGTGTTGCGGAGGGCTAGTCGGAGCTCTTCGCGATCGTCGAAGTGATGGCGTACTCCATGGATCTCTTGATATGTTTCGTGCCCTTTGCCGGCAACGAGGATTACATCGCGTGGGGTGGCGAGGCGGCAAGCGGTGGCAATGGCACTACGCCTATCCACATTGGTAAGGCATTGAGCTTGTTCTTCGGGGGATAGTCCGGCCATCATTTCGTCTATGATAGCTTGAGGGTCTTCGTCTCTAGGATTATCGCTCGTGAGGATAAGTAGGTCACTCCTGCGGAATGCTTCCTGAGCCATGATGGGGCGTTTCCCGCGGTCCCGATTCCCTCCGGCTCCTACTACGGTGATTACCCGCCCCCCTTGAGGAAGCAAGGGATGGATGGTCTCTAAGACTTTGACAAGGGCATCCGGGGTGTGAGCATAGTCTACAATACCGATTCTCTCCCCTTCGGAGATGACCTCAAATCGCCCTTCTGCCGTTTCAATCGTGCTGAGGGCTTGCAGCAAAACGTCTTGCTCAAGATCCGGCAATAGGAGCCGTGCCGCAGCATATACTAGGGTGATGTTGTAGGCATTAAACGCCCCTACAAGGGGAATCCATACGGAGCGGTCGTTGAGGAGTAGCTCAGTGCCTCGGAAGTCTCCCTCCACTACTTTGGCTTTGAAGTCGGCAAAACTCTTGAGTCCGTAAGTGTACTTCTTGGCGGAGGTGTTCTGCAACATTACGGAGCCGTTGCGGTCATCCGCATTTACAAGAGCAAAAGCGTTGGGCGAGAGTTGGTCGAAAAACATTTTCTTCGCACGTATATACTCCTGCATGGTGCCGTGATAGTCGAGATGATCGCGAGTGAGATTGGTGAACAATCCACCCACAAACTCCAGCGAACCTATGCGCCGCTGATGCGCTGCGTGGGACGAAACCTCCATAAAGACATGGCTACACCCGGTTTGTTGCATCCGGTAGAGCAACTGCGCTAGGGCTATCGGATCGGGGGTTGTGTGCGTGGCTGGGATAACCTCGTTGCCTATTCGGTTTTCGACTGTACCGATCAATCCCGATTTGTAGCCTAGTCGCTCAAAAAGACGATGGAGCATAGTGGCGGTGGAGGTCTTGCCATTGGTCCCCGTTACCCCCACCAAGCGGAGATGTTTGCTCGGGTAGTGCCATAGGGCTTGAGCCAGGGCGGCAAGAGCTTCGTGTGCCGAAGAAACTGCAATATACGAGGCATCCACCTGCTCGAATAGGGCCTTCTCTTCTTGCGAGAGCACGTGCTCCCCAACAACGTATTTGGCTCCTGCCGTTAGAGCTTTGGGTACAAATTGCCAGCCATCCAGCTCTGCGCCTGGGATGGCAACAAAGAGACTGCCCGAGGTTACCTTGCGAGAGTCGTTGGTAATATGCTCTACAGAGGGGAAAGCCCCTGCTTCAAAATCCTGTTGGGGCAGGTGCCAAGAAGCAACCGCTTCGAGTAGCATCTCTCGGGATAGAGACGCCGGTTGTAGGGAAGTATTGAGGGGTTGATCAGAATTCATGAGGGAATAATTTAGCAAAGATCATCCTTTGGGCACAACAACCCAAGAGGACTTGTTCTAACGTTTTTGTGGGGTTTCTGCCTCTGGCTCCGGGGTTGCAGGCTTTGGCTGGGCAGCTGTGCGATACCCCAAGGTGAGCACGATGACATCGCCTTTTTGGAGGGGCATCCCATAAGCGCGAGACTGTGCAATTACGTGCCCTTGCCCCATAAGTCGCACTTTTGCTCCGCGGATTTGGAGTTGATATAGAGCCTCGCTAACCGAGAATCCTATGAGGTTGGGCATAACATTCTTGGGCACATCGGAATGAGCGCGTACCCTCCATTTACCTTCGGAGATCTCTTCTACCGAAACCGGAGTCTCGTGTTGTATCTTCTTGTCTATCTCCAAGTCGGCTTTCTCTTGTGCCGCAAATTTGGAGATGGCACCTAGTCTGCCGGAGGTGATATGTACCCCCTTGAGTTTATCCTGCTTCGGTACCATTTCGGTTACGCTACGGGCTGTCCCACGACTGGCTACCGCCTCTGCAATCGCGCGAACTACCGCTCCGGGTTGGTGCCCTGCCGAGTAGACCGCTCCGGGAGGCAGCATGACGGTCGATATTACAGAGTAGCGCGGATTGTCGCTAGGGAAGTATCCACAAAACGAAACATAGTGCCCACAGTGCTCGTAGGTTCGTGTTTTAGGATTAAGGGTTTGGGCTGTACCTGTCTTGCCACTAATGGAGACAAGAGGAGAATTGACCGCCTTACCCGTCCCATCTACGACTACACCGCGGAGCATGTGGCGTAGTTGCTCGATAGTTCTGTCGCTACAAATGGAGTCGCGCAGCACTTTGGGTTGAGCAGAATAAATTACTCTTCCCGATTTATCCACGATACGATCGACCAAATAGGGGTTAAGCATTTTCCCCCCGTTGGCGATGGCGTTGTAGAATGATAGTATGTTGATGGGTGGATGGCGCGACACATAGCCAAAAGAGAGCCATGCCAGGGTGGTTGCGTCCCACGTGTCTACCGGTTTGATTCCACTCTTTTGTGCTCCGGGGATCTCTTGGCAGCAAAGTTCGTCGAACCCAAGGTCTAAGAAGGCTTTGCGGAAGTCGTTGGGAGAGTCGTGGAAGCCGCCCACAATCATTTTGGCGATACCCACATTAGAAGAGTACTTCATCACCTCTTCGTAACTAATGGTTCCATACCCTCCTCTATTGGCATTGTGGTCGCGAACGAACCTCTTTCCATATTCCCAAACACCGTTCCCAACGTCTACCATTTGCTCCGGAGAGACGATGCCTCTGTCTAAGGCAATCATCATACTTACCGGTTTGATGGTACTCCCGGGCTCTACAAAGTCGATGCAAGCCGAGTTGTCGCGCTCTTTGTAGGCGGGGTCTTCGGCTAGTCGTTTGAGGTTGCTGATGGCAACAATTCTTCCCGTAGACGCCTCCATTAGGATGGCGGAGCCGTAGAGAGCATTGCTCGTCTCCAGTACCTCGCGGAGGGAGTTGGTGGCCACACGCTGCAGCTCCGGATCTATCGTAGTGTAGATGTCGCAGCCATGGATGGGGGCTGTGGTAATGATACGAGTGCCCTTGCGTGAGGCATAGGCTACCTGAGAGCGTCCGTCAGCTCCCGAGAGCACATCGTCGTAATAGGCTTCGAGCCCACTTTTTCCTATCCCGGTTTCTTTGTTTATTGAGCCTATTGTGGCATCGGCTAAGTGGTTGTAGGGGCAGGCGCGTACGTAACGATTTTGAGACTTGAAGCCTCGATAGTAGGGACTTCTCTTCTTATTCCCTTTCCTGTCGTAGCGGTACATTACAAGCGAATCGGTAAAAAACGCATTGTACTCGTAGTAGGTGATAAGGCGACCAATGGGGTCTACGATAGGGTGAGCCTTACTGTT